>Ga0209830_10001726_pt1 | contig 18772 bp, 13 predicted proteins | sample ArcticOcean_MG_C_12_FD_187439 | JGI IMG/M metagenome (GOLD analysis project Ga0209830, IMG submission 187439) | Marine microbial communities from western Arctic Ocean - ArcticOcean_MG_CB8_130 (SPAdes) (version 2) | ecosystem: Environmental > Aquatic > Marine > Oceanic | place: Arctic Ocean...
TACTTAATTATTGGTATCTACGTAGTTAAGTTTGGCCTACGTGGGTTACTTACAAAGCTAGTATCAGGGCAGTTAGGTGGTATTAAACTAAAATAGTGTTGACATATCTTAATCTATATGCTACCCTAGTGAAACCCCCACCCCCCGTGATACATATAGAATATATACTATAAGGTTACCACACTCTCAGTGTCTACTTCCCTTCCTAATCAATACAATCAATAAGAGAGTCTATATATATGTCTCAAGAACAAAGAGAATTTAAAGGTTACAATGAAGACCAGATGAAGCGTATAGCTTCTAAGTTGGGACATACGGGTGGCTTAGATACATTTGATACTTACCTAACTTCTAACCAGAATGCATTCGCTCAGTACAATACTCTGAAAGATAACATTAAGAAGATGTACGCTGGTGGATATGTAAATAAGTATGCTGAGGGTGGTACTGTAACTAACCAACCTTCTGCACCTATTGCTGGTGGATATGTACCCCCTGCTCAAGATACTAAGAATAAATCTCTTGGTGATCTAGTAGCAGGACGAGCCATAGCACCAGGCCTACCCACTGGCACTGCTACAATGGCAATGTCTACACCTATTACTGCTGGTCAGCAGGTTAATGCTGAATCAAGTCAACTAGGTATTATGGCTGCTACTCCTACTACACAAGCCGCTACAACACAGGCAGTGGCACCAGCAACTACAGCAGCACCTCAGGTAACTACTGCAACTGTAGCACCTGTGAAACCTACAGTGGCTGCTCAGGGTGCAGTAAGCACTGACGCACAGGTTCAAGCACAGACTCAAAGTACTACCAGCGTAGGCCAGATAGATGCAGCACAGGGTACTTCCTCACAGGTAGAAGGTTCTCCAACTCGTACTATTGAAGGTGGCGAGTTAGTTAATCCTGTTGCAGATGCACAGAAGGCAGCAGCATTCACTGAACAGATTGCAGCAGCACAAGCAGACCCATCAGCTAAGGCTACTGTACAAGGTCAGCTTGCTACATTAATGACTTCCTTTGACGAGGGCAAGACCCCAGCATGGGCAGCAGGGGCTATGCGTAACGTGACTGCACAAATGGCTGCCCGTGGTATTGGTTCATCTAGCATGGCAGGTCAGGCACTCATACAGACAGCCCTAGAGAATGCTTTGCCCATTGCTACCGCAGATGCACAGACATTTGCTTCCTTTGAAATGACTAACCTTAATAACAGCCAACAACGTGCTATGTTATCTGCACAGCAACGTGCTACTTTTATGGGTCAAGAGTTTGATCAGTCATTTCAATCCAGAGTACTTAATTCAAATAAGATTAGTGAGGTAGCTAACCTACGATTCTCTGCAGAACAAAGCATTGCACTTGAGAACTCACAGGCAGCTAACACTATGAGGCTGAGTAACCTGTCCAACAAGCAAGCTATTGTTATGGCTGCAGCATCTACGATGTCACAGTTAGAGACTGCCAGTTTGAATAATCGGCAGCAATCTGCACAACAGAATGCTCAGTCTTTTCTTGATATGGACATGACTAACATAACTGCAGCACAGCAAGCTACTATGTTTGATTCACAGTCTCGCGTACAGTCTATGCTAACAGATGCGGCAGCAGAGAATGCCTCCAAGCAATTCAATGCTACATCTCAACAGCAGACAGATCAGTTCTTTTCTAACCTTAAGTCTAACGTGTCACAGTTCAATGCTACACAGCTTAACGCACAGTCGCAGTTCAATGCAGGAGAAGGTAACGCAATAGCTAAGTTTAACACTGAGGTTGCTAACCAGCGTGATCAGTTCAATGCACAGAATCGCATAGTAATAGATCAGTCTAATGCACAGTGGCGTAGGAACATTGCCACAGCAGACACAGCAGCTATTAACCGATCCAATGAAGTCAACGCTAAGGCTCTACTAGACATGTCTAACAGTGCTTACAATGACCTATGGCAGGACTACAAAGATAAGTCTGAGTGGGCATGGACAAGCGCAGAGAGTGGAAGAGATAGATTCTCTAAGATGGCTATACAGCAAATGACTAATGATACTAGTGTAACTGTTGCTCAGATTGAAGCAGACTATCAAACTTCTGTCCAAGCAGGTAAAGGTCTTGCTCAACTATTCTTAGGCAATACTGCTGGTAGTTTCATGGATGGAATCCTAAACGGATAATGGAGAGTACACAATGAGCGCACAGATACTAAAAGCTATGCAAGCAAATGAAATGCATATACGTAAGGGTGAGTCTGCTATACCTACTACCCCTAAGGGTGGACTACTAAGTCGAACAGGTAGCCCTTCTAAATCCGATGTGAACACTCCCAATAATATAGCCTCTTACGTTAAACAGATAAGAGCAGCGAGGAATAAATATGCCTGATGCATCTTCCGAGTTTCTTGATGCTCCAATTCCTGGACAATCATTAACCACCGAACCAAAGAGCCGACCTTGGGAACAGCCACCTAAGTATACTACTGCAGAAGAGGCACTGGATTTCTATGTACCTAGATTGTCTGATCCTGAGATGGCAGCACCTATGGTGGATGTTATGGAGCAGGGTACAACTGTAGTTGCTGTGGCAGAGATGATACAGTCTTCTGGCGTAATGCAGGGTCTTCACTCCGTTGATGTGGGATTGATTATTGCTCCTGTTATTGTAGAACTATTAATAACCCAAGCTGATCTAGCGGAGATTGAGTACAAAGTAGGAACAGAAAAGTCTGACATACCTGACTCGTCCCTAGTACGTAAGGCAGTAGACACGGCTAGTGAAGACTACTTTGATATGGGCGTAGAGCCTATGGAAGAAGAAATAATGGAGGAAGCACCTGAGGTGCAGCCAGAAGGAATCATGAGTAGGAGGGAGGTGTAATGGGATTTAACTTTGGCGCATTTGCAGCAGGTGCCGTTAGCGGTGCTGGCGAGATCATGGAAAAGCAGCATAAGGAAACGAAAGATAGCATAGACTCCAACATGAAGTTTGCTTATGAGCAGGGTCTTCCCTTTCATCGAAAAAGGCAGGAGCGTTTGAGAAAGCTCACAGGCATGGCTAGTGATGTAGCCAGCTTAGGGCTTAATGCAGATCAAGTAAATGCTGTTATGGGACAAAGTGAAACTCAGATACAAAAGTTTATTGATTCATCTATAGCACAGAAACAAAGAGTTCCTACTTTTGATCCAGCTACTCAGGTTGACATGGCAGCAGGAGGCACTATTACTCCTTGGGAAGATGTACAAATGGGTAGTATAGATTTACCCTCTATTAAAGTAGCAACTCCACCTGCTCACAAATCTATATTCGCAAGTATGTTTGGAGGAAAATCTTCAGATAGAGGATTTGAAAGTTTACGCGATAGAGCAGAGAAGCAAATGACTTCAGTGACAGGCACTGGATACAATCAAGTGGCTGCTGCTGCACAGGGTGCTTACACGTATGGGCCTCGCACAGATGCTACCATTAATTTAGTAAATAGTACTGCGTCTACTCAGGCTGAGATGAATGCCATTTCATTAGCCAATATGAGAAAACTAGGCTCTACTACAGTAGATGCACAGATATTTTCTTTACAACGGGCTAGAACTGATGCAGAAAGGTCTGATCGTTTGCAGCCATTATTGGATAAAAAGAATGAATTAGAGATGCTCGTAACTAATGAAAAAATTAAAACTAATGTAGACATAAAAATAATAGAGAGTCAATTAGCAGAAATAGAATACAAAACTAAAGTACGTCAATATGGGCAAACACCTGAGCAAGGGCTTTACATTACACAACATGCAATATTAGAAGAGCAACTTTCAAAAGATCCAGACCCAGTTAAGTTAGAAGCTTTAATAAAAACTAGATCCTTTATTGAAGTAGCCCTAGCAGAACAAGCAGCAAGAGAGGTAAATTCATCTGCAACAGTTTCTTTTGGTCAATACAATACACACTTTGCTACTACATGGGCAAGACTATTAACTAGTACAGTTAGTGATGATAATCTATGGGTAACTAATGAGCAGACAGGTCTTACTGATTTTGACTACAGCAAGAAGCAAGCAGTGCATTATAAGAAAGCTGCAATGCAAAAAGCTATGACTCAGATGATTGACAATGCCAGAAAAACAGGAGAACCTGTCAGTGGGCATTTTAAAAATTGGCTAGGACTACACGCAGATTTATATAAAGGGGACGTAGAAGCTTTAACAAGTTCTGCCATGCTACCTAAAGATGCGTCTAGCATACAGCCTGATGTTACCTATGCGTTCCGAGATGTTGCGGATATACCTGAGGGAGCCACAGTGGTAAGAAAGGATGGAAAGAAATGGGGGTGGAGTCTGCAAACTCCTACAGGTAATGTTGTTGTAAAAGATGTAGTTATTTTTGGAACTGCCAAGGGTTCTTCTATTATAGAACGTATTGCTAATAACAAAGAAAAGAATTTAGCTCTTAAAGAAGCAGATATAAAGAGAACTACAGCTAATCAATCTCTTACAGCTATAGATACTGCAGACGAGACGGAGGCTCTAAGGGCCGAATTTCTTAATCCAACTACTCTTACTCCTACTTCTACAAAACGATTTGGTAGAAGTGGACAATCAAGTAGTAGCGTAGACATAGATAATGTTAAACCAGGCGTATTAGATGCATCATTTGCGTCAGTGCAAGCTGGTATTGATCAGCTAAATGAGTATAAAAAACAAGCTAAAATTAATCAAGCAGGAATTACATCAGGTGTTCGGAATCAACTTGATACCCTACATAATAAACTATTTAAACAATTTAACAAAGGAACTTATGATCCCCTAACTGTACAGGCAGAACTAGATTATTTAATAGATAATGGCATAAGCGAAAAAAGAATGATGAAAGCTTTAGGATGGAAGAACTCACTAAGTGCCGCAGTTAAATAAGGAGATTCTATTATGGCAGAGATTGACACTGAAGGTGCCTATGATTTTGGTGAAGAAGATGGTGCAGTATATGATACCTATAGTAAGGGTGGAAATGAAATATTATTTGGCAAAGACGCAGTAGACAATGATGCTGCTTATGATTTTGGAGAAGAGTATTCTTCAGATACTGCTCCTATAGCTTCTAGTTCTTTTACTGCAAGTGACATAGGGGAGTTAGATAATGATACCGCCTATGACTTTGGTGATGTAGAGTCTTATGATACCCCTAGTCCTATTGTATCAGAGACAGATACTATGCTGGCTACATCTACCCGTACTCCTGTAGCCTCTAAAGATGAAGTAGATAAAAATTTCTTTATGAGTAGAAATGCTCAGACTAGTATTGGCATGTTTATGAAGGGCCGCTATGGTAAGTCTGGTATTAAACAAGATGATGAAACCTCAGAGGAATACGCTGAGAGGTTCTTTACTAAAATGCGATGGATGCAAAATAACCTTGCATCTACAGGCATGGGGCTGTCTTGGTTAAGTGGGGCAGATGAAAAGACTAAGCAAAACTTTGGACTTTTGTACACACAGTTTAATAATATGCCAGCGTTCTACGAGGAAGGTGGTGGTAATGCTTTTGATGGCGTTGTAGACAGTGTATTATCTGTTGTTTTAGATCCAGCAAACGTAGCTACACTAGGTATTGCTACAGGATTTAAGATATTAGGCGGTAGAATTGCTGCTCAGACTTTATTAAGTAGGGCCATCAAAAATAATGCGGGTCGTATTGCAGGTGCTGCAAGTGTTGAAGGTATCTTAGGTGCTATGCAAGCTGGAAATTTACAGTCATTAGAAATAAAAGCAAACTTACGTACTGAAAAAGATTGGGAAAACATATTAGCTATGGGTGCCTTATCTGCTGGCACTGCAGGTCTTATTAATGTAGGTATGTTTGCACACGGATTAAAGCAGGATACGTATAAACAAAAGATAGCAGCAGAAATAGATGCTAAACGAGAGGCATTTATAAAAAGTGGAGGGGATGTAAGTAAAGGGAGTGCAGCTAGGAAGGCAGGGCAAGAAAGAGTGTATGATGAAAATGTACCACTCAATGAGCAGCTACAAGATGTAGCAACTATATTTGATGATGCGTATGACATTAACTTAAACAATGCATCCGACCCACGAACTAGAATAACAGTACAGAATCTCGAAGATTCTAAATTAATCGTAGCTGAACTAGCAAACATAATACCTAGCCTAGCACCCCGTGTTGGAGAAAGGGTAACCACAGCACTACATAGGGTTTTCTATTCACTACACAATGCTGATGATGCACTACTTAAAGAGATAGATGATGCAATTATTGATGGTGGTCTGGCCCAAGGATCACGATCAATGGGTTTTGATGAAGCTATGGGTAGGCTTAACCAAGAACTAAAAGATATGGATATTAATCCTGCTATGTTTGGTGCAATTGCAGATGTAGATGTATCTACTGGTGCAAAGCTTATGAACATGCAGAGCCAGTTAGCCAAGATACAAAACAAGATAGATGGTGGTGCAAGTCAGGCCGCTAGTTCTGCTTCAGATGTAGCCAAGAGAGAGGATATACTCAATGCTTCATGGGCAGCTAGGGTCTTAAATGCTGGCTATGATAATCTAAAGAAAGCTGACCGCATACGAAGAGCCATAATGACTTCTCAACCAGCTACTATGGCACGTAACGTAATATCAGGAACTGCTGCGGTGTCTATGCATGTTGCCAGTAGGTTTTTAAGAAACTCCTACGCTGCTATGGGAGACACTGCAAAAGCGTTAGGTGGGATTGATGGAGCAGCACCCTCTTTCCGTGGAACATACGAGGGGGGAGTACATATAGTAAAAGATGCATTCTCTATGGTAGGGGACATATTTAATCATGGTCAGAACCGAGAGCTAGTTGATCTAGTGTTAGGCGACCATGCGATACTACACCATCAACTACTCCGTACTACACAGGAAGCAGGGTTAAACAGCCTTCCAAAGTCCGTACTTATGCTTAACTCACTAAACATTGCACAGGATCAATTCCTGCGTACTGGTGTGTTCATGAATAGTGTTAAGAGGCAGATGAAAGACCTTGAAGGTATAGATGATCTCACTGAGCATTTAGCTAGAGGTAATGGTATTAATTCAAGAATTGCTGAGAAGGCAGTAGAGGAAGCTCTTGCTATAACTTTTGCTAATAAGCCTAAGCAGGGATTAGCTAAACACTTCATAGAGTTGGTGGAGAAATTACCCTTTGCCCCTGTTGTAGGTACAGGAGCATTTCCTTTCGCACGATTTATGGCTAATGCTATGAGTTTTCAGTTTAGATACTCACCTCTTAATGCACTTGGCGCCATACAAACTGGAGTTGCTGCTAGATCCTTAAGAAATAAGTCTATTGCCAGTGGAGGTAAAGAGGGTTCGGGTTGGCAAAGACATACAGAAGAGGCTTATAGACAATTCAATGATGCTACAGTAGGCACTGCTGCAATAGCGGCTGCAATATGGTATAGGTCTGACAAACAAGATACTACCACGTATGATGAAATATTAAATGAGGATGGTAGCACTATGGGTATAGGTGCAGTATTCCCTTTACCTTTCTACCTTATGTTAGGCGATCTGTATGTTAAATTTGGAACTCCCAGATGGAACGATGTTAATATACCCGATATAATGCAAGCAACTACAGGCTATCAAGCTAGTGCTTCTGGAGTTAACTATTTCTTAGAAAACTTTAAGAATGTTATGTCAGACAATGGTATTGGTGTAGATGGCAATGTATCTAGTGAGAAGTTTTCAGAAGCCTTTGGAAAATATACAGGCGAGATAGCAGGTCAGTACTTTACTCCTTTAAAGGTAGTTAGAGATGTACTGGCTGCATTTGATGAAGAACAAAATCTTAAACGTGACGCTAACCTTACTATATCTAAAGGGTGGGATAGAACATTGGATGCCTTTGTTAATAAGGCAACATCTAATCTGCCGTATCAATTACAGGAAGCGTACTCAACTATGAGAGGGGGAGATGGTTCTGCACTACCTGCACAGCAAGATGCAGTAAGGGAAGCGGATCAATATAATATAGCACCTGCCCTAACACAAATAACAGGCATGAAGATAACTCCAGCCCGTAATGAGGTTCAAAATGAGTTACTTACTAAAGGCTTTAAGCCGTACTTAATGCTGTCTCCTACGGGAGATAAACAGGCAGACGCTATGATACGTAAACATATGCCTTCTTTTATAGATTCTATTATGGTTCCCGTTATAAACTCAAATGCCTATAAAAATATGACAGAGATAGGGCAGAAGAACTTATTAAGTGAAGCAAAGAAAAAAGTTATTAAGTACGCTAAGATTAAAGCACAAGAAGACTTTTCACAAGCCCGTAAGAAACAAGGTTATAGCCCTGCTGATAGAGCTAAGTGGTCACGCATACCTAAAAGTAAACAGCGTGAAGTCAATGAACGATACATGGCTATGTATGGAACTAATATTGAAAGTGCAAATGCCTACATAAAGGGTGTCCAATTAGCAAAAACTTTACCAGGACTATAACATATGAGCATATTTACTGGAGTACCTGATATAGCAGCAGATTTAATATCGGGAACCTTTGGCCCTATCGGTGCCGCAGCAGCATCCCTTGCAGAGCAGACCTTCACTGACAATACAGTTGAGGAAATGAAGGCTAACAACGAGAGATACAACGAAGCTTTAAACTACAGTCCAAGAACTGATATGGGCAAGGCAGTTAACAAGGGTGCTATGGAGGCCATAGGTGAGGGTACTGCTGCCGTAGTAAACTACTACAATGAGAATGAAGAAAAGATACCCGATGTGGTTAAGAGTTCTGTGGGTGCTGTTGCTGACACTTGGAATGACTTAGATGAATCTACACGATTTGCTTTGGGTAACCTTGCCACAGTGGGTGAGGTTGTGCCTATAGGTAAAGCAGCCAGTATGCTCAGACGAGGTAGCAAGTTAGCACCAGAGGATATAATGCCAGATGGGGTGCCTACTAAAGATCCTATGCAACCTGCCCCTGAGTTACAGCAAAACTCTGCACTACGTTTACCTGCTGAACGTGCAGCTATGACACCTAACGTGGATGAACTTGGATATACCTCAGGTATTGAAGAGGGAATCATAGCAATGATCAATGACCCCAAAGTACCTGACAACGTAAGTGCTAAACAATTAATGGACTTGCTCAAGAAGAGGGGAGTTAAGGATGATGAAATTGAGTGGAGTACCTTTAGTGATTACGTAGGCACGTTAGGTAAGCAGCAGATACCCCTTGATGAAGCACTAAGGCAAGCAAAGGCTAGAGCTATATCCTTGGAGGTTGTAGAGTTAAAGGCTATAGATGAAGTAGTACACCCTGATTACAGCCCCGTTGGTGGAACTAATTACAAAGAACTCCTATTCAAATTTGATACAGCCGAAGAGTTGATGGAAGAAAGAAAATCTTTACGAGTTGATAAGGATGCACTTAAATCCCAACTTAAAAGTTTAAATGATAAGAGAGTCCAGAGAGAACAAGAAATTAAAATGTCTATGTTTGATAAAACTCTCAAGGGTACTATGACAGATAAGTACGCTGTTCGTAGTGCTGTACGAGATGAAATGCCACAGTCTGAAAAAGAACTCAAGCTAGATTCAGAGCTAGAGGACATAACAGACAGAATCATGGACGTAAGAGCTAAAATTGAGAGTGCTACTTTTAGAGATGGGCATTGGACTAGTGTAGGTCAAAAGTACCCCACTCCTAATGTTATATTTCATGCCCGTGTGACTGACAGAGAAATTGCTGGTGGTAAAAGTCTAGCTATAGACGAGATTCAATCGGATTGGCACCAAGGTAAAGGTAAGGTGAAGAATCGTCCTTACTATAAGTTACCCGAAGATAAGCTTAAGCCTTATATACAGAATCAAATTAAGCAGCAACAAATAGCCTACAATAAAGCTGCAAAAAACTACGATAAGAGTAGAGAAGATAATGTAGAACTGCACAAATCTACTCAAGGGAGTTACTCTGCTGAATTTGGTAAAAAAGATTACAAGGGTTTGTACGGAATTAAAGCATATAAGGCCATTGCAGATGACAGGAATAAAATAAAGGCAGACACCGAAAGATTTAAAAAAGAACTCAATGATTCTAGTGCAGAATTAGATAATCATATAAGGGAATTATACACGCTAGATACTTGGGGGTATGATTCTTTCACTAAAGACCTACGACCTAATGCTCCCTTAAAGAATAAAGATAAGTGGATGGAAGCCTCCCTTAACGCTATGATATTTAAAGCGGTAAAAGAGGGGTATGATTCTATATCTTTTCCTAATGGTAAAACTAACTCCGCTTTGTATGATGGATTAGAAGGAAGCAGCAAAGAAACACTAGAGAAGATGTATGACACTACAGTACCTAACATGCTTAGGAAAATGACATCTAAGCTAGACCCTGATGCTGTGCTAGTACGTGGTAAGCATTCTTCTGAGAGTAACCCTCAGCTTACTCGTATGCAAAGTATAGAAGATGATATTTATGGTGAACAAGAATGGGACGAGTTCTTAGGTGATGGTGAAATTGTTGATGGAGATTTATATGATAGGTATGGAGACTTAGTAGAGCGTGATATAAACAGACGAGATTTTAACAGGGAGCATGGCTTCTTAACCGATCAGCCTATAGAACTTCAGTATGAAGATTACATGCATCAGGGTGGGGCAAATAGAATGTCCTTTGAAGAGTACAAAAAAACAAACACTAAAGACGAAGTTAACTCAGCCTACTCACACATAAAGATCACACCTAGAATGAGAGAGGCTGTACTCAAGGGTAAGCCCCTGTTCTTAGCTGAGGGTGGCTATGTAAGTGGTGCTGCTGATGCTGTTAGTGGTGCTGTCGATGTAGCTACTGACTTCTTATCAGGAACCTTTGGGCCTATCGGTGCTGCTGGTGCTTCACTAGCGGAGCAAGCATTCACGGATAACACTGTGGAAGAGATGAAGGCCAACAACGAGAAGTACAATGACTTCCTAAACTACAAGCCCCGTACACAGATGGGCAGGTCTGCCAACGAGAGCTTCCTTGAAACTATGGGGGAAGGTGCTGAGGCTGTAGTAAATTACTACAATGAGAATGAAGAGAATATACCTGACGTTGTTAAGGACACTGTAGGCTCTGTAGTGGACACATGGAATGATCTTGACGAGTCCACTAGGTTTGCCTTGGGTAACCTTGCTACTGTAGGTGAAGTACTTCCTATGGGTAAGGTTGCAAGTCTAGCCAAGAGAGGCATAAGCAATGCGTCTGACACTCGTAGAATAAATCGCGCTGCATCACAGGTGCCTGATGAAAGTGAGTACTACCCCGTTCAAGATAGATTAAGTGCTATGGGTGCAAGGCAAGAAATGTCCTACATTGAAGGTCAGAAAGGTAGTGCTACTACACAGGTGGCTACAACTGTAGGGTCTTATAAGAAAGCTGTAAAGAAGGCAGAGGATCTTAATCCTAAAGGTAAGACAGTACTAGACTATGGTGCTGGACTAGGGCTAGGAACAGATGCAATGCGTAGTAGTTCTAAGCTTGAAGTAACTAGCTACGAGCCATTCCCCGAAAGATGGAAAGGTGATTCTCCTGTGGACTATACAGACAGTTCACTTATACCTAAGAAGTATGACACTGTTGTTAACTTAAATGTCCTTAACGTATTAGAGCCAGAGCTACGTGATGTTGTAGCAAAAGACATAATGAGTAAGGTAGCTGATGGTGGTGTAGCTATCATAGGTACAAGAGGGTGGAAGGGGGACATTGATGCTACTAAGAAATTCAAAACTACAGATGAACCCCAAGCAATATGGGTAAAGAAATCCTCAGGTGATGTGTATCAAAAGGGCTTTGATGGAGATGAACTTAAAGACTACATGGCTGACCTAGCCCCTAAAGGGTTTAGAGTAGAGCGTGGTAAAGGCATTGCCAACAACACAGTTTATGTATTCAATGATAACAAGCCCCCCAAGATTGACACAGAGATGTCAGAGATTGTGGGATTTGAAGATGGAGTGGCTGGACTAACACGGGATCAGACTGAACAAGCACTGAAGGATCAGCACTATCGGAGGCTAACTCCTGTGGGTGAGATGGATCATAGGGAGAGAGGAACCCATACGTATAGTGCGGGTGCTGCTGAGGGATTATACACATTTGAAATGACTGAGGATACTAGGCAGCTTAGAATAAAGTCCTACGCTAAAAACCTTAAGAACCCTGCCTTCTTCCGTAGGGAAGCCTACACACTAGGTAAAGGTATTAAAAAAACTGAGTCACAAGAACGTAGGATTATGCACCCTGAAGAATTGTTAGGTAAAGTTGGTGTGCCTGTAGTTGGAGATAGATCCATACGTATTACAGGGCCAGACAAAGAGAGCAGGGCTATCGTAGATATTAATGGAGTACCCTTAGACTCAAAGCATATACCCGAAGGTGGTATGGAATACTCCAGAGATTTTGGTGGGTGGGCATCTATGGATGATGCCGCTAAAAAGAAAATAGTTAACTTTGCTCTAGCCCAAGACAAGACTGGTATAGAAGATGTATTAGGTATATATACTGCTATGGGTAGAGAAGCTATTAACTTCTCTGCGGATGCAATAGTACCTATGATTAAACAGCTTAAGGCTATACGTATACCTAAGGAAGATATAAAAGCTTTTGATGATAGAATACGTAAAGGTAGGATTACTACAAACAAAAGGACAGGTAAAGTAACAAGTACAGCAATACCTAATTGGCTAGGGCTAGAACATCCCGATGTTATTAAACAGTTGGAAGGGATAGAAGGTGATCCAAACTTCCCTAGAAAAGGTGCGGGTACTTCCATAAGGAAAGTTGTACTAGCAGAGATGGTGAAGGATGAATGGTACAAGAAAGGATTCCCTGACTACAATGATATTGTGGACACTATGACTGTACCAGAGTTATCTGACTTTAGACAAGGATCTTCAGGGTTAAGCATGTTCAAGCCTGAGTTTAAAAAAGGAAGAGACAGTGATGGTAACCTTATAGAGTCTATCAATAATTCATCTGCTACTAAGTCGGATCATACAAGCTATGGAGCTAATATTCCAGGAAAATACTTTGGTGGATTGTTTGCCTCTGTACCCCCTCATATTATGTACCCTGATACTTTTAAAGAATTGAGCCAGAAAACAAATAAGGCAGGTGACCCATTTCCTTTCCATCAGCAGGTAGGATCTTTAGAAAAGAAACCTACACTATACGAAGTATACACACCAGAGAAGATAGATAACATAATCAAGTATCTAAACGCTACACATGGCACTGACTACAACGAAGGTGGGCTAGTAGAAGAGATGGATAGTATACTGGATTAAACTCCACCCAAAGAAAAGCCCCATTGCCATCACTAGCTTTGGGGCTTTTTAATGCCTACTCCTTAGGCGGTGTCCATCCTTGCTCTATTAAAGCTGCTCTGACTGCCTTGTCTTCTAGCTCTACTATCTTACTACTTAAGGCTTCCTCTATACCATTCATCGTGACACCTGATACCAACTCCAGTGAACCATGATCTTGGTTGAGTGTAGGTCTAACATAAACCTCACCTCTGAACACCCCTGTCTCTTCTGTCATAGTGACAACTCCTTGACAGTACAGTACTGCATTGCAATACCTATGCCACATCTAGGTGATAAACATTTAACACCTCTAAGGGATTTCACATGCACCTCCTGCACACGCTGCCTCACCTGATAGGTCAGTCTCGTCCTCTGCCTCTATCACCTTGGTCAAGTCAATGTCGTTAAGGCTACTCTCTAACATATTGAATCGTTCCTCAGTGATATCCTCAAAGGGTGCCTGTGTGTAAGTACCTCCGTTGTATGGTAGTACAGCAATGCCATTGAAGGTAGCACGATTCTTCCACATCCACTCACCTACGTCAGGCCATTCATCATCCTTAACAGAGATAGTGCAGCTTACGTTGTGTGAGTTCTGACCCTCTCTATGCCCTGTCTGAACCCAATCCGTGTTGAATAGACGTACACGTTCAAGTAGATCCAAAGCATTCTCTGTGCGTAGTATAGAGCCTTCTGGAGCCTTCTGTGGTATCTCTACTACAGCCTGTTGCTCAGGGTTAAAGTACTCGTCCTCTATCAACTCAGGGTGGTGCTTGGCTAGGTGCTGGTAGAGTGCTTCATTCTTTCCTAGTCTCTGCCTACGAATGTAATAATCATTATGCCAAGCATGGATGCCACTACTTGTACCAAGTACGCAACTAGAGGTGCCTGATGGTTTGACAGTAGTACACCTAGCACTGACATTAATATTAAGAAGACCAGCAACACGCTCATTCTCTTCTTTAACAATCTCAGCCGCTTCAGCGAGGTCATAGGATAGTATAACGCCAGAGCCAATTCCAGTTTGACCGACTCCAATAAGTGCGTCACGCTCTGTGGCTTCTTTCCATACATCACGGAGATAGTGGAAGTCAGTGTAGCCAGCTTGGAGCGTACCGATAAGAGCAGCCGCTTTCGATCTTTCATTCAAGTCCTCCTGTGAGGTTATGTCACTTACGTTTAACTCAACTAAATTGCAGAATTGATATGGGCGTAACCCGATTTCGCAACATGGATTTGTCCCCCAATCTTTATCATTACTGAAGTAGACCCCAGGCTCTCCAGATCCACTGGCTTCAACACGCTCCCACAGCTTGAGGAAATCATCCTTGGTAGCACGATGCCGTAGGATAACAGCACTGTTGTTAGCACGACCACGCTGAGGGTTGTCTATGTACCACTCACCTGCCTTACATGCCATCATCTCCAGATCATCCATGCTGAACAGGGAGATCAATGCTGCCCTACGAATACCACCAGCCAGTACTGCATCTGCAATGTAGCACATAAGATCATGCACTTCTATTGTAGTCAGGTTACGGCCTAGTGCATTGTCTAGCACCTTAGTCAGTTGATGAATGCAATCCTTCAATGGTTGAGGGCCAGGTGCCTTACCACCAGAGGTAATCAACATAGCACCCTTGGGGCGTATGTCACGATAGTCAAAGTCTACCTGCATCTGTCCATGAAAGTAAGACTCCATCAGTACCTTCACTGCATCTGCCCAACCTTCAATGTTGTCAGACACTAGGAACCTACGCTTACGTTTCTTAGGGCCACGTACTTCTGGTAGCTGAGTAACATGGTGACGCTGTACTGAGTAGCCTACGCCTGTGCCACCTAGTAGTAAGAACATAGTCTCACTGAAGGCTTCTACCTCACTCACTGGCAGGTAAGCACAGTTAAAGATTCGGTTGGGTGCTAACTCTATAGGTGCGCCACCGAACTGTAGTGAACGCATAGAAGGTAGGGCTTTCTTCTCATACACAAACTTATAAGCAGATTCAATATCATCCACCATGTGTGGGTACTTACGCTTGTGCATGTCTTTGTTACGGGTTACTAACTCTTCCCATGTCTCACGCCTTTGCATTGAGGGGATATACTTTGCATACTTAGAGAAGACTGTTATGTCGCTAAGTATCTTGTTTGATGTTTCCATTTGATGTCCTGTTAAATTATAGGGTCGTACAGTTATACTGATAATAGTACAAATGTCAAGAACTTTATCCCCAAATCATAGTATAAATAAATAACGCACCCATCACTACTACCATTATGTATTCCACTAAACGGCTACCTCATTGAAATGTTTCATGAAGTGATGCATCTTACTCTCATATGTGTAGGCAAACTTATTCTCGTCAAGCCAATCCTCCATACATCTACGTGTCCCATCCTTACGCTTCTGTGCGCCAGGTAGTGCTACCTTCTCTGAGTGTAGTACAAATACGATAACTGCAAGGGGGTTAGACCTCCGCACATGGATGTACTTATCCATCTCATGCCGTGTTCTAAACCTACCCTTAACTTCAAACCAGACGTTACCCATCACCCCATCAGGTGTGTACTTTCTATTCTCTACTACCTCGTATGCTACCTTGATTGGCTCATAGTCTACGTCCTTCATAGGCCCATCAGCAAATAGCCTAAACTCTAACCATGATCGGTAGGGCTTAGGCTGGTCACGATTCATTGCGAGGTACTCAGTCCATGATTGATAAGGCTCTGGTGGCGTAACCTTACAATCAAGGCCGCAGGTTTTACCTAAGATACTAGGCGTTACCTTGCGGTGCTTGGGCTTCTTTGCTTTCTTAACAGGGTATCTCATGCTAGATTGTCCAGTAGCTTATTAATATACCAACGGCACTTCTCTAGGTTAGTACGTGCATCCTGTTTCCTATTTGCCCTCCATGTATACTTGATTGCATTGCCCTTACAGAACCCTTGAAACTCTTCTGCACTTAATGCTGACTCTATAGCATCAATGCATTCTATATCACCCTCCCCCTCTGATTTGTAATGGTTGGGATGATTAACTATATCCTCCAGAAAATCATCAAGGCTATCCACATCTAACGTAGGTGTGTTAAAAACTTCCATATTAACATTCCCCCTCACATTTAGTATTGAAGTCCAGTGTTATTACATTGCCCTCCCTTCCTACTATTTTAGTTTGCTTAGAGTCAACAGGATCTGAATCACCTAAACCTAACTCTTCAACCATATCCATAGTGTAGTCATCCAGTGCTTCATCAAATTCGTCATTGTCCTGACAGAACTGAACCATTGCTGACATCTTATAGGCTAAGAACATTAGCTGTGCATGAGTTTCATCATCTACTTTAGGCATTTGATTACTGAACACAGATACTTGAATATCCCCCACCCACTCTTTCCCATCAACAAGAACAGGCCGTAGTATTACTCCGAAGTCATTCTCCGTCATATCAATCATGCTGCTTCCTCTACTATGTGGATGTAGTTAACCATTGCAGGAACCTTAGCCTTAGATGGTATGGATGGACGTTCTACTAAGGTATCCCAACACTTGTACTTGTGCTGACAGAAGCCACACTCAATGCCTAGCTTTAGGTTACCTGTCTCTGCCTTACGGAATGTTTCTTTGACAGGCTCATAACATCTTTCAAAGTAGTCTCCGTTTACTATGCGATCAGCCTTAGCCTCTAGCTTATCTAACTCAGCTTGCATATCAATGCCGTCAGCAGTTATAAACTTGAACTGACCATTTGCTTTGTTGATAACTATCCAACCACCTGCGTCTAAGTCTAACGCCTTACTGTACCCTACTAGCTGCCCTACATAACCAAAGGAATCATGCTCCTTAACAGTAGCAAAGTCTATCCACTTGTTAGTATATGCCCAAGGACTACAGGATTTAATATCCCACACAGCACCATCAATGATAAGGTCAGGCGTACCATTGATAACATGCTTACCTAAGTTTAACTTTAAGTGTTCACCATCCTGCCATATTACACCAGCCTCAGTGAGGATACCTTTCATGATCGCTTCCACAAGATCACCGAGGATCATGTTAATTAAGAAGCTGTTGGGAAATGGTAAAGCATCTGTTGGCTGGTTCTTATCAAACCAAAGCTGGCAATAAGAACGACCTATGTTTGACATACGCAATCTAAAGTCTGGATTACGTGAGTCTACGAGTTGCTTTTCTAGGGCTAATTTAACATCGTTAACCATGAAGTCAAGGACAGGGCGGCTCATGCCACCCTTCCCTGCCACTACACTATTAAGATATTTTTGTACCATTAATTCGTGTATGTTCATGCTTACTCCACATCTATAAACTCATTAACTAGACTTTCATCTGCGCTGTTCAAAGTCTCTACCGCTTTGGCAGTGAACTCTGAGTTGATGTAGTCATTGTACTGCGTGATCCATTCCGAACTGTTGCGGTGCATGGTTAGTACATGGTCATTGATAGCTAGGTCAGAAGAGAAGTCAACATCTACCTTGGGTACAAAGTAGGACTGACCATTGTTCATCTCACGCTCTATGGTACTGACGTTAATACCGAACTGAATGAAGGAACGACCTCGCTTGGCAATCTCTTTGAATGAATCTCCAAAGGTCTTGAATGCCTCACGATTATCTACTTCCCAAATGAATGGGGTAGATGGTACTTCAATAGACTCTCCCTTCTCGTCCACAGGATTGATCATGTTGACCTCTCCAAACAGTACACGCACACGCTTAACAGACTTAATAAGATCCTTCATCTCTGTAGGTACAGAGTTCCAATCTTCAATGAAACCTGCTGGCTTACCACAGTTAAACCCACCATCTGTATCTTTAAGATCAGAGTTAAGATCATCATGCATTAGAGTCTTAACATAACGACTGTTGGAAGGGTCACTGATGTAACGCTTGTACATAAAAGTTTGCATGTAGAATCGGACGTTAGCCTCTGGTGCATACGCAAAGGTTCCGTTCTCTTGCTCTAAACGATACTGCCCTGCCTCTACTACCTCCATCTTTTTCTTCTTGCCAGCAACCTCAACGACACCCATCAATGGGGTATGCCACAAACGTAGACGAGGTAGCTTGTTCTTAGAACCACCACCCCCTAACTCGTTAGCCATACCTGTTAGGCGCATTAACTCTTCTTGACTTACTTGGTTTAAAGCTACTTCACTCATACTATATTCCTCTTTGCTATTTAGCAATCTACTTGATCTAACCAATTGTTTCCCATCTTAGCTTCTAGTGTTAGAGGTAAGTTAAAATCAATATCCCACAGCGTATTTACTGTGCTTACTAACTTACTCTCTACTTCCACTACAACAGCAATCATTGCTGCTTGCTCGTCAGGGTGTACATCTATCACCATACTATCATGTACTGTATTAACTATGCAAGATACTAGCCCTCTTTCTTTCATGGTTTC
>Ga0209830_10001742_pt1 | contig 18608 bp, 17 predicted proteins | sample ArcticOcean_MG_C_12_FD_187439 | JGI IMG/M metagenome (GOLD analysis project Ga0209830, IMG submission 187439) | Marine microbial communities from western Arctic Ocean - ArcticOcean_MG_CB8_130 (SPAdes) (version 2) | ecosystem: Environmental > Aquatic > Marine > Oceanic | place: Arctic Ocean...
GTCCTCTGTGATCGAAACAGGGCCTCTGATCGCATTGAATGGTTAAAAAAGTGTTGAACAGAAGCCACGTGTACGCGGCTTTGCCAAGTCGCAGAAAGAGGAACCACCCCCAAAACCGACCTTCGAGACAATCGGCCATTTTGACCCTCTTCTCCTCGACAAAAAAGCCGATTCTCAAAAACACCAAAATGTGCTCGCTTTTGTGCATTTTCTCAAAATCTGAATCCACGACAACCCGGTTATGAGGGTTTATTCGGCAGCGCTGCCGATTTCGCCATATTAGGCAGGTCGTAACGGTTAGTAGGGCTACTAATGACGTGGCATCGCTTTAGTAGCCCTACTAATGACGTGTCACCACCTGGTGAATGACGTGGCAACGATTCACCAGGTGGTGACACGTCATCACCACCTGGTGATGACGTGGTCTTTGGGGGATGATGGTCCCGAAGGTGTTCCGGATAGACCCGAAGCACTTCCACGGGCATACCAAAAAGTGTGTGGCGACAATGAATTCACATGTTACCAATTCAATTCGATACATGGATTGCACGCTGCACTTACGCACTTGCCACCGTCGCTCACACCATTCCACACAACAGATCTCAAAAACAGAGACTCTTACCCTTCCCGATACCGCTTTTCCCCCTGGCGATGGGCCTCTTCCAGTTGGTTTTGTAGGATCTGACTGGGTTTGATGGGGATCTTGTTGATCAGTTCATTGCACTTTTTCTTCAGATCGTCGCGCTCCTTTTGCAGTCGATTCATACGAGAAGCGAGCGAGTTCATCTTCAAAGTCGCCTCATGTGATCGCAAATCGGCATCGTTCTTTTTTATTTCAGCCTGAATCTTCTCGTGTTCAGCCTGATTCTTCTCCTGTTCGACCTGTTTCTTATTCTGAAGGGTCAGAGCCAGTTCCGATTCTTTGGCGTCGACCTGGCGCTGATAAAGCTCGAGTATTTTGTCCTTTTGCTCGATGGTCGTATTCTTCTCTTCGATGGTCGTATTCTTCTCTTCGATGGTCGTATTCTTCTCTTCGATCATCTGGATGTGCGTGCTCAGCGGCACCACATCACTTGGAGGCAGCAAGGCCAACGGCTGCAGCGGGAGGTCCTTCATCGCCGCCTCGCGAAGGGAAAGCTGTGCCCGTTCCTCGGGGGCGGTAAGCGGCAGTGCTAGCGATGGCATCACGGCCATCAGGACGGTGTCGTAAAGCCCCGTCTTGTCCTGCAAATCTTGAATGGTACTCCCTTGCTTTTGAATGGTGACCCCTTGTTCTTCGACTTTGGCCTGCAGCTCCTCCATTTTCTGCACCTTGGCCTTGAGCTCTTCGAATTCGGTCGAGGACGCCTTCTTTTGCGTCACGGATCCGCCATTGTCCGTGAATGTCTTGCATACACGAAGGTGTTGCAGGCAGACTGTAGACTTCTTTGAAGCCAATAAGTCTTTGCCAATCTCCGCAAATACGACCTTGCAATGTGGACACGTGATGTCGATATAATTTACCGGAGCGTATGGTGGCAATTTGCCGCGTCGCTCGACCGGGTCACTCTCCACAAAATCATCATACTTCTTTGGCATATTCAAGCTTAGTCTTCTCTTCAAATTCCAATCACATATCTTAGCGTGAAGACAAACCCCCAGAGTCACCAGGTGGTGATGACGTGTCACCACCTGGTGAATCGTTGCCACGTCATTCACCAGGTGGTGACACGTCATTAGTAGGGCTACTAAAGCGATGCCACGTCATTAGTAGCCCTACTAACCGTTACGACCTGCCTAATAAGGCGAAATCGGCAGCGCTGCCGAATAAACCCTCATAACCGGGTTGTCGTGGATTCAGATTTTGAGAAAATGCACAAAAGCGAGCACATTTTGGTGTTTTTGAGAATCGGCTTTTTTGTCGAGGAAAAGAGGGTCAAAATGGCCGATTGTCTCGAAGGTCGGTTTTGAGGCGGTTCGGTGGTGCATGCGTGTGTGTGTTTTATGTCGTTGTTGGAATGTTCTCGTCGAGAAAACATGAAAGGAATAAGAGCCCCATTACCTTTTGAGAAGCGATATATTGAAACACATTCCATAGGCGATATGGGCCGAGTGTCTCGCTCTTCTTCCGGTGTATTACGGTCATGCAGAGGGAGTATGCAGGGCCACTCGCGGAGGCATTGTGGTGCATTGCCATCACGGCGCCAGACGTCACACCCCACACCCCACACACAATACACACTGTGTCGCGCGCGACCGACTCTACCAGACCCGCGCGTATCCCCATGATGTTACGTCTCTAACGTGATATTGACGTGATGTGCCACACCTTCCCCCCCAGCCATTAAGCGTTCGAAACCGGCATGTGAGCCGGTTTGTCCGCCACTCGGATGTTTGTATGAACGAGCGAGATGACGCATAGCTTGAGGACCACGCCAAAAATCCAGTAGACGTGACGATCCGAAAACCGTTCCGCTGCGATCTGGTAATCCAGTCCAGCACTCCCACCAGTGACAGCGCTTACAAGGCCCGACGTTAATACCGATTGCGATACCGAATGTCTGACGGCGTAGTCGATAGCCCAGTCGAAGGTGTATAAAAGTTGGTTCAGGAGGGTGAACATAATCGACGCGTAAAGGGGAGGTGTGAGCAGGGCGATGAGGAACGCTGGCAACCCTCCCGAAAGTACACCGGCACTCGAATAGTGTAGCGTGACGATGAAGAGGAGAACCAGAAAGGAGCTGATGACGGTCACGAATGATGCCACCGAGAGTTGCTCGATCGCCCAGGTGTGCAACTCCAACTTGGAGTTCTGATTCTTAAGGACAGCGGAAAGAGCCGTGGATAACGACGCTATGTGTTTGTCCGCATAAGGATCATTTCTATTCAAGGTATTTGCAACTCCTGAATCGTACATGTATACTCCGAGGTCCACCACACCCTTTTGTGACAGCTTTTGCTCCATCTCTGTCTTGGTGTCTTTCATGTATTGGATGTAGGTATTTGTGTCTCCATACTGAAGAAACTCGAAGAGCAAGAGCAACACCCACAGCAAGACATGTAGACCAATATCGAGCGTTTTAAGCGAGCGCATGGCGTCGCTTACCGCCGAGACGATGTATGGGCAAAGTGGTTTCTTATCCATCCTCGTACACTCAAGCACACCCAAGCACACCCAAGCACACTCAATCGTTTCGTTGGCCCTCGTACCAGGTTGATCTTATATACTCACGTCGTGTAGCTCGTCCATAGTTGACCAAACATTGACTCGAGGATTGTGAGCCGTCGCAAGAGTGTGCTATTGGGTGGTGCCTTCTCACCCGTGGCCTATAAAGATACAACGACCGCACTTGAAGGGTGTGACGGAATGAGGCGGTCAGAAAGATTGGTGACACCAACAGCGCTTGTCGGTGTCGTGGGCATCAAAAGGGGAGGTCCGGAGGATGAAATCCGTCGACATCACGAGTCGTTGCACCCATGCATGATCCCTGTGGAGGTATGTTGCACGCGTTCGCCATATTTTGCGGGCGAGCGGTTCAACGTCTTTTCGCATGTGGTGGCCTTTGTCGGTTTTCTCTGTTGGGCGATTCTCAACGCGATCTTCATGCACGAGGGGAGGGGTGGGGCGGTTGGGACGGCGGCCTTGATCCAAACGTTCTTTTTGGACTCTTTGGCTCTCGTGTTCGGTGTGTCGGCGCTGTACCACTCGTATAATGCACACGAGGGATGGTCTCGTTGGCTCCGTGTCGTCGACTACCTATGCATCTACTTTGCGATGAGTGTGCAGTCGATCTTCATAGTGTACATCATCGCGAACAGGCACCCAGAACGACAGATTCCATGGCAGAGCCTCGCCGATCCGATGATCGCGATGGTGCTTGTGACGGTCGTCACGGTGGGTCGCGAGCTCGATGCCATCGCGATGGACATCGAGACGTATTTCAAGATGGAGCCCTGCGCCCCTTGTCGGTACGCCCATGTTGACGGCGCGTACACGGTGATGCGCATCGGAATCAACGTCCTATTCATCGGTCAATGGATTCGTTACATTGGTGCCATCTACGAAGAGGTTCCCCTTCCGTACAATGTTCTCTTTCTTGTGTCAATGGGTGTGACGACCGCCTTTGTCGCACTGACCCAAGTGAACGATTACTACAGCATCAGCGGGACGTGGGTCGATTCATGCAGCGAGCGGTGTGGTAAATGGTGTGCATTTCCACACCCTCATGGGATCTTTCATGTCGTTGCCTTCCTCGGCGCGGCCCTGATGGCCGGTGTGAACGAGGTCCTTTTGCGCATCTGAGCGCTAAACTTTTACAATAAGCAAGTCAATGTGCACGCGCAGCACACCACAATGTGCAAGTGTATGATAGATTCAGCGAATATCAGCAGCGGTCGAGGCGGTCGAGGCGGTCGAGGCGGTCGAGGCGGTCGAGGCGGCCGAGGCGGTCAAAGCAGCCGAAGCGATCAAGACGAGCTATCTAGCTACGACGATCTCACTGCGGTCGATGAGAAACCACCGTATTTGAACATGGTAGTCCCCCCCTCTGAGGTGGGTTCGTCGAATCGCATGACGTATCAACCGCTCGGACCATACACGATGGCCCTCACTATCCTTGTCACACATAACAAAAAGATGCGTTTTGACGAGTTGGTGGATCGCATGGTTCGCATGCAAGTTCTCATGCGAGAGAATGGGTGTGATGTGTCGCTCAACTGTGATAAGATTGCGGATACTCTCAAGCATTCTCAGTGGATTCGAGTATTGTACGATGATCCATGTGGAGGAATGACCGTAATGTATGAGAGCATGTTGTAACTCCCGATAAGTGGAATGTAGTATAACATTATCTGCTGTAACATATTACACGTTCACGTACACTCACTCACACCGTCTTGTCCTGTAAGAGATCTCGATACTGTGGGACGTTTTCCTCTGCTTGAGATCGATATGCCTCGAGCAGAGCATCCTTTTGTTCGAGGAGTCTCGTCTTCTCTCGGATGGTCTGATCGCGATGCTCGAGCGTTTTCGCATTGTATTCGAGCATCGCTTCGATGTTCTTTTGATACTCGGCCATTGTTCCGTGCGGGTCGGCCTCGCATCGCACTCGCAACTCCTTGATCTTGAGCACCAGCGATGAGGGATCCTGTACGCGAGTGTATCCAAGCGCCATCGCCACATGATTCCACCACATTTGATGTTGTGACATCACGTGCAACGTGGCGTCGAGCTCCGATTTCATTGCCTGATTCTCCTGCGTGATCGTCTGCATCTCTTCCTTCAAGGTCTCCAACTCGGTTTGCTGATGATCCCGAGACGGGGTAACATGCGGTACCAACGGCGTCACATCGCCCTGTTTGCGTATGGTCTTACACCAACGTCTCCTTGGTCGCACCCCCTGAAAGTTTGGACACCAACCCAGGTGGGCGTCGATCGACTGTTTCTTGTGTTTTCGGAGGCTATCCGATTTGATTTCGATCTCGTGGTCGCAGTGTTTACATGGGATGATCACATACAGGTGTCGCTCCGGGGCGTCGACCTTTTTCGCTCGCTTGCACGGTCGCATCTCCTCCCGATCGACGCACCAATCCGAGTAACTCATTACAATCGTGTATACGTGGAATGCCCTTACAACGCCCACACAGCGCCCACACAACACCCGTTGCCCTATGCTATTCCTACACTACCACCGAATCTTAGCGCGATACCATGATCTTTTGGGACGTGTGGACACCTGTCACAAACCCATCACATTTTTTTTTACCATGAATGGATGTTCATATCGTCGTCATCGGCGGTGAGCACCGTGTCCAGGTTTTTGAGCAGCGTCGTCTCAAACCGTCCCTTGTCCTACGAGTCGGTGGCCTTGGTGACGCGAATACCATCGAAACATTCTGCGATGAGGCATGGCAAGTATCCGAACTGGTTTGTTTCCCGTTTGATTCGTGCTCCCAGCATCCTCATTAAAGTCGCAGACCACTCGCCCTTGACATCGGTAGGTCCGGGCACACGGCGCCACCACTCGATGGATGGTTTGACCCACACCACTTCGGTTTTGACAAACGGAAGGCCCAGCTCTCTTTGCCAAACGCTGCATTGTTCAGCAAAGAGACAATCGTCCTCGCTCTGACCCATCTTGAAAAAGACGCGATCACCCGATTGCATCGTGCCGATCGAATCCCGCAACTTGCCAATGGCCGTACCATTCTTGGAGCGAAGCAGCTCCAGCTTGGATTCATGGGTTATTTCGAGAAGGGTGTCTTCTGACTCAAAGCACGGTCTCGCACGTGCCACTTCGATTCCTTCGACCGGTTCCATCAACGGTTCCATCACAAATAACGGATCATTGTTGTTGGGTGGTTCCACGCTTTCAATCTTTGTGTAGTCGGTAGTAGTCCGTCGTTTCTTGGATCGCATCGGTGGTTCCAGGGCTTCATCTCTCTTTCTCCGATCAAAACGTTGAACTCGTATCGCATTTTGACGGTATAAAAGTGGCGGTTTGACAAGATCAATCGGCACCATAATCGGCGTCTTATGTGGTGTCATTGGCACAAACGCGAAATGTTAGCGTATAATTCTAGAGAATGGTGAGGCGTCTTTCGCACCTCCAAGTACCTCATAAAAATGCCGCACGCAATTTTTGGTATTTGAGTGGCATTGTCCCTCGCAAGAGAAGCCCGGTCTTGTTCCAGCTCGAATCCTGACCAAGTTACACGAACTCACCGACTTACTAGAATCTCCATTTTGGTATTTGAGTGACATTGTCCCTCGCAAGAGAAGCCCGGTCTTGTTCCAGCTCGAATCCTGACCAAGTTGCACGGACTCACCTACTTACTAGAATCACGGTTTTTTTGGTATTTGAGTGACATTGTCCCTCGCAAGAGAAGCCCGGTCTTGTTCCAGCTCGAATCCTGACCAAGTTGCACGGACTCACCGACTTACTAGAATCACGTGTTTTGGTACTTGAATGGTTTTTCTCGAACATGCCTCAGATGTGCACGAAGGAATTCTGATATATCAGAGTCGTTCCTATTCAACAAGCGGAGGTAGTTGTCCGGAAAAAGGGCACCGCTTGTGTGAGTACGGGTGGGAGGGTTCGGCCTCTAGAGGGAGACGCTCGTCGACGTAGACGCACCAAATCTGTTGTAACCGCACGCACATATCCTCGCGGTCGTTGTGGAATATCCGACAATATCCGACAATACCCTCTTATATAGTCAAGACGGTTAGATTTGTACGCTAAGACGTCACCGGGTGAGGCTGGTAGCGTAATGGCTCTACGATCCATGTCAGTGCATGGTCAACTCCACCGTGTTGTAGTGACTGCGTGCAACCTGGAAGACTTTTTGCAACGCGCGGTGGAAGTACGGAGTGGTGTCATTGCAGTGATAAGCCAGTTGAACCATTCGAATATATTCATATGTCATGCACCAAATCGATCAGTGGATGTTCGTGATACGGACAATCGAGGTCCTCCAGAATTACATGTTTTGGTGGAAGTCTATTGGCATGTGGGTCCCGTCGAAGGTTCAGATGTGTGGAATCAATTTGCCGACGTAGTGAAAATACGCTTCGAACAGCTCGCTGCGACGTTCACACCAATGGGCGCGCAATGCATCGTCACGGTGCGTCCTGTGATTGAGGAACGGTCATACATGAAGTTTGATGTTACCGCGCATAAATTCTCTCAATTGCCGAAGCCACGCCTGCTCGACGCCTTGTACTATTCGACACGTAAGGAGCGGGTCTTGTTGGTGAAGCCGTACAACACGCTCGTGGAGCGAGAGGTGCATGTGCCTCTACCACACGCTGAGCCTACGTGGAATCATCTCCTCCAATATGTGGGTGCACGATGTATCATGACCACCGAGCTATTCGCACCACATCTCGCGTATGAACGACGGATGAAGACCCTTCTCGTCGAAGAACACAATGAACTGATGCGTTTCACGAAAGAGGGTACACAGCGTGGTCTTGTACTCCCTCACCGTGGAGTGGCCGTCTGGTTCTGCACCACAGAACCAGAAGGAAATGGCAGTCAACCGATGATGCAATCGATGTGCGATGCGATGCAACTCTTCGCATCGGGCGAAGTCATTCGAACTTCACAACTGCCTGTACGTGTCCTGGGGTACATTGAACACAGCAACGAACCCGTCCGCATGGCGATGATTACTCGCTTCACACATGTGTGGAGGGCCCAAGAAGTGGTCAAATTGCATCAGTATTACAAGCAGACGCGTCCTCAAACGAAGGCACACGCCCTTGTGGTCTGGCCAATGATTGAACCATCGACCGGTGACTTTTCCACACAAGTGAAAGTGGTCAACCTTGAGCACCTCTTAAACACATCGAGTTCCGTTGTCGATTTGCAATACGATCTCCAACAAGAGTTTCTGAATGCACCCATACCATCGCACGTAAAAAAGTGCTTTGCTGACACGATCCGCGACGACCTCAAGTACGATCACTATCGACGGTACCTCTTACGATCATTAACTCAATTTGATACCATCCATCGCGAAGAGGACCACGTATGCATCGACCCATCCACGAGACTCGTTGAGGTCGGATGTGGCGTCCTACATCCCAATAGCCATATCCCCATACTCATCGAGTACGCGACGCCAATGATACTACTCGTCGCCGAAGCGAAGGCCGACCTCGTGAAAGAGCATCTCAACAGGTACAGATCGCAAACCAAAGGACTTCGCATCACCGAGGACATGCTCACTGGACCCATGGGAAATTCATTTGAAACGCTCGGTGACGAAATCGGCATGTGGGTCGCTTACTACGAAGTCAAAGCCGCCGAAGCACATCCACGGACCGCACCCCTCTGTGCCTTGAGCGACGCGCCTGTCCCGTCGACCCAGAGTGCCTACCGCTCGACATGCACCAAAGTGACCACCCAACTCATCGGGAACATCACGCTCGAACTACGAAGTGACGAGACGTTCCTCGACGACATTTACACCGACCGCGCCACAATCAACAAGGTGGACAATGCGTGGAAGAGGGGGTTGCAATCCTTGCGCAACATGTACCAAACCCCGATCAAACAGTACATCCCACCCCCCTTGGAATGCGATGCCCTCGAACGGTCGACGCGCGTCATCGACGTCATTCGCTCGCCTGTCGTCGACGAGTGCTTGAAGACACTCGTCAAAGAGGCGTCCCACCTCACCGACCGAGCCGACTCTATCGAAGACCTCTTCAAACTGTTGACAAACGTCGTGTCCAAGAGACGAACCGTCGACGAACAGACCGTCGAAGCCGTCGCCGCAAACGTGATGCAAAAGGCCATGTACACGGACGTGCGGCATACCAGCGCAAAGCGCAAGCGCGAAGCGTTGACGCTCGAACAGATTCGAAGAGCGTGGACACCCCTCAAATGGAATAGCTCGGCACCCTACACCCTCCAACAGGTGCGGGATGCGTCAACGGAGGAAACCGAGGTCGAGAGCGAGGGAGGGCAGGAGGACGCCTACACCGCCTTTCGAAACGATCTGGCGTCCAAATATTCGACTTTTTGGGCCGTGGAACAAGACGCACTCTCACACATATTGCGCACCTACCGCTGCGACGAGGGAGTCTGGAGCTACTGCTCCGAAGACGAGATCCTCCTCACACCCTTCAAGCAACACGCACCGACGCTCGTCGTGTACACGCTCGAATACGGCAACGACGAACACGGACACCGACAACTCTACACGCGCCTCTTGACCGATTGACAATGTCAGCAAAGGACAATGTGTCACCCACCCCACCCCCGACCCACAAGGTCTCAATCTTTTCCTGTGCAATGCTTTCACTTTCATCGCGCTTGCGACTAGTAGTCGACAGTGGACACGACGTCCACTGTGGAAACTGTGGTGAATAGACTGGTCATTGTCTGCATTGGCGTAGTAGTGCCAATCTTCAGTGTCTTGCCGACAGTAGTGTCCACTGGTAAGGGATAAGAAGCCATGGAGTTGTCTGACGTATAATAGTGAAACAATGGGCCAGCAGTAGTTTTGGGTGACATCATCCCACGGATGGTCTTTGTGGTGATAGTAACCCCAGTCGCTCGATGCATGGCATGGGTCTGTGTGAGATAAGCATGATACATAGACCGTAAGGAACCATATTTTACGGGTGCCGTCGCAAAACTAGGATCCGAGCTAAAATCGGTGGGAAAAGTAGCGGTAGTCTTGGACTCTGCAACGAGTTTTTGATGGTTCGTTGACTCACAAAGGTCCATGGACGCCACACCTTCGGGTGGCGTAGCTGTGATGGCACTAAGACCGGCTGGAGAACCGCTGACAGCGTACGCAAAGTACACAGATTGATCCCCTCCCGGCGTAGAGGTGGTCACCTTAGTGACATCTGAACTTAGCTCGCAGGTGAGCGTGTACGTCGTAAAGTCCTTTGACTCCGTCACCGTCGGCGATTGCATGGCACCTAGGGCAGCCATCTTCTTGTGCAGCGTGCTGTTGGTCTCGTTCAGCAGATGGTACGTATCCCAACCGACGGACAGTCCAATCGAGGAGACGGTGGTCACCGCAAGCGAAAGGATGAGCGTCGCGACGATGGGAATCTGGTACGACCAAAACGAGTCGACCGAACCCATCTCTGGCGGAAACTGCCCGCCGACCTCGACAGACCGTTGGAGGCCCATGGATTTCATATTGTTTGTGGTCGTGAAAGGCATCGTCTTTTTCCAGGATTTGCAGGGGTGGTCGACCACGGTGAGGTCGCGGTCTGGTCGTGGTGGGATTGGTCCTTTCGAACCACACTCTTTTATTACCTACCATCCAAACAGACTCATAAAACCACGCTTGCGCGGGTGGACCTCGGAGGGCGCGTCATGGGCCCGTTTTTTGGGGTCCATTGCCGTGCTCCGCAGCTGGTCGTGTGGCACGTCGACGTACAGAACCAATGGTAGGAGCCCCTCATCCGAGCAAAGCTTTCCTTCGGCCGAGATGCCCTTGTTGGTCTCCCGCTTTGCATCAACCGATGTGGTGAAAAGACCGTTTGTGGTGTAGGATGCGAATGGTTTTGTGATAGTTGTGACGTCGATTGGTCGATTGGCTCCGAGTCGGGCGATGATTGTCACGCTGTTTTGATTGGGTTTGAAGCTGAGACCCTCGGTCATGAGGTTACCGTCGGTCGACTGCAGCCCCTTTACACGCATCGTGAGAAAGAGTATCGACTGTTGTTGCTCCTCGTTCAAGTTGGTGAGACACTCACGAATCATACCGCGTACGGCACGCGTAAGCAGTCGATTTGGCACTATAGGCGATGGTTGAGGCGATGGTACGACAAATATGAGATGGATCGTACCATCTCGACTCATGAGACAGGTGCGCACCGGCTGTTCGCATAGCGCTCGCTCCACTCTCGAAATCTCTTCCCATTTGATGGTGGAAGGGAGGGTGTAGACGATGCGCGATTCGTTGCACGTCACCTGTCGCGCATTATCATAGAAGATGGAGCGCATGCACGAGCTGACCACCGCGCGAAGCTCAGATTGCATGGTGCGAAAAGTCGTTGTCAGTCGTTGTCAGTCGATCGGCGACTCTTATATCTGAATAGATTTGTACGCCAAGCATACGCTAGCACCCATTCTACAGCAGTCTACGTCAACCCACCGTCGTATCCCCACTAGATCAAGCCCCGCGAATCTAATTGATTTAGGTGACCGAGCGCCGATCATGGAAGAAATTGCTCGGTTGCGCGCGATGCAATTCCAGATTCAGCGCGACGAGCTGCGAAAGTTGCACATGACGCAAATAATGCAACATGAGATAGATACGCCGCTCCTTACCTCAAATATATACAAGATTTACTCACTACTCGCTCAACTTGCACACATTCCGACACCTGAAGCCAACTGTGTTCAATGGAATGACGAGCAGATGATGCGGTGGATTGGTAAGGAATTTCTACCTGTAATCACGAGATCTGTGTTGGAGTCGAGGAGTTGATTGAGGTGGATTGTTCTGATCGTTCGGATCGTTCCGCCTGTGTGATTCCGATTTCCAGAAAAAGGTTGTTGATTTGGGTCTCGATGCGCGTGACCTCGCTGGGGTCGAGGCGTTGATATGGGTCGGATGACTTTGTGGCGTGATTGTAAAACCCTTCGTAGAGCGGTTGCGTGAAAGCAAAGAGTGTTTTGTTGCGACGAATGCGCCGTACGGTGATGCCATGTGGTGTCCACTGCACAAAGTCACAAAACCCCACGTCGTACACCTCCATTTGCAGATTCATTTGCAAGACGTAGCCCAGGGGGATGTGACTGTCGATCGTGGGTGGTGGTTTGTCCCTCAGACGATATGGTGCCTTGATCTCGACGAGGCCGACGAGCTCGTCGGCCTCATTGTAGAGCAGTGCATCGGGTGAGGCGCGTAGCCACTCATGTTCAGGGTGCGTTCGCCCGCCATGTTCACGGGATCGGAGGCCCTCTACAAACGAGCACCGCTCCATGTATGTTACGAGCGCCTCGGTCTCATGCTCTTGTCCCCACATGGTCGCATCGTTCGAAAAGGGCTCGGGTGCTCGATGATCACGAAGGCAATCGAAGACCTTACGACGCGCCCCGTTTCGTCCGAAGCCAAACCCGAGGACCCTGTCGAGTTCAGAAGCGTTGACTTTTCCCAACCGCGCCGAGAACCACGCTGTCGATCGTTGTAGCAGCGGTGGGAAAGAGGATTTTTGTTCAGGGACACGAGCCTCGCACATGCCAGACAACGTGTAACTGGTGACTGGGCTGTCTCAGGACCAGTTACAGTGTTAGCGACTTGCTGACTTGCTGACTCGTAGATGACAACCCACAAGTCATCAAGCCGTCTTGACCTCGCCCGAAGCCAACAATGTTGGATGTGTGTTGCGGCGTGTTCCTCGTCGAATGCTCGCAACATCGGTTTATGACATCGGCTTATCGAACTGTGTGTCGGTGCAAGTCATACTCCTAGCGAACGCACGGGCGTTTCGGTGGAATGGTTTCATCATCATCGTCCGAATCGATCGACTGCACACGTGTTTTATCGATGCCCTCTCCGTCGTCGTCGTCGTCTTCGCCGTCGCTGAGCAAACGATCAGATTCTGCCGCCGTGTGAGCATTCGCAAACTCCTTGGCGACGTGGATCAAAGAAGGTATCTTTAGGCCCTTGCGGCTGTTGTAGTAGTCAATGCGAGTGTCAATGTCCTCGCAAGTTAGACGCCACTTGCGATTCTCGGTACGGTCCCAATAGTTTGCAAGCGCAAATCCCATGGCGACGGTGATGTATAACACCAACTGTTTGGATGCAGTGTTCTTCAACTTCGATTCGAGCACGATGGGTCGAATGTGATCGAACACCTCGAGAACGGTCTCCTTTTTCGAGGGGGTGAACGTGCCAGTTGGGAGGAAAAAGGAGAAGATGTTGCGGTGAAGCCAGCTCGTCGATCCCTGCTTCGTGTCCTCGTGAACGCTTAGCAGCATATACGAGAGCATTTTGACTCCAATCGCCTTATTTGCAAAGAGTGACGTGATCCACACGTTGCGTTTGAGGACCTCCTCAAGTGTATCGAGCGCGGGCGTCTTGGTCGCCCGCATCATTTGGATGATCTCGCCCTGCTCGGGTTTCTGCCCAAGGTGACGGTCCACAATGTACTTGGACATGTCATCGGGGCTGACATCGGCATTGTTGAATGTCATACACGTGACGTTGCGATTCTCCAAGAAGGTCTCTCGCTGGCGCGCTGTAAACACCGTGTACGACATGCACTTGAGGGTGTAAACCTCACCACCGTGAATGAAGCACGGGGTGTCGTCGGGAACATCCGCCGCCGATGCATACTTGCGAAAAAACGTGGGGTTTGCCTCCACCGTCGGCTCATTGAAGAAGAGAGGGATATTAGAGCTGCTGTAGTGGACTGGCTCATTCTTTGTCACAAAGGCATACAAGGTGTGGCACCGATGACCACCGTCCCAAATGTGGTACACGACTTCTTCCTGAGTCGAACGTGTCACGCGACGATCTTGTGCTGGCACCATAAGACACGTGATCTGCAAATCCGCCGTCCCTTTGCAAACTGCCATGATGAATCCAAATTTGCGACTGCCACACCAGTTGTTATCCTGACGCTGGTACTCGGATAAGACGTACTTGCTACCGATCTTCTTCACAAAACTCCCCATCTCCACGAGCTTCGGCACACCCTCGTCCATCGAGGACGGGTGTTCAAAGGCATACTTCAAATCCTGTGACAAATTCATGTTCAATTCATCGCGAGCTGAGCTCGATTTACGACCAGCACGACCGTTGCGAATATTCGGACACATTTCTGATTAATTCTGTTATTGTTTGTTGTGTCGATGATCCACTACTCGACTCTAGCGTGAATAAACACGGGTGTACAAATCCACCCACCCCCTAAATGGTTTCACTGAACACACGTTTAATAACCACCACCACCACCACCACCACCACCACTACCATTCTCCATCGCTGTTGCCGGAGTCGTCGAAAGCGGCATATTTTCTGACAGGTATGGATGGATTTTCTTCTATCAGCCACTCGTACAACTGGTCATGTAATCGGGTTTCATCGTCCAAAACGAAATCAAAACGGTCGTTACATTTGGACCCAGTAAAATAGGATTGTATTATAGTACAAAATTTCAAGGCCAAAGTGGCATATTTTGGTCTGTATTGAGTCCGCGAATCACGTGGGAAATCGATTTCAATTTGATGTTCTTCGAGAACCCCACTATTTTCGTCTATGCGCGCAGCTCGATAGGTCAGTTCGATCTGTTTTATCACAGAGCATAGGGGCGTGATTGATTTACCCCTCCATTGCTGGACACCGTCCACCATAACCATCGTTCCAAACGATTCAATTTCCACCTTGCTCATTTTTTGTACTATTTTTTTCAGCAGAGCCCTGACGACACCAGTGTTACCGACTCCATAGAGATTGCATTTGATGTGCAAGGCAAGAAGAAACAGATTTAGGTACTCGATGCACGACGCCTCGTCTTTGGTCAACTCGAACGTCCAACGTGGGTCAAAGTCGATGAACATGATGTTCAGGCCACCATTTGGATACGTGCCACAGACGATGTTGCTGGGCTTTATATCGAGTAGAAAAAATCCCGCATCAGAGGCACGCCTGCATTTCGTTGTAAGGTCGGCGACAAAACCGTCGACAGTAAGCTCGGTGAGCAGCAACGTATTGAGCACGTATTCTTGTAGAGTCCATGTCCCATTGTCCATGGCGACAAAGAGAGAATAGAATGCACGTGATATTGGTTTTTCTTTTTCTTTTAAGTCCAAAATATTTAGCATCTGAATGTATATTGCGTAAATAGAAGGTCCAAACCCCTTGTATGCGGCGGTGAGCATCAAGTAAGCTTCTCGCATCAACCGTACTCGTTGTCTTTCCAACCGATTCGTTGACATGTTGTTTACGTCGCGCCCATGGTCACGCGTCCAGCGGTAGAACATGCCATTGGTGCTAACTTTGTTCTCAACAAAATAGAATTTTCGAGCGAATTTTCGAGACATAGGCCTGTATGTCTTTATATCAAACCATGCAGGCATAGATGGCACTATAACCCCCGTGTTGTATGTACCAGTATTTTGCGGCAGACCCCCACCACCCATTTTTTTGACAGCCATGATGTCTTCCTTTACGAGTTTTTCTAGACCGGAATCAATCCACCCTGCTTCACTGGCGCCTGGTGCATCTGTTTCGGAGTCGGTTTGGATCGCATACAAAATCTGAGACCTGCTCAACTGGGTCAAGATTTTCTGTCGTCTTGATGTTCGATCGTTTAGATCCTTCGGCTTCAACTTTGTCTCAATAGACAACTGCTGAAGACTGGGTATCATCTTTGGGTTGAGCTTACTAGGATCGTAAGCGAATGTCTTTTATTAACTGACTGATCAACGATCAACAATCAACAATCCTCACCCGTGTGTATAAAAGGAGACCTGCTCGATTCCGAGTATTCCGCGGCGTGACGGGAAGGGAGGGGTTGGGGCGTCGGCCGGATTTTTGCTTGTGCACACATGCCGTCCTATTGTGTGCCCCCATCACCCCTGCGCGATCTTGCAACAGACGTTGAAAGGTGTAGGTGGTGATCTAATTATCCTTGAGGAGGCGGCGGCATGCGAACCGAAGATGGTCAAAGAGGTCGTGGTACCGCTGCTCGTGGTGGACACCGCCGTGCTCATCTGCATTTCGACGCTCAAAGAAGCCGACAACTCCTACTCCAAGATGTTTGAAGCGACCAAGCCCGACGGTTCCAAGATGTTTGAACAAATGCAGGTGTGTTAACTATAGCTTTGATCTCATTGTTACCACGTCTGACACATGTGTTCGCACCACTGTTAGATCGATCTTGTGTGGTATCGTTTGCAAAAGATTCGAACCCGTATCCCCCCTCATCATCACTGTCAAGTGGACACTTGCATTGTGGCGACTGCTTCAACGCTCGTCTAGATGCTTTTGTGACTTGTGATGGCAGTGATACATGCAAAAAGAGTGACAAACCACAGGACTGCACGCACAAGTTTTCCGAGTAAGCTGGCTGCTTAGCAGTCAAACCGCCCTCGAACAGCGTACTCGAACATCACGGGTGTTCTCACTTGCGTGTCTGGGTGTAGGATGCCGCGATGGCTTTCATCGGCCAAAATGGAGGCGATCAAGTCCCTTTTGGAAGACGACCCTGAGATGCTGTATGCGCTTTACACATTGCGCTACTTTTACCACCACTCTCGCACCTCCCACCCCCCCCCTGGACACCCGTAGGCTGCGAGAGTCGATGGGCGTGACGACAGATTCGTCTCAACGCGCCTTCAAGGAACAGGACGTGGTGGCCTTGTACCAGCGTCCGCGTCGTGACGTCAAGATTCCGTATCGCGCGGTGTACATTGGTGTCGACCCGGCGGGAGGCGGCAACAGCGCATTCAGTATCTGCTCTTTAGGCCGCACAATGGACGGCGGCGTCACGGTACGCGTTGCTCATGCGCTCCCACAGTTCGTGCCCAAAGCCCATTGTGAGCGCATGCGTGCACCTTCGAACCAAAATGTCTGGGTCTTGAGCAAATTCGGCCAAATACATCGGAATGAGCGCGTCGAGGAGCAGCAATGTGACGCGTGTCGGTCCGACACCCTGACCGAGCTTGCGCTCCTCTTCGATAAAATAGGCGGCGATTTCATGTTCTGTATGGATAGCAAGCAGAAGTTGTGCACGCTTGCAAACGAGGCCTACGGTGGTCGCCTTATATCCCAATGCTTGCTCCACGACGTGCTCGATGGTATTGAACTGCCGATGGGTCTGGTAAAGCGTCACGAGCAGCGATTGCAGACCTGTAAGGTGCTCGTCGAGTGTCTCTCGCTTGTGACCGAGAAGGACGGACCAGAGCGGCGATTTCTCCCACACATCCTCCTGTTGGAAGTCCAAGTCCTGGCACTGACCGTTGTAGCGCTCGTGTGTGCTCGTCATGACTCACAGATGCTTGGAATGGAAGCGCTGCGCACGCAAGGTCCACCGCTCATCCACACACACACCCCACACCCCACCTCCGCTTACCTCCGTAATTAGCGCCCGTTTCTCGCCGCAGACCCCGAACGGCAGCAAGACCTCCTCTGGCGCCACATCTGCGCCCTTCGCGCAACCCCACTCGCAAAGGAGGCCATCGTCGTCCTCGGCCTCGAATCGAATCTCGGGTATGCCACAATCGCTTATCGAACGTAGTTTCGTTGCTTCACAGAACCGTCGGCGTGCCTCTCTTCTACACAGATTCGAAGCTCATCACCATCTCCGCGCGCTTCAACGACGCGGGCTATCCAACTACTGCGCCTTGCACGAAGGTGCCGGTGGGCAGCTGGGCATTCTCACCACAAACAACTCAAAAGAGGCCATGTGCGTCGCGACCAACGACATGCTCGCCGAGAATCGGCTCGCCTTCGCCGCCGATTTTGTCTCGGTCGGACAAGGCGAGCGCGAAGTCCTCAAGCAACTCGCCGACGAGCTGCGCCACTTTATGATCCACATCGAACCCTCGCGCTCCATCTTCAACGACGCGCGCAAGACCTACTCGGGCAAGGCCAGCGGCCGACAGGACGACCTGTGCATCGCCCTGCAACTCACCGTCCTCACCGTCCAAATGTGGACCAAACACACCAAGTACCGCAACTACCAAGTCGGGTAAAAGGGTAACGAGACACTTTATAACGCTTTGATATGATAAAGTTGTACGCTAAAGACAGTAAATATAAGGGTAGCGGGTATAGATATCTCGATTCATTGTCAGAAGATATGCCACCTGTTCGAAAATATGAAGATTTTGTGGAGACTGAGCCTGAATTGAAAACTGGTAAAAAGGCACCTTGGGATACCGAGAACTATGTTGGTATCATCTGTCCACATTGTTCAAAGCTCTTCGTTGAACTTACAGTCGATAGTCTGAAGTCGTCGAAAGCAAGTCAGTGTCTCAAGCATTTGCGTGTTTGTGATACCTTCAAGGCCAAGGGTGGCAAGGTAACCTCGCCCCCAGAGAAGATTTACAAGGATCCGGCGATTGCCAATCTCACGGAGAGCATAGAAGCATTGGAATCCACCGTCGCGTCGCACAATGCGGAGATACAAGATA
>Ga0209830_10001744_pt1 | contig 18604 bp, 15 predicted proteins | sample ArcticOcean_MG_C_12_FD_187439 | JGI IMG/M metagenome (GOLD analysis project Ga0209830, IMG submission 187439) | Marine microbial communities from western Arctic Ocean - ArcticOcean_MG_CB8_130 (SPAdes) (version 2) | ecosystem: Environmental > Aquatic > Marine > Oceanic | place: Arctic Ocean...
TAAGTTTGTAATTCGAGTTATAGATAATGGTGAAGGAATTAAACAACAGCATTTCCCTCGTTTATTCGAACGCTTTTATAGAGTAGATCAAAGCAGATCTAGAGAACAAGGTGGTTCTGGTTTAGGCCTGTCTATTGTAAAGCATATTGTTGAAGCGCACCAACAAAACGTTTTACTAAAAAGTACCTTTGGTAAAGGATCTGAATTTTCATTTACCATGGAAAAAGCAAAATAGAATATTTCTTATACTAAATCAAAACCAATGTCTTTTCTATAATTCATTTGATCGAAATGAATTTTATCAATACTTCTGTACGTTTTTTCCAAAGCCTCTTCAATAGTATCTCCAAAAGAAGTTACTGCCATAACTCTACCGCCATTTGTAACTACTTTATCGTCTAAAGTAGCAGTTCCAGCATGAAAAATAATAGATTCCTTTATGTTCTCGAAACCTTTAATTTCTTTATTTTTTTCATATGCTTCTGGATAACCACCAGAAACTAACATAATTGTAGTTGCCGTCTTATCTGTTACCGAAAAAGACTTTTCATGTAAGTTTTGATTTGCAACACCTTCAAATAAATCAAATAAATCTGAAGTTATTCTTGGCAATACAGCTTCAGTTTCAGGATCTCCCATTCTAACATTGTATTCTACTACAGATGGATTTCCATTGTTATTCATTAATCCAATGAAAATAAAACCTCTGTAATCAATTCCATCTTTTTGTAAGCCTGCAATTGTTGGTTTTACCACCAATTCTTCCACTTTATTCAAAAAAGCTGCATCCGCAAACGGTACAGGAGAAATAGCGCCCATTCCACCAGTATTTAAACCTACATCTCCTTCTCCAATTCTTTTATAATCCTTTGCTGAAGGTAATATTTTATAGCTTTTACCGTCTGTTAAAACAAAAACAGACAATTCTATTCCTTTTAAAAATTCTTCGATTACAACCGTTGTAGAAGCTTTACCAAACTTCTCATTAGAAACCATATCTTCTAGTTCTATTTTTGCTTCTTCTAAAGAATTTAAAATAAGTACTCCTTTTCCGGCAGCCAAACCGTCTGCCTTTAACACATAAGGTGGTTCTAGAGTCTCTAAGAACGTAAAACCAGCTTCTAAATTTTCATTTGTAAATGATTGATAGCGTGCGGTAGGAACCCCGTGTTTTTGCATAAACTGTTTAGAAAAGTCTTTGCTTCCTTCTAGTAATGCACCATCTTTTTTAGGACCAATTACAGGAATATTTTTCAAATCTACATCTGCTAAAAAGAAATCATGAACACCTGCTACTAAAGGAACTTCTGGACCTACAACAACCATTTTAATATTATTCTCTAAAACAATTTTCTTTACTGCTTCAAAATCTGAAAGATCTACATTAATATTTTCGGCTATCTTGTTAGTTCCTGCATTACCTGGCGCTACAAATAGTTGTTTTACTTTACTACTTTCACTCAATTTTAATGCAAAAGCATGCTCTCTACCTCCAGAACCTAAAATAAGAATATTCATTTGTGTTGTTGTTGAATTGTTGTTACTGCAAATATATTTTAAATTCTTTGGATTCCAGCTTTTGAATTAGATACATTTTAAAGAAACCCATAATCAAGTGAAGTCTATTTTTTTTAATTAAAACCCCACTTCAAAAAGTATTTTATTGCAGATGAAGTATGTATAATAAATAATTTTAAGCTTTTTGAGGAACCTTGTTGATGGTGATGTATAATTTCTACTTTAGGGTAATACAGTTTCTTTTTTCCAATTTCATCAATTCTTCTGCAAATATCTGCGTCTTCCATGTATAAGAAGAAACGCTCATCAAAACCTCTTAAGTTTTTTAAATCAGTAGTTTTAAAAAGCATAAAACAACCATGAATAAAATCGGGATAAAATGGTTCTTGTAAATCTCTATCCCTATACTCTCTATTTAGAAATTGAAATTTTGAAATTTTGAATTTCCTATTTAGTAAATCAAATAAAGTTGGGTGTTTTCTACAAATATATTGGGGTTTTATACTCGGGTACAGCACTTTTGGCGTCACAAAAGCAACATTAGGCTTTTCATGTAACACTTTAATTAAAGAAGAGATTATACTTGGAGAAAAGACAATATCTGGATTTAAAATTAAATGAAAATTAGAACTTATTTTATTTAGAATGAGGTTATGAGCTGCTCCAAAGCCAATGTTTTTTCCTACAAATAGATATTCTATTTCTGGAGATTTAAAGAACACCTCTAATTTATTAGTACTAGAATTATCAATGAGATAAAGTTTCTTTTTTATAGAGGTATTTAAAAATGAATTAACTGTTTTTTTCAGTATCTCGAAGTCATTATTATATAAAACAATTGAAGCCGTTATCATTATTAATATGCTTTTTCTTCTCCTTTAAATACATTTAATACAGTCTGTATAATAATTTTAATATCTAAGAAAAAAGACCAGTTTTCAATGTAGAAGATATCTAAACGGATTCTGTTCTTAATATCTGATTTCTTTTTTATTTCTCCTCGATACCCACCTACTTGCGCTAGGCCAGTAATACCTGGCTTTACAATGTGTCTTTTTAAATAATCATCTACATCCTTTTGGTATTCTAAAGATAAAGTTTCTAAATGCGGTCTAGGGCCAACCACACTCATATCTCCCAATAAAACATTTAAAAACTGAGGTAACTCATCCATACTTGTTTTTCTCAAAAAAGCGCCTAATTTTGTTACTCTTACATCATTTTTTGTTGCATGAATTTTATTTGATTCTTTATTTATTCTCATAGATCTAAACTTATAACAAATAAACTCTTTGCCGTTAAGACCCTCTCTTCCTTGTTTAAAAACTAAAGGCCCTTTAGACTCGAGCTTTACTAATACCCAAAGAATTGGTATTAGCCAAGAAAGAATAAAAAGGCAAACAAAAACCGAAAATAATATATCAAAAATTCTTTTTAAATAAAAATTTTCTGTAAAATCAAACGGTAATTTATTTACGTTTAAAACCATTAAAGAATCGCCATAATATTCTATACTTCGGTTTTTACTGTACAACTCGTTCACATCAGGAATTAATTTTAAAATAATCTGCTTATCAAGTGCAAACTTATTTATTTTTTTTATTTGCTCATTTGATAATGCAGTTAGTGAACAATAAATTTCATCAACTACCTGTTTTTTAGCATATTCAAAAATAGCATCTAGATTCCCTAAATATTCTTTATCCTTATAAATTTTATCAGAGAAAAAACCAAGGTATTTATACCCTAAATTAGATTTACTTTTAAAAATTTTGATAATGTTTTTTGTAGAATCATCAAAACCAATTACAATTGTTGTTCTAAAATTATTACCAAAAGATCTGTACTTTTTCAAAAGAAATAACCAAGAAAGTTTAAAAAAAGAAATGGAAATAATTATAAGCATTAAAATTAAAAACTGATTATTAACGATAGTACCCTCTTTAAAAATACCAAAATATGCGAAATATCCAAGAATAAAAAATAGAAATTGTTTTACTAAAAGCCTCAGAAGGCTCAGAACTGAAGTGTGCCTGTATACTTCATAAAAAGCAAAAAAATAAGATGTAACTAACCAAAAAAACGAAATGTATGATAAAAAGAAAATATTAAAATATTCTTTGTCGTACACAAAGTACGTTATCGTATTTAATATAACTAAATCTATTATTATTTGTAAAGGTTTAATGAAATGGGAATATCTTTTTTTCAAGCTTTAATTTATTGTTTGGCTAATTAGACGGATATTGATATTCTACTAACGTAAAGTTTAGAGTTTCATTTCATCAATTAGCAAATTATTAATTTTTTGTTTAAAACTATATAAAAACCTTTCCTCTACAAAGCTTTCTGCGTGTTTTCGTATCCAAATCGAGTCAAAATCATTTTCTATCTTTTCAAAATAAGTAATTACATCTTGTAGAGTAGAGATATCTTGCTTTTCAAAAAACAAACCGGATGATTTCGAAATATCCTCTTTATTTTCAATCACTGTTTCTAAAGCTCCTCCCTTTTGAAAAGCAATAACTGGAATTCCGTAACTCATTACCTCTAAAGGAATCATACCGAAATCTTCTTCACCAGGAAAAACCAAAGCTTTTGAATTTTGAATATAATTTTTAATAACATCATCCTCTAAAAACCCTTTAAACTCAATATTAGATTTTGCTTTCTTTTGTAACTTCTTTTTTTCTGATCCATTACCAATAATAATTAATTTTTTTCCATTATTATTAAAACAATCCACTAACAAGTCAATTCTCTTGTAGGGAGTTAATGCGCCAAAACTCAAGTAAAACTCTTTATTCTTAGACAACATTAGGGGTTCTTTAAATAAGTTACTTTCTATAGGAGGATAGACTACTTCTGCTTTTCTATTATAAAATTGAGCTACTCTTTTTGCAACGTTTTTTGAATTTGCAATGTACAAATCAACATTATTAATTGTAGTTACATCCCATTTTTTTAATCTTTTAAAAAAATAGTTTGCCAATGGTCTTAAAATAGGATTTATTGAGTTTAAATAGTCTTCCGTAAAACCCCAACAATATCTCATTGGACTGTGAATATAACAAACGTGCTTTGCATTATTGTTAATTTGAATTCCTTTAGCTGGTCCAGATTCTGATGATATAATTAAATCATAATTATCTTGAAGTTTTAAAGATTTAATAGCCTGGGGATAAAATGGGAATATTTTTTGATAATATTTTCTAAAAAAAGGGCTATTAAAAGAAGATGTAAAAACTTTATACTTTTTTAAATAATTACCATACTTTTTTTCATCATAAAACAAGGTGTATATGTCTGCCTGTGGGTATAGTTTCAAAATAGATTCTACTACTTTTTCTCCTCCTCTTCTTGTAATAAACCAATAATGAATAATAGCTACTTTCATAAAAAAGTTCTCAATTTATTAGAAGAATAAAATATAGTTAGAATAAATAAGTAAGATATTATTACCAAAAGCATTTGAGCTCTCAAAAAATTAAATGTTAATAAAAATACATTTGAAAAAATTAAAATTATTACAATAGGTTTTAAATAATTAAGCTTTGAACCTTTTGTGAAAAAATAATTTTGTATTCCTCCATAAAAAAACATAATAATTAATGAATACCATCCAAAATCCAAAAATTGCCCTCCAAAAAAAGTTATATAAGTAACCCTTCCTGTTGGATTCATTAATGAATCTAATGGAATATTTGTAAGCCCTAACTTATTCAAAAACTTCACTAAAATAAACCCATTATACATCCCCATTTTTTTTTCTGCTTTTTCTTTTATAGCATTATCAAATTCATAAACACCATGTACAATGTGTTGCCCAAAATGGGCAATACTAAAAGAAGCTTTACCTATAAAATTATCTTTATTTTCAACTAAAAATTGTTTTGTTTCAGGCTTTAAAGGAAGTAAATCATTATAAGCTGAATTATAAATTTTTTCCAAAAAAGGTATTTCTTTATTTACTTCAACTCTTTCTTTGAGTACAAAGTTTGAAAATAAAATAGAAAGTATCATACTAAAAACTACAATTAAAATTATTTTCTTTGAAAACATCTTTGAAAAATTGTATACACATGTTATTGTAATAAAAACACCTATTGATTCAAAAAATAATCTTCTTGACCCTCTTAAATAACCTTCAATTACTGGAACCAAAAACAATAAAACACATATAATTAACAACTTTTTTTTATTTCTTTTTTCAATTATGTAAAATAAATAAGGAACAAAATATAAAAACCTAAAGATCCCTAGAATGCCTAAAACTAATGAAAAATTAGCATCTTGAGCTACATTGTATTTATTTGTAGAAATACTATTAAAAAAAGATATATCTCGGACAAAAAACAAATCAAAATATCTTATTATTGAAGAAAAGTAAACCAGAAAAATAAGTAAATAGAAAGAATTATTTAATAAATGAGTGTTTTGTGCTCCAACTACTTCTTTGTTTTGATTAAAAAAAATGTCTACAAAAAAATACCCAAAAATTAAAGCCAGGTAATTTAATATAATAAACCAAATAACATCTGAAGATAATGGATTAACTAGGTTAAAAGGAGTAAAAATATAACAAGTCACCCAAATTAAAACCCCTATTAATAAAGACTTTAAGAATAGTATTTCCTTAAACTTCACTTTTAAAAAAAAATTATTTAGTTGCATTTAAAAATATTGTTTAAAGGGAAAACTTTTTTTACCATTTTATTCGTTAATAGTTAAACTCTTATTTTGACTATAAATAGAAAAATTTAAAATAAGGGCAAATAAAACTACTCCCCATTGTCTATTTAAGATACTTTCAGATAGACAAAAAAACAATAATATTAACCAAGAGAAAAATAAAATACTTTGTTTATTTATAATACATTGTTTTATAACCCTAAAAGTTAAGAAAAATAATACTAAACATATAAAAATTCCATAGTTAAGGATAAATTGAAAATATTGATTATGTGCATTTAAACCTTTAATGTCACTATTCTCATAACTATTATTAAGTACTTCTTGAACGTCTCCAATACCATAGCCCCAAAAGGGAGATTGATATATTAAATCAACTACGGTATACCAAACCTGTTGTCTATAAGAGACGCCTAAAAAGGGTTTCTCTTTTGTAGGTATATTTAAAAGATCGTAATAACTATAAATAATTTTATCTAAAACAAAATCATTGGAGAGTCCTACAATAAGAATTATAAGAGAAAATACACCTCCAAACAAGACAAATTTCTTGCTCTCCTTTTTGCCTTTTAATCTTTTAAATAAAAATATTGGAAGAACAAATACACCTAATAAAATTGCCATTCTAGAACCTAAAAGAATTAAAAAAAGATATAAAAAAGGTGTAATAAATATGCTCTTTTTGTTTTTACCAAAGTCTATTTGACCAACTAAAATTGCATAGATACTAATTAGTATAAACATCGACATATAAACATGATGCGGTATATACTTTAGCAGTAATGCAACTGCTCTGCCATAATCGTAACGTTCACCAACAAAAATAACATCGTAAAGAAACCTCAGAGAACCATATACTAAAATTAATAAGGTGCCATAAAATAAATACTTAAAAATTTTATTTGTATTTAACGTTATTTTATTAATTGATAAATATGAAAAACTAATTGGAATTAATAAAAAAGGTAAATAAAGTGTTAACTTCACCCCTGCCTCTACTTTGTTATCACTAAAGATATAGGAAACAAATTGTGCTAAAAAAAAAATAAAAGAAGTATAATATATTATTAAATTTTTAAAATTTCTTTTTTTAATTGTTCCGTATAAGAAAAAAATAGTCGCAACGGCAATTGCTAGAGAATTTAGCCCATAAGAAATTGGTAATGAAAAAAGGATTACACCTATTAATGTTTCTTCAATATTAAAAGAATTACGGTAGTTATTCATTTTTTTGCAGAAAAGTTATTTTTAATATACTTCTGTTATCTCTACTAATTACACGAACAGCACATATGAACATAAATAAAATTGTTATTAAAAAAAATAAAATCATAGAACTTCCATTTTCGTAAAAAGGCATTACAAGAACTTTAAAAACCCAAAAAACCATTATGTAATAAATAAAATCATTGATTGCATATTTTTTAATAAAGATATGAATGATATAAACAAAAAGAGCAAAAAATATTGGTAATAAAACAATACCTACAAAACCAAAATTAACAAATGCCTCACCAAGATAAGTCGACCTCATTCCTCCAAAATCGTCAGGGTTTTGATTAGATATAATTGAAGTATACCTCATATAATTATAATTTGCTTTTAAAGAATTTATTCTAGTAGGAATAAAACTAAAAAAACCAGCTATATATGTTTTTCCAAATAAGTAACTATTATCGCCATCATTAAAGAAAAAAAGAACTCTTGTTAATTCTCTAACAGAAACAAAAAAGGACGTCGATAAAGCCATTAAAGTATGCTCTAAAGAAAATTCTCCTTTTATAACTTCTGAAAAATTTCTAGAAACACCAACTAAAACAATTAAAAAAGAACTTGTTAAAACTAATTTCACTAAATGCCTTTTGTATATTAAATAAGCTACAATAGATATAAATATAGGATAATAAAATTGCCCTCTTTTTGCTGTAAAAAAAAGAGTAATAGTTAGAAAAAATAATTTTAAAAACTTTTTATTCTTTATAAGTTTTAAAAAAGAGACTTTCTTAAATGAAAATAAGAAATAATTTATTTGTAGAAATAAAATTGTGGACAAACCATTAATCGATAAAGTATAGAAAGGTCTATAAGGAATAAAATCGTTTAATCTATCTTGGAAATACTTAGAAATAAATGTTTTATCTTCAAAAACAGGAAAGTAAATGTTTATAAAAACCAAATAAAGAGGAATAGAAACTAGAATGATTAAACTCCACGAAACATCAGATAAAAACAAGTTTTTTATACCCTCATTTTTTGACTTTTTTAAACGATACTCTTTAAAAAAAAAAGGAAGTATTGAGAAAATTAAAACACAAATATAAAAACCTAATTTTAAATATAAAATACTCTTATAAATATAATCTTCAGCGCTAAACTTAACCCATTTTAAACTAAAAAATATTGAACTTTCTCCAATATAAATTCCTACCATTATATAAAGTAAAGTTATTGAACATAAGTTAATTATTTTTTTAGCCCCTAAAAAATAATTGAAAATAATATATAAAAAAAAAGCTATTATCATTTTATGAAAGTATTGAATCTATACATTTAGAAAACTCTTTTATATTTTCTTTAGTCATTACTTTTTTCTTAGTATCCATTTTGGCTACATTAAACTCAAATGGATATGATTTCTTATTTAAGACATAAATATAATATGCCAAGCGTTCGTCATAGTTTTCAAAGACATCGTCCAAATTAAAACTACTTTTACCTACCTCTCTTAATACCTCTTCTAGTTCTGAAAAAGAATTAACCTTAAAAGTTAAACCCGTATCGTTATAAAAAACATTACCAAGCATAATTGATGGTTTTTTCATTAATAAAGACTCTAAACCAACAGTACTCGATAAGTTTATTGTTCCAACAGATTTTTTTATTAAACTAAACATACTTTCTCTATAAGAAATTAATTTAATGTTAGGATGTTTTTTTAATTCATTATAAAACTTTAAATTATGCTGTCCCAAAGCACTTTTATGCTCTTTAACATATAAATATGTATCCAAAGGTAACAATTTACTAATATTAATTATACATTCTTTTTGATTAACATAAAAAGGCGATAATATTAATGTACTAGCCTCTGGCTGCATATGCAAAGGAAATATAAAGAACTTATCTTTTGTATTAATTTTATCAAAAATAGAATTATGCAATATTTCTATCTTTTTTGCATTAAGTATCTTTTTAATTTTAAATAAACTCAATTCAAATGGATTTCTAGTAAAGAAATCATAACGATGTTTATTTGATAAATAAAACTTTTTAAACCTTACAAAAAACTCTATAATAAAAACAGGCTCCAACTTAGATGAGTTAATAGCATTAACCATATAACCTGGCTGCTTAGGTTTGTTTAAAAAATCATTGATTGGATTATACATTTCCGAAGTTACACTACTTACTTTAAAATCTTTATATAATTTCAAGACTTCATTAAAAGTATTTTTATTATCAAAAGAAATTGCAGTTCTATTCTCTAACCTAATACCATAAAAGGAAATATGCTTTACGCCATACTTTTTACTTACTTGAAAAGAGATTAAGTTATAGGTGTAAGCAATTCCCGTTGTAAAATAATGTGTAACATTTTTTCTGAAAATAGACTCAAAATATAAGTATGTATATACCAAAAACTTCCTCTGAAATTCTCTATCTTTTTTTATTAAATACCTATCAGACGCGTAAATATTAAAACTATCATATTCTATAGAAATTCTTTGTAATTCTTTTTCTATATTAATATTTTTTTTATCCAGGTCGTCAAAAAAACAAAGTCTATTACTACAATATAAGTCATTAGTTTCTTTTTTCCATCTATTACCCTCTGTAATAAACAAAAAAGTTCCTTTGTCATTATTGTACGCAGGCAAAGTTTTTACTGCTTCAATAAATAGAGGGGTTTCGTCATTAATTAGATCAAATACTATCATGAATCTTGCGCGTACTATAAATTAATTTTAATAAAAACAATATAAAAAATGAAATCATTGTTGCCAGAGAAGCTCCAAAGATACCATTATTAGGAATTAAATATAAGTTTAAAATGATGTTTAAACTCATTGAAAATAATGATATTTTAAACAATAAAACATCTTTTTTCTTAATATACAAATCATAATGATACCCATAAGACATTAATAGAAAAAAAAGACCTACTAAAAGCATATTAAATGTTTTTATATTGGATATAAATGATGGTTTATCCAAAAAACCAAATAGTATTGGAGACACAAAATAACCAAGTATAATTAACAAAACTGAAGCTACTAAAATTGATTTTTTAAAATTTTTAAATAATTTTGTATATTCTTTTTTGTTTGAGAATAATTTAATTAATTTAGGATACATCACCATTATAATAGCAGTAAAAACAAAAACGTCTATTGCGTTAACAAATTGAGAATATGCAGAATAAACTCCAACCATTTTTTTACCATAAAATAAATCGATCATAAATCTGTCTGAAAACTGAATAACTAAAAAAGATAACGAACTAATAAAAAAAACACTTGAATTTCTCACTCCTTTAATAATCCAATTATAATCAGGTTTATAAAATCTAAAGTTCTTTATATCTAAGTTTTTTTTTAAATATATCAATGAAACTATCATAGCAATCCATGAACAAATAGACCAAATTAAAAGATATTTGAATAAGTTTAATTCATTATTTAGGACGAAAAAATCGAAAAGCACTAACCACACCCATAAACCTGATTTAATAAAAAAAAATAGATTTGCTAAATTAGATTTCTCTAATGTTGTGTATAATCTAAATAATTCTTGCCCTAAATGTTCCGATATTATTAATAATAGAATTATCAAAAAGTATTTAGTGTCAATAAAATTAAAATAGAAAATGACACCTAGTAACACAGGAAGTAGTATCAAGTATACTATAAGATGAAAAAAAAATTGATTTCTAATTTTCTCAATAATATTTTCTTTTGATTTTAGAATCTCTCTCGTATTAAAAACGTAATAATCAAAACCTACTAAATATATTATTAATGATATTGAGGTAACAATAATTCCATATTCACCTAGAAAAAACTCATCCTCTGCGTATTTACCTAATAAAAAAATAAAAATAAATTTAGAGAGAAGTGTTAGGCCTCTTAATGAAATATTAATAAAACTTTTATATACCAACTTACCCATTAATCATCTTTTTAGTCAATGGTTCTCCCATTTCTACATTTTCTGAAAATGTTTTACCTAATATTTCATTATAATACTTAGGATGCAAACCATAACCTGGTCTGATAGAACGTATGTTTTTATTAGTAATAATCTCTCCTTTTTTCACATTGACACAAACAAATAATGACCGAGAAAACTCTCTGCTTTTTTTCTTTTTATACGTCATTTCATAATCTACCTTACCCATTAATTTTTCAGTTAAGCGAATTGCATCAACCATTTGTTTAAATTCTATTTCATCGAGTGAAAAATGTGCATCAGCTCCACCAATTTTTTTATCTAAAATAAAATGTTTTTCTATAACTTTTGCTCCTAAAGCAACTGCAATCATTGGGGCTTCAATTCCCAAAGTATGGTCGGAAAGTCCAGATTTTACTCCAAATTGTTCTGCAATATCTGGAATGGTCATTAAATTTGCATCTTCTGGATCAGCTGGATATGCGGATGTACACTTTAAAATAGTAATATCACTATTTCCAACCTCTTTACAAGTTTTTATTGCTAATTTAATATCTTCTTTAGTAGCTATTCCTGTAGAAATTATTATTGGTTTTCCTTTAGATGCTATATATTTAATTAAAGGGATATCAGTAATTTCAAAGGAAGCTACTTTATATATTGGCGTGTCTAATTCTTCTAAAAAATCTACAGCTGTTTTATCAAATGGAGAAGAAAAACAAATTAAACCCTCTTCTTTTGCTAAATCATATAATGGTTTGTGCCATTTCCAAGGTAACGAAGCGCCTTTATATAACTCGTATAAATATTGACCATCCCATGTAGTCTCTTGATTTATTTTAAAATAATCTGTCTTTACATCTAAAGTTATAGTATCTGCCGTGTAGGTTTGTAGCTTTATAGCATCAGCTCCAACTCGTTTTGCCGCTCTTACAGTTTCCTTTGCAATATCTAAACTACCACCATGGTTTGCAGATAACTCTGCAATTATAAAACATTTATCGTCTAACATCTTTTTCTTCTAATTTATATACAAAGCTAGTACACCCTTTAATTACTTCTTCTTTAAAACTTATATATCTTGCATTTTCAAACACTTTTATTGATGCTTTATTTTCTTTTTTAATGTAAGCTAATATTGGTTGAGTATTCGTTTTAAAATATATTCTTGCTGATTTCTTCAAAAATTCACTAGCTAATTTTTGCCCTCTATAATTTTTAGATAACAATACACCAACTAACGAATGCGTATCGTTTATATCAAAACGGACAATACCTGCTGGCTTATTATTAACCAAAGCAATTAAAAATAACGTATTTCTATCTTCAATTTTTCTTGAAAACCACTTCTTATGATCCTCTAATTTTATTGGACTAGAATCATAGGAGTTCTTTCGAACCAAAGTATCATTAGACCAATTATAAACTTCTAAAATATCTTCTGCTTTGGCTTTTCTTAAAGAAATATTTAATTTATTTATTAAGCCTAAAAAATTAGTTTTACTATTTCCTCTAAACAGGTTTTGTTGCTTTTCAAGAAATATATTTAAATGATTACTACCTAGAATAGTTTTAATTTTTTCTTCAAAATCTGAAACTGTATAGTTCGTAAAATTTCCACCTTCTATAATAATATCTTTTTCAGCCAAACCTTTATAGATACTTTTTTGATTCTCTGCATAATATCCGCTAAGAATAGGCATTTTTACACAACATAACTCATATAAAATAGTACTAGAGGGCGCTATTGCAATCTGGGAAGATTTCATTAATCCACATAACATATCTTCATCTAAATTTTTATGTAAATGTATCTTATTATTATCTTTTTCTAATAACAGTATATCTTTATGTTTGTAGGCTCCTCCTAAAATAATATTAATATTTTCAATTGAATTTATATTTAATAAAGCTTGAGCCGCTCTTAGAGTTAAATCATATTTATCCGCCCCTCCAAAACATACAAATGCGTTTTTTATACTACCAATTGTATTCTTTTCTTTTGCTGCTTTTAAGAAAGCTGGGCGCAGCATTGCAAAATCTACTCCTAATAAAAATTTAGTATATAATTCAGTTTTAAAATCCGTCTCCTTTACAAATGGTGAATGATTAACAACAACGTCTGCATACATGTATTCCGTTGCTAAATCATCAATATAGATTAAATAAAACTCTTTTTGTTTCAGTTTTTTTTGATAAAGGCTATCAAATTGATATCCATCGGCTATTAAAACACAGTCTTTGGGTTTAAAAAATTTGGAAATCCAGTTAACTTCTTCTTCCAACGAAATTTGTTGTGGAATTATTTTTGTTAAATAATGCGGTGGTATTACTTCTAAAACCGAATCGGCTCTTGTTACAAAGATAACATCATAATCATCCTTAAACATATCCAATAAAGAAAGTAACCTATATAAATGACCTAAGCCTATTTCTGAATTTCCATCAGCTCTAAAAAGAAGTTTCTTTTTCATCTAACAACAATTTATATTTTAATTCAGCTAATTTCCAGTCTGTTTCGGTGTCAATATCTTGAGCTTCTAATTCATTTATTTCTATACATCCAGTATTATTCGTCCAGAGTTTTTGTTTTTTAATAAAAGCACTAACATTTAGTGCATAAAATTGACCTGCATCGTGAAATGAAGACTCTAAGTCTTGCGATCTTGTATTCATTTTTGATACATCAACCATTTCAACTTTATCTTCTTTATTAATTTTCATGGCTCTTTGTATTGGAAAACCATATTTTAAAACAGAAAAAACAGCATCTAATTTGTCCTTTTTTAATTTCTTAAATGCTTTAATTAATAAATTACTAGATACAAATGGTGCAGTGGGATAAATACAAATACAATATTTAAATAATTTATTTCTTGTTTTATATACTTCTAAAACCTCATTTATGACAGCGGCCGTCGTTGCAAAATCATTTGCGTTCGTTTCGCTTCTTAGAAAAGGTACTTTTGCACCATATTTAAGAGCTATCTCTCTTATTTCATCATCATCTGTAGACACCATTACTTCATCAAAAAGTTTACTTTTTAAAGCAGCTTCAATTGAATAGGCAATAATAGGCTTACCTAAAAATGATTTTATATTCTTTCTTAGAATACGCTTACTTCCCCCTCTTGCCGGTATTATTGCTAGTTTACTCATTTAAAAGAAAGTGTTTTTTCAATAACAAATTCTTGTTCTTCATTAGTTAATGATGGATACATAGGCAAACTCAAACATCTTGAATAATATTTTTCAGAGTGTGTCAAATCGGCTGTAGAATAATCAATCTTTTTATAATAGGGCAACCTATGAATCGGAATATAATGTACTTGAGTATAAATTTTAAACGCCCTTAAGTAATCGTATAACTCTTTTCTTTTTTCAACTTCAATTACAAATAGATGATGCGCATTATAACTGCCTTTAGGTAAACTTTGGAACTTTATTTTTCCTTTAAAAGCTTCTTTATACTTCTTTGCAATTTCATTTCTTCGGGCTACACCTTTGTCATTTTTAGCAAGCTGTGTAATTCCTAAAGCACACTGTATATCTGTTAATCTATAATTAAAACCTAATTCTTGCATTTCGTAAAACCATCCTCCATGGTCTTCTGCCATATTGTTTTTGGTTATTCCATGAGACCTTAAGCTAGTTAATTTTTTATAAATTTTCTCCGAATTAGTAGTTACCATTCCTCCTTCTCCGCATGCAATATGCTTTACCGGATGAAATGAAAATACGCTTACATCTGCATAGTTCCCATTTCCACATCGTTGTTTTACACCTTTAGTGTCTATAAAATGTCCTCCTGGAGCATGACATGCATCTTCTATAAGCCAAAGATTATGTTTTTTAGCCAACTCTTTAAAAGCTTCTAAATTTACAGGAAGCCCTGCAAAGTCAACTGGTATAATTCCTTTAAAAAAACCTTTTGGTTTACTTTCTATTAATTTTCTTGTACTATCTAAGGAGAGTACATACGTATCTTTATCTATATCTGCAAACCAAGCTTCGCCTCCTACATATCTTATACAATTGGCAGAAGCGGCAAAGGTAATGGGAGTTGTAATGACTCTATCTCCTTCCCTTAAACCTAAAGAAAGAACAGATAAGTGAAGCCCTGAAGTTGCATTATTTACAGCAACAGCATATTTAGAACCAACATAAACAGCAAATTTATCTTCAAATTCGCTCACTTTTGGTCCTTGCGTTAAAAAATTTGCTTTTAAAACTTTTACAACAGCATCTATATCTTCCTGATCAATATTTTGTTTACCATATGGTATTGCCTTCATTATAGAGAAAAATTAGAATCTACATGTTCTTTTATAAGCGTTCTTAAACTCTCTACAGTTTCCCAATCTTCATTATCATTTGAGTTATAACTAAAACCTTTGGGTACTAATTTGGCCTTAAAATTCTTAATAAAACCTTCTAATTCCCAAGAAGGGTTTACAGGTAAAATCGCATAATAGCTACCTAAATCATAAGTATTCATTGCGTCTGAAGCTGTAATCATCTCTTCATGAATTTTCTCTCCAGCACGAACTCCTACAACTGGTTTTTCACAATTCGGGCCAATAGCCTCTGCAACATCCATAATTCTGTAAGATGGTATTTTGGGTACAAATAACTCACCTCCCCAAGCATGTTCTAAAGCATGCATAACCATATCTACTCCTCCTTGTAAAGAAATATTAAATCGAGTCATATTTGGATCTGTTATTGGAAGTATATTTTCTTGCTTCTTTTTATTAATAAAAAAAGGAATTACAGAGCCATTAGACCCCATTACATTTCCATAACGCACTACAGAAAATTTTATAGGATTTTCTCCTGTTATATTGTTTGCTGCAATAAAAAGTTTATCTGAAGTTAACTTTGTTGCTCCATATAAATTAATTGGTGCACATGCTTTATCTGTTGAAAGCGCTACCACTGCTTGCACGTTGGCTTGCAAACAAGCTTCAACTACATTTTCTGCTCCACCAATATTTGTCTTTATACATTCATCAGGATTGTATTCTGCGATATGAACATGCTTCATTGCCGCGGCATGAATTACATAATCTATGTGCTGTAAAGCTCTAATTAAACGATCTTTATCTCTAACATCTCCAATAAAAAACCGTATTTGAGGATATTTTTCATTTGGAAACTCTTGAGCCATTTGGAATTGCTTCTGCTCGTCTCTAGAGAAAATAATCAATTTCTTTATCTCTGGGTATTTATTTAATATATGTTTGGTTAAGGCCTTCCCTAAAGAGCCTGTACCTCCTGTAATTAATAATGACTTTTTATTTAAATCTAACATTTTTTTTCTTGTTTATAATTCTTTTGAAATGATATTTATTAATCAATTCCTGAAACGACCCTCATACATCAATCATTTTTTAATTGGTATTTAAAGAATTTCTTGAATTCTTATTTCGTATAATTCTTTAAATACCTATTTAATTGCATCATGAGTATAAATAAAATCATCAAAATAGAACCTATAAAGGCGAATTGAAAAATTGAGTTTTTCGTTATCCCTTCTATTTTATAACCTATTGGTTGAAAATTAGAAATTATATTAACTACTTCGGAGCTCTCTCCTTTTTCTCTTAAAACATTTTCTAAAGCTGAATTTATTTTTTGCTTGGTAATAAAAATTTCTAATTCTTTGGTTGTTTTTGCATTACCACCTAGGTCTATATTAGTGCCATTTGTTTGCCTTTTAGACTCATCTATCATTACTTGCATGTATACTTTACTTAAAGTATCTGCCTGTACTAGGTTTTTACGCAATAACAGATCTGTTCTATTTAAATTTTCATTAGTTAAACTTTTAATCTTACTAAAATATTTGTTTGTTTTAATTGACGAAATAATAACTTCTTCTAAGTTTTTAAAAATATCATTTTTACTAGAAATAACTTTAATTTCATGAACTTGATAATCAAAATCTGTAAATGACTCTTTAAAATCTAGAAAAGAATAACTTTTAATTGCAGTAGTATCTACAGAAAGAGCAAAACTATTATATGTTTTTATAATATCTTTATCGTTCAAAATGGGCTCTATTGAAAAACTTATAAGCGATTTAGCAGTTCCTTCATCAATATTAAAAGTACTCTTTAACTTTTCTATCTTTTTTTGATTTACTAAGTCACTATAATAATTTATAGTATTATACAATTGTTTTGTACTATTAAAATTTGGTTTTATGAGTAAATCAGAACCATAGAAGTCTTGTTTTTTGAACTCAAAAAAGGAACCAACTAGAGCACCAATTATTATTGAAATTCCAATCTTTATTGAATTCTTTCTAAAAAATATTAAAACTAAAATGATTGAATGAAAAACCCCTTTAAAAGTATCTCCTATAAAATTAAAAAACTTAGAAAATCCTTTTCCTATAATTAAAAATAAAGAACCTAAATCTACTTCTTCTTCGTTGTTGCTTTTACTATTCTCTTTTTGTTGATTTGTTGACATGTGTTCTTTTTGTTGTTACTATTTAATCATTAAAAATTTGTTCTACTATTTTTTGAGTAATGGCATATGTTGGGGTTACGCCTGTCATTCCTAAACCTCCAGATGCTAAAGTTGCACCTGTTTCTAATGGGTTGTCAGATGCATAATATGCATATCTAACTTTTACATCTTCAGAAATATTTCCTCTAATTCTAGAGGCAGATTGTATTGCTTTTTGATAATGAGCACCTTCCATTTCTAAACCTATAACATTCCAGGTAGAGTCATGAAAAAACTTTAATAAATCTTTATTTTGCAATGATGTTCCTAAAACTGAAATCATAGACCCATCAAAAACTTCAATTCCAAAACCTTCTAAATCAGCTTTAGCTAACTCGTTTTTAAAAGGATAGTTATCTGCTGTTCCTTCAAAAATATGAGCAGAAGGAATCATAATGTCTCCTTTACCGCCTTCTAGAATTCCTGCTTTACCCATTATTGATACAGATTTTACATCTAAATGTGTTTTACTGTTCTTTTTACTAGCATATGGCTTTAACAATTCATCCATGGTTTCATACGCTTGTTCACCAAAAGCATAATCCATTACAATAATTACAGCATTCTCTTCTAAAATACCTTTTTTAGAGAACGATAAAACATCGAAGTTTATTTCAGCAGTATCTATAATTTGTACATTTATATTTGTACCCGAGGTATCTTTTATATAAACAAGACCATTTAAAGAGGCAAAATCCTTTACTTT
>Ga0209830_10001745_pt1 | contig 18590 bp, 25 predicted proteins | sample ArcticOcean_MG_C_12_FD_187439 | JGI IMG/M metagenome (GOLD analysis project Ga0209830, IMG submission 187439) | Marine microbial communities from western Arctic Ocean - ArcticOcean_MG_CB8_130 (SPAdes) (version 2) | ecosystem: Environmental > Aquatic > Marine > Oceanic | place: Arctic Ocean...
GTACGAGCTTTAGATTTCTTATAGGTAATATAAGATCTAATAGGTTCTATGCCATTGGTAGAGCACTGAATTACCGAAGAGCTCTCGCACGGCATTATAGCTGATACAGTACTATGCCTTAGTCCAAACTCTTTTATCCTTGCTCGTAAGCCTTCCCAGTCCATACTATTTTTTCTCGTAACAAATTCGTCAATTTCTTTCTTATAATTATCGATTGGTAACCAACCTTGACTATACTTTGTCTTATTAAATTTAGGACATCTACCCTTCTCACTCGATAGATCACAAGACGAACTTAATAGATAGTACTGTACCTTTTCCATTAACTCATCAGCAACATTAGGAGCTTCATCATCTGTATATTTTACTCCTTGCTTTGCAAGATATGCAGCAAAATTAGTAATACCGATACCTAATGATCTACGATTTTTAGTAAAGTTTTCAGCAGCAGGTAAGAAATAATCTTGGTAATCGATTAATTGATCTAAAATACGTACAATAATATCGCATACCTTTTCCATCTCTGCATCAGATTGAATCTCTAATACATTAATAGCAGATAAAATACAAATACCAATTTCAGCATTCTTATCGTCTGGATGCTGAAGAGGTTTCGTAGGGTGTAATACTTCAACACAAAGATTAGTCATTTTAATATCATCGTCCCAGGACGATCTTTGATTACAATGATCTATATTCATGAAGTAAATACGACCTGTCTCTACTCTTTCTTTAATAAACAAAGACATTAACTTTCTTGCTTTAATAGTCTTCTTAAACTTAAGACTTGTCTTACGTTCATACTGCTCGTACAACTCATCAAAATTTTCATGACCGAAAGCATCATATAATTCTTTAGCCTCATGAGGAGAAAAAAGAGTTATATCTTCATTCTTTAAAAATCTCTTATAAAATAACTCACTGAACTGAATACAATAATCTAGCTTACGAACTCGATTATCATCGGTACCAGAATTATTTTTTAACACTAGCATATCTTCTGCTTCATAATGCCAGAAAGGAAAGTTAACGGTAGCTGAACCTCCTCTAATACCATTCTGATGGCATGATTTAACTGTCGATTCCATTAACTTAAGAAAAGGTATAACACCAGTATGAACTACTTCACCATTACGAATTGGAGAGTTAATAGGTCGTATACGTCCTATGTTTAAACCAATACCATAACGAGAGCCTGTAGCATACCCAGCAGCTGTAGATGAAGAAAAGATAGAAGGTAATGTATCATCTACATCAATTAAGCAGCATGATGCATATTGTCTAACTTTACTTCGTACCCCGGCCATTAAAGGGGTTGGTAAATTAATCTTAAACTTTGAAAAATAATCATAAGCTTTCTTAACATAAGAGATACGAGCCGGTCCTTCATATTGACCAAAACATACCATAGCTATAATCATATACGCAAACTGAGGCGTTTCGTATATCTTAGTTTCAGATCTATCTTGAATTAGATACTTATCACATAACTGACGTATACCTGCATAAGTAAAATTATTATCTCTAGAGTGATCTACATACTCATCAAGTTTATTAATTTCTTTATCGGTATATAGCATTAAAATATCTTCATCGTACACATCATTTTCATGCACGTTTTTATTAACAAAGTCGACTAACTTAGGAGGATTCTTACCACCCCATACATCTTTACGTAACTGGTAAGATAGTAATCTTGATGCAACATATTGATAATTAGGTGATTGTAGTGATATTAGATTAACAGCAGAATCAATTAACACGTTATGTATCTCTCGCGTTGTTATACCTTCTTTCATCTGAAGTTTAGCATTAATTTCAATATCAGAAGCTGTTACCCCTTTGATGTCATTAACTGCCCAACCCACAACCCTATGTATTCTTTCAACGTCGAATGGTACGGTTTCTCCAGTTCTCTTTACAATATTCATATTCATTATTTAAATTATTATGTTATTATCAACGCCATAATAGAACCAAATTTTTGAAAGTCAAACTTACTTTCGTCTATATTGAGCATATGTTGTAATATTTTCTTATCTTTCGATATTTTATCATCTGTTAAATCTCTAAATTTCTTAAAATCTATAGGGTATATACCACTCTTAAAGTAAGCATAACAATCATTACAGGTAATATCGAATTCACTTAATAAATTTTGATAAACTACTAAATTAATATCATATGATTTTTCTTGATCACTTACTAATCTAATAATCTTCTCCCCCAGCTCGTTAGGTTTAAGACATACTCCATAAAGGGGTAACATATTACTTTTACTATTAGATTTATATAACCTAAAGAATTTTTTAGGATTATATTTTTCGTTTATATCCAATCGTTTATTATCATATTCATTTTTTATGATAAAACCTAAAAATATTGACGGTTCTAACGGAGTTTCATATGAAAACCCTTCACCATTAACAGGCGACTCAACTAATGACACGTCTATCATTATAGATTTATTTCTCTTTTTAAAGATGCCCCTTTAAGGTTATATACTCTAATTTTTTCTCTACCACCGTTCTTTGGATGTATCGTAACTGTTGCAGTATCCCCGGTTACCACTGGTCCACTAAAAGTACATGAACCAGGTAGCTCTGCGGTATGTTGTATTGAACCGTTTTCAGCATTGAAAACGATTAGTTTACTTCCTTCTATTCTTGGTACTAAATTCATACTTTAATTATATATTTATTTATGAAGGATTCAACTTCAGGATCAGTTTTATTGTAAGTAAATGAAGATAAGTTTTCATTTATCGTCGGTATCTTTAAACTATTAGTTTTAAATCTTTCTTCAAGTTGAGTAATAATAGTTTCATCTGGAATATTAATATCGTCCGATACATTTAAAATATTTCTAATTTCTATTACTCCATAACCTCTTTTAAAAAGAGTTTTAACATCTCTACTTATGTAAAGTTTTAGTAATGTTTCTACATCTTTATATTCTTCTATTTTCTTTTTTAAATAATCACCAGAAAATAAACTTTCTTTATTTGTAACTATACATTTAACCTTTAAAGATTTAACCATACTATATTATATAAATAATTATATGTATTTCAATGATTTAGTAGATAATATATTAGAAGACTTTACACCACCGGTAGATACTAAAAGATCTACCAAGAGATCTTCAGGTAAATATGGCACTGTTAATCCTCAATTAAACGACCCACATAGTACTAAAGCTATTTCCGGATTTAAAGGCCAGCCTGGTGGTAAACAAAGAACTTTAAAATTTGTGTTACCTAATAAAAAGAAGACTAAAAAGCCATCTTAACGCCTCTTTGAATATCAGCGTCAGAAATCTTTGCAGCTTCTTTTTGACCATTTTCAAATTGAAAAATTGGTCTCATTAATTTTATTAAAACCTGTGGGTCGTTTAGATCAATTTTTTCATTAACATCAAACCCTGATCCGGTTGAAACATGTTTTGCATAGTTGGCGTTATTTGGATTATTATCTACTGGAGGAGCATATCTATCAATAATTTTATTAATAGTATCTATACCATATTTACTGCCATATGTTCTTAAAATCCTAGCTGAAGCTCTAACCCCCATATGCATATCGCTAAATCTCTCAAATTCTTCACCAGGTTGAGTTACCTCGCCATTCCAATTTGTAGATGATGTTCGTATATTTCCAGGATTATTGTTAAAGATTGATGCGTCAGCTTGACCAGCCATTAACCCTGCTGCTAGAGCACCGGTTGCTAATGCTTTACCAAACTTACCTTCTTCGATCACATATTCATTAAATGTCTGCATTATACAAATCTCTCTATAAAATATTTAGGCAATTTGTTCTTATTCCGAATTATAGCTTCATATACACCTGCATCTAAAATATAAGTCTTACAATGATCTTGTTTACTCCGTATACCTCTACCACATTGCTGTACTACGTTACTTAACATCTTATTCGAATACCAATCTTTATCTAATTCAAATAACCTTTTAATTCTATTATCACCTAACGGTAAGTAAGGTGCTTTAATTACTATCTGAAATCTAGCTAAGTCATCTTTTAAATCTATACCTAGACCTAATGATGGGCTTACTAATACAGTTGGGTCTTTACTCTTTGAATGTTGTCTTAATAATTCTTCATTCCTGGTTTCTTTATCTCTACATAAAAAGCGTTTACTCTTTAAATTATTCTGTAAGTATGAAGCTATAAAACCAGTATGAGTATGTATAATACCTTTTTCAAATTCATGTTGCTTACATATCTCTTGTATCTGCTTTACAATCTTAGGTAATGTTTTCTTTAAATTATAATGGTTAATCTTTTGTTTTGTATTGATATAAATAGGAGCTTTAAGAGGGTCGAAAGTACTATCCGATTCTACATATTCATATTGTTTTATACCTAAACTCTTAGCAAAATGCTTATGATCAATAATAGTTGCTGACATTAATAATACTTTATCGGCATACTTAAAAATATATTTTGATAATACATCTACCTTTAAAGGCATTACTCTAGCAGTCTTACCATCTCGTTGAACTACATACTCACATTCCTCCCACGTTTCAGTAATAAGGTTTAAACTTCTATGAAGATTTTTTAAATAACTTAGCTTAATATTTTCACTATTACTAAGTTGTATATTTTTATTATTACTCTTATTAGTCAACGTATTAATATATTCACTAATTTCTAATATGCATGAACATATCCATTTATATATAGCATCATGCTTTTCAGAATACAAGCTTGGTACTTTAACCCCTAACAACTTTAAACGATCTGGATCGATAAAGACTGAATATTGTTTTACTATTTCATCTTCTAGTTCAGATGCCTCATCGCATATAATAAAGTTTTTACGCTTAACGTGATTAGGTAAAGATAAAAACATCTTATAATTTAATACCCCAAACTTATCAACGAGACCTTTATTTCTATCATTATGATAATTACATTTATGAGCCTTTCTATGCTCTTCTAATACCTTTCTAGGCATAATAGACTTTTCCATTTCAACGTCTATATCAGGATTTAAAGTACTAACATAATTACTCTTACCCTTCATAACTATACTATCGTCGAACAATTCATAATATTGATCTTGTAACGTTTTAGTTATTGTTAATGCAAATGCACCACTAGCTGGTTCGTCTAAGCATTCAGGTTCGTTCGTATAGTTACCAACATTATCCATTTTAAAAGCATCATAGCTTTCAATTAACTCTTTAAAGTTATCTGTTGATTCATTAGATACATTAGCTAATGTCTTCGATATAAAACTCTTACCGCTTCCGGTTGGAGCACTACAAATTACAAATTTATGTCCTTGATTAAACGCATGTTCAATTTTTTTAATTAAATTAACTTGCTGTGTACTTGGATTATAACCATCAGGAAATTTATTAAGATATCGGCTCAGCATACTATAATTATAATATCAGACTGCCGATAAAACAACTATGTTATTGTATAATTTACTTTTCTTTTCAAAGTTTAAAACTTTTGTTTTAAAAAGAACGAATTCATTATTTTTAGCAAATTCTTCTATCCTATAGTCAAATTCTATATGCATATGACCTAATTTAGAATTAAAAGGAAAAGGTATTTCATATTGTTTTAAATCACCTTTTTCATTTTCTAGAGTTAAACTAAAATAAAAATCTTTAACTTTAAATAATTTGAGCTTACCTTGTTTTAAAGGTTTAGCGGGGTTAATATAAATTATTATATCACGTAATAATAAATGAGTTAGGTCCTTTTCTATAGATTCAAACTTCATGTACCCATAAACCCTCTTTTTTCATCTGCAGACATTGGATATATATTCTCGTTAAAATAATTAAAAAATTCTTTTTCTGGAATAGTATTTACAACCTCACAACTTTCCATACTTACCATTCTCCAACCTTGCATCATTATATCCCATACAGGTAATAAATTCTTACTACCAGGATTATATTTTGGAGGACCAGCTGGTGGTTTATAATTTAATGTAGTTCTACCATTAACACTATTAAGTAAACTCTCGTCTAAAGTGCATAACATTCTTCTTCGAGAACTATCACCAGCTTTTGGTCTTCGTTTCTCGAAAATTATTTCACAAACATTACTCTGTAAAGTATTTTTAAGATTCGGTAGACTTACTTTCATCTTTTTTCTTGGCTACTCCAAATAACCTGCTTTCATTTAGGAAAATACCTTTCTTAAGCATACCATAACCAGAGATATCTGCATTACCGATACCAACTCCTAAGTTGTTTGGAAAGATTACAATTTCTCCACCTTTAATATACTTACACTCAGGCCCAGCTAGTATAACTTTACCTTTTCTCCATGCTCTTTGTACTGCATTAGTTGGTATATAAACACCACCTCTCATAATCGCATCTCCTTTACCGTCAGATACTTCATCAATAAACTCAACGAGAATAATATCATCAAAAACAAAACCTAATTCATAATCTTGATCAATAATTCCATCTAAAGAATTGTTATGTGAATCTGTCAAGTCAATTAGACTCTTTTTCGGGGCTAATATATCAATGTTTGCTTGTGCCATATATAACTATTTACTAATGAATAAAATTATGTCAACAAGTGTTATTGCCAATTAAAGTCTGATCCCATATGTCCCCATTTAGAGGTTTCAGAGAAGATAGGCTTTTTTAATTCTAAAAATTTAATAATACCCTGAGGAGATAAATCGTAACCAGTTATATCTTGTTTAAATTTATTATTAATTAAAGCTGTTGCCTGAAGAGGTTGATCATATCCAATTGCATATGCTAGTTCAATTTTTACTTCGTGGTTTGATAAATCTTTTTTCAACATATCTGTAGCAATATACCTTGCCATATATGCAGCTCCTCTATCAACCTTAGTACAATCCTTACCACTAAATGCACCACCACCTAAAGGTACACGAGGACCATAATTATCAACAGCTAATTTTCTTCCAGTTACCCCGGCATCAGCTTGAAAACTACCTATGCTCCAATCCCCTGCAGGGTTACAATGTAAAGATATAATTTCATATGGATAATCATTAAAAAATTCCCCTACTATTTTTTCTAATTCTTTCGCCGGAGCATTTTGAAAAGAACATACAACTCTAATTTTATTATCATCTAATGTAATTTGAGTTTTACCATCATAGGGGTAGTCTTGATAGATTTTTTTATTAAGTTTTCTTGCAAGATAATATTCTTGAGGTACAAACTCGTCATTATCCCTGCAGGCATAACCAATCATAATACCTTGATCACCAGCTCCACCCGCGTCAACTCCTCGACTAATTTCAGGTGATTGTTCAATAATATTTACAATCACTTCAAGATCTAAATCATCTGCTATATCTCTAACTATTCCTTCAATTTTACTATCTTTAATTCTATAAGTACTAGTTACCTCACCGGTTACCATAACTATACCATGACCACCGCAAGTTTCGATAGCACATCTTGAATTTTCATCGTTAGTAAGATATAAATCTAAAATTGTATCTGAGATTCTATCACAAAGTTTATCTGGGTGTTTTGGAGAAACGAATTCTGCTGTTTTCATTAAGTTATTTACTTAACTCATTATTGATTTCAACAAGATTTTTATATTCTCTTTGACTATAAAACTCCGGGATTAACTGCTTTTCTTCCTTACTCTTTTTTTCTTTTTTTATTTTCTTAAGATAGTTTAATCTTTTAAATTTTAATCTAGGTATTACAGAATAGATATAGTTATATTGCGATAATTTATCATCAAATAAATTCCAATATTTGTTAGTAGTTTCATTTATATATTCATTTAACTCTTTAGAATACATAGACGACCATCTATTAAGCATAAAAAGATTAAACTGCGACTCATCATCGCAGTTTAAATCAATTTTTTTCTTACTAAAAAGTATACTATTTATATATTGAAATATATTCATTTAACTCATAGATTAATTTTAGTAGTAGCAATAAACATATCATCATTCATAGCATAGAATAAATCAATAATATCTTGCATGAACTCTTTACACTTTTCGTCCGATAGTTTAGTACTATAAGCAAAGTTAGGAGCATGCGGCCCTGCATTTACATTAATACCAGTATGTCCAATAGCTACATTATCCTTTGAATACGTAATACTCACACTACATTTACCAACGGTTTGTAAGCTACCATCACTACCTTCGAACTCATCATGTACCATTAGATCATCACCGTCTACTTCAATAGGCTTCTTAATATATTTAGAAGATAAAATATTAGCAATCTGAGTATTTAAAAGTCGCTGATATGCAACTGCACCAAATTTATCTAGGTTAGGTATTTCCCAACAAAAACTAATTGCATCATCACTTGCAATATAATCGTTCTGCAAAACATCTTCTTGATCGATCATACCATCAATACCTACATTCATATAACCTCTAAAGGCTATAATATTTCCAATAGGTAAAGTTTTCTTTCGAAAGAAATTATACGCAAAACGTTTATGAATTAAATCACCGTCATAATTAAGATTCTTAATAATCATAACTTAATTATATATTATTTCCTCTTTATTTCAATTATTTTTTTAAAATATCGTAAAACTTATTTTTATCTAAAATATAATCTTCCAAATTATATTCAGTATTAGCAAAAACTAACATAATATCATCACCAGTTAGGAATTGTTGAGCATCCCAAACAAGATTATCAATAAAAATACTATCCCCTTCTTCAAGAATTACTTCAGTAATTTGTTTTTTAATTGATTCAAGTATTACTTTTATACTACCTTTAACGCAAACTAAATACTGTTTGGTTTGATAATGAGCATGCTCCCCTCTTACCATTCCTTTCGGTACACCGAAAACACTAAAAACTCTTTTTACATCAAATGGAATTTCCTCTATATTAATTGGTAATAAACTACCTCTAGAGTCTTTAAATACGTTATTCATATGTTTTATATTGGTCCATTAAATGCTTTGATCCTCCCTGGAAGTGAATAGACTTAAACTGTATCTTTTTATCTAACACTGGGCTATAACAATAAGGTTTTTTATCAATAAACTCTATCTTCTTTATACCATCAAACTCATACATATTATCGGAATCGTTTATATTATGATCATATGTCATATCATTATGAATGTTAGATAATTCTCCCACCCCTACTGAACATTTATATCTTGCAAAATATTCAAATAAAGTCATATCACAAACACCTCCTGGTAGATTGAATTCTTGTCTAACTTTATAATGAGATGCAATTTTAGCAAACTCATAACTATCTTTCTTTTGGTATATTTCAAAAAGAAATTTACAAAACATTTTCAAACCACTAGTTGTAAAATATGATGTACAACCAACTGATCTCAATATTAACGTAAATATATAGTTTTTAAAGAAATCTCTATCATCTGATATATTATGATAAAGTAAAACATCTGAGTCAATATAAAAGACGTCGTCGATATTTTCTTTTGTCATGTATTCATATAAGATAAACCATCTTAAAAAACAAAAAAGCTCATAATCTCCTAAAGTTGATAACGGTGTATAATATTTTCTAAACTCATCAGCATGGGTAGTATATCCGAGTATATCGACATTATTACAGTTTTCATACTCACTATCAGAAATAACAATTACCGTTTTATTATAAAATTTTGCCTGATTAATACAGGTTTGTACATAATCGTGCTTACCTCTATGTATTAATATTACCGGTATGTTTGATGTTTTTTGCGACATAATCTTGTATATATTTTAATGTAAAATATTTTTTATTCAAGTTCAAATTATTACTTAGTTTATTGGTATCAACTGAATGTAACGTTTTTAAGACTTCTGGATAATCTATAACGTTACCACATTTAATAAAAACTGAAAACGTACTGTAATCAAGAAACTCCTCATACGGTAAGCATATTTTTTCTGTAAACAGTACTGGTATAGTATTACAGAACATACTTTCAAAAAATCTGTAAGAGCTTAAACCACAACCTCTTGGGCATAAATTAAAAACAAAGCTACTAATTGTTTTATAAAAATCTTCTGGTGGTACGTTATTAGAATTAAAAAAGTGTTTATGGTGAAAGAATTTTTTTAGTATATCGTGTCTGACTGGGTGAGTTACATTACCTACAAAACCGTAATTATATGATTTAGCTTCATCATACGATTCTTGATTTATAGCAAAAAATGGAACTACTATATCATTAGAAGTTTTATCACTAGTATTAAAATTTATTATTTTTAAATTCTTATATTGTTTTATAAACTGATTAAAAACTGAAAAATCATTATCATGATTATAAAATGCAACAACAATATTATCTTTATATAGATTACAATAATAATCAATTACGTAGCACATATATTGAGGTTTAAGACCAAAAATTAATATTTCTAAATATAACCCAATAACGATTACCGTATCTTTATCTACCTTATCTACTTTTTTAAAATCTTTAAAACTATTATCAACATCTTTAGTTCTACAGTTAGGTGCAAATAAATCAATATTTTCAAGCACATCAGGCCTACTACTTAAATAATCTTCTAGATCAATTTCATCTTCAAACCCGGGGAACTTTTTAAGTATTTCCGTATAATGAATTTGCTTATATTTTAGCATTTTCTTTTATTAAATTAACTATAAACTCTTGCTCGTTATATGTAAGCTTTTCATGAAATGGTATAGAGATAGTTTCTAGACTTTCTGCTTCACTATTTTTTAAACTAATATCTTCTCTAAAGCATACTGTTTTATGTTGGCAATAGTAATGAATGCCGTAACTAATTTTATTCTTATTAAATGCCTCTATTAATTCATTTCTATTTTTTACTCTAATTCTATATAAGTGATTTGATGTATTATTTAAATTTAATTCATTGTTATAAAACTCTTTAACTACCTTTAATTTGTAAAGTTTATTTTCATATTTTTCAAAATTTGTATTTATAATCGATGCATTTATCGCAGGTAGATAAAATTTATAACCAGGTTGTTCTTGTACCCGGTCCCAACTATTTTTTTCTTGCGACATACCATTGTATGCAAGTGATCTAATTTTATCTATTTTTGTTTTATTATTAGAAACAATAATCGACCCATCTACCCCACCTAAAGGTTTGGTAGGGTAAAAACTAAATATCATTAAATCGTCATCATTACATTCGTTTGTAAATTGATTTTTTTCTAATTTTTGTGCTGAATCAATTATTTTATAGTTATCAAATTTAGCAAAGGTATAACTGTCTCCGACCCATTCAGTGTTATCGTTAAATGAAATATTATTACCACTAGTAACTACAGCATTACAGACAACTGGTGGTATCATAGTAGGTAAATTTATTGTTACATCTTTATTTAAAATAGATAAAAATAAAGCATTAGTAGCTGAATTTATACCTACCCCGTATTTAGCTCCTACAAAATTAGCTATTTTATCTTCTACTATATTAACTAACTTGTCATGTAGTATATGGTTAAAATGACTTGTATCTACATTATAACCCGGTAAATTAAATAACTCAACCATCTTTTAACGTAACATATGTATGCCATCTATAATTATGCATATCGTTATCAAACACTTGTAGAGAGTCATCTCTAACTTCAAAAATAGGCTTTTCTTCAATATATGAATTTTCCATTGTTACATATTCACTATACGGTAGTACTGGTGGTAATATATTATACGTTTCAATAATATTTTCTAGATTTTCTTTAGCACCATATGGTATCTCAAAACCTGGATCATATTTATCATTTAATACTGCGGCTAATGATAAATGTCTCTTACCGCAAAATTCAGGGTAATTATCATCAAAATAAAAGTTTTTAAACCCTAATTGCTCAGCATGCATAATTCTTTTATACGCATCCTGATGATCGTCAAATATAACTAACGTTTCTTTTGCTTTATCTTTTGATATAAACTCATTGGTTAAATTTAAGAAATCTGTAGTTATATATTTTGTATTTTCACCCTTATATACAACTTGTTGTAGGAAAGGTTCAATAGCAACGATTTTTGTTTCAGGGAGTAATTGATTAATTAACCATGTTGTCTGACCTTTAAAAACACCGCTTTCAATTACAGTTGCTGGTTTATATTTCTTAAGAATATAATACAGATGAAAAAGATTAACTGATAGGGTACCACCACTATTTTCTTTTATCGGTCTACTGTCATATATTTCTAAAAAATCTTTAATGTAGTTTTTTATATCGGTTGTATCTTGAGTTTTCATATTATTTTTTTAAAAGGTATTCGTTACCACTATTATACATTACTTTATAACCATTATCCAGTATTATTTTATCTAATTTACCCTGGTTATGTTCAAATCTATAAGTGGTAGCAATATTATAAGCAGAATAGGTTGAACAGTGATGTTGTTCATTTGTTTTTAACATTTTTAAAAGTATTAAGTTAGGTATATTTAAAGATAGTAAAAAATCTAAAGCTTCATCTCCATTTGGTAATACGTTTGTTAATGCGCTAATTACACCAAAATCAAACTTGTTAGTAAACTCCTTAGTAAGCTCATCATAACTCTTAACGTAAAATTCACCAGGAAAATTTTCTTTAGCTAATTTAATAGCATTTTCCGAATAATCAGCTCCAGTATAATTTGAACCTTCCATTTGAGTTTCATTTGTTAAGAGTAAATTTAAAAACCCACACCCACAACCTATATCTAAAACTTTAGTTTTTTTATTAAACTGTTCCTTACCTACTTTAACTAGAAAATCCCAATGTGTTGGTCTGGCACCCGATTTATATTCGTGAATATTTAATGCAAGTTGATTTTCATGCAATTCTTTTATCTTCCAACTATTAACGTGACTGTAATTTTTGCTCGACATAATTTATTTCTTCTTCAAAAACTTTGCGTAATTTATCTAATGATTTTTGTATATAATAAGGATGATCATCATCAAACTTACTACTATAACAAGGTCCGCGGCCTGATGGTAGATATTCATGTACACCTAAAAATTTATCTTCAATTTTTTTCTTTACTTCATCGTTACCAACTACCCATGGATAAAATACATTCATAAAATAATTTGGTATCCTATTACCAGAACCGCCGATATTCCAATAATACTCCATCTTCTTATATACTTGCTTTGGAAATACATAAGAGTAATGGTACATTTCAATGCCATGTTCATCAAATAGCTTTTTACTATCTAAATGTTTATGTGGTAGAGGTGTAATATTGCCAGGAGGCTTAATAGTTGGTGGTCTGTGAGTAGACCATTTACAGTTAGGATATGATTTAAATATACGTAAAAAATTATCTGTATTTTGCTCAAAACCAGTTAGATAATGGTCAAAACCACCGAAAAAAGATTTACTTTGTACCCCTACTGAAGTATAATTTTCATCAAATAATAATTTATCAATCTTTTCTAAATCACCTTGTTTATATATTTCATCACAATCTAGATTCCATATATAGTCAATATCATTATTCAAATTTTCCATATATGCATTACATTGTGAGTCCTTTTCATCATACTGACTATGAATAATTTTAATTTTATTTTTTGGGTCAGAGAAATTATCTAATATATAATTAGTCTTATCTGTAGATGTAGTTATACCTCGTTCTTGCCAATATTTTACTGGTCCTTCTGCAATCAATATTTGTGAAGCAAAATCATATACACTATTTAAACATTCTTCTAGTACATAATCACCATTTAATACGATCATACCAAATGCAATTTTTTGTTGGTGTTTTATATTCATATATTACAAGTTGTCTTTATTGTATAACATTTATTAAAGTAATCAATATATAATTTTTTCAAATGTCGGTCGTTAAATAATAAATCATTATACGTATGATCTTTATAATGTTGACCAGTATACTCAAAAGTCTTTTTATCAAAATCAGGTGTAAACTTTGAAAAGTGATTAAAGACAAATGGTTGCTTTTTATCACCCCATACAACATTTTTTTCAGATTCAAAGAAATCAAAATTTAGATATTTATAATGCCATGGAGCTCCATGCGATATATCTTTATCTCCTATGTATATTTGTTCAGGTGGTATTATACTAAATATACCCTCTAAAAACTTTTGATCCCCACAGGTTGCTAAATGAGCAGGCATTTTAGTAAAAACAGCATCTCTCCACCACTTTAAAGCTTTTTTACCATCTGGGGTATTTTTAAACACTACAACCCCGACATTGAACATACCATCAACGTTATTTGTAACTACATGCTTATGTCTAAACATACAAACGTCTTTATCGGCCATCTTATCTAAAATAATATTAAAATCCTGATAAAAATAAATATCTGAATCAATATATGAAATATCTATACCTTTTTCATCTAGTAGATAGTATGAAAAAAAGGATGCTAAAGACCATATAAAATCATTTCTATTACCACCACCTAATTCTGGTTTTGTTTTATCTCTTAATTTTAAAAAATCTTTATCTGACTTAACTAAATCATCAATAAAGTACGGTTCGATTCCCGGTAAGTTTAGTTCTTTAATTTTATTAAAAGACTTTTCACATAAACATAGATAATGTAATTTAAAATCACTTGTAGTCTCTTGTAACGATTTATACAATGCTAAACCGTAAAACAGATAATTAAAATCTGATAATGTACATATATTAACCATATTAATTAAAAATAGTTCCTTCTAATTTTTTATTCATAATTTTTTGAAGTTTATCAAATTTCGAATCTTTTACTATTTCATCCCCTTTATGGGTACTATTATGCCAGTGCCAGGTAAAAGATGAAGTAAATAAATGATCGTTATTTTTTAAAGGTTTTGAAAACCACTGTGATTCTATATCGGTACCTAACCCTGGGTGTTTATAGTTGATACACCACTCTGCATTAAAGTAAGCACAAGGTAAAATATCGAATTTCATTTTATTCTTATAGACTGAACCGAATAAGCTTTTACCCCAACATGTTGAATTTGGTACTATAGGAGAATTATCGATTTCCTTTAAAAATAATTCACCTAACTTACTACCCTTTTTTAAGTTCATAACAGTACCACAACAGCCTTGTTCCTCAAAATTTAAATCTGATCCCCATACATATAAAAATTCTTCATCTAACAAACATGACATATCTCTAAGAAAAACAATATCCATATCAACCCAACAACCACCATACTTATGACAACATAATAATCTTAGTAAATCTGAATTTAAATAATAAAGGTTATCTCTCTTGGTTATAATTTCTTTATTTTCAACTGGTGTACCTTTTGAAAGTTCAACTGGGTCAAAAATTTTAAAATCTATATATTCTTTAAAGGGTTGTAAAAATTCATTATCGGTTACATCATAATCTGACCATAAAATTAACTTATGGTTTTTATAATCTTGCGTTGCAAAATACGATTTTATACATAACAATTCTTTTTCATTTTTTATTTCAGAATATATGTGAAAGTTTTTACTTTCTACTTTTTTTGTAGTTATATCTTTATCCTTTAAAAAACTTAAACATTCTTCGTAATCATGATATAATTTTGGTGTATTTTCTATGCTAATTTTCATTATTTGTTTGTATCTACTTTATCCCAATCAGGTTCAATTTTTAAATATTCTGAAAGTTTTTTAACGTCAGCTATTCTTTCATCAACCAACTTATACCATAGAGCATCACTTTTACTATCGTGTTGATCACTTAACATTCTTTCAGCTACTTTATCTTTTGATCTTTGACCAAATACCCAATGGTTATGTTGTATATGTATATCTCTTCTATATTTAACTCTACCAAAAGCTTTAAACGTTTGGTACATCCATTGATCAGACCAATTAATTAAAAATTCACCTCTACACATATAACCTAAAATATCTGTATACTTTTTATGAATAAATGCATTTACGCTTATCTCATCTTTTTCCCTATAACCATCATAGCAATGAACTAGTTTAATTTCATCTAAAGGTAAATTACCTGGCTTAAATTCTTCTAATATTTTTTTATCCCAATCACGTGTTTTAAATACCATATCATCCCCAATATAACCTAAAACATTACCTTTAGCATGTGGATAAAGTATATTCCATATTTTATTAATCCCGATAAATTTTTTATTATTTTCAATAACTATAATTTTTACGAAAGGTATTGCTATAGCAATTTTTTGTACTATTTCTAAAGTCGGGTCATCTGCGTCAATACCAAAAATTAATTCAACATTATTAATATCATGAACTGATGTAATAATTGAACTAATTAAAGTTAGTTTTAAATTAAGTCTTTCTCGACTCGGTACTAATAAGCTTATTTTATTCATTTTTTAAATTTTTTTAATATTTCAATTACATCATCTAAACTAGTATCAGGTACACAACCTTGCCAAGCAGGAAGATAACCATGCTTGGTTTTAAATATTTCAGCACTATCCATTATTTTTTGCTGCCAATTATCGCCGCGACGTATAGATGAATTATCTTCACTACAAGCTTGTTCTTGAATATAGTCACAACTATCTGCTAAATCCGACCACCACCAATATGGTGTACTATAACCAGCTTTGGCCAATCTATATGAATGCTCAACATGTTCAAAATTGTTTTTATCAAATTCTTCATCTAATAAACCGCATGTAGATAAACTTTCTTTTGTATAAAAACAAACAGCACCAACACAATGTTGATTTAAAGCAATCTTTAGATCACCATAATCAATAACTTTACGAGGTTTTGGTTTACCTTTACTAATACCTGCTTTGTTAGCTGGGCCATGATAACCAAACATCATATGATGTATACCAGTTTTTAAATATGCATTAATATATGCTTTAAAGGCATTATCTTTAAATACCATATCATCTTCAACTATAAAAATATATTCACAACCACTCCCCAATAAATGCTTTAAAAGTATATTTTTACTCTTACATACCCCAAGATTTGTTGGGTTATTAATTACATCAGTATACTCTACATCTAATGGTTTTGTACCATCATTTACTATAACTAATTCATCATACCAATCTTTTTTTATACTTTGAATACATTTTTTTAAAAAATTATTCCTATTACATGTTACAATACCTATACCAATCTTTGACATTATATATATTTTATAATAAATAATATATATGTCAACTGAAATAAGTATTAAACAGATACCAGAAGTAACAGAAATTAATAATAATGATTTATTACTGGTACAAACTACAAATGCAACTAATACGTTAAAGTTCGAAAACTTTGTAGTAGGTTTAGAAAATACTACATTTGCACCGGCTATTAGTGCCAATTCAACCAATATTGGTTCTTTAAGTTCGGTAATTGATGCTACATTCTTTGAACCTACAACAGTACTTGCCGGACCTACTAGCGTCGCGACGGGTACCAGAATGTTACCGATAATTATAACATCGGGTGGAGAAAGAAGAACTTATTATTTCTTACTATCGGCTGGAGCTCTTGCTTAATTAGTTAAATCTTCAAGATTTTTTATCTTTTCTAACTGATCTTTAAACTCATCTTCATCTTTCTTTGAAAGATTTTGTGATTCAAGGAGTTTTTCCATCATATCAAGATTTTCAGGGTTAAATATATCTGAACCACTATCACCACCAACAAGATCACCTTCTGCATCGATATAAAGTTTAATCATTTGCATACGCTCTTGCTTACTACCAAAAACTTCAATTAATGCGGGTGAATCATCTCTCGGGAAGAACGGGTTATCTTGTGGATTCTCATGGTAATGTCTTTGTAATACTTTAAAGAAACTATCTATTTCCTTTATATACTGTTCATCAGTTTCTCTATCACCATTATCTTTAATTTCAATTTTGTTTTGTTTAGTAATCGGTATGAAGAAAATAATATCTAAATTTGTTAATGCTTCTCTTACAATAGGAATACATTCATCAATAAAATCTTCATCAATATCATTATCTTCTTGACTCATAGCCCACATAGAGTAAACTAAGTTATCTAAAGGACATCTATCAAATATAACTTTATCGCCCTTTTTAAACTCTTTTAAAGTACTTACCATATAATCTAAAATAGCTTTTTGCGATTCTTTAGTAGTTTGTTTACTATGCGGTAAACCTTTTTCATTTAAAACGTCTCTATACGTCTTCACTTCACGTCCATACATATCCCACTCCTGTAAGAAGTCTTGTAATAACGTACTTTTACCAATATTTGCTGTACCACAGATTGCAATTCTCATATACTATTATTTTATAATAAAAATTTGATATATCAAGTCTATATACTATAATTAATATATGATTACGTTTGATGAAAAGACCCATACTTACAAATGTAGTAAAACCGGTAGAGAATTAATATCGGCAACTACTTTAATAGGTAAGTATAAAAAGCCATTTGATAAGATGGAAAATGCAACTCGAGTAGCTAATAGAGAAGGCTTAGATGTCGACTTTGTATTAGATATGTGGGAGACGGAAAAGAATAGAGCTTGTGATTATGGTACTAGTATCCATAAAGTCATGGAAGACTATTTAACTGAAGGGGTTGAAGAAGAAGAGCATGAATCTTTGTATTCTTCTTTTAATAAGTGGAAGCATATCTTTAAGAAGTTTCCTACTTTATTATGTGAAGAAAAA
>Ga0209830_10001748_pt1 | contig 18578 bp, 17 predicted proteins | sample ArcticOcean_MG_C_12_FD_187439 | JGI IMG/M metagenome (GOLD analysis project Ga0209830, IMG submission 187439) | Marine microbial communities from western Arctic Ocean - ArcticOcean_MG_CB8_130 (SPAdes) (version 2) | ecosystem: Environmental > Aquatic > Marine > Oceanic | place: Arctic Ocean...
CCTACAGAAATTAAAGCGGTTTACGAAACCTTAAATACAAGTTTTCCAGAGGATCACAAGTGTGTTGTTTTTCAGCCACATTTATATTCAAGAACGCAAGATTTTATGAATGAATTTGCAGCTGCTCTATCACTTTTTGATCGGGTATATTTATTGGACATCTACCCAGCGAGAGAGTTGCCCATTATAGGTGTTACTTCTACTGTTCTTAAGGAAATGATTTTAGGGACACAAGTAGAGTTGATTTCAAAAGAAGAGATGGGTGTCAAGTTAAATCTAGTTAAAGAAAGAATTATAGCGATTCTAGGAGCTGGTGATGTTGGTGCTGAAGTTGAAAAAATTAAACTTAAAATGATGCAGGATGAAGCTTAATAAATATCTAGGATTAGTTTTTGTTTTAATATTAATTACTTCTTCTGTTGTATTCAGTCATTGGCGAAATAATCAAAGAGATTTAAGCGGGATCGAAGTTGTTTTTAGTCAAAATCATCATGATTTTTTAAATATTGATATGGTTAATAAATTGTTAATACAAAACCAAGAGTTGTTGTCTATTGGAATAAAAGATAGCCTAGCTTTGGGTACTATTGAAGCAGACTTGGAGGCATATCCAATCATTTTGAACGCCGAGGTTTACACCTCTCTTTCAAGAGTGTTGACTGTCAGTGTAGAAGAAAGAATTCCTTTACTTCGAATTGTTGGCAAGGAAGCTTATTATGTCGATTCAGAGGCTGTAAAAATTCCTTTAACGGAATATTTTACATCTCATGTTCCGCTTTTTTTTGGATCTCCTGATGAGAAACAAACAAAAGCTTTGGTTGGCTTTATGCAAAAAGCAAATCAAGATGATTTTTTAAAAAGAGAAATCATTCAGATTGAAGCAAATGATGGGGAGTATTTATTAAAAATTCGCTCTCATGATTTTATCATAGAATGGGGAAATTTTGATTCTTTTGAGAATAAGGGTCAGAAATTAAAAACATTATGTAAGTATTTGGAAACTCTCGATGAGAAGCCAGACTTTACAAAAATAAATTTAAAATTCAAGCAGCAAGTAATTGCGTCAAGTTGATCAGTTATGAAGAATAAAAATATAGCAGTCGGATTAGATATTGGAACTACAAAAATTGTAGCCATGGTTGGGCAAAAGAATGAATACGATAAAGTAGAAATTCTTGGAATCGGTAAGTCTAAAAGTTTAGGAGTGCATCGAGGCGTTGTTAATAACATAACGCAAACAATTCAATCCATTCAAACTGCAGTAGCCGAGGCAGAAGCAAAAGCTGGGGTAGAAATTGATGAAGTTATTGTTGGGATTGCTGGGCAGCACATTAGAAGCCTGCAACATAGCGATTATGTTACACGTGAAAATGCTGATGAAGTAATAAATGAAGACGATATTGATAGACTGATAAATCAGGTTCATAAATTAGTGATGCTTCCTGGGGAAGAAATCATCCATGTTCTTCCTCAAGAGTTCAAGGTTGATGGACAAGCAGAAATAAAAGAGCCTATTGGAATGTATGGAGGACGCTTAGAAGCAAATTTTCATGTGGTTGTGGGTCAAGTTTCATCGATTCGGAATATTGGTCGATGTATAAAAAGTGCTGGCCTTACAATGGGCAAAGTAACCTTAGAGCCCATTGCATCATCAGACGCGGTTCTTAGTCAAGAAGAAAAAGAAGCAGGAGTTGCTTTAATTGATATAGGAGGTGGAACCACTGATTTGGCAATCTTTAAGGATGGAATAATTAGACATACAGCTGTAATACCTTTTGGGGGTAATGTAATTACTGAAGACGTTAAAGAAGGGTGCTCTATTATTAATAAACAAGCTGAGCTTTTAAAAGTAAAATTTGGATCTGCTTGGCCGGGAGAAAATAAAGAGACCGAAATTGTTTCTATTCCAGGTTTAAGAGGAAGAGAACCTAAAGAAATTTCTTTAAAAACACTTTCAAAAATCATTAATGCTCGGGTTATAGAAATCATTGAGCAAGCCTTTCTTGAAATAAAAAATTATGGACACGAAGACCAAAAGAAAAAATTAATAGCAGGAATTGTTTTAACTGGAGGAGGAAGCCAGTTGAAACATCTTAAACAGTTAGTCGAATATATAACCGGTATGGATACTCGGGTTGGTTATCCCAACGAACATTTAGCTGGCGATTCAGATTCATCAACTACCAGTCCTACATTTTCTACAGCAGTAGGGTTACTAATGAATGCACTCGAAAACATTCCTTCTGCAAAAGTGAGTGATTCGTCAGAACAAGTTGATTCGGATGATAATCAAGCAGGCAGAAAAGAAGAAACTACTATTTCGGCTGAGAGAAAGTCAATTTTTGAAAAGTGGCAAGATAAGTTTAAAGAATTTTTGGATAAAGCATAATTAAAATATATGGACAATATTAGCACAGATATAAATTTTGATCTCCCTAAAAACAAAAGTAATGTAATTAAAGTCATTGGTGTTGGTGGAGGAGGGAGCAACGCAATTAACTACATGTTCCAACAAGGAATTATGGGTGTTGATTTTGTTGTTTGTAATACAGACGCTCAAGCGCTTGAGAAGAGTTCTGTTCCAATCAAAATTCAACTTGGAGCTTCCCTTACAGAAGGGCTAGGAGCAGGAGCAAACCCAGAAGTAGGGAAGCAATCTGCAGAAGAGAGCTACGAAGACCTACACACGCTTTTATCTACTCAGACCAAAATGGTTTTCATCACTGCAGGAATGGGTGGTGGAACGGGAACTGGAGCAGCCCCAATTATTGCGCGTATGGCAAAAGATTTGGATGTGTTGACCGTTGCAATCGTAACCATGCCTTTTCAGTTTGAAGGAAAAATAAGGATAGAGCAGGCCCAGAAGGGTATGGAAGAATTGAAGAACAATGTTGACTCTTTAATTGTAATCAATAATAATAAACTTAGAGAAGTATATGGAAATCTAGGATTTAAAGCTGGTTTTTCCAAAGCAGATGAGGTTTTAGCAACTGCAGCAAGAGGTATTGCTGAAGTAATAACACATCATTATACGCAAAACATTGACCTTAAAGACGCAAAAACTGTTTTGACAAATAGCGGTTCCGCTATTATGGGGTCTGCAAGTGCTTCGGGTGCAAATCGGGCTCAAGAATCGATAGTTAAAGCGTTAGATTCTCCATTATTGAACGACAATAAAATTACTGGCTGCAAAAATGTACTGCTATTAATTGTCTCAGGAGAAGAGGAAATTACCATTGACGAAATAGGAGAAATCAACGATTTTATTCAGTCCGAAGCAGGAAACAACACCAATATTATTATGGGTGTAGGCGAGGATCCAGAATTAGGTGATAATATTTCAGTTACCATAATTGCTACAGGATTCAACTCCGATCAACAACATGAAATCGTCAACACAGAAGCTAAAAAGGTAATTCATACCCTTGAGGAAGATCAACCCTTTGTTCACGATTTAACAGAAAAATCAGAATCAAATTCACCTTTTGCTGATCCAATTTCTGACTCAGATTCGAATCAGGTTATTAAATATAGTCTTGAAGAGACAGAAGAAGTAGAAGAAACAAAAGAAGCCCTTGTAGTTGATCCTTTAGATCAAAAACTAGCTGAGGAGCAAGAGTATACAGATTTAAATATTTTGTTGACTGAAGAATTACTTGATTTAGAAGTTGTATTTGAACAAGTTACTGGAAGTATAACGGAAACCATAGAATCTACAGAAGCTATTGAAGTTGAGTCTGAGTCGCTAACTCCAGTTTCATTTGATTTGGAGGAACCTGTTGTTCCTGTACAAGAAGAAGAATTTGTTATTAACGAAATTCCAACTGATTTTGGTGAAATAGAAGTTATAGATGCAGAACACTTAAATGTAGAAGAGGAAAATCAAATTAGTTTTGAGTTTGATTTGCCCTTAATGGAAGCCGAAGCAAACCAAAGTAATGCAATTCAATTTGAACAAGTTTCTAGCGAGGAGCCATCAGTAAGTGAGGCTATAGAAGAAGAGGTTCCTACAGTTTTTCAGTTAGATGAACTAGACCCTACTCAAGAAATAGAAACTCATACATCAGCATCTAATATTAATGATATAGAGGTTGAGTTCAAGGTAGTTTCTAAAGATGAAGTTCTTGATAAAGTAGTGTCAGCTAAAGATGCTAGTCCATTTGACCTTTCTATCAATGAGAGTGTAAATTCTGTAAACGAAAAACGAAAAGAACAATTAAAGAAATTTAATTACACTTTTAAAAACAACATTAATAGAATTGAAGAAATGGAGAAGCAACCTGCTTACAAGCGAATGGGCTTTGATGTTGATGACCCACAAGAAGAAGGTGGAAATTCACAAATATCTTTGGACACAGATACCAATCAGGACATTCAATTTCGTTCAAATAATTCTTTTTTACACGATAACGTAGATTAAACAAAACACATGGCCGCATTAAACAACTTAACCACAGAAATTAAAGAGGCTATGAAAGCCAAAAACGTATTAGCTCTAGAAGCTTTGCGTGCAATTAAATCTGCTGTATTGCTACTTAAAAGCGAAGCTGGAGCCTCTGAAGAACTCACAGAAGACCAAGAAATTAAATTACTACAGAAATTAGTAAAACAACGTCGAGATAGTGCTACAATCTTTAGAGAACAAAATCGTGTTGATTTAGCAGAACCAGAAGAAGCACAAGCTGAGATTATTGCAAAATTTTTACCAGAACAACTTTCAGAAGAAGAAGTTAAAAGTCTTATCGAAGCCATTATAAGTCAGACTGGAGCTACTAGTATGAAAGACATGGGAAAAGTAATGGGTATGGCTAGTAAGCAATTGGCAGGTAAAGCAGACGGAAAAACAATATCGACCCTTGTTAAACAGTTGTTGTCGGCATAATGTTCAATACTTTTTGATTACAGCATATATAGCATTAGCTTTGCCTTTATATGAAAATGGCCCAGTAGTTCAACTGGATAGAATATCAGATTTCGGCTCTGACGGTTAGGGGTTCGAATCCCTTCTGGGTCACTTTTAAACCAAATATTTTGACTACTACTTTTTTAGAAGAAACTTTCGAAGAAAATTTTTCAGAGCAAAATCAATCAGGATTTAGCTATGAATATTGCACGTTCAATAATTGTGATTTTTCTAAAACTAATCTTTCCGAAGCGACTTTCGAATCTTGTTATTTTGTAGGGTGTAATTTTAGTAATGTTAAGGTAATTCGAGCGGTATTTCAGGAGGTAAGTTTCACGGACTGCAAAATTCTAGGCGTTAGTTTTGATCAAATCAATACCATCGGTCTTTCGTTAACATTTGTAAACGCTACTTTAAATTTCTCTTCTTTCTACAAATTAGATTTAAGAAACTCAAAATTTACCAAAAGCACTTTTCTGGAGACCGATTTTACAGAAGCCAACCTAGCAGATTCGGTTTTTGATGCTTGTGACCTCGGAGGAACAGTTTTTGAAAACACAAACCTTTCCAAGGTTAATTTTTATACTTCGTTTAATATAAAGATCAATCCCGTTGCAAATACACTAAAAGGAGCAACCTTTGCTAGTTCAGAAACCGCAGGTTTACTTGAGATTTTTGGTATAAAAATAAAGCCCTAGGTTTATTCTTTAGGGTCAAGTTTTTTGAGGTAATTAAAGACAATAAATACAACTCCGATGATAATTTGTAGTGACGAAATATTAACTTGGTTTTCAGTATATACCAGTTGTATCACTCCAAAAACAACATAGATCATACCATAGAAGTAGAGAAATATTCTCCGTAATCTATTTTTCTTTTCAACTGAAAAATCAATTACTTTTAAAGAAACAAAGTGCGCAATCCCTACAAATAAGAATAACACGATCATTATAAAACTCATTTTTTCCATTTCTAACTTTTCTTGGTTTGTTTAATAAAGGTACTTTCAAATATTTTGTCTGCATTAGCAGTTTCAAAACCATCACGCCTGTGTTCAGAAGATATGAGTTTAGGATCTAAGTTTTGGAATTCCGAAAGTATTCTGCGTTCAGCAAATTCAACATAACTACCTGCTATTTTTTGGGATTCATTGCCATCGAAATCAGCAGTTATCATTTCTGCAACCGAACTACTTTGAAGTAACAGTCCGTCTTTACTGGTTTTAATAACCCCACCGGCATCATTAAGTTTAATTCCTAAATCTCTAATAAATTCATTAAACTTTTCCAGCTTATCATAACCGTTTGGAAGTTCGTGAACACTAATTGTGTAATGATTTAAATAATATCGGTTATAAATTACCCATGCAGCATATTCACTTTCGTTTAGTAAGTCATTATAATCATCAAGTGTAGGCAATTTCCAAAGCGGTTTTTCGAAAAAGTCAATAATTTGGCTTGGATCTTTTAGATCCAATTGATCCACAGGGTCACTTTTTATAGATCCTGTATATTTTTTAATTATTTCTTGTGCTTTATTACTCAAATCACTTACTCTAAGTTCACTCATAAATATTCTCGGCAGCTTGTTGCTAGGGGGTGCATACCAATAAGCATTTAGTTTTTTAGCTTCAAATGAGTAAAACTCTTTTTTTTGATATCCGTGTTCTAAGAATAGTTTTTCAAAGGACGCAATGCCAAGGTTTTCTACCCCAAGAGTTCTAAAGGCCACATGGTCGTTTATAATGTCTTCTTGGGCGGACACCCATCCTTTACTAATCATTGCGTTAGTTATCTTCTTAACGTCAGGGACACGCTCAAAATAAGTTCTAAATAACCCATTTAGGATTACTTCTAAGGTAGATTTTTCTGAAAAATGCATATTATGTGTACTTTTAAGTTTAAATTTTTACATCATCGACAGTAAATGTAATACAAACTTTTAATTGGTAAGTAAACTTCGTATTTTTAACATTCAAACTATTTCTTTTATGAAAAAGACACCATTAATTTTATTAGTTTTTTTTTTAGTTGCTTCTTGTTCAGGTATAAATAATTCTGATATAAAGGCAAAGAAAATTGGGGATGGCGTCTACGAACAGGCGGGTTGGTTTTTTGATTTAAAACAACTTCCAACGGGTGAAGATATAGTTCCTTATTTCACTGTTGGCAAATTGTCAGTAAATACCATAAAAGCTAAATCATTGGATGGTAATCCAATTGAAATGGGAATAACAATAAATTTTAAGGTTGGTAAAAGTGGCTCGGATAAAAATGAGATTATGGGAGTTTATATTGAGTCCTCAGCTGTTAATGAATCTAATTTTAAATTTCCCCGCTGCTTGAGTGTTTGTCCAATTCGAATTGAAATCCAAAGTGAAACAGGAGGGATTGAAGAAATAAAATCTTCTTATTCTAGAAGTAATGTTTTTCTGATGCATTTAGAAGATGCTGTTTTGAATGATCTTGCACTCAAAAGGAATAAAATTCGTATTCGTATTCCTGTTTCAGTTAATTCAGCAAACACTACATTTGAGTGGTTTGAATTGGACCTTTCTGATTTTACTTCAAGCTTAAATTTATAAGCTAATTTAAACTGCCTTTAAGCTTAAGTCTATGTTTTTTGCAGAGTGTGTAATAGCACCAAGCGAAACATAATCCACACCAGTTTCTGCTATGCTAACAATGGTTTGAGTGGTTATATTCCCCGAAGATTCGGTTGTAATTCTACCCTTAATAATTTTTAATCCTTCGGATAACTTTTCTGGGTTCATGTTGTCCAATAGAATCCGATGTATCCATTGAAAATCGAGACAAGCTTCTATTTCTTCATTATTTCGAACCTCAATTATTACAGGAATTTCTAGATTTTGACTTTCAAGATACTTTTTTGTTTTTTTTAAAGCCGCTGTTACCGATCCACAAAAGTCAATGTGGTTGTCTTTGATCATAATCATGTCAAACAAGCCCATGCGGTGATTTTCACCACCACCAATTAGAACTGCCCATTTTTCGGGATATCTGAAATTTGGGGTAGTTTTTCGAGTATCCAAAAGCTTACATTTTGTGTGTTGAATAAGTGCTGCAGTTTGGTGTGTTAGCGTTGCAATTCCGCTCATACGTTGCATGCAATTCAAAACCAACCGTTCTGTAGCAAGAAGTTCAAGTTGAGGCCCTTCTATGGTAAAAACAACATCTCCGGCTTCTACTCGTGAACCATCCTTGATTTTGCTTTCAAATTTAAAAGCAGCGTTCTTTGATTTAAAAATATATTCAGCTAGCTCAACCCCTGCAATTATACCGGATTCTTTAACTATTAAATTTGCCTTACTAGACTGCAAATTAGAGAGGCAAGACTGCCCCGTATGATCTCCAGAGCCAATATCTTCTTTTAGTGCAGACGAAATAAAAACATCAATTTCAGCTTTGTACTGCTTTAGGAATGGATTTTTTTGCATAATCATTGTTGTAAAAAACCCCTTTATTTTCTTTGATCTGTAGGGCTTGATTTATTAATAAATAAGCAACACTAACCATGTTTCTTAATTCACAAAGTTGTGGGGTCAGTTTGTTTTTTTGATATAAGTCGAGTGTTTCTGTGTATAAGCTATTCAGTTCTTTAGAAGCTTCTTTCAGCCCTTTGTTGGTTTTGAATATTCCGGCATTAGAGCTCATTAGCTGCTGCAGCTTAGTAAAAAGCTTTTGAGTCTTATTGAGCTTTAGATCCGATGAATATTCCTGTCCATCCCAATTGGGAATATTAGAGTAAAACGTGTCAGATAATTTAATGCTTTGTATACACTCAACCGAATATACGGCAGCCCTATGCGCATAAACAATTGCTTCTAATAACGAGTTCGAAGCCAAGCGATTGGCGCCATGAAGTCCCGTGTGACTGCATTCTCCGACAGCAAACAAGCCTTGCAGGCTCGATTCGCCATTAGGATCTACTTCAATGCCTCCACAACTGTAATGTGCTGCAGGAATCACTGGAATTCCCTCGTTTAACGGATCAATCCCTATGGACCTACAAGTCTTTTTGATCATGGGGAAGTGAGAAGAAAATACTTCTTCATCAATCTGAGTAGCATCTAAAACCACATGACTTTCTTTTCTAGAAAGTAATTCTTCTGATATTGCACGAGAGACAATGTCTCTAGGAGCTAATTCTTCTCTCTTGTCATAACGATGCATAAACCTTTCGCCACTTAGGTTTTTAAGAATCCCACCAGAACCACGAAGTGCTTCGGTAATTAGGAAAGTTTCTCCGTTTACTTTAGGATGCAATGCTGTTGGGTGAAACTGAATGTAGGGCAGATTTTTGATTTTAACTTTTGCTCGATATGCTACTCCAAGTCCGTCGCCAGTTGCTACTCTGGGGTTGGTTGTAAATTCATATAATTGTCCAACTCCACCAGTGGTAAGAACCGTTAGTTTTGAGGCTATAGTGATTACTTGTCGATCGATTGTTGAGATTATGTATGCTCCATAACAGCGTTTATGGGTGGTCTTGGTGTGGTGGTCTGTAATTAAATCGACTAAGATGTGGTTCTCTAAATACCTAATGTTTTCTATGTCCTTAATTTTATCTATTAATGCGCGCTGAATCTCAGATCCAGAATGATCTTTATGGTGTAATATTCTCTTTTCAGAATGCCCCCCTTCTTGAGCTAAGTCAATTTCTTTTGTTTTTTTTGTGTCAAAAGCAGCACCCCATTCCATCAATTCGTTTACACGTTCAGTGCCCTCTTTAACTACAAAGTCAATTACATTGAGATCACCTTGGCGATCACCCGCAGTATAGGTGTCTTCAATATGCTTTTCAAAAGAATCTTTCTCGAAATTATATACCGCAGCAATTCCTCCTTGAGCATAGCGGGTGTTTCCTTCCATTAAATCTTCTTTACAGATTAATGTAATTTTTATTTTTGGAGATAACATAGACAACTTAATTGCATATGAAAGACCAGAGATTCCAGTTCCGATAACAAGCACATCTGTATTCATATTATCCTAATTCTAGCATACGCTCAATAGGAAGGCGAGCTTTTCTCATTAAATCTTCGTCTAGAAGAATTTCAGGCAATTCGTGCTCTAAGCAGAGGTATAATTTTTCGAGGGTATTGAGTTTCATAAAAGCACATTCACTACACGCACAAGTATCGTCTTCGACAGGTGCAGGAATAAAAGTTTTATGAGGAGCCCTCTTTTGCATTTCGTATAAAATTCCTGCTTCAGTAGCTACTATATATTCTGTTGAGCTGTCTTCTTGAATGAAGTTGAGTAATCCAGAAGTGCTTCCAACATAATGAGCAACATCCAGAACTTGACTTTCACTTTCGGGATGTGCAATGAATTTTGCATTTGAGTGCTGCTTAAAAAGAGTTACAATTTTTTCGAATGAAAATGCTTCATGAACAATACAAGAGCCTTCCCAAAGAATCATATCTCTCCCAGTTTCTTTAATTAAATAGCGTCCTAGATTTTTATCAGGAGCAAATATTATTTGTTGGTCTTTTGGAATCGATTCAATCACTTTCACCGCATTACTCGATGTGCAAACAACATCACTTAGGGCTTTAATATCGGCCGAGCAATTGATATAAGTGACAACTATGGCATCAGGATATTGTTCTTTAAATTTTTTGAAATCCGAAGGAGGACAGGAGTCAGCTAATGAACAACCTGCTTTTAAATCAGGGAGAACAACTTTTTTGGTAGGGTTAATTATCTTAGCAGTTTCAGCCATAAAGTGAACACCTGCAAAAACAATAATTGCAGCTTTTTCTTTTGCAGCAACTTTAGCTAAATAAAGACTATCCCCTAAATAATCCGCTAATTCCTGAATTTCTTTATTTTGATAATAATGAGCCAGAATAACGGCATTCTTTTCTATTTTTAAACGTTTAATTTCAGACACAAGGTCTTCTTTTCGAGGAACAGGAAGCTTTAAATAACCTCTAATATTGAGGTTTGAAGTAGCAGTTTTAAGATCTATTTTGTTGCCCATTAAACGGCTTTTTAGGTTTTAGTAAAAATACTTATTTAAAGGTAATTTGTTTCTTAAGAATAGGACTATTTTTAATTGTTTATTAAAAGAAAAATGATTTAAAGTTTACATGTAATAAAAAAACTTAAAAAAATAGATATAATAAATCACAAATTTATTCGTTACTAAATAGCTAGGCATTTCAAATTTACATACGTTTTTAGTTGTTTAGAGCAATGTTTAGTTTAAAAGTATCAGTCATAAATTAATATTCAACTAATTTTTTTTTGTCTAAATAGAAATACATATTATTAAATATTAAATTTGCAAATAAATTTATTTATATCATGAGAAAAATAATCTTTAAATATATTCATATGAAAAGTTTTAAATTAACTGCCCTTTTTTTGCTATCCCTAGGAGTAACTCAGGCTCAAACTTCTGACAACCCTTGGTTAATATCTGCTGGATTTAATGTAGTTGGATTACAAAGTGATTTAACAAGTGGTAATAATATATTATTGCAAAATGACTATAAAAGTATGAGTTTTGGAGTACCATCTTTATCTGTGTTTAGATCAGTATATGGAGGCTTATCTTTAGGAGCTCAATTTTCGTTTAATAACCTTCAGAATAACGGAAGTGGTTCAGACGCGGAATTTTTGAGTATTGATGCAGCATTGAAGTATGGTTTTGCACGCAATGGCAAAGTAAGTCCGTTCTTAAAAGCTGGAATCGGTAGGGCTTCTATCGGAAGAAACGATGGTAGTAGTTTTAATTCTGCCTCAAACGCTACCGATAATTATTTTGGTGGTGCAGGGCTTAACTTTAAATTAGGCGATAAATTTAGTGCTTTTGTTGAAACAAGCTACCGTGCAACTCAAGATTCTCCGAAAGGTAATTACATTCAACATACTGCTGGTCTTGCTTTGGGTTTAGGTTCAGGAGATGCTGATAAAGACGGAATTTCTGATAAAAAAGATAAATGTCCAGACGTTTTTGGACTTAAAGAATTCGAAGGGTGTCCAGATACTGATGCCGATGGAATTCCAGATAATTTAGACGGCTGTCCTGAAGAAGCTGGTCTAGAAGAAAATAATGGTTGCCCTGATACTGACGGTGATGGAGTTTTAGATAAAGACGACGCCTGTGAAGATGTTGCCGGATTAGTTGAACTTAACGGTTGTCCGGATACAGATTCTGATGGTATTATGGATTCAGAAGATAAATGTCCAGAAGAAGCAGGAGATCTTGAAAACAAAGGTTGTCCATGGCCAGATACGGATTCAGATGGTGTTTTAGATAAAGATGATGCTTGTCCACAAGAAGCTGGTATTCTCGGGGGTGATGGTTGCCCAGAAACATCTGAGAAGGTTTTAGAAGAATTGAATAAGGTTGGGTCAAGTGTTTTGTTTCCAGCTGATGGATTTAAACTGATGGGTAAGAAAACGCTAGACTATTTAAACGACATTAAAAGAATTTTAGACGAAAACCCCGAAGCTCAGATCGTAATCGAAGGTCATGCTTCAACAGATGGAAGTGAAAAATTTAATCAATCACTTTCTCTAAAGCGAGCAGAAGCTGTTCAGGCTAAACTAATTGATCTTGGTGTTGACTCTAGTAGACTTGAGGTTAAATCTTTTGGAGAGACCATGCCTTTTAGTGCTGAAGATTCAGCAGAAACTAGAAGTAAAAGTAGAAGAGTAGAATTTAAAGCTAAAAACTAGGTTTAGTTTAATTATAAAAATAAAAAAGGGGTGAACGTCAGTTCACCCCTTTTTTTATGTTGTATTTTTATTACAGATTTTTTAAGCCTTCAATTGTTTTGATAGGGTCATCTGCACCAAAAACATAACTTCCTGCGACTAAAACATCGGCTCCAGCATCAATAAGTTGTTTTGCGTTTTTGTTAGTAACACCCCCATCTATTTCGATCAACGCATTACTTCCTTTTTTTGTAATCATAGCTTTTAATTCTTCAACCTTAGTGTAAGTTTCTTCAATAAAAGATTGACCTCCAAACCCAGGATTAACACTCATAATACAAACTACATCAACATCCTTAATAATCAACTCTAAAACGGAAATGGGAGTGTGTGGGTTTAATGCTACCCCGGCTTTCATTCCGCAAGATTTTATTTTCTGAAGAGTTCTGTGCAAGTGATCACAAGCTTCATAATGAACAGTTAGTAATGCAGACCCAAGCTCAGCAAAAGCTTCAATATATTGATCTGGATTAACAATCATTAAGTGAACATCAAGAGGTTTAGTAGCATGTTTTGCAATTGCCTTTAAAACAGGCATTCCAAAAGAGATATTAGGAACAAATACGCCATCCATAATATCGATATGAAACCAGTCTGCTTGACTTGCATTAAGCATTTCTGAGTCTCTTTGAAGGTTTGCAAAATCTGCTGCTAGAATTGAAGGTGCTATAAGTGTAGTCATTTGAAATAGTTTTTGGTTATAAAAAAAGCAACCCGAAGGTTGCTTGTTAAGTTATCCTAAATATGTTTTCAAGATTTTACTTCTAGATGTATGTTTAAGTCTACGAATTGCTTTTTCTTTAATTTGACGAACACGTTCTCGCGTAAGATCAAATGTCTCTCCAATTTCTTCAAGAGTCATTGCGTGCTGCTCACCAAGACCGAAGTATAAGCGAACTACATCAGCTTCTCTAGGAGTAAGGGTTTCTAGAGCGCGTTCAATTTCCGTTTTTAAAGATTCATGAAGTAGAGTTCTGTCTGGGTTAGGCGATTCACCACTATTTAGTACGTCATATAAGTTAGAGTCTTCTCCTTCTACCAGTGGCGCATCCATTGAGACGTGTCTCCCTGAGTTTTTAAGAGATTCTTTTACATCATTGATAGTCATATCAAGTTCCTTTGCGATTTCTTCTGCAGAAGGAGCTCTTTCGTGAGCTTGTTCTAGAAAGGCATAGGTTTTATTGATTTTGTTAATTGATCCAATCTTGTTCAAAGGCAAACGAACAATTCTAGATTGTTCTGCAAGGGCTTGAAGAATGGATTGACGAATCCACCATACAGCATATGAAATGAATTTAAACCCACGAGTCTCATCAAAACGTTTAGCTGCTTTAATCAATCCTAGGTTTCCTTCATTGATTAAATCAGGAAGAGTTAGTCCTTGATTTTGGTATTGCTTAGCAACAGATACAACAAACCTAAGGTTTGCTTTGGTTAGTTTTTCAAGAGCAACTTGATCTCCAGCTTTAATTCGTTGTGCTAATTCTACTTCTTCTTCAGCAGTAATTAAGTCTACTTTTCCGATTTCTTGAAGGTATTTGTCAAGAGAAGCAGTTTCACGATTAGTTACCTGCTTGGTAATTTTAAGTTGTCTCATTTAATATCTTATGTTGTATATACTTACTTATACGTTTAAAACTGAAAAATGTTACATCTTGAATAAAAAAAAACCACTCATTGAGTGGTTTTTTAAAAATACGATTAAATTAATCTTTATTTGGTCTTTCTTTTCGCTCTGGACGTGGAAGTAAGGCTTTTCTAGAAACCTTTTCTTTACGTGTTCGAGAATCAATACCAAGATATTTAATTTGTAAAAGATCGCCCATGTTAACTACATCAGTTACATTTTCGGTGCGTTCCCAAGCTAGTTCACTTACGTGAAGTAACACTTCGTTTCCAGGTGCATCTATATATTCTACAACAGCGCCAAAGTCTAAGACTTTAATAACCTTTACTTCATAAGCGTCTCCAACAGTAGGTTTGAATGTTACGGAGTCAATTTTAGCTTCAACCATTGCAATTCCTTCTGGAGAAGTTCCTAAAATTTCGATGATACCTTCTTCTGTAACAGGATCTTCCGTTATAACAATTGTACAACCAGATTCTTTTTGAAGTTCTTGAATAACTTTTCCACCAGGACCAATTAAAGCTCCAATGAATTCATTTGGAACGCGTCTGTTGATCATTTTAGGTGCATGTTCTTTAACGTCAGAAGCAGGTGCTTCAATCGTTTCTACTAGTTTATCAAGAATGTGTAAACGTCCTACTCTTGCTTGTTGCAAAGCATTAACAAGGATTTCATAAGACAATCCTTTGATTTTAATATCCATTTGACAAGCTGTAATACCTTTTGAAGTACCCGTTACTTTAAAATCCATATCTCCTAGGTGGTCTTCATCTCCTAAAATATCAGACAAAACAGCATAACGGTCTCCGTCAGAAATAAGTCCCATTGCAATACCAGAAACAGGTCTTGTAATTTTAATACCTGCATCCATCAACGCCATAGTTCCTGCGCAAACAGTTGCCATAGAAGATGAACCGTTTGATTCTAGAACTTCAGATACTACACGAACTGTATAAGGACAGTCAACAGGAATCATTCCTTTTAAACCACGTTGTGCTAAGTTACCATGTCCTACTTCACGTCGAGAAGTTCCTCTTAAAGGACGTGCTTCACCCGTACAAAACGGAGGGAAGTTGTAATGTAAATAAAAATTTTCTTCACCTTCATGAGAAGGCATATCAATTTTGTTTGAATCTCTTGATGTTCCAAGGGTTACAGTAGCTAAAGCTTGAGTTTCTCCACGAGTAAACACAGAAGAACCGTGTGTTGACGGTAAGTAATCTACCTCACACCATATCGGTCTAATCTCATCTGTTTTACGTCCATCTAATCGAATCCCTTCGCTAAGGGTTAATTCACGAACAGCTTCTTTCTCTGCTTTTCTGTAATAGCCACCAACAAGGTGACCAAACTCAGCCATTTCTTCTTCTCTAAAAGAAGCTTTAACCTCATCTTTGATTTCAGCAAAAGCAGTACTACGTTCGGCTTTTGAAGTTCCTTTTTTGGCTATTGCATAACATTTGTCGTAAGCCATGTCATGAATGCGTTTTTCTAAATCTTCATTTGCTTCGGCAGTATCGTATTCACGAACTTCTTTTCTGCCAAAAGCTTCAGCTAAGCGTAATTGTGCCGCAACTTGAACCTTTATAGCTTCGTGAGCAAATTTAATAGCATCTGCCATTTCTTCTTCAGAAATTTCGTCCATTTCTCCTTCAACCATCATTACTGAATCTGCAGAAGCTCCGATCATCATATCAAGATCAGATTCTGCTAATTGTACACGACTAGGGTTGATTACGAATTCACCATTTACACGAGCTACTCGAGCTTCAGAAATAGCGCATTCAAAAGGAAAATCACTTAACTGAATAGCTGCAGAAGCTGCTAATCCAGCTAAAGCATCTGGCATAACGTCTTCGTCATGAGACATCAACTGAATCATTACTTGCGTTTCTGCGTGATAATCTTTTGGAAATAATGGGCGCAATACACGATCTACTATACGCATCGTTAATACTTCACCATCACTCGGGCGTGCTTCTCTTTTGAAGAAACCACCTGGGTAACGACCTGCTGCCGCGAACTTTTCGCGATAATCTACCGTTAACGGTAAAAAATCTACATCAGATTGTTTGTAATTTGATACAACTGTACAGAGCAACATGGCTTTACCCATTTGCACTACAACTGAACCATGGGCTTGCTTTGCTAGCTTACCTGTTTCAATAGAGATTTCTCTTCCATCACCGAGATCGATGATTTCTTTAAAAACTTTTGGAATCATTTTTTTTTCATTTATGTTAAACCTAAACTCTTTGTTGTGTTGTCGTTGAAGGGTACCAATGAAAAACTAGGATTCAGCTTTTAATATTCCCGAGGGAAATTATTTTCGATTACTTACGTAAGCCTAATTCTTTAACAATGGCCCTATAACGTGTGATGTCTTTTGATTTTAAATAATCTAAAAGACTTCTTCTTTTACCTACTAGTTTCACAAGTGAACGTTCTGTATTGTAGTCTTTTCTGTTGTTTTTTAAATGCTCTGACAAGTGGTCGATTCTGTGAGAAAACAAAGCAATTTGTCCTTCTGCAGTTCCGGTGTCAGTTTTTGATTTTCCGTGTTTTTTGAAAATCGTTTCTTTTAATTCTTTTGATAAATACATGCTAATATTATTTAATAATTGTTATGTATGCTTATTATTAAGCGGTGCAAATATACACTTATTTTTTATAAATCGTTATTTTCTAACGGGTTGATTGAGGATCAAATCAATATAAAGATTAATCTCTTTTTTTAGATTTTTACGGTGTGCTATGAAGTCTAAAAACCCTTTTTCTAGTAGAAATTCACTTTTTTGAAATCCTTCAGGAAGATCTTTTCCAGTGGTGTCTTTTACTACTCGTGGACCAGCAAAAGCAATTAAAGCCCCAGGTTCTGCTATATTAATGTCACCAAGCATTGCAAATGAGGCTGTTGTCCCTCCTGTGGTTGGATCCGTACAAAGTGATACATAAGGTAATTTAGATTCTGCTAATTCGTTCAGTTTTGCACTGGTTTTGGCTAGCTGCATTAAAGAAAAGGCACCTTCCATCATACGAGCTCCTCCTGATTTTGAAATTATAATAAATGGGAGGTTCTTTTCAATTGCGTAATCTATTGCGCGTGCAATTTTTTCACCAACAACTGAACCCACAGAGCCACCAATAAAACCAAAATCCATACTAGCAATCACTATTTTTTTACCATTAGATTTTCCAACTGCAGTTCGAATAGCGTCTTTTAGTCCAGACTTTTTAGTAGTATCCTTTAAACGGTCTTTATACTTTTTGGTATCCTTAAAATTTAAAAAATCTTTTGATACAATATTTGAATTTATTTCTTTGTATTGATTGTCATCAAAAAGAATTTCAAAATACTCTTTACTACCAATACGAACGTGATATTCGTCTTCTGGGCTTACGTAAAAATTATCCGCAAGTTCTTGAGTTTCGATTATTTTCCCAGTTGGAGTTTTGTACCACAAACCCTTTGGGATATCTTTTTTCTCTTCTGTTCGGGTTTGAATTCCCTGTTCACTACGTTTAAACCAACTCATTTATTCCGTTTAGGTTAGGCTAATGTATTGATATTATTTAAATCTTCAAACGCTTGTATTAATCTTTGTTTAAAGGTTTGTTCTCCTAGACGCAACCATTTTCTTGGATCGTAACTTTTTTTGTTGGGTTGGTCTTTTCCGTCAGGGTTTCCGATTTGTGTTTTTAAATAGTCGATGTTATCAACCATATAGTCCCGGATTCCTTCTGTGAAAGCAAACTGTAAGTCTGTATCTATGTTCATTTTAATAACTCCATATCCTATAGCTTCACGAATCTCTTCTACTGATGAACCAGAACCACCATGGAATACAAAATCTACTGTATTTTCAGATAAATTATATTTTTCACTGATAAATTCTTGAGAGTTTTTAAGAATCTTAGGAGTAAGTTTTACATTTCCAGGCTTATATACTCCATGAACGTTTCCAAAAGCAGCAGCAACAGTAAATTGATCACTAACTTTTCTTAATTCTTCAAACGCATAAGCTACTTCTTGGGGTTGAGTGTATAGTTTTGATACGTCAACATCACTGTTGTCTACACCATCTTCTTCACCACCTGTAATTCCTAATTCAATTTCAAGAGTCATTCCCATTTTAGACATACGCTCCAGGTAAGTCTTACAGATTTCAATGTTTTCTTTTAAGGGCTCTTCCGAAAGATCAATCATGTGAGAACTGTAAAGAGATTTTCCAGTCTCAGCATAGAATTTTTCACCGGCATCAAGTAAACCATCAATCCAAGGTAAAAGTTTTTT
>Ga0209830_10001753_pt1 | contig 18554 bp, 13 predicted proteins | sample ArcticOcean_MG_C_12_FD_187439 | JGI IMG/M metagenome (GOLD analysis project Ga0209830, IMG submission 187439) | Marine microbial communities from western Arctic Ocean - ArcticOcean_MG_CB8_130 (SPAdes) (version 2) | ecosystem: Environmental > Aquatic > Marine > Oceanic | place: Arctic Ocean...
GTGTTACCTATTCCGTCTCTCTTTATGTGAAGCTCCGCTTGCGCGAAGAAGACCACATTAAGGACGAAGAAATTTACATGGGCGAGCTACCTATGGTGTCCGAGCGTGGCTCATTCATTATTAATGGCGCTGAGCGTGTCATCGTTAGCCAGCTTCACCGATCGCCTGGAATCGCTTTCGAGGAAAGTGTCCACACGTCCGGCAAGATTCTTCACGCCTTTCGCATCATCCCCGACCGCGGAACATGGCTCGAAGTTCAGTTCGACCAGAACGACCTCCTTTATGTCTACCTCGATCGCCGTCGCCGTCGTCGTAAATTTCTTTTAACCACATTACTCCGCGCCATGGGCTACGGTTCTGATGCGGAGATCCTTAATCTTTTCTATGATATGGACGAGATTACAGTGGCCGATGCTCTCAAGCGCGACTCCGTATCCAATCTTGTTTTGACAGAAGACATCGTCGATGCGGACAAGGGTGTCGTGCTTGCCCGTGCTTTTGAGCCCCTCACGAAGACGATCGTTCGTTCTTTCAAGAAAGCTGGACGCAAGAAGGTCGTTGCGATCGACACGACTGTCGATGATGGCGCGATCATCCGCTGCCTCAAAAAGGATCCGACTCAAAATGAAGAAGAAGCGCTCAAGGATATTTACAAGCGTCTCCGCCCCGGCGAGCCGCCCACAACTGCGAACGCTAAAGCGCTTCTCAAACGTCTCTTCCAGGATCCACGCCGCTACGACCTAGGTCGAGTTGGGCGCTACAAGCTAAACCAAAAGCTTAAAATGGACACCGATCTTGAGTTCCGCGTGATCGGTGCTGAGGATGTTGTTGAAGCGACTAAGTATCTCTCACGCCTGAAGCGTGGTGATGGCACACTCGACGACATTGACCACTTGGGCAGCCGTCGTGTGCGTACTGTAGGTGAACTCTTGGCCAACCAATGTCGCGTCGGCCTCGCCCGCACAGAGCGTTTGGTAAAAGAGCGCATGACACTCTACGATCAAAGCGTCGATTCGATCAGCCCTCAAAAGCTGATCAACCCGAAGGCACTCAGCACGGTGATTCGCGATTTCTTTGCACGTAGTCAGCTGTCTCAGTTCATGGATCAAATTAATCCATTGGCTGAGCTGACTCACAAACGTCGTCTCTCCGCACTTGGACCTGGTGGTCTGAATCGTGAGCGCGCTGGTTTTGAGGTTCGTGACGTTCACCCATCTCACTACGGCCGTATCTGCCCGATTGAGACTCCTGAAGGTCCCAATATCGGTTTGATCAATTCCCTATCGCTCTACTCGCGTATCAACGAGTTCGGCTTTATAGAGACTCCTTATCGCAAGGTGGTCAATGGCAAGGTGCTCGACGACGTTGAATATCTCAACGCTGACCAAGAAGAGCCGTACATGATTGCCCAGGCCAACTCCGAGTTGGATAAGAAAAGCAATCTAGTAGGCACTCGGGTGACTTGCCGTAATCAAGATGAGGTTCTTGAACTCGATCCAAAAGAAGTTCACTACATGGACGTTTCACCGAAGCAGCTTGTTTCGGTTGCAGCGGGGCTCATCCCTTTCCTCGAACACGATGATGCCAATCGCGCACTCATGGGATCGAACATGCAACGTCAAGGTGTGCCTCTTCTTCAGTCCGACTCCCCATTTGTGGGCACCGGCATTGAAGAACGCGTCGCCATCGACTCCAAAACTGTGGAGATCGCTGACATCGATGGTATCATCGCTCAAGTCGATGCCAACCGTATCGTTCTGACTAAGGACGGCGAAATTCCTGTTAAATCCAAGGACATCAGGACTGACGCTAAAAAGGACATCTTCGTTTACGATCTTCGTAAGTTTATGCGTTCCAATGCGGGCACATGCTTTAATCAAAAACCAATCGTTTCTCGCGGCGAGCCCGTGAAGAAAGGTCAAATCCTTGCGGATGGTGCTTCGACCCAAGATGGTGAACTTGCGATCGGCCGTAACATCCTCGTGGCCTTCATGCCGTGGAATGGCTATAATTTCGAGGATGCGATCCTGATCTCTGAGAAGATCGTCAAGGATGACATCTTCACATCGATTCACGTCGACGAGTTCGAGGTTACTGCGCGTGACACCAAGCTCGGCCCTGAAGAAATCACTCGTGACATTCCCAACGTTGGTGAAGAAGCCCTCAAGGATCTCAACCACGACGGTGTCATCCGTGTAGGTGCTGAGGTCAAACCAGGCGACATCCTCGTCGGTAAGATCACTCCGAAATCTGAAACTGAGCTTGCTCCTGAAGAGAAGCTGCTTCGCGCCATTTTCGGTGAGAAGGCCGCTGACGTTAAAGACACTTCTTTAGTCGTTCCTTCGGGCGTTCGCGGTATCATCATGGACATTAAGGTTTCTGCCCGAGTCGATGGTGAGCCCGAGCAAATGTCAGCCTCCGATCGTCGTCGATCCATAAAGAAGATCAATGAAGCTTATCGCTCGCAGAGCGACAAGCTTCGCGAAGATCTGACTGAAGCGCTCTCCAACATCTTGCTCGGTGAAAAAATCCCGCTTGATGTAAAGAACGGCGAATCAGGTGAAATTATTATTCCAGCGAACCGCAAGATCACTAAGACCTTGCTCCGTCGTTTAGCAGCCGTCTCCAAAGACATCGAAATCGATCCCTCTCCTGTGAAGATTAAGATCATGGAGATCGTCAGTAATTACCAAGGTAAGTTCGACGAGGTCGATTACGAGCGTGAGCGCAAAATCGAGGGCGTCGAGTCTGGTGAAGATGCGGATCAAGGCGTCGTCAAGAGTGTGAAGGTCTACATCGCTAAAAAGCGTAAGATGCAAGTCGGCGATAAAATGGCCGGACGTCACGGTAACAAGGGTGTGGTCGCTAAGGTCGTCCCTGAAGAGGACATGCCTCACCTACCAGACGGTACTCCGATTGAGATCTGCTTGAATCCTCTTGGTGTTCCATCTCGTATGAATGTGGGACAGGTTTTGGAAACTCACTTAGGTTGGGCTTGTAAGAAGCTTGGCATCAAGGTGGCGACTCCAGTCTTCGACGGTATCTCCGAAGCCAAGGTTCGTGAGTATCTCGAAGAAGCGGGTCTCCCATCCACTGGTAAGAGCATTCTCTATGACGGTCAGACGGGTGAAGCACTTCATCAAGAGGTCGTCGTTGGCTACATGTATATGCTGAAGCTCAACCACTTGGTTGCTTCCAAAATCCACGCTCGTGCGGTCGGTCCTTACTCACTTATTACGCAGCAACCGCTCGGCGGTAAGGCGCAGTATGGTGGCCAGCGTTTCGGGGAGATGGAAGTTTGGGCCCTCGAGGCTTACGGCGCGGCTTACACGCTACAAGAGCTGCTTACCGTCAAGTCCGATGATGTTGCAGGCCGTACACGCATCTACGAATCACTCGTTAAGGGTGACAACAGTTTACAAGCGGGAACGCCTCAGTCGTTCAACGTTTTGATGAAGGAAATCCAAAGTCTCTGTCTGGATGTTCGTCTCGGTTCCGAAGGGAAGTTCGAGCTCGACACAGCGATCGACGTCTAAGGGCCACCATTCAACTTAACATATTAAAGAAAGTTTACTAAATGAGCAACGAAGTAGCACGCGACGTCCTAGGCTATGAAGCCACTAAGCAATTTGACCGTGTCGGCATTACTGTCGCCTCGCCTGAAGCCATTCGCGAATGGTCTCGTGGTGAAGTCAAAAATCCCGAAACGATCAACTATCGCACATTTAAACCGGAGCCAGGCGGCCTTTTTTGCCAGCGTATTTACGGTCCAGTTCGCGATTACGAATGTGCCTGTGGTAAATACAAGCGGATCAAGTATAAGGGCGTAATTTGCGACCGCTGCGGGGTCGAAGTCACCGTTTCACGCGTTCGCCGTGATCGTATGGGCCATATCGAACTCGCCGTTCCTGTTTCACATATCTGGTTCTTGAAGAGCATGCCGTCCCGTTTGGGTCTCTTGCTCGACATCACCGCTCGTAACCTTGAGCGTGTCATCTATTACGAGAACTACTTGGTAATCGATCCAGGTAAAACACCCCTCGAAGAGCGTCAGCTCCTGACCGATCAGGAGTATATGCAGGCTCAAGACGAGTATGGTGAAGATTCCTTTGTCGCACGCATGGGAGCCGAAGCGGTTCGCGATGCCCTAGCACTGGTCGATCTTGAGTCAACAGTTGCCGAGCTGCACGAACAAATGCACGCCACGCGCTCTAAGCAGATCAAAAAGAAGATCTCTAAGCGCTTGAAGACAATCCAAGGGTTCATGGAATCGGGCACTCGCCCAGAGTGGATGGTGCTTGAAGTACTTCCTGTCATTCCACCAGACCTTCGTCCGCTCGTTCCACTTGAAGGTGGCCGTTTCGCGACTTCTGATTTGAACGACCTTTACCGTCGTGTCATCAATCGTAACAACCGTTTGAAGAACCTCCTATCTCTTAAGACTCCGGACGTAATCATCCATAATGAGAAGCGCATGCTTCAAGAAGCTGTCGATGCACTCTTCGACAACGGTCGTCACGGTCGCGCTGTGACTGGTGCGGGTAACCGCCCGCTTAAATCGCTCTCTGACATGCTCAAGGGCAAGCAAGGTCGCTTCCGTCAGAATTTGCTTGGCAAGCGCGTCGACTACTCTGGTCGTTCCGTTATTGTTTCTGGTCCGTCGCTTAAACTGAACCAATGCGGTCTGCCCAAAAAGATGGCGCTCGTACTCTTTGAGCCATTCATCATCCGCCGACTTAAAGAGCTCGGCTTCGTGCACACCGTTCGCGGCGCACGTAAGATGATCGAAAAGCAATCTCCTGAAGTTTGGGACATTCTTGAGGAAGTCACCGAAGGGCACCCCGTTCTCTTGAATCGTGCCCCTACCTTGCACCGTCTTTCTATTCAGGCCTTCGAGCCTGTCTTGATCGAAGGCGATGCGATTCGCGTACATCCGCTTGTTTGCACAGCTTACAATGCTGACTTCGACGGTGATCAAATGGCGGTTCACGTGCCTCTCTCACTCGAAGCAGTGATGGAAGCTAAGACCCTGATGATGGCGACACACAATATCTTCTCACCATCTTCTGGTAAGCCGATCTTAACGCCTTCGCAGGATATCGTATTAGGTTCCTACTTCCTTACGCTCGACCCACCTGTCGTGCCAGCGGAAGACCAGCGCTTGCCTATGGTTGTCGATGCCGACGAGTTGGATACAGCTGTGAATGACGGCGCACTCAAGGTGCACGATTTTATCAACTTCATTAATCCAGATTATCAAAAAGAAGGCACTGTCTTCGGTAACTCGGAAAAGAAGATTATCCGTACCACAGTTGGTCGTGTGATCTTCAATACCATCTGGCCGAAAGAACTTGGATTCATCAACTTCCCAGTCCCTAAAGGCAAGCTAGGTGATATTATTCTCCAGACCTACAACACCGTAGGTCGTGAGGAGACAGTCATTACACTCGATCGCCTAAAGGATACAGGCTTCAAAATCGCTACCCGTGCCGGTGTTTCGATCGGTATTGATGACATGATCATCCCACCGACCAAGCCAGCTATCGTGAAAGCTTCTCGTAAGAAGATTGATGAAGTCGAAGGTCAGTACAAGAAGGGCATTATCACCGAGGGTGAACGTTATAATAAGATCATCGACATCTGGACTGGATGCACCGACGACATCGCTAAGGCAGTGTTCGAAGAACTCAAGTCCAACGGTGGCAAAGATTCCGTGAATCCTGTTTACCTGATGATGGATTCCGGTGCTCGTGGTAACAAACAGCAGGTCCGCCAACTTTGCGGGACTCGTGGTTTGATGGCCAAACCATCTGGTGAAATTATCGAACGCCCGATTCTTTCCTCCTTCCGCGAAGGCCTATCTGTTCTGGAATACTTCATCTCTACTCATGGTGCTCGTAAAGGTCTCGCTGATACTGCACTTAAAACCGCGGATGCTGGTTACCTCACGCGTAAGCTCTGTGACGTTGCTATGGACTGCATCATTGAAGACTTCGATGATGGCAACCGTGACGGCGTCTGGAAGTATGCGATCTACGAAGGTGATGATGAAATCGTTTCTCTTTACGACCGTATCGTCGGCCGTTGCTCTTCCAATGACATCAAGAATCCGCTCAACCCTGATGAGTTCCTCATTAAGAACGGTGAACTGATTTCTGAAGAAGCCGCCCGTAAGATTGAAGACGTGGGTGTCGAGCGCGTTAAAGTTCTCTCAGCACTCACCACACGTAAGAAGGTCGGTATTACCGCACTCGAATACGGCATCAATCCAGCCTATGCGGCCATGGTCGAACGTGGTTCGTCTGTTGGTATTATCGCTGCTCAGTCGATCGGCGAGCCTGGCACACAGTTGACCATGCGTACATTCCATATTGGCGGTATTGCGTCGGGTGTTCTTAAGAATCCTGAGATCAAGATCCGCACAGGTGGTAAGGTCGTTTATAAGGGGCTGCGTATCGTACAAACAGCCGATGGTGCGAATATCGTTCTTAACAAGACTGGCTCAGTCCTAATTCTTGACGAAGACGACCGCGAAATTGAAACTTACAAGATTGTAGTTGGTTCTGTTCTTACTAAGGGCGACGGCGATTCCATTGAAAAGGGTGAAATCCTCTCTATGTGGGATCCGCACAACATTCCAATTCTCTCTGAGAAGGCAGGTCTTATCGGTTTCACCGATATGATCCCAGGTGTCACTGTCAAGCGTGAGCTCGATGAGTCATCTGGTCGTATCGCTACTGTAGTGATCGAGCACAAGGAAGACTTGAATCCTGCTGTTAACATCCTCGACGAGTCTGGTAAGACAATCGCAACATATGCGATCCCAGTTGGCGCTCAGGTTGCAGTTAACGAAGACGACGAAATTGCGCCGGGCACCATGCTCGCGAAAACACCACGTCAAGCCTCCAAGACGCAGGACATTACTGGTGGTCTTCCTCGTGTTGCTGAGTTATTCGAAGCTCGCCGTCCGAAGGACGCAGCCGAGATGGCTAAGATCGACGGTATTGTTTCACTCGACGGCACTGTTCGCGGCAAGAAGAAGCTACTTGTCACCGATCCAGAGTCTGGGGACGAAGAAGCTCACCTCATACCACATGGTAAGCACCTAGTCGTGCAAGTTGGTGACCTAGTTCAAAAGGGTCAAAATCTGACTGAAGGTGGTGCCGATCCGCATGAAATTCTCGAAATTCTCGGGCCGTCCGCTGTTCAAGACTATCTCATCGCGGAGATTCAAAAAGTCTACCGCCTCCAGGGTGTAGAAATTAACGACAAGCACATCGAAGTCATCATCTCGCAAATGCTCAAGAAGGTTCGCATCACCGATCCAGGTGACTCCGACTTCTTTTGGGGCGAGCAAGTGGATCGCTTTATGTTCATGTCGGCTAATGACCACATCGAAGAAGCAGGTGGTATGCCTGCTGAAGGTGAGCCCGTTCTCCTCGGTATTACCAAGGCGTCGCTTGAAACGGAGTCATTCATCTCCGCTGCATCCTTCCAAGAAACCACACGTGTGCTAACCGATGCCTCTACATTGGGCAAGGTCGACATGCTTAAGGGCTTCAAGGAAAACGTCATTATGGGTCACTTGATTCCAGCCGGCACAGGTCTACCCGCCTACCGAAACCTCCGTATCGACACCCTCGGTGCCGAGATGGAGCAACTCAGTCCCGAAGAAGCTGCCGAGCGCATCGAAGGTGTGCCATTACCTGCGCCTGAGTTTAATGCCGAAGGATCCACCGAGGAAGCCCCCGTCCCAGAAGCCGACGCAGTCGAAGAAGGAACGGAGACCACGGAGAATCCCGAAGCTGAAGCGACCAGTTAGTTGAGGTCGAGCTTATCGAAGGACAAAGTAACGATTAAAAGTCATTTAAGCAAAGAGCCGTTCCGAGAGGAACGGCTCTTTTGGTTCTTAAGCTGTTAAGAATCGCGCTCCTGCGTTGAGCCTTTCAATCTTACTTGATGACGCAGTTTGTTTACTCGTGAAGTTGGCTATAATTATTACGGATGATTGTATCTCACGATGCTCGGTATACCATCAATCTCTGAGATGATCGGTTCGCTGCCGCTTCTTGCTTTAAAGCGTTCGGCAGTAAAGAATTCTTTGAGTAGTCGCTGAGCGTCGTCTGCATGTTGAGTCCGGGTCTTTTTGTAGCTTAAAAAGCCTTCGACTATTGGAATCTGACGGATGTCCTCTGAGAGCTTTTGGTCGAGGACTTGAAGGAAGCGAATTGCTGCCGCGAAGGTGGATACACCAGGTCCGTAATACCAACCACGGCCTTTTTCAAAATCTCCTCGGATGTCGGGGTTGCCGTCGGGACGGTGATAGGTGGAGAGGACGGCTTCTAGAATGATCGTATGCTTTCCTTTTTTCTCGATTAAGTGACGAGTCGCTTCAATGCATTCGCCGAACTGAATTGTCTGGGTTTCTCGCGAACCAGAGTAAGTGAGGGCGCACGATGCAGTCTTCGCGCTGTAGCCTATGTCGATGGCGATGATTGGGTGGCTAGTATTGATGTTTGCGGTGTAGCGTTTCATATTAGATTAAACTGTGTATTGAGCAGCTTCGGTAAAAAGGTCTTCGAAAGCATCGACGGTTCGTTCTATGGGTTTAGCGTAACCGCCGCCCATGAAGATGACAACAGGGAGATGGTATTGTCGGTGTAATTGGAAGACTCGTTCGTTACGTTGGCGTAGTCCAGCCCTAGTCAGGGCGAGTCGACCAAGGGCGTCTCCTTCAAGTGGGTCGACACCAGCTTGAAAGAGTATGCAGTCATAGTGATGGGGTTGAATTTTTTCCAATGTGCGGTCGAGACAAGCTAAGTAGTCGGCATCCTTGATCTCGTCTGCGAGGTGGACATCGAGATCGCTTTGTTGTTTTCGAAACGGGAAGTTGCTTTCGGCGTGAATTGAACAAGTAAAAATGTTGGGATGTCCTTGGAGGATGGCTGCGGTGCCATCACCTTGGTGTACATCAAGGTCTAGAATGAGGACTTTTTTGATCCTTGGTTCTTTGAGGGCTGCTAGGGCGCAGATGGCGACATCGTTAAAGATGCAATAGCCTGAACCACAGTCTCGATAGGCGTGGTGGGTGCCGCCAGCCATATTACCAGCGATACTGATATTCGATAAGGCGTGATCGAGTGCGGATAAGCTTCCGCCGATGAGACGTAAAGTGCGCTCGACGATGGCGGGCGTCCAAGGACGCAAACCAATGCGGCGTATGGCAGTAGAGTCTAGTTTACCCTCTATAAACAGGTCGACGTAGCGCTCGTCATGTGCCGTCACAATCTGCTCGCGCGTAGCAAGAGGCGGACGCTGGATGTGGATGTCCGAGTTCTCTTTTAGGCGCGCTGCTAAAAGCTGATATCGCTCACGTGGGAAGCGAACTTTCGGGTCGAGGCCTTCGGTGTAGATCGGATCGTAGTAAAGGTTCAACATGCGGATTTTTTCTATCTCTAGTTAGCATCATGATGACGGATGGTTCAAGCGATTGCCTGCGTTTGAGTCGAGGGCAGGGTTGAAATAGGTTCGCAAATGTCAAAACTACATACTTTCGAAGAGTTGATCCCAAATAATTTCACCTAGAAGGACGCGTTCTTGCATATTGGTAAGCTTGATGACACTTTGTTGTGCGCGTTGAGTGAATCCTCCATGCCTTAGGCGATTGCTTCGATCGCTTCGGCGTTGCTGCTAACTTTCGGTGTCTATCGATTATATATATGAGTAGTTACTCTCAGAGTGGAACCTGGTCCGTCTATATCATTCGCTGCGCAGATAGTACTTTGTATACGGGAATATCAACTAATGTGACTCGCCGCTTTGAGGAACATGCCAGTAGCAGTCCTAGGTCGGCCAAGTATTTACGAGGGCGCGCGCCGCTTGAATTGATCTACACGAAAGAGATCGGCACACAGTCCGAGGCGACGATCGAAGAGCGTCGAATTAAGGCACTAACAAAGGCTCAAAAATTGAATTTAATTGTGGAGTTAACTTAATGTCATAAGATGTAGTTATCAATAAGCTTCCTTCTTTTCCTCTCCGAGGCTTGCCTGTTAGAGCTGTGACTTTCATGTTACGCCCTAAATGCTAAACATTCTTGGGCAAATTATTCGGTGGTTCTTTATCTGGCTCTACTTCGTGTTGATCATCTGCTTAGCAGGGGCTTTTATTGGTGTGATGAGCCATCTACTGTTTGGGCTCATCTTCATGAATGCGCCCGACTATGGATACCAAGCCGCTTTTGGTTTTTCCAATGGCCTCCGCTACGGCGGAGTTTGGGCGGGTGGTTTTGCTATCGTACTTTGTGTCATGCGCGCACGTAAGGAATACTTGCAGGCGCAGGCTAAATCGTGACAGTGAAGCGCTAATGAAGAATTCACAGCGTGTTATGGTCTATCTAGTAGGCTTCATTTTAGGGTCACTTTTAGTGTCGATGATCCTTTCGCGCCGAGCCTCGAAAGAAGAGGCGACTGTCGACCCGTGGGTGACCCATAATACGAAAGCCGTCGCAGGTGGTGCTGAGTCGTTGCCGAATAACATGCCCGCTTCGATCCAGAAGGGGCGAATTATCGACTTTGGTTATTTACCAGATAAAGAGGAGGCGGAAGAGCGCGTTTGGTTGCTCAACTTTGACAAGACGTACCCTTACATTCGTGTCGTCCAGACAATCACGACGGGTGAATTTAGCTTTATGGCGGCAGATCAGATATCGATCCATTTGGCTGAGGGTGTGGATGTCACCGAGCTGAAACCGATGCTCGATGATCTGGGTTTACGCCTACGGATGTTTAACCGTAAGGAGGGCCTCGCGGTGATCGGCGTGCTCAATACCCAGATTGATGCGGTGCCTGCGACGATAGAAGCGGTACAGTCATGGAGCGATTTGTTTGAATCTGCAGAGGCTGATGTGCTGCGCTTTCTGGGGCAATGATTCAAATTGTAAGGCCATCGCCCTTCAAATAAGTAAGGCCTCAGTCTTGAGTTCGACTAGCGGTAAATCCAGAAGCGTTTAGCTTTTCGCTGAAAACTCTTGGCTTGTTCTGCCCACTGGTCGACGAAGACGTTGACGCGGGCCTGAGCGCCGCGCTGGTTGATTTCGTTCCACCATGCGGTGCTACCCACGTGCTTGTTAAAAAGTCCGGGATTTTTTGAAGCTGCGAAGGGATTACTGGAAGACCATGCGGCGGCGAGCTGCATCATGTGAAAACTTAGTTCGGTGGGTCGGGTCCGGTTCCAGTTAGTCACGCTGACGTAGACACCGCTGAGCTGTGCGCCAGCCGCGCTTTGGGTCTTTACTATGCGGTAGCCTAGCCCTGGAATTCGTTTGGATTCGAGGGCGGCTTTGATCTGTTCAGGGGATTTGCCTTTATAGCGAAGTAAGCGGAAAGGATAGGGGGTGCCGATGCCATGGGAAAAGCCGCCTTCTTGGGCGCCGAGCCCAGTCATAGCGTAGCCGAGTACGGCGGAGAGATCGGGAATGTAGGGTGAGGTGGGCACCCAGCGGAGCCCCGTTTTTGTCCAAAGCATGTCACGTCGCCAGCCGCGCATGGGGATTACGGTGAGTTTGCCATTTTTACGAATGTGTTCGGACGTCTCCATCCAGCCAGGCGTGTGTTTGGCGATGCGAGCGAGCTCGGCGATGGTGAGGCCGTGAACGTAGGGCACATGGAATGCGCCAACGTAGCTGCGCCATTCACGATCGAGCGGGGGGCCATCTACTTTGAGGCCGCCGAGTGGGTTAGGCCGATCGAGTATGACTACTTCAACGCCATTTTCAAAGCAGGCCTCCATTGCGTAACGCATGCAACTAACATAGGTGTAAGAACGGACGCCGACATCTTGAAGGTCGATCACTAGGGCATCGAGTCCTGTGAGCATCTTGGCAGTGGGTTTGCGATATTTACCGTAGAGTGAGTAAACGGGGAGGCCAGTGCGTGGGTCGATCTTATCATCGACAGGGACGTTAGCCTTTTCGTTGCCATAGATTCCATGTTCCGGACCGAATAAGGCGACGAGGCGAACATTGTGCGCACGACGGAGCACGTCGATACTACTTTCGCCACGACGGTTGAGCCCTGCAGGATGCGTGAGTAGACCGACGCGCTTGCCAGCGATGGCGCGAAAGCCGCTTTCTTCTAATACGTCGATACCCAGGTGAATTGAATTTGCTTGGAGAAGACCAATCGAGAAAAAGAGGCTGAGGCAAAACTGGCAGATTTTTTTAATCATTAGTGGGGTCCTCTTTGTGGAGGGAAGATTGCGTTTTGAATTTACGTTCTGTTATCTTACAACGGAGCAAGGCATAGCTAGCAGCAGTGCGATTCGCGACGATACGGTAGGCAAAACTGGCAATGAGGCCGAAGAAAATACCCATCACAATCGCACCAAGGCTAGTGACACTGAATACGGTCGCTAAGTTATCAAACTTATCGCCCCATGCGGCATAGATAAAGTTATCGAGTAAAAGGTCCACTTCTTCTCGATTGAGTGGGTCGACGCGTAGTCCGATAACACTGAGTATCATCTGTCCTATTTGATAAGCGGCAAACCAGATCGGTAGTATTGTCAATGGATTTGAGACGACTTGTAGCCCAACTAGAATCGGTAGATTAGCGCGAAGTAAGAGAGCTAGTAGGAATGCGGAAGGTACTTGTATGCCATAGAGCGGCATGAGGGTAAGAATACTCCCCGCGTAAATTGCAGGTACGGCATTCTCTACACGAAAACTCCAGATGTAGGTCCGCTTGCGGGCAGCCTCTGCAAAAAATTTAAGAATAGGATAACTATGTATGTTTGTGCGCCGAGGGAGTGGGCGCAGCCATTTCTTGACCCTGCGGATACGGCGCCACTTAGTCTGATTGAGCTCTGATTCCTCAACCGTCATGCGCGTAGAGGGTCTGTAAAACTTCGGTCACTTTTTGCTTTAAAAAATCAGGTGCTGATTTGAGGGCTTGCGCCAGCGGCGTACCCTCGGGCGTGATGCTATAGATAGCGGTCCCTGGAAAACGCTCACGGACAGTTTGAGCGGCTTCCTCCTCTGCGAGACCAGCCATCAAGATCGCTGATGTATCGCTAGAATAGGCGGCGGCGAGTAGCGCGTAGGGGCCTTTGCCTGCGAGTGAGCTGCTGTCAAATTTACCTTCGCCCGTTAAGACTAGATCGGCTTCTCTGATCTTACTATTCAGGTCGAGCCACGCGGTAACTAGTTCGAAACCAAATACATATTTAGCGCCAAGGGCGACATTGAGGCCAAAGCCGATACCGCCGGCTGCGCCGCTGCCAGCAACTCTTAGAGTGGATTCGGATTGATTGAAGAATTTACACAGCAGCTTAGCTACTCGTGCAGAAGCATCGTCAAAGGCGTCGATCTCGTTGGGTTCAAGCCCCTTTTGTGAGCCGTAAACGGCTGCGGCTCCTTTAGTACCGAGCAATGGGTTATCCACATCGCACGCGATATAAATTGGCGGTATTGTTAACTCTATGTTGCCCTTGATCTGATCAATTGCTGACCATTGTGCAGGTGTGACCTGACCGCTGGGACAGAACTCTAAGCCAAGTGCTTCCAGTGCGCCAAGTCCAAGGTCACTCGTTGCGCTGCCACCGATACCGAGCAGGATGGCATCGGCTTCTTCAGCCACTGCGATGCGGATCAGCTCACCGACACCGCGCGTGGTACAATGCTTCGGGTGGCGCTGCGCGTTTGGCACTTGCTCCAACCCAGCGACCGAGGCCATTTCGATGATTGCGAGCTTGCCGTTTTTTGAACCGAGCATTTTACGGGCACTCTCGGGGATGCGTTCAAGGTTTACCCAGCCGAGTGGCGAGACGACTTCTTGGCCAAGTGGGCCACTGACTTTGTGGTGTTCCATGTAGCCACTGGCCGCCTGAGTCAAAATCGGACAAAAGCCCTCACCTCCGTCAGTCAATGGAGTGTGGCACAGCGTTAGCGGTTCACCGAGCGCTTCGAGCGCGCCACTGAGGGCAGCATCACAAGCCCTTTCTGCAGGCATGGCGTCTTTAAACTTATCGAAGGCAGCTAATATATTCATGCAATATGACGAAGGACGATATAATGATCAATCAGCACGAAGTGTGCATGATTCATCTAATATGAAACATTCGTCCTTAGCTATCTGTTATTTGTTATTACAGGGTTTCTGTTAACGCTGCTCTTGCCCGCTCTCTATGTCTATGATCTTGAAGTTCTCCACGTGGTAGATCGGGTCAGCGCGGAAAGAAAGGCGAGCGCCGTAGGATTGCTCGATTTCCAAGAGGAGGTCTTCATCTTCTTGGCGGAGTCGCTCAAGATTGGTCGGATGGAGAAGTACTCGCAGGGCGATTTCTTTGTCCTGACCGTCGCGGGCGCGTATGTGGCGAATAACACTGATCAGACGGCGTTGTACTTCGACACTCATGGTGCGTGAGCTCTTGACTGAGCCACGGCCGTTGCAATACGGGCAGTCAGTGTAGATGCCACTGGAGTGGCTCTCAGAATGTCGCTGGCGTGTCATTTGCATGACGCCAAGCGTGGAAATGGGAAGGATGTGGTTCTTTGCTTTATCAGCGGCCATTTCACGCTTCATACGTGCAAGCACGGCGTTTCGATCCTTCTTCGCCTTCATATCTATGAAGTCGAGGATAATGAGACCACCGATGTTACGCAGGCGTATTTGGCGGCAAATCTCTGTAGCCGATTCAAGGTTCACTTGGAGGATGAAGTCCTTGCCGTCCTTGTTTTTATTCTTGTGCGAGCCAGTATTAACATCAATCGAGATAAGGGCTTCCGTCTCTTCAATTACAATCTCGCCGCCACCAGGTAGCGGAACGCAGCGATTGTAGGTCTGCTCAATCTGGCGCTCGATATTGAAGCGCTCAAAGACTGGAATGTCATCTTTGAACAGGTGAATTTTAGACTTCGAACGAGGCGAAATTTTAGTTACATCCTCGATTATGTTTTCATAGTCTTCCACCTTGTCGACCATTACGCGGTCGATTTCTTCGGTTAGGAAGTCGCGCACAGTGCGACCAACAATGTCGGGCTCTACGTAGAGGCATGCGGGTTTCTTTGTCGAATCCATGCGTTGATTGATCACCTCCCAGCGTCTGAGCAAGATATGGAGATCACGGATGAAGTAGCGGGCTTTCTTACCTTCACCAGCGGTTCGCACAATGATACCCATGCCTTCGGGTAGAGTGAGGTCACGGAGTATACCCTTGAGGCGGCTACGCTCTTTTTTGTCCTCGATTTTACGAGAGATGCCGAGTGTGCCGGTGTAGGGCATTAGCACGAGAAAACGGCCTGGTAGGGCGATATTCGTCGTGCTCCGTGGTCCCTTAGTGCCGATCTGGCCCTTAGTGATTTGGAGCACAATCTCGCTACCTATAGGGTAGAGTTTGGGGATGTCCTTAATTGAGACCTTCTCGGCTTCGCGCTTGCGCTGCTTTTCCGATTTATTATCGCGGACGATCTCGATCGAATTGTCCTTTGCAGCCGGGAGGATGTCCCAGTAGTGTAGGAAGGCGTTCTTTTCTTCACCGATATCGACGAAGGCTGCCTTGAGGCCAGGTTCCAGATTCTGGATGCGGCCTTTAAAGATGGCGCCGACTTCACGGGCTTCGCCCGTGCGCTCGACTTCAAACTTTTCGAGGACGCCGTCTTGGAGAAGAGCGACCCTTTTTTCGAGCGGCTCCGAATTGATAATCAGCTCGGTGTAGGACTTCTTCTCGGCCTTAATCGCTTTCACGATGCGTTGGATGAGTGGTTGCTTTTTTTCGCGCTTCGCTGCGTCGTCTTTAAGCGCACGGGTATTAATGCGCTCGGACTTCTTCTCTATGGGCGCTGAAATCAGCTCCTCGGTATATTGCTCGTCGTTTACCGCTTCGTCCTTAGAAGCGGCATTTACGGTTTTAGCGTTTTTAGTCTCAGTTGGTTCTGTATGTGATTCGTCGTTCATTGGTCTTGGTCTCCCGGGGGTGAGGTGGGGATCCCAAGTTTTGTCTGCTTTGACTATCGAATCTGCGTGCAAGTGAGTGAGTCCGTATCATGAAAAATCCTTTCGATACCGATATACACTTTGCACAAGACCTTGTAGAATAAAGCAGCTCAAAACAAAGGAGCCTCCGTAACTTAAAAACGGAAGCGGTAGTCCAGTAATCGGGGTGATGCCGATAGTCATGCCAATGTTGATGAAGAAGTGGACGAGGAATAAAATACTGACCCCAATGGCCAATTGCATTCCAAATCGATCTCTTGCGAGTCCGGCAATACGTATGCCGTTGGCGACCATCAGGCAAAATAGCCCGACAATGAACGCGCTTCCAAGAAAGCCTGTTTCCTCCGCGATAACGGAGAAAATAAAGTCGTTGTGTGCCACCGCTTGTGGGAGATAGCCGAGCTGCGCTTGGGTGCCTTTAAAGAGACCCTTGCCCGACAATCCACCAGTAGCGGCAGAAATTTTAGCTTGATTGGCATTCCAGCTCGCGCCGGTGCCGCTCGGATCCACTACGTCGGGGGCGACGAAGGTAAGAATCCGATTTCTTTGATAATTGTGAATAGGGAGCAGCGATTGGTAATCGCCCACCATCCTCTGTTCTTCTGTGGAACCAGATCTCTCGGCGTTACGCTGAGCCTCCAGATACTGGCTGTACCCGTATATATCCGCACCCAAAACCGCCAGCGCGATTGCAAATGCTGCGAAAGCGCTTAGAAAAAATTTCTCCGAAAGTCGGGAAATGTATAGGAGGGCGATGATCATGGGTGGAAAGACAAGCGTCGACCCTAGGTCGGGCTGAAGGAAAATCAATAACATTGGCAGTAAAAAGACTCCTACTACCTTTGCCAACACAAGAAAGGAGTCTCCAACCGTCCCTATTTCCGATCTAGCGAGGATACTGGCCGCCATTATGAGGGTGCCGATCTTCGCACCTTCGGTCGGTTGAATGGTGATGCCAATGTCGATCCACCTCCTAGCACCCATCTGATCGACGCTGATTGGGCTGAATGGCATGGTCAGAACTAGGCCGACGATTCCCGCCATATAGATGAAGTGAGCGTATTGGAGGAATATTTTGTAATTGAGCGCCGAAATTAAGCTATAAATGCCAACACCCACCACGATGAAAAAGAACTGCCGCTTCCAATGGTCTCCATCATAAGAAATCTGGGCTGAATAGACAAAGAGTAGGCCGATCGCGCAGAGCATGAACATGCACAGCGGGTTGAGGATGTCGAAGCGGAGACGGTCCCCCGGATACATCAGGTTCTGATATTGCTTACTAAATATGCGGCGATAGACGGACACTTGAGAATTAGAATAGGTAATTAAGGATAAGGAATCCCGCTTTCAGCGTTTCCTGGGTTCACTATTTTAGTCAGTTCACATCTCCTAGGTAGCTCGTCCTTGAGTCGAAGTTACCATCTTTGAAAAAGGGTTTGATCGCCTCAGGGAGGAAGCGGCGCTTGGGTAAATCTTCTAGCGGGATCCATTCTACGCCGACCTGTTTTTTGTCGTGCTCGGTGCCTGGACCGATCCCATTTGGGTCAGGTAGTGAGCAACGAAAGACGTTCTCCACTTGGTGGAAGGCACTGTGTGATTTATGAAATTCGTGGTTTTTACCTATGTATTCGCGCACATAGAGTAGTTCTCCGATGTCGACCTTGGTGCCGATTTCTTCGAGACACTCACGCTCTAGTCCTTGGCGGAGCGTTTCTCCGTGCCTCTGCCCGCCACCGGGCAGAATGTAGAAAATACCTGTTCGATCGCTCATTTTGATGGCTAGGACTTTTTGGTCAATAATGATGAGGGCTCGAGCCGCGGTTCGGATGTGACGCATAGTATGACTATACGGATAGAAGCTCCCATTTTCAGGGCAAGACTCAACAGTTTATCTTTCAAAATTAAGTATCAGTTCAAGGACTTCCTTGAAATTCATAGATAATGCGTGATACATACTCATATGGATGAAATTGTAGAGCGCCTGGGCATTGACATTTTCAATGAGCAGTTCGCGGACTCCCCGAAGCTTGTGGTTCTTTTGGAGGCTTATTTTGCAGGTGTCGAAAATACTGAAGCGAGGCATCAATTACTCGAGGCGACCGACGAGAGCGAGTTTTCGTTACATCAATGGGTCGATTCACTCAGTATTGTAATAGCTTGGCTCGATAACCGCGGCCTTGAATTGGCTATGAAAGAACAGATCGGCTACGTTTGCTGCGCGGGCGAGGCAGCAGGAGCGGGTGCCAATCTCACGCACCTACCCAGCTTGGTCGCCGAGATGCTTGAAACCTATGGATGTGAGCGTGCGACTCGTATTGATAGCGAATAGCTGAGCTCGGATGGCAAATTGATTTTAGTATTTGATATTAGTTATCCGCCATTCGTAATCTCGGTGCGAACCGCGGTTCGCGCTTGCCTGAGCGGATTAAGCTCATTTGCTCTTTAGAATGGCTCAAAAAATACAGCCCCGTTTTCTAGATTATACGACCGCTCATACTGTGAGCGACAGTTTCGGCACGCCGATTTACGTTTACGACCAAAAATCACTCGAAGCCAACG
>Ga0209830_10001754_pt1 | contig 18553 bp, 24 predicted proteins | sample ArcticOcean_MG_C_12_FD_187439 | JGI IMG/M metagenome (GOLD analysis project Ga0209830, IMG submission 187439) | Marine microbial communities from western Arctic Ocean - ArcticOcean_MG_CB8_130 (SPAdes) (version 2) | ecosystem: Environmental > Aquatic > Marine > Oceanic | place: Arctic Ocean...
TTACAATGTTTTTAATTAGGTTGGCGGTCCCAAGGGGAATCGAACCCCTCTTTCGAGGATGAAAACCACGTGTCCTAACCGATAGACGATGGGACCTAATTTTTTTTCTATTTAGTAACAGAAATATCATCAATAATAAACTCTACATTTCTCTGTCCACGCCATTCATTCAGACTCAATTTACCAGCAATGTCGAATGGTTTGATATTTTTTTTGAGTAAGTAGGATCCTAATGGTGTTTCTACTGAATTAAAACTTATAGCTTTCAATGTAGTTGAATCTGAGCCTACGAAGATGATTTTTATATGTTTGTCTGCTACAATTTTGCTATTAACTATTTTAACGTCTTTAATTACAAATCTCGGCTCTGGATTTCCTGATCCAAAAGGTGCTAGTAAGTTCACTTTTTCAAAAAAATCGATATTTACTGCAGATGGAGCTATTTCCACATCAAAATAGTAATTCTTCTTTTCTTCTAAATTCATATTTATAGACTTGTACTTTCGAAAGATAAATTCTTTAAAATCAGTGAACTTATCCATGTTAATAGTAAATCCAGCTGCCATTTTATGCCCACCACCTTTAATAAGAAAACCACTTTGTACCGCACCTATTACAGCAGAGCCCAGGTCAAAACCATGAATAGATCTTCCTGATCCTTTTCCAATTCCATTATTGACAGAGATTATAATGGTTGGTTTGTTAAATTTCTCTTTTACTCTAGCTGCTATAATACCAATAATTCCTTCGTGCCAATTTTCACCATGAAGAATCATCACAGGATCAATATTGTTTTTATAATCTGTGTTCAAAATTTTACTTAATAATGCAGTCTCTAAAATTTTTCTTTCTTCATTGTATGTATTTAAATCTACCGCTAACTTAAAAGCATTTTTTGGATTTTGATTTAACAATAAATTTGCTCCATGAGTGGATTTTCCAACTCTACCGCCAGCATTAATTCGAGGACCCAAAACATAGCCTAGCTCATGTGCTGTTATATTTCTTTCAATATTACAAACTTCTATTAAAGTTTTTAATCCTAAATTATCTTTTTTTTTCAATACCTTAAGACCTTGTCGCACAAAGGCACGATTGATTCCAACTAAAGGCACAACATCACAAACAGTACCTAAAGATACTAAATCTAATATATTCATTAGATTTGGTTCCCTTATTGAATTGCTTAAAAACCAATTTTGATCTCTAAGTTTTTTGTTTAAAGCGACTAAAAACATAAAACATACTCCTGCTGCACATAGATAATTTAACTCTGATCTGTCATCATACCTATTGGGATTAACAATTGAATGTGCGGCAGGTAATTTAATTTCTGACTGGTGATGGTCAAGTATAATTACATCAATATTTTTTTTTTTAGCAAAATCTATAGGTTCAAATGAAAGTGTTCCACAATCTACTGTAAAAATTAAATTTACACCTAAATCAATAAATTCTAAAAATGCTTTTTCATTAGGACCAAATCCTTCTTTTTTTCTATCTGGTATATAAATTTCAAACGGTATATTTAATAATCTAAAATATTTTCCCAATATAGCTGTAGAGGTTGCTCCATCTACATCATAATCTCCAAATATTCCAATTTTCTCAATATCAATAATTGCCTTTTTAGTTCTTTCAATAGCTCTATCCATATCTTTTAAAATATATGGATTAGGCAAAATACTTTTAATTGAGGGGTTGAGGAAAAATTTTACTTCATCTTTAGTTATTTTTCTAATAGATAAAAGTTTGGCAACAATCTCATCTAAAAAATAGTTCGTTTTAAAAAAATCTATATCATCAGAATTGAATTCTTTTAAAATCCAATTTTTACCACTCACAGATATTGTGTTCATTTTTTATATGTGTTTGTAATTATTTTATTTGTTCCTTGGCTTTTGTGTAATGCTAATGTGGTGACTTCAAATCTATTTTCAAAATTTTTAATTCCTTTAGTGAGATCACCTGTAGTTACACCGCTTGCACAAAAAATTACATCACCTTTTGATATTTCATTAATATTATATTTTTTTTTAGGGTCAGTAATACCAAGTTTTTCTGCTCGAATAATTTCATCATCATTTAAAATTAAGCGACCTTGCATTTGACCTCCGTAACAAGAAAGAGCTGCTGCAACGATAACACCTTCGGGACCACCGCCTGTGCTCAAATAAATATCATTTATAGGATTGTTTCCTATAACTGTTAATCCACCTGCAATGTCGCCATCAGTAATAAAATTTATTTTAACTTTCATTTCTTCTAAAGATTGAATAATATCTGCATGTCGAGTTCTTTTCATAACACAAGCACTTAAATCTGAGGGTTTTTTGTTTTTGGCCTCGGCAAGTAAGTTAATATTTTTTTCAACTGTGTTATCTAAATCTAATAAATTATTTGGTAAGTTGGATCCAATTATTATCTTTTCCATATATGTGTCAGGAGCTGATAAGAGGTTTCCTTTTTCCGCCACAGCTAACACTGAAAAAGCATTTGGTAGTCCTTTAGATGTAAATGTAGTTCCTTCTAACGGATCTACTGCTATATCAAACTCAGGACCATTATTTGTTCCAACTTTTTCTCCTATGTGTAGCATTGGTGCTTCGTCCATCTCGCCTTCACCAATTACAATTGTAGCTTTCATGTTAATTTTATTTAATTCATTTCTCATCATATCAACAGCTCCTTTGTCAGCTAAAATTTTATTACCTTTTCCTATAAAAGCTGAAGCACCATAAGCTGCATATTCTGTAGATTTTATAAATTTATCTAAGAAGCTTTTATCTATAGACATTAATTTTTTCTATTCTAATAATTTTTGGATTATTTACGATATAGTTTTTCTTTTTTAAGGTAGCTAAAGCTTTTATAAAAGAAGAGCTTTTAGCTTCGTGTGTAATTATTACAATTGATGCATTTTTTTTATTCATTGTTGGATTCTGAATTAATCTTTTTACAGATATTTTATTTGTTGCCAAAACCTTTGTTATATTAGATAAAATACCATGTATGTCTTTGACGTCTAATCGCAGATATACGGAAAATTTTTTGTTACTTATGTTCGCAAATGATGCGAATTGTCTTTTTTTATCAGACAACACAAAAGGGAATTTTACGTTACCTCTTAAAATAGAACATAAATCTGAAACCAAAGAAGAGGTAGTTGGGCCAGGTCCCGCTCCCTCACCTTGCAAAACAGTTTTACCTACAGGGTCAGACTCCACTATAACGGCATTTAACACACCATTTATTTTTGCAATATAAGAATTTTTTTCTACTAATGCGGGGTGGACTCTCTGAGTAATTTTATTTTGATCTGACTCAGCCACACCTATTAATTTTATTTTAAACCCAAGTTGATTGGCATTATTGATGTCAATTTGATCAATATTTTTAATGCCTTCCACTAATATAGATTTATTATCAATAAATGAATTGAAAGCTAAGGCAGTTAAAATTTTAAGTTTTGAAGCAACATCTTCACCGTTAATATCTGATGCAGGGTTTGATTCAGCGTAACCTAATACTTTAGCTTTTGACAAAGCATTGTTATATTCGAGTTTGTTTTTATCCATAGAGGATAAAATATAATTTGAAGTTCCGTTTAATATTCCATAGATTTTACTTATGTCGTTAGCAATAAGTCCTTCTTTTATAGAACGAATAATTGGAATTCCACCACAAACAGCTGCTTCGAATTCAAAGTTTACATTGTTTATTTCTGCAATTTTAGATAATTGATTTCCATATTTTGCTACTAAAGCCTTATTTGCTGTTATGACATGTTTTTTATTTTTTAATGCTTCAAAAACTAATTTTTTTGCAATTCCTTCCGAACCACCAATGAGCTCTACAACAATATCAACATCTTTTATTTTTGATGCTAATAAACAATTCTTTAACCATAGCTTTTTAGGAATCTTAAAAGATCTTTTCTTTCCTAATGATTTAGCTGAAACAAAAAGTATATTTGGAACTGTATTAGTTTTATTAAATAAAATTTTTTTATTTTTTATTAAATAGTTATAGAAATAAGATCCAATATTACCAAGTCCGACAATAACTATATTCATTTGATTGATCATTTAAACTTATTTTGATGTAATGTTAGGAAAGGGCTTGTCTCTTCCTTTTTTAATTAATAATTCAGCTATTTTATCAATATCACAATTTTCAAACTGATCACATATGCTTTTTATGTTTTTATTTTTAACGGAGTTAATTAAAGTATTTTCTGTAGTTTTTTTTGTAAGAATATTGTTTTTTTTTGCAAGAGAAGTTTTAGCAACTAGCTCTGCATCTGACTCTCTATTGTTGCTTATTTGGTTCTTTGTAGCATTTTTACCTATTTTATTTTTTTTCGTTATTTTTTCAATTTTTCTTTTTTTTAACATTTTGTCATTTTTTACTTTAGCCAGTTTTTTTTTATTTATTCTTTTGTCTCTTTTATAATTTATACGATTTTTAATTTTTTCATCGTTGGATTGCATGTTTGCAATTACTAGGTCGATATTATGATTTTTACTTTTAGTGTTTGACTTAATTTCGTAAATTAAATTTTTTGAAAAATAATTATTAAACTCTCTTTTGTTTTTGCATGGGTGATCACCACACACATAATCTTTTTTAACTGTGCTACAAGATATTAATAATAAAAGAAAAATTAAATAAATAAACTTCATTTTAAACCAAGATTTTCTTTAAAATCATATAACAGATTCATGTTTTGAATGGCTTGACCAGATGCACCTTTAACTAAATTATCTATTGCTGAAAAAATAACAATTCTATTTTTATATCTTGTTTTGCAAACAGAGATTTCACAATTATTTGTATTAAGTACATTTCCATTGCCCATGGGTGTATTAATTTTATGCATATTGACAAAAAAGTTTTTGGCATGGAACTTTTTAAGCGTTGAGTAAATTTTTTTTATTCCTATATTTTTTTTAGTTTCTAGATAGATTGAAGACAAAATTCCTCTGAAAGTTGGAAGCAGGTGTGGGTTAAATATATATTTCACATTATACGTAGAGTTTTTTTTAAACTCCTGATCTAATTCAGACATATGTCTGTGTTTTTGAATACCATATGCAAATATAGAAGAATAAAAATTTTTATGAGAAAATTTTAATTTATAATTCTTACCTGCGCCAGAATAACCCGACTTTGAATCTATGGTAATGTTGTTAGTATTCAGTAAAGATTTCCTTAACAATGGAAGTAATGCCAATTGTATCGATGTAGGGTAACAACCCGGATTTGCTATTATTCTAAATTTTTTTATTTTATCTTTTGTGAATTCAGGAATTGAATAAATAGATTCATCAATTAAATCTTTAGCCCTATGATTGATAGAGTACCATTTCTTATATTTTTTTGAATCTTTGATTCTAAAATCAGCTGAAAGATCGATAAACTTTAAATGATTATGATAAAACAATTTTTTAATCATTTTTTGCCCTTCACCATTCGGCAAAGATAAAAATAATAAATTAACGTTTGTCCAATTAACTTTTTTTAAATTTGATATTTTTGGAACATTTATTTTAATTCTTTTATCAAAATATTTTATATTTTTACCTAAATTTTTTTGGGCGCATAAATATGAAATATTTACTTTTGGATGTTTTGATAAATAATAAACTAAATCTAAACCAACAAAACCAGTAGCACCAGCAACAACAACATTAATTTTCTTTTGTGACATAAATTATTTATATCACCGTTGGAATTAATAAGAAATTTAAATGATTTATCTCTTAGAGAATTGAAAGCTTCTTCTAGCTTTTTTACGACCGTATTTTTTTCTTTCAACTACTCTAGAGTCACGTGTTGTTAATTTCTCTTTTTTTAAAGCAGTTTTTAGATCGGAGTCGTGTAGCACTAGTGCCCTTGATATTCCATGTATGATAGCTCCAGCTTGTCCAGAAAGACCCCCACCTTTAACAGAAGCTCTAACGTCGTATGCCGTTGCAACATCTGATAACTCCAATGGTCTCAATACAATGATTTGGTGAACAGGTCTTTTAAAATATTCATTCATTATCTTTCCGTTAACATAAATTATACCAGAGCCCTTTTTCATCCAAACTTTTGCAATTGATCTTTTTCTTCTGCCAGTAGCATACTTGCTATCTTTAAAATCTAATTTAATTTTTTTGGGTTTCGATGTATTTGGAGAAAGCTGAGTTTCCATTAATTAATTACCGCGTTCTTTTTATTAAGTTCTTTGAAGTTTATGATCGTTGGGTTCTGAACTTCATGTGGGTGTTTATCACCTTTATAAATTTTTAACTTTGACAATTGCTTTTTAGCTAATGGACCGCCAGGTAACATTCTTTTTACTGCAAGTTTTAAAATTTCATCAATTTTATCTTTACTGGCCAATCTAGATGGGGTGTTTTCCTTAATACCTCCAGGGTGACCTGTGTGTCTGTAGTAAATTTTATTAGTATATTTTTTACCTGTAAATTTTATTTTTTCAATATTAGTAACAATTATAAAATCTCCATTGTCCATATGAGGATTAAAAGTAGCTTTATTTTTTCCTCTTAAAACTTTTGATATATAAGCAGCCAATCTACCTACAACAACATTTTCAGCGTTGATTAGATACCAGTCATTTTTAATTTCTTTTTTCTTAATAAAGGGTGTCATTTAAATTACGCGATGATTACTAACAAAGATCAATAATGTCAATTAAATTTACCTAGTTTAAAAATATTAATTGTTAAAATAATCACTATATTAAGATCAGATTGAGCGATGGTACAAGTAAAGAGAGGACGCTACTAAAAATATACTAGAAATTTGATGTAACGATGCAATCAAAATATTTAAATTAGAAAATAATACAGATATACCCAGAAAAACTTGTAAAAAGATCAATAAAATAAAAATTACATAGGAAACATATAACCTTGAGATTTCATTTCTATAAATAAAAATACCTAAATAAATTGCTAAAAAAAATATAAGATATGCAATATTTCTGTGAACGAATTGAACAAAACTTGGGCTATTTAAATTAAAAAATTTATTAAAGGGCTGATCATCTGGAAAATATCCGTCGTTCATAAGAGGCCAAGTTTGGTATATTTTACCAGCATCTAGTCCGGAAACTAAAGCGCCAACAACGATTTGTGTAAAGATTAAAAAAATTAAAAATTTAAAAGATAAAAAATTTAGATTTATTTGGAAAAATTTTTTATTTACTCCATTGTAATAATTTATAAGAATCCAAAATAACGATGAAAAAATTATAAAAGCTGTTATTAAATGAAAAGCTAATCTGTAGTGGCTAACAGAAATATTTTCAGTTAGTCCGCTTGAAACCATATACCAGCCTATTAAACCTTGTGACAAAATCAAAAAAAAAATAAAAAACAATCTCACTATTGAACTTTTATTTAATGCTTTTTTTAAAATTAAGAACAAAAAAGGTATTAAAAAAAACAAACCTATTACTCGACCAAGCAATCTATGATAATATTCCCAAAGAAATATTATTTTAAACTGAGTTAAAGACATATCTGAATTTAATAAAATATATTGTGGAATTTCTTTATATTGTTGAAAATATATTTTCCACTCAGTGGTATTAAGCGGTGGAAAAATCCCACCAAATAATTCCCATTTTGTTATAGATAAACCAGATTCAGTCAATCTAGTTAATCCACCGACTGCAATTATTAAAGCTACTAGTGTTATTAATCCGACTAACCAAATTAAAAAAAAAATATGGTATTTTTTATTTTTCAACATTTAAGAATTTAATATATAATTTATTTAATAATTTAATGTGTTTTAAATGTCGCTATGAAGAACGTGAATCTCAATAATATTAGAAAAAAACTTGATAAAATTGATGCTAAACTTTTAGCTGTCATTAAAGAACGTTCTATTTTAGTCGATCAAGTGATTAAATTAAAGAAAGACAAAAAAGACATAATAGATAAAGCAAGAATAAGATTTATTTTAAAAAAAATCAAAAAAAACTCTATAAAAGCTAAGATTGACCCTATGATTACAGTTGGTATTTGGAAAGAGATGATTAAAGTTTTTATTAAATATGAATATAAAAATTTTAAAAAAAAATAAATTATTTACTATGTGGTGGTAATTTTTTTTCTACAAAAATTTCATGTTTTCTAGTTACAGGATTGTACTTACTGACTTTTAGTTTATCTTTAACTTTCTCACCTTTTGTTGGCTTTCTCGTGTAGTAATAGAATGCACTATTTGGATTTGCCTCTGGAACTAATCTAACCTTTATATGGGATTTTTTAGCCATTTATTTTTTTAATTTTTTCAAGAATATTTTTTGATTTAATTTTAATATTTTTTTTATAATATTCTGCATTTATACTTGATGCTTTTGTCTCGTCAAGTTTATTAACAGGATCATTCATTAACTTTATAGCTCCATTTATAGTTAAACCTTGTTCTTTTAAAAGAAAAATTATCTTTTTAAGAATTTTAATATTCTTTGATGAATAATACCTTCTGTTTCCAGCTAAAATTGTAGGTTTTAATAGTTTAAATTTTGTTTCCCAAAATCTTAGAGTGTGAGTCAAAGGTTTTTTATTTTTTTTATTTATTAAACCAAGCATTTTGGCAACTTGTGAAATGTTCAATAATTGATACTTATTTTTTAACATTAACATTCACTTTTTTACTTAATTCTACTGCAGCCTTGAAAGTTAAAACATTTCTTTCCAAAATTTCATGACTAATTTTATTTTTTGGGTTTCTGCCAATTCTTTTTGTTTTTTCTTTTAAGCTAAAAGTACCAAAGTTTTTTATCGTAAGTTTTTTTTTTGTGTGTGCAGTGAAAATTATTATGGAAATTAATTCATCTACTAATTTTGTGGCATAAACAACTGGTACACCAAGCGTATTAAAAATATTATTAATTATATTTTTTTTGGTTGTATTGTCTCTACTTGGCGTCTTCATTGATGTGGCTTAAATTGTTTTTTATTTTATTCATTAAATCTCCTTTAATAATACGATAACATAAATCTACTGAATGATAAAAGCCCACTGCGTCTGTTGACCCGTGGCTTTTAACAACTGGCCCTTTTAATCCTAAAAAAATAGCTCCATTAAATTTTCTAGGGTCCAATTTCTCTTTAAATTTTTTAAAGGCAAAATATGAAAATATAATTGAAAATTTAGACAATAAAGTTGATGCAAGAGATTTCTTTAAAGAATCTGTTATAAATTTAGCAGTACCTTCGGCAGTTTTGAGTGCAATGTTTCCAGTGAAACCATCGGTTACAATTACATTTGATTCGCCATTTGTAATTTTATTTCCTTCAATAAATCCATTGAATTCGAAATCACCATGAATACTAATTTCCTTGAGTCTTGCATGGGCTTTTTTTAAACTCTCCGTTCCCTTTATCTCTTCAGATCCAATATTTAACAGGGCTACTTTCGGTGTGTCATTTGGAAATAAAGCTTTGTACAAGGCTGCTCCCATTTCAGAAAAATCAATTAAATTTTTTTCGTCACATTCTACATTAGCTCCAAGATCTAAAACCACATTCATGTTTTTTTCATTTGGCCATAGTCCTGCTAGAGCAGGTTTGCTTACAGATTCTATTGTTTTAAGTAACATTCTAGAAATTACAAATAATACCCCCGTATTTCCTGCTGACAAGGTAATGTTAGAATTAGATAAAATTTGAGAATTGATAGAGTGCCACATACTGCTCTCTTTAGAATTTTTAATTGCAGTTAAGGGTGTCTCTTCATCTGAGACCACAGTGTTTGTTGGAAAAATTTTATACTTATCAATTGGAATTTTATGTTTTATTAGCTCTCTTCTTAATAAATGTTCGTTCCCAAAAAGATTAAAGAAGACATCATTTTTTTTGTAGTTTTTCTTTAAGAATAGTGAAACACCTTCGATATTCTTATATGGTGAGTTTTCACCGCCCATTGCATCTATTGCAATTATAATTTTACCATTCATTTTTTGAGGAGTTTTTTTAGACTATACGTCTAAGATTTTTTTTCCGTTATAAAAACCAGTTTTTAAATCTACATGGTGAGACAACCTGTACTCACCACTTTTTTTGTCTTCTACTATATTTATAGATTTGACACGATGGTGAGATCTTCTCATGTTTCTTTTAGAGGGTGTGGTTTTACGTTTAGGTACTGCCATTTTGTTTAAAATATTTAAAATTTATTTGTCCTTTTAACATATTATCCGTCTTTGATTCAAAACAAAAATTATAAAAAACATCGAAATAAGAGGCTAAACTAGTAATCAATATAGGCATATTTCCTCTTACAGGCTCAAAATATGTTTCTAAAACTTTATAATTTGACTCAAAATCTTTTAGTTTGGGTTTATTAAGTTTAAGTAAAATGTCGTAAAAAACTCTAGTTAAAGTTTTCATCTTTTTATTAACAACTACATCGCCATAACCGAGCTCTCTTATGTGGTATTCAATATTTAAAAAAATATTATCGAAAATTTCTTGAGGAAATTCCTTTTTTTTTTTTTTAAAAATTATGAGTAAAATTGAAAAATGAACAAAAATTAGATTTATTCTCGTTTCAAAATTATCTTTTAGCAGCAATTCTTTATAAAAGAAAATATTACGTGATAATTCAACTAATTTGTTATAAAGAAGATTATGATGACTTTTGTATACAGAAAACATTTTAAAATACTTTATAGCATATTTTTTTTATTTATCTTAAATAACTGTCAATTAAACGAACCAAATAAAGCCCACGGGATAAATTTTTTAGAAAACAGAGAAAAATCACTAACTGTTGGAAAAAGTAATAAAAATGATGTCATTAAGTTAATTGGTAACCCTCACACAACCTCAATAACAAATGACGATACTTGGATTTATTTTGAGAGGACTATTGTAAAAGGAAAGTTAATTAAATTAGGGCAAAATATCCTTAAAGAAAATAATGTTTTAGAGCTTAAATTTAATAAATATGGAATTTTAGTTAATAAAAAAATTTTAAATAAAGAAAATATGAATTCAGTAGCTTACACAGAAAAAGAAACAAAGAATGACGTTCAGGCACAAAGTTTTATTACAGGATTTTTGTCGAGCATGAGACAAAAAATGTACGGTGCTGGGAAAAGGAAATAAATCTAGTGAGCTATTACAGCTAGTAATAACAAGGCAACAATATTTGTAATTTTAATCATTGGATTAATAGCTGGACCAGCTGTATCTTTGTAAGGGTCTCCAACAGTATCACCAGTGACCGCAGCTTTGTGAGCTTCTGAGCCTTTTCCACCAAAATTTCCATCTTCAATATATTTTTTGGCATTATCCCAAGCTCCTCCACCTGCTGTCATAGAAATAGCTAAAAACAAACCTGTTATAATAACGCCAAGTAACATAGCACCTAAAGTTGACAAAGCGGCGCTCATGCCTCCAATTGGTAAAATAATAAAATATAAAATAACTGGTGACAGAACTGGTAATAACGAAGGAATAATCATTTCTTTAATTGCTGCTTTAGTTAAAAGGTCGACCAGTCTTCCGTAATCAGGTTTTCTGGTTCCTTTCATGATGCCGGGAATTTTTTTAAACTGTCTTCTTACTTCAACTACTACTGCACCACCTGCTCTACCCACAGCTTGCATACCCATTGAACCAAAAAGATAAGGTAGCATTCCACCGACTAGTAAACCAACTACTACAAATGGATTTGATAAATCAAAACTTACCTCCACACCTTCTAGAGCTGAGCCTTTAACAGAAGAGAAAAATTTAATATCTTCAGTATAAGCGGCAAATAAAACTAGTGCACCTAAGCCTGCAGAGCCGATAGCGTATCCTTTGGTAACAGCCTTTGTAGTGTTTCCTACAGCATCCAATGCATCGGTCGTTTTTCTCACAGATTTTGGTAATTTCGCCATTTCTGCAATACCACCAGCATTATCAGTTACAGGTCCATAAGCGTCTAAAGCAACTACCATACCAGTTAAAGCTAACATAGATGTTACTGCAATAGCGATTCCAAAGAGTCCCGCGATACTGTTTGTGTATAAAATTCCAATTACTATAATTAAAGCAGGTACTGCTGTTGCTTCCATAGAAACAGCTAAACCTTGAATAACATTTGTTCCGTGTCCTGTTGTAGATGACTGTGCGATTGATTTAACAGGCCTATAATTAGTTCCCGTGTAATATTCTGTAATCCAAATTAACAAACCAGTTATAACTAGCCCTGCTACTCCGCAAATATATAAATCTAAACCAGTAAAAATTTTGTTTGATACGATAAATTCTGTTTCTAATCCTAATATAGAATCAGTAACTGGATATAAAATAATAAGAGATAAAAATGCGGTTGCAATAAAACCTTTATAAAGAGCATTCATAATATTTTTTGTTTTTCCAAGCCTAACAAAAAAGGTTCCGGCTATTGAAGTAAGAATACAAGATCCACCTATTGCTAATGGGTAGACCATCATATTTTCATTACTAGTAAAAAAAATAGACGCTAAAACCATTGTCGCAACAATTGTTACAGCGTAAGTTTCAAATAGATCTGCTGCCATACCAGCACAATCACCCACGTTGTCACCAACGTTATCTGCTATTACTGCAGGATTTCTTGGATCATCTTCTGGAATGCCAGCTTCAACCTTACCAACTAGATCCGCACCAACATCAGCTCCTTTTGTAAAAATTCCACCGCCTAATCTTGCAAAAATTGAAATTAATGAAGCCCCAAATCCTAAAGCTACTAAAGCATTAATAATCTCTCTACTATCAACATTTAAGTCGATTAGAATTAAATAGTAAATTGCAATTGATAAAAGAGATAAGCCAGCAACTAGTAATCCAGTTATTGCTCCAGATTTAAAAGCCATTGTTAAACCAGCCTGAAGACTTTTTCTTGAAGCTTCGGCAGTTCTGACATTTGCTTCAACTGAAATTAACATACCAACATAGCCAGCTATACCTGAGAGAGTTGCTCCAATAAAATACCCTAGACCAACTAAAGGACTGAAAAAAAAACTAACTATTGCTAAGATAACTATGCCGACTATCGCAATAGTCACATACTGTCTTTTCAAGTAAGCTTTAGCACCAATTTGAATCGCTTCTGCAATTTCCTGCATTTTAGCGTTACCTGGACTTGCTTTCAAAATTTGTTTGGACAGTAGATAACTGTAAAATACTGCTACCAAACCTGTGAATACTACTACGTAAAGTATTTCATTTATTGAATTCATAAAGATGATGATGAATGCCAAATAATTTAACTAAAGGCAAGAAATAGTTTTTTTTATAAATTTTAAAAGGATAAATTAATTAGATTTTCTTATATTTTTAGCTATTTTGTCTAAAATAGCATTTACAAATTTGATTTGAGCCTTTTCTAAGAAAAATTCTGAAGTTTTTACGTATTCATTGATAATAACTTTAGTGGGGCTATTGTGCCTAAACATTAATTCAAAAATTGCTGCAAAAATTATAATTTTTAATAATTTGTCAGTTCTCTTTAAATCTAAGTCTTCAGCTAAATATTTAGATACGGTTTCTTCTATAAGGTCATTTCTTTCAATAGTACCCTGAACTACATCTTTTATAAATTTTTTATACTGACTCTTTTGATAGTCAATAATAGCTTCGGAATTTAAGGAATTACCATAAAGTTTTTGTATTACTCTTACTCTTGGACTTATATTTTGTTTGTTATTCGACATTAATAACTTCACTCACTGCTACTGCTGCTTCATAACCTTTGTTTTTTCTTAATCTAGCTTGTTTTTTATTTAAACAAGTGAGTATGGCGTTACCAATAGGTTTTTTGTATAAAATAGATAATTGAACTAGGCCATTAGTTATTGCGGATGATATAAAATTAAAATTTGGTGTCTGCCCTTTAATAATTGAGCCTAAAGCTATAAACCCATCGTAATTATTGATGTTTCTAGAAATAACAACTGGTATTTCAAAAGCTCCAGGAACTTGTAAGATTTTATAGGACATTTTTCTTTTAATTAGTTCATTAGTGGCACTTTTTAAAAGTAGAGAAGTTTCATTGTACTTAGAACGAACTATACAGATCTTGATTTTTTTTTTCATTTAATTATTTCTTGCCTGGTAATTTTGATTCCATAACCGTCTAAGCCAATAATTTTTTTATTAGATCTAGAAACTAATATCATATTTTTAATTTTAAAATCTTTAATTATTTGAGCTCCAATTCCATAGTACCTTAAAATATTAGTACTTTTAATTCTTTCATCATTAATTTTTTTTGATATTTGGTTTTTTATCACAATTAAAGCAAAATTATTGTACTTAGAAAGATATTTAAGAGAATTTAAGAATATCTTGTTGTTTAGTTTCTCAATTCCTTTGTCAAAATTAACTGAAATTACTCTTACTCTGATAGATTTTTTAATATTAAAATTACCTTTGGTTAATGCGTAATGTTCTAGGCCATCTAGCTTATTTTTAAAAATATTTAAATTAAACGAACCAATTTTTTTAATTTTAATTTTTTTATTTAAAATATTAAACAAAAACTTTTCATTTATTAATCTGTATGAAATTAAATCTTCTATACTAGCTATTTTTAAATTATGTTTTTTTGCAAATTTTAAAAGATCGTCAAATCTTGCCATTCTACCGTCTTCATTCATGACTTCACAAATAACTGAACTAGGATTTAACTTTGCTAATTTAGATATGTCCACAGAAGCTTCAGTATGACCAGCTCTTTCCAAAACACCGCCATTTCGTGCGACTAACGGAAATACATGCCCGGGTGAAACAATATCTTTTTTTTTGGAATTTTTATTTATTGCGACCTTAATTGATTTGGCTCTATCAAAAGCAGAAATTCCAGTTGTAATTCCTTTTTTTGCTTCTATAGAAACAGTAAAAGCAGTTTGCATACGTGCTTTATTACAGCAGACATCAATGGTAACGATAATTTATCTACTTGTTTTTTTGTAAGAGCTAAACAAATTAACCCACGACCATGTTTAGCCATAAAATTAATACTCTTTGAATTAGCTTTAGACGCAGGTATAACTAGATCACCTTCATTTTCTCTGTTTTTATTATCTACTAAAATGAAAATTTTTCCTTTTTTAGCTTCATTAATAATTGAAGATATTGGAGATAGAAAAATTTTTTTCATAACTATTTTTTTAAATTTAGCAAATATTTACTAAAAATATCAAATTCAATATTCACATCATCATTTTTTTTTAATTTTACTAAATTAGTCAATTTAAGGGTATGGGGGATAATATTAATTTTAAATTTATTTTTTTTAATATTAGACATTGTTAAGGATACACCGTTAATAGCTATTGATGCTTTATCAACTAAATGCTTTTGAAAATTTTTTTTTATTTCAAAGGTAATAATCCAAGTTTTGTTTAAGATTGATATGTTGTCAACTACGCCTGTTGTGTCGGTGTGACCTTGCACGTAATGACCAGATACTTTCTTGCCGTAAGAAAGAGATTTTTCTATATTAATAATGCTGCCAATTTTGACAGACTTAAAGTTAGACTTATCAAGTGTTTCTTTTGATAAATAAAAAGAAATTAATTTTCTTTTTATTTTGGTGATTGTTAAGCAGGTTCCATTACAACACAACGAGTTACCAAGTTCGGATTTCTTAAAAGCCAAATTTGTTTTAATAGTGATCTCTGATGAATTTTTACTTCCCAATATGTTTACTACTGAGCCACTATTATATATGATTCCATTAAACATTATATTTTTACTTTATATAAAATATCTTCTTTTAAGTTAACTTTAATTTTATTTTTTTTAGAAAAGTTAATTTTTTTTAAATGTACAGGATTAGTATTGTTCAAGCCTTTTGTTCCAAGATTTATAGAGGATTTAAATAAATAAAAATTTTTAATTAGACTGTGTTTGATCAGCTGGTCTAGAAAAGTGACACCTGTTTCGACTAGAATTCTATTTAAACCAATTTTTTTAATTACGTAAAAAATGTTTTTTAGGTCAGTTAGGTAGTTGTTTGTTTTTTTAAGTTTTATTATTTTAACACCCTTATTTTTTAAATAATGTTCTTTTGAAAAATTATCTACATTTGTCAAAATATAAATTTTTCTTTTACTTTTTTTAAAAATAAGAGAATTTTTTTTGACATTAAGTAAATTGTCTAAAATAATTAAATCTGGAGACTTTCTTTCTAAACCTTCAACACGACAATTTAAAAGAGGATTGTCTTTATTAATTGTTTTGGAGGTTGTTAGTAGACAATCGTATTTTGATCTTAAAAAATTTGCCACTTTTCGTGATTTATAATTTGTAATCCATCTATTTTTTTTTCTTATTGTTAAAAAATCTTTCGATACGGCTAATTTTCCATCTATGAAAGGTAGTTCGGTAGTGGGTTGTATAAAATAACTTTGATAAAAATTTTTTGCAAAATTATTCGACAGTAATTTTTTTATTTTTATTTTTTTTTTTAATAACTTTTTTGATGCTTGATTTTTGGACCTTAAATCAACATCATTTATTGAAAAAACTACTCGATTAATTTTTTTACTTATTATTTTTTTTGTACACGGCGGTGTTTTTCCATAATGACTGCATGGTTCTAATGTCACGTAAAAATCAGATTTTTTATAGTTTAGTTTATTTTTTAATGCATTTGATTCCGCGTGTGGCCTTCCGTTCAAGGAAGTGTAACCAGATGATATAATAGAATTATTTTTTACTACTACAGCTCCAACTGAAGGGTTGCTCCCAGTCGACCCAATGTTTATTTCTGCTTGTTGGTATGCGAGCTTTATATAAAAAGAATCTTTAATCTGCTTTGTAGACATTTAAGTTACCAACAAATTGTTCAAAATCTTTTGCTTCTTTAAAATTTTTATAGACTGAAGCAAAACGAACATAGGCAACTTGATCTAGTGCTGAAAGGCCTTCCATAATAACTTTCCCGATAGTTGATGTAGGTATTTCACTTTCACCAAGTCCTTCTAAATTTCTAACTAATTTAGAAATAAATTTTTCAATACTGTCACTGTCTATGGGTCTTTTTCTTAAGGCTATTCTTATTGATTTTGAAATTTTATCTCGATCAAATGGTGCCCTTTTTCCACTTCCTTTTATTACTGTAAGTTCTTGAAACTGAACTCTTTCAAAAGTAGTGAATCTTTCTTTTCTTTCACATCCACAAAGTCTTCTTCTCCTAATAGCGGTTCCGTCTTCTGTTGGTCTTGAGTCAACAACGGAGGTATCTTTTTCTTTACAAAATGGACAAAGCATAGTTATATTTTTTTATTTTCTACTATATATAGGGAAAGAACCACAAAGATCAATTACCTCTTTTTGAACCTCACCCTCAGCTTTAGAATTATTTTCGGGATTTTTAGCTAGTTCTTTGAGTAATTTTGAAATCAATTGACCAACTAGAATAAACTCCTTTGGTCCAAATCCACGTGTTGTTGAGGCAGGTGTACCAAGTCTAATGCCTGATGTTATCATTGGGCTTTCTGTGTCAAAAGGAATTGAATTTTTGTTGCAAGTTATATTGGCATTACCTAGACTTTTCTCGGCTGTTTTACCTTTTAGTTTAAAATTTCTTAAGTCTAGAAGCATTAGATGTGTGTCTGTACCACCAGAAAAGATTTTAAAATCGTTTTTAACCAGTGTTTTAGATAAAGTTTTTGCATTATTAATTACTTGTTTGGTATAAGTTTTAAAATCAGGATCTAAAGCTTCTTTAAAACAAACGGCCTTAGCTGCAATAACATGCATCAAAGGACCACCTTGAAGGCCTGGAAAAATAGCAGAATTAAATTTTTTTATTAAATCTTCATTATTAGTAAGTATTATTCCACCTCTTGGACCTCTTAATACTTTGTGAGTTGTTGAAGTGACTACATCGGCATACTCTAGAGGATTTGGATATTCGCCACCTGCCACTAAACCTGAGAAATGTGCCATATCAACTAACAAATATGCTTTTACTTTATCGGCAATTTCTTTAAATTTTTTAAAATCAATAATTCTCGAATACGCGCTTCCACCAGCAATTATAATTTTCGGATTATTTTCTAAAGCAAGTTTCTCTATGCTTTCGTAATCTATTAATCCTGTTTCAGGATTTACATCATAGTGAACTGCGTTAAACCATTTACCTGATTGTGCAGGTTTTGCTCCATGTGTTAGATGGCCACCCGAGTTTAAACTCATTCCTAAAATTGTATCGCCTGGCTTAATTAATGCTAAATAAACAGCGCCATTTGCTTGGGCACCCGAGTGGGGCTGAACATTAGCAAACTTACAATTAAAAAGTTTGGTAGCTCTTTCTATTGCAAGGTTTTCAGAAATATCAACAAACTCACAGCCACCGTAATACCTCTTACCAGGATAACCTTCTGCATATTTATTTGTCAAAACAGACCCTTGTGCCTCAAGGACAGCTCTGGAAACCATATTTTCTGAAGCAATTAATTCTATATGTTGAGTTTGTCTATTAAACTCTTGAGTAATGGAGTTGTAAAGATCCGCATCACTACTTTTAAGATCTT
>Ga0209830_10001761_pt1 | contig 18511 bp, 15 predicted proteins | sample ArcticOcean_MG_C_12_FD_187439 | JGI IMG/M metagenome (GOLD analysis project Ga0209830, IMG submission 187439) | Marine microbial communities from western Arctic Ocean - ArcticOcean_MG_CB8_130 (SPAdes) (version 2) | ecosystem: Environmental > Aquatic > Marine > Oceanic | place: Arctic Ocean...
GTGGCGGTAAAGGGAAAGTGATCGTGGATGCACGCTTACGAGCACAGTCAGGTGCTGCCAGTAACATCATCTCGCTCCCCTATCAGCCACTCGATCAAATCTGCTTCTCTCTCTCCGCCGCCGATCTACATGTCGTCTCGCTGGGCAATGAGATGAGCGGAATCGTGCACCCCTGTAAGATTTACGGCGCACTAAGCATCGGCCGGCCAGTGCTCACACTGGGGCCAGAAGAAAGCTACCTCAGCGATATCACTGGTGAGAACGAGGTCGGTTGGTCGATCAGACACGGCGATGTCGATAGTGCAGTCGCCGCTCTAAAAAAAGCTGTGGACCAGACACACAAAGAGCGCGAAGACATGGGCCTGCGCGCTCAACAAATTGCGAAAAATCAATTTGGGGAAAAGGCACTTGTCTCAAAAATTTTAGTCGCGATTTCACTACATTAATAACTCATAGCTGACTTAATTCGACTAATGGAAAATTAAAGAATACGGAGTGTCTAGACTGCAACCACTTATACTGATCATATATTGGTCACTTGTAGGGCATATGCAGCACTTAATTTAAATACATGCACTATCTCTAGATCAGCCCCTTAACTCACAAAATAATCAAGGCCTGGCCACCCAGTAAGGCGACTATATGCAAATAATTGCGATCCTAAGATGCCCTGCAGGGCAAAACTTTTTGAATTCTATCCACAATCGTAGCCTCCCTGCACATCACGAAACAATCAACGGTTTCCAAAAGGCCTTAATGTAGAGGATTAAGGTGTCTAAGGCGGCTGGTCATCGTCTTGGCACTATAAGAAAAAAGGTTTTATCGCAAGCAAATGGAGCCCTAATAGAAACTGTTATAGCCAGAACAAATTAAAATAAGCCTACTTGAAAAGCTCCACGCGAACCCTCATGCCGTGCTCAAGGATATTTTTGAGTTCCTAGGCGTTGATCCAAATTTTCAAGCTGGCATTGGCACAATTAACATTACGCCTGGAATTCCGAATAATCGTATCATTCAATTTGTCCGTCCGTTTCTATATAAACTTCCATATCCGGCAAAGTCTCCACTGCCGAAAAATACTTTCTTAAAAATTAAGTCTAAACTCCTAACCAACCCTAAAATAACATACAAAGAACGTAGTGACATTCCACGAGTATACTGAAGCACTATGATCTTTAACTCAAAAAGACTTCACCCGCTGGTTGAAATAAGATAGCAAAAAAACAAATGTTAGAATGCACTATTCAGCAAATAAGTCAGCAACTATCTTTTCCTCTTGATAGGCAGGAAGAAATTCATGCTCACCGTCAAAGATGGTAAGACTAAAGTCTCTCAGGTCACGGGTAAAATACACCGCTCGGTTGCCAATGAACTCTCCCGTCGAAGGGCAAGACCGCGTTAGCAAAGCATAGACCTCTGGCAATTCAAGCTGCTGATCGTCTAACTCATAGAACCTACACAAGCGGTTGAAAAAACGGATGGAATGACTGATCGGCACGCTGCCGGTGTGCCCATCATCAATACCCGCAAACAAATGTAACTCTCCATGAGGGCGCCTAGTGAAATCCATATAAATAGGCGAGCGCTCACGTGCAATCTCAGCGTCAAAAGAACCACCACAGACTTGTTCGATATCCAATGAGTAATCTAGCTTCCTGTGCTTAGACTGATAATACCATGCCTCTAAGTCTGTAATGGGAACCCAGGCATAAAAAGCACTGATCTTATGCTTTGTCTTAAGATAAACCGAACATGCGGCATGCCCGCCGCCACTGGCACCCACCACATAGATTTTGTTAGCATCTACATGCCAGTTGTTGAGACAATATGTAATCGCATCGTCTATGTCAGTAATCGCTTCATGACTCGCACAACTTATAGGCTTGTTATTTGCCCCTCTGAAATTGGGATGGATATAATTGAAGCCACGTCTACGTGCCATTTCCGAAAGGACATCGTAACGCGCATAGTCTCTCGACCACGTATGTAAACTTACAATAAGTGGCATCGGGACTTCGGATGGCGACTGATACGTATAGGCTAATTGGACATGTCCATCAACAGTACTCTCGACCTCCACAACACGGAACAAATCGCTCCATATGTTTCGGCTCCACTGCGGGTGAAAATGCTCCCACACCAACATGAGTTGTTGGGGCACAAGCAAACATGCACACAATATTCCAAAAGCCCCTAACCCAAAGGCTATACAGCAATATTTACGATACACCCGCATCAAGACTTTTCTCGAACCCGGCATAACAATTCACTGGGTAATCTCTCCAATTTAATCCGAGAAAGCGGACGCTCAACAAGAAGAAACGTAGCTGCTGATATCCCGAACGAAATACACCAAAAAGCGATCCACCTATATGCCACTCCACAATTTACGCTCAGCAACCATTGAAGTACAAACCAATGATTAATATATAAGCTAAAACTCATTACTCCTATGACTCGAATCCAATTACAACGAAATAAATAATTCAGAGTAGAGCCCTTCGCTATAACACATGAAAGCACAAACGCAGAACAATATAAGCCCCAGAAAAAGGAACTCGGGACGAGAAGGTTGAACCGATGTCCCAAAACCAGTTCTGTCACATAGCCTAAAACATTCGGCATTAACAGGAACATCCCACACAACAATAGGTAAGAGACTTTTGTCGCAAACTCACCCACTCGCTCCTTGGTGATGAGTTTACTGTCATTCACTATGACGGCGGCAATCGTCCCCATCGCAAAGACTGGAAGATACCTTACGAGACTGTGGCGGATCTCAATAACTCCTGAATACGAAACGATCTGGGCGATGATTGAAATCAGTAATAACCCGAAGATAAAATAGGTATACTTCCATTGCGAACAGCAGCAATACGCAAAGATGAAGACCGGTAAAATCAGATAAAACTTCACTTCAGTTGCAATTGTCCAGAAATGCTCTTTTCCATCTAGCAGAGCAACATGACGAAGCAAATCTTCAGCGCCCATCGGTTTAAATAAATTCCACCCGCATGTGGACGCAACAACGACAAAAGAAAGTGCCACGATGTAAAAGGGGTAAATACGAGTGACTCGGCGCACCAAGTACGTCAACCAATCGAAAAGCGTCAAATGATGCGACTTCGCCTTTTCCAAAAGCGCACGACTCAATAGAAAAGAACTCAGAGTAAAAAACAAATAGACCCCAATTTTTCCAGATGCATTTCCTGCAATATGCAACGGCAACAGCACTAAATTTTCATTAGCCAAGTGACTAAATAGAACAAACAGAACTGCTAAACCACGAATACCATCAAGTTCGTCCAGTTGTAGCCCTCCACGGTATTCAGTTCCTAGAAAAAGTCTTTTAATGAAATTCATTCTCTTTTTAATTCATAGCCACAATTCATTCTATATTATGGCTATGTTAAGCATCAACTAAATACACAACTGAATAAGTTACGCATAATCCGATAGATCAACAACCTTGAAAGATAACTATGCCCGATGATCACTTTCAGACCCCATTTGTGATCGTATAATTGAAGCTTCAGTAATGGAACAGGCTTTCCATTTCAATACGAAATCTGATTCCGTTTAGTGCAATATTCAACAGACGGGAAAACTGTTAAGTCTTAGATTCGTAGCATCCCGAAGATCTACTCCTAATTCTAGATACAAAAAAACTGCTCGAATCGTTAGGACAGTTGTAAAGCTATACGGGTTAAACCCTGTCACCTTAAACCCATAAAAATTGCAATTACCTTAATTACCTTAATTACCTACCAGTGAATTTAATTAATTATACCTGTCAAAAATCGAGAGCGACTATCAGCAAGCATTTGAGTAGTGGGTTAAAGATTAGTCGGAGATTAGTCGTTCACGCATTTTCAATGAAATCATGTATTCGTAAATCGAGCGCATTATGCTGAAATGAAATCCAGCTTTCCCATCGAGAAAACCCAGCTTAAAAAAATATAAAAAACAAAAAGTTAGAAGCGGACGAAAAGGCATTCTATAAGCTACTGCCTTAAATGCCTTCCGCTTCAGCATTGGATCTTGACTCAAAAAATTACCCCATATCACAGGTGCATTGCGTTCTTCACGTAACCTAACAGCTTCCATCGAGGAGTAACGGTTGTGCCGCTCTAGCCAATACGAAATACCTTTGTTAAATGGGTAGTGAACTAAGTGTCCGTCGAGCAAGCCGATCTCACCGTCGGTATAATACTCCTCGTTGATTTCACGCTCGACGTGTACCATTCCTTTTCGGAATAGACGCCCAAACCATGTCGGATAGCCACTCGAGCGCTTCAACCATCGGCCCATAAACATATCCTTGCGACGCATTCGATACAGGGTGACAGAATTGGCTTCAAGATCCGTTACCGCACGAATCTCTTCAATGAAATTCTCAGGGATCCGCTCATCCGCATCCAACATCAAAATCCAATCATGCTTAAAGTCATGCGCTAGCCCAAAGTTTCGTTGTGCTGAATAATTATCGAATGGGCGTTGCAGCACGGTCGCACCTGCCGCCTCAGCAAGTTCCACAGTGGCATCCGTGCTGGCCGAATCAAGCACCACAACGTCATCAGAAAACTCAAGCGAACTTAAGCAATCAGGTAAATTGATCGCTTCGTTATAAGTTAAAATTAGAACTGATGTATTCATTTATTAAATCTAGTTAAGCCAAGGAGTCACTAATGACTCGTGTCTTCACAAACTTAGCAGGGATTCCAGTAACCACCGCCCAAGGCTCAATATCTTTCATCGCGACTGATCGGGCGCCCAACACAGCACCTTCAGCAATGGTGACTCCGGCTCCAACAAATGCTTCCGCGCATACCCACGCATGTTTTTGAATGACAATCGGCGAATGGATCAGAGGGCGAGACAGTAACGAGATATCATGCGATGCTGAACAGAGAAAAGCACGTTGACTTACGGTGACATGGGCTTCCAGGCGAATGGGACTGACACAATAAAAATCAACCCCTTCAGCCAAGCAAACATACTCAGACAAGTTCATATTCCATGGGGCCCAAATTCGGCAACTCGGAGCAATGCTACAGCCTTTGCCGATTTTTGCTCCAAAAAGTTTCAACAGGAAGATTCGCCAACGGCCAAAACATGGTTTTGGCAGCCAACAATAAACTAAAAGATAGACGACATTCCATAATAATCGAGCGAGCTTATGCCGTCTCGATAGTGTATCTACATATAAACGTTCTCCCATTATAATTTATGTAATCTAAGTTTAATTTTTTGAAGAATACGCTCCAAACGACCTTTTAAAATACGGAAGAAGGAACTTCTTATTTCAATCGCGCGAAGGCGCTTAAAAGCTTTTTCCATAATTATCACATAATAACCATAATCATTTTTATCTAAGGCTCTCTTAAAAGCATCCCGAGACAAAGAGGCACATCGTAATCTTTCGTCATAAATACGACGCCGGGCACCTGAGAGTGGAATCGAACCTGGCTCAATACGTTTCTCCGGAGCCCAACGTCCTTCATTCTGTGCCTTCAATAAACGATATGACAGCCCCTCTCGCCTCTGGCGGAAGCCGCCAGACTGCGAGTCGGTAGCCTCTTTAGAGCTAATCGCCTCTAAATGAATACAGTCAGCGTCTCGTGCCTCGGATAAAAGACGACCAATCTCAGAATTACGCACAATAAGTAGATTTGTCCCACCTTGATTCACGTCAAATTTAGGAAGCCATGCATCGCCGATTGTTAAATCCGCCGTTTCGCCCACAACATCGTCGCAATAATCACAGGCATTTAACATCATCGCGCCTGCATTGAATTTCCCTCCGACCAACTCAGCTGAATCCTTTTGAACAACACTCCCATCCTTGACAGTCGCACGAAACACATACGCACGCGCAGGGATGTCTGCCCCTTTAGTCCGGTATTGAAATGCGGCGAGATCATTCGGGTGCACGCCTGCACCCCACGCAAGTGAACGCGTCCAGTTCACGCTCTTATAATGCCCACACACTAGAGAAACTACATAAGCGATTCGTTCATTAATAACGGGGTCGATCTTTTGTAAACGACGAACGGCCTTACAAAAGCAAGGTACACCAATAAACAAGTAACGCCCTGGGCGCTCTCGCACCTCAACCATTACCTGCGACATTTCCAACACATGGTAGCGTGTTTTAGCTCCCGCTCTGATCGCACCTTCAGTTCGACTGATCTCATATTTAAAAAAGGCACCGCCTTCGTCGTTTGGGTCGACCGCTTTAGCATGGATGACTCCATCGATCATTCCACGTCTCAGTAACTCCGACCCGATCCATGTTCCCATACCACCTGAAGTCCCAGAAGCCCGATAACCATCCTGCTTCACATAAGCACCGAATGTCGAAAGATGATACCCAATATACGGATCATGCACTGCATCAGACCCAAAGTGTTCTTTTCCTAATACATCTTCATTTAAATCCGGACGAAGGAACGGGCAAGACGTCACAGCTTCACCCATCTGAGCCTGAATGGCCGCATCTCCATCGGGAATCTCAGGCTGATACTCTCCATGCGTATTGAGCCGCATCTTCGTTTTATTCTGATACGCACATGCACCGCATCCACTACAGTAGCCACCACTTACGACCTGCTCTAATGAATCGTTCTTATTCATATAATTCTAATTTAATGCGCTTCTAGTGACTGAACCAAATAAGCATTTCCATTCTCCCGCCACTGAGAAAGGATTTCTTCAATATCATCCCAATTGATGTCCTCGGCGACAATCGCATGTAAGCGCTCCTCATCATACGAATCCATCATTCGATTCTGCAAGCCAAGCCCATGCAGTAACGAATTGACCCGCTCATTAAAGCCAACCTTTGCACCCGAAAGGCCGACAAAAATAAATGGTTTTTTTAATATAATACTAAACAACGTGCCATGGTAGCTGTTTGTAATGACTACTTTCGCCGATTTAATATAACCGAGCCACTCTAATGGTCCAGGTTCTCCATGCCCTGAAGCAGCGAGGGTAATCGGTGAGACCACACTCAAACCAGTCACTACTGCCAACTGTCGCTCAAGAGAGGATACCAACTCACGGCTTCTGAGCGTGTAGGAAAAAATATAATTCTCAGTCTGGTCCGTTGGAAGAACGGCCTCGGGATAACCATCATCCACCAGAAGAGTTGGATCAGGCACCCACTCGGCATCGCGATCACTCAACTCCTTGACAATAGCAACCCCACTCAGCTCACGCACTGAAATAGTATCCATCGAACGAATCAAATCGGCAGTAGCAGATTCAAAGCGAGGGTGCACATAGGGGCGCCCAAAACTTGCCGCATAAGAGATGCGCCGAATGCCTCTCGGCGCAAAATCAAGAAAGTAACTGGAATCGATTCCAAATTGCTCCGAGGCATTCCAAATTTGATCACTCCCGCAAATATAAGCATCCGCTTCTGGCGGATGCTGCTGCAGGGCTTTATTAGTCCGATAGAGCGGAGTTGCAATATTCAGGCACTCCTGATGAAATGTCTCGAAACGCTGACGCTTTCCACCATCCCCAAGAATTATTTGCTTCAATGCCATCACTTTCTGATAAGCTATCACTAGATTCGCACGTTTCGACCAATCATCTTTCGGAAATCGAAAACACCCCCCGGTCGTTAAATGGCTTGGTCTGTAGTCAATTAAAAAGACCTCATGCCCCAATCTCTGCAAGTACTTTTGCAAAGCCCAAACCTGCATCGCCGCTCCGTAATTAGGGACGTAGTGATAAGTAATTATTCCTATTTTTGCCATTCGTTGAGAAAATTAATTGCACTATCCACGAGACTAATCACAGTAATTTCCACAGGAAGGTTCCATGCTGAGCATTTCATCATGCTCAGCGATTTCTTCTGGAGTTGAGAAACGATCCTTAATCTTCCGAGCAGGCACACCCCCAACAATCGAATACGGCTCGACATCTTTCACGACCACTGCGCCCATCGCAATAATCGATCCGCGCCCGACCTTAACGCCCGAACGAATAAGTGCTCGCCCACCAATCCAGACATCATCGCCTATGATCGTCTCAAGAGCCTCTGGATGGCCACTGAATATGACCGGCGTCCCCGCCACATCAAAGCAATGCTCTCCCATACCAATAGTGACCTCAGGACCACACATCACATAATTGCCAAGACGCACCCGCCTTCCAATTGAACAGCCAGGGGAAAGATGCGAGTATGCCCCCATCTTGAGATCTGTCGCTAGTCCATGTGGTCGCATTGCAAAAGCCTTAGGATCGATACCTTTATAACCTCGTAGCTTCCGTAACAGGAAAGTCCTCCAATCGCGGTAAGTCTGCCGAAGCTGTGTTTTAATTATCCTGACACTCATATTTGCTTCCAGCCAAAGCTTCTTTAATCATTTGCACCTGATAGTGCATATTATACTGAGTCCCTACTTTGTTAAGGCAGGCCTGCCGAGCAACCTCAATCCGACCGGGGTTCGAAATCCAACTCTGAATGCATTTCGCTAGATCAGGCACTGACTCGTATTCATATAAGGAACCTGTTTCCCCATCTACAATAGCCTCATGTTCCGGCATCTGTCTCGCTAAATTATTATGCGAAATGGCCGGTAATCCAGCAGACATTGCGTGCATCGCGCTTAAGCCGATATCACCTGGAATGACGCAAATATCCGATGCTAATAACAGGCCATCCGCATCTTCACCATATGCAGCACCGTAAAACAAAACGTGAGACTCTACCTTCAGTTCTAGCGCTAGCGCCTTGAGTGATTCCAGCTCACTTCCATCCCCTACGATCAAGCAACGGAACACTACTTTTTCATCCTGTAATAAAGCCAATGCTCGCAGCAGTAAATCCAGCCGCTTCAACTGATTCACGCGTCCAACAGCCACAACGATAGGGTCCGAATCATTGCCGAACAAAGAGTGCCGCAACTCAGATCGTGCCTCATGCTTCATCGCCAAACGGCGACGCTCCATCGGCTCATAGTCGAGCGAGTTATAAATGACCTTAAGTTTCTCTGAGCGATACAGGCCTGAATCCTGCATAATTTTTTTAGCGCGCTCGCCATACAAGAGGCAGCAATCGGCCCTCCGATAAAACGCATGTCGGATACGACTTAGCAAACCTCCATCCTTTCCCAAAAATCCATGCGTCCAAAATAGCACCTGCTTCCCCATACTCTGAGTTTTAAAAACGCCGACCCACGTGCTAATAAAATAGATACTTCCTAAAAAAATCACCGCATCATAATCATCCCGACTGAGACGCTTGAGTAGCCCCTTTTGCCATAGCAACGGGAATCGCCGGCCAAAGATGAAACAATTTTTAACAAAACCCCAACGCAAGCCTCCTGCTGCAAGTGACTGCTTCGCCAATTCAGCATTGATCCCCTTGATGCCGCCAACTGTTTTAGAATCGGAGAGCATTTCAAATTCCCAATCCGGATCCTGCATCAGCTCACGCATAATGTGGAGCCGATAATGGGCAAAGAAATGATATACGATCAGGCATTTCTTCTTATCCGAAGGATCATCTGCACTTAGTTTAATTGGTTTCATAACTAGCTAGTGTCGCTTGATGAAATTCGATTCGATCCAGAACAGCACGATGTTTAAACGCTCCGCCAGTTGCATTACCTTTTTCAATTACACCCCGCATTGAAGACATTAGCCCTTCGACACTCAAAGGATATACAGCAATCCCATTGCACAACCGCGCAAGAACAACACAGCCCCTCGCTTCCGAAGTAATGACAGGCAATCCCATCGCGATGGCTTCCATCATACACACAGGCATGCCTTCACGCTCACTGGGAAATACCATTGTGTTTGCAATTGCCAAATAGCCCGCCGCATCATCCTGCCAACCCACATGGTGCACCCCTGGAATCAAATTCAAATGGGGAAGATCAATTGGATGCTGTGTGTCGACTTCTCCGACAACAAGAAAGCGCACATCACTGCGCTCTTGGCGCAATTGCTGAAAAGCCTCCAACGCCAAGGGGAAACCTTTAAATTTAGTGAGGCGACCGACAAAGATAAAGACGAAATCTTCTATTCCTATCCCTAATTCAGAGCGAAGCGCAGATCTGTCGAGGTCCGAAAACCGTGCTGGATCAAAGTGCTCAATATCGCAGCCAAAACCGTAGCCATCCTGTATCGATAACTTCCGGCGAATAAAGTTTGGCACGGCATCATAATCATCTGCGGTCAATACCCAGCTTTGATCCAGACGTAGAACGGAGAAACATTCGGCAATTTTAAAAATCCATTTTGAAAGCCCTTTAGCAAGCGGAAAGCGCATTCCTTGGAATGTGCCAAAATAACGAACTCCCTTCACTCGGCTTGCTGAAGCCAAGCAAAGCGTACCCACCGAAAAATGCGCATGCACGATCGTGGGCTTATTACACCGTATCAAATTTGTCAGCACTCGAGCCGCTTTAAATAATTTAAGCGCATCCGTGCCCCGTGGCATATCAATGTGGTGGAAGCTTGCCACGTCCACTTCAACCGCTGCGCCAGTTAAGTTAGTTGCCACATGCACCTCCCAACCACGCTCAGCTAGCCATTCAGCCAAGCCTTTCAAAAAGGCTCGGTAGCTTGCATAGATCGGCACGATTATCAGCAGGCGCTGGTATGCTTGCGTGTTGCTGGTTGCTAATTGCACGTGGTTAGTATGACTGAGGTTCCTTTAGATACTTGCGCCATTTTAAATAATATCCCGAGGCAGCCGGCCATACGAGGACACGCCTCAAGCAAGCAAACCAACGAGGCCCAGCCGAATCAATCAACTGACGCAGTGCCCATAGACGAACCAAATGCTGCTTGCGGATAGCTTCTGAACAAACTTGATAATGCTTGAAATAAAGACGCCTCAGGCCTAGATACTTTGCCTTTAGATCGTGAGTAATCTTTTCCTCCGAAGCGGAATCATAAATTACGCTAGTCACGCCACTATAATACAGTGAATTTCGCAAGATTAAACGAATCCACAGGTCCCAGTCTTGCATCGATTCAAATGCTTCATCAAACCCTCCCAAGTCCTCAAATAGCTCTTTCCGAATTAATAAGCCTGAGCATCCACCGACCTGATTACGCACTCGGGTATCATCTAAACTAACAGGATAGCTGCAGCGCTTTACTCCACCCACGACATTAGGCACCCAAGCCCCAACTTCAGGATGCGCGTCTACCTGCTTCAGGACGGCAGCAAAAAAACCTCCAACTAATTGATCGTCATCATCAAGAAAACACAGCCAATCACTATTTACTTTTACAGCAGCCAAATTACGGGACTTAGCCGCCCCCCAGTGCACTTCATTATATATATATACGCCCGAAATATTCTCAGTGAATTTTTGATTATTTGCCCGGGTGTAAGGATTCGAGGCATCATCAATAACAACCACATCCAACCCTTCGTCGACAGATGCCAATGCACGGGCGAGCAGCTTGGTCCGATTACGCGTGGGAATAACGACTGCAATGGACATCGGGATTAGCGTTGGGGATAACCATGCTGCCGCTGAGGCGAACATGCGGCGAGTATAGATAGCCCCATACCCAATGTGAAGGGAACGATGCGATCCCCCATAATTGGCATGACTAATGAATTTAAAAAATAGGCAAAGAAATACACCATGTAGCACGATAGTAACGCACGGCGAGCAGGCTCACGCTGATGGATATATGATCGGAAAAATGCGACCCCAAGATAGCTAATAAAAACAGTATAAATTCCCACCAGCAAAATGCCGCCATCAAAATATAACGCCCCAACAAAGGTATGTGGCGCGACCCCAACTGCACTAGTATAAGCCATCACGCCAGGACCAATTAAATCAGGGAGCGGGAATATCCGGTCGAATACAGTCATAATCTCTTGAGCGCGCAGATACGCACTACTTTCAGTTCCATAACTGCTGGTTAGATCAACACCAGAGAAACGCGACATCAAATAATACCACCTGTCCATCAAATCAGCAGAAACAAATATCAAGAGAAACGGGGCACATAAAGCTCCTATAATACCAAATACAGATGCCGATGCGATACGCGCTCGAGCAAATATCAAAAAGCCTCCTATGAATGACAATATAGCAACGATGAGGACCGTGCGTTGACCGGTAAACAACGGCGTCGCAAGAGACGCGACCATAATAAGGGTTGATATGGGTAACATCAGATACCAATACCTCAGATGAATTACGAATAAAAGGCCGCCTAAAGAAGCCAAACAGTAAGCCGAGAAGACGCCGACCGTCGCAGTTCGAGTTACTGCAAACACACGTTCGACTGTTTCACCGCCATCTGTGTGTGTCGCCAAAGGTTCTAGGACACCTAAATCAACCAAAATCTGCGCAAACGGGACCGTCGACGCACAAAACACGGCAAAGAGCATCAAGAAACGACATCTTTCGAAACTACGGTGATGTGCAAAATAAAACAGAAGCAAAATGTTAAATAAATGTGGCCGCGCTCGAGCAATCGGCGCAGTAAAATCATGGACCATCACAGGTAGCAATATCAGGACAAACAACCCGCCAACAATCAACGGGATCTTGAAATCCTTAAACCAGTACTCTTTACTTTTTACAAAATCTAATAGTAGCAAGGGCAGAATCACGAGCTTAGAACCGGAAACAATCACTCCGGATTCAGCGCCTCCACTCAGCATGGACTGCACATAAGATGGCAACCAATCCAGCAGCACGGCTGCCATGATAAAAATATCAATCCAAAAGCGCGGCTCTTGGCGCTGGCCTGCAAGAATTTTAGGGAATAGCATGATGTTAGATTAACTTGATTGAGGTATCGGGAAAATGACGTGACCTCACTTAGTTAGATATTTGCTCAGCAAAATCTATAAAGTTCTTATCCCGGTTAAAGTGCTCCTCCCACATTTGAATGGCCTCATCATGCAAAGACTCCTTCGACTTAGTTCGTTGCTCTAGGTCGATGACCGCATCAATAACTTCCGCTGAAGTCACATTCTTATTTAAGAGGCACCCATTCGCGGTATTAACAATTTCACTCGTGGCTCCAACATCCGTAGCAATACAAGGCACGCCAAATGACAAGGCCTCCATGATCGAAACAGGGACTCCCTCCGATGCCGAAACGTTAATCAAAATGTCAACTGGGTGATTTAAATAGTGCGCCAAAACCTCAACATTACGAACTTCCCCCTGTAGATGCGCACTCACGTTTGCAGGTAATGATCTCAGAGATTCCTCAATGGCAGAAAACTGTGTCCCCGTGCCAAAGTGAGTCCATTCAATACGCATAGAACTTGGAGTTAACTTTAAGGCCGCGACCAGCAAATCTAAGCGCTTAATGTGCTCTACTCGGGAAACTGAGATCAATCGAAGCACTCCATCAGTGGATGATGCAGCAACATGCTTCGGCTTCGCGACACCCAACCTCGACAGGTGAATCTGATCGGCCTTGTAGCCAATTTGCTTTAAGATATTGATACCATCGTTCGAGATTGAATACACGCAGTCTAAATGGCACTTTAAATAATCATCGAAAGGATTATATCCTTCCGGTGAAAGGTTAGGGTATAAATCATGGTGATGTGCACGTGCAATAACCTCATTAATTGAACCAGATTCCTTAAGTCTTGCCACCGGATAGGCACAACCCGACTTCCAATACGCATAACCCAGGTCAGCTTGGCATTGACACTGCAGGCGAGCGATTTCGACATCTACAAATGCCCAGCACATCCGACGAAGGATCAATGAGCACATCGACTTGATCCCAACCCCAACCCTCCCTATCTTAGTGCGTTTACAAATTGCAATATACGCATTCAATAATGGCACACAACGCATGATGGAGTGGACAAACAAAGCGGCACCATATCTCTGAGGTAAAAGAACCTCCACTCCATCCGGCAACTTTCGGCCCTCGTACAGATCGGTACGGACCCATAGGCGACGAACTGGGACAATGTAAACCCGCTTAAACGACCGCGCTAAAATAGGAATTTCAGACTCTAGAAAAGCCTCGCCGCAACCAAATGGATAGTTATATGTGGTTAATAATATTTTCTTCATATAATCAATTAGCTAAGCGCTGATTACTTGGGATGGGCATTTTATCATAACGACAAATAATTAACTGTTTAGAGAAGCAGCATAGCCGTTTTTTTTTAAACACTGTTGAACCTTAGGTTGACTTAGCAACTGCTGCATCTTCTTCCAATTCTCATCTCCAAAAAAACCTGCCAAAGTCCCGGAACGCTTCCCCTTGGGTTGATACTGCACATCTACATGTTTGCTGACATCTTGCTGTACTTTAATATTCAAATTATGACACAAACCTTCAATGTAGCATTTCTTATCACTTAGGAAATCCTCATAACGCACAACCGAAAATCTCCCTTGATTCGCAGCACAAACCTCATGCGACTTAATTGCCCGCTTTAACAAACTCAACACTGGGTTAGGATCTTCGTGCCCAAAACGTTTCCCATCGACAACATCATACCACTCCGGCAGTGCCTGCTCCATCTGCAGTCTTTCCTCCTCGGACAGAGTCACAATCGTCCCTGGCAACCCGAGTCTACTTAGGATACTCCGAACATTCGCAATCGGATCTCTTAAGATGAAAACAATCTTTGACTGAGGATAGACTTTTAACACGTCGGGCAACAAGAACGTAAGGTCTGGATCCTTTATAATCTTTTTAGAAAAAAAAGATTTATTATGACTGATAAATTCATCCAGCGTCGAGGTGCCATCGATGATCTTTCGACCTGATCGTGGCACACGGAAGAAAAAGTCTAGGACGACCGAACGCCTTGAGGCTTTGCCTATAAGTGCTGCGATTGCAGTGGTCCCTGATTTTTGATTGCCCAGAACAATCAACGGATCTTTCTCTACTGAACAAACCAAATTAAGGATGCCCATTTGGACCTTACGCCCGCTGCGCTTCCATTTTCTAACAACACTCATATTTTCAATTTTTTATTGTATTCATCCGACTATGTAGCATCGGGATTAATATCTTCATAAAACTTTCTGAATCATCCTCACGTATTAACAGTAGCAAATAAACAAGCCAATACGTGCCGCCGAGCAGCAACAACTCTACGAATTTAGGTAGCTCGCCGAATGTATTTCCCCCTTTGCACGCAGCTAGAGCAACCATGAGCGCCAATAGCGCCTTCAAGGTCGGCGGCTTGATCGATTCCAAAAAATCTGGCAACCCTAAAGGCGTGTATCGAAAACAATAAAGAATTGTAGGTACGCGCAGCACACAAGATGCCAAACTCGCAGCTATCGCCACGCCTAACGCTCCGTATTGCATGCCAATAATAATCGAGATTACCATTACTGTAGAACTAAATATACCCATTCGGAACTGGCGGTCAGTATGCCCGAGACTTGCATATACCCATCCAGTCGCTACATTCGTAGCCGAGACAAAAGCAAATGGAGTTAATGCAAGAAAAAGTGGTGCCGATGCTTTCCATTGCTCTCCCAAAGTCGTGGTTAAAATTAACTCAGGATTACTGGCGAGAAAAAATACGATCGGTATAGTAAAGGTGGCCACGGCACGTAAGCTTTTTCGATAAGCCAAACGATACCGATCTACATCATTTTGTATACGAGAAAGAGCGACTAACACAGGCTTCGACAGCGGCACATTGATCTGCTGCATGGGTAATAGCAACATATTGTAAGACATATTATACAAACCCAATACATTTGCTCCAAGGAATTTGCCGATCAAAATATTATCCAAATTCCTTGAGAAATAATTAACCAAGCTGAAACCCAACAAGTTGCTTCCATACTTTAAATAAGGCGCAGTCCCTACATTCATTTGTGGTAATAGAGGCAGCCAAGCCGTCACTACACAGCATGAAATCGCTTCTGCTAAGGGCGGAATTCCCATCAATGCGATCAAAGCCCAGTAACCATAGCCACCGAGTGCCAGCACCACCGCCAGTGACACTCCTATTAATTGCGATATAATTGCAATGATTGCGAGTTTGCCAAACTCCATGCGCCTGGCAATTAACGCTCGGTGCTGCAACCCGAATCCCTGAATTGCCACAAGCCCTCCCAGGGCCACTGAAACTGCAGCCAACTCTGCACGTCCATAAAAAGCAGCAATCATCTCGGAAAGCGCAATAATCATTAGACCAATTAAAATACTGACCAGAACATTGATCCAAAATAAGTTTGATATTTGTGCCTCCTTAATTTCCGCCCGCTGGAGGGTAGCGCTAGAAAGACCAAAATCCTTAAATAAGGTCACAAAATTGATAACGACCGCAGCCATCCCAAACAAGCCGAAATCATCAGGTGTCAATAGCCGGGCCAAAAGAACAGTCGAACCAACTTGAAGCAGTAACCGTATTCCCTGCCCCGCGACGGTGATCATTCCACTACGCGTGGTCTTATCGCCTAAAGCTTTCGCCGCCGGCTCATTATTAAAATATTTATCAGAAGAGGGCATGCTTGTTAAAAAAAGTCTATTTTGCGGAATCTAAATATTAGTTACTTTTAGCACGCGATTATAAAACTTATCTACAAAGATAATGGTGCTCATGACTTAATAAACGAAGTCGGTTAAGCTGTCGAGCGAGTGCGGGTCGATGAATTCGGCGTAATCAGTTAAGAGTGTTTTTACGGCTATCTGTTATCTTTTTTATTCATGCGTCGACAACTGATCTGAGCTAAGGTAGATTGATGTCATAAGTATACTGTATTTTCGACTCCGCGACAGAACCCAAATCAAAGTTTAGAATACGGCTTGTATCGAATACTACACTCTACGCGCGGCATCTAGGTGCAATATCTTGCTTGATGCAACAAGTAGAGCGAGGAAGGCCATCCAGTAAGCGGGGCTGTTAAAGATAAAATCAAGGAAGGCGTGGCTCATACTTGTGGCGAAGCCGACAGACATGAAAAAAGCTGCAAAACTGAAAATACGGAAAGCTGAAAAAAGGATCCAAAGAAGTGTCAGGAGAACCAAACCACTGCCCACAGCTCCATACTCGGCGACAAATTGGACGACATCATTGTGCGCATAATGATAAATTTGGCGGCCCTGCCAGCCGTTTTTTGGGTAATGATACGCGTAGTAAATTTTGGGATAGTTGCGCTGATACATCGGGAAGATGTAGCGGAATGAGCCCCCACCCCAACCCAGTGCTAGAGAGTCCTGCGCCATCTCCCAGGTGGCCTGCGTTGAAATGGCTCGGGCGTTCTGATCGGCCGTCTCGATGGTTTCTCCAATATCGCCGAAGCGCTCTTCAATCGCGGCAAAATCGATGTAAGAAACGGCAAGGGAGGCGCCTAGGCCGAGAATGACCACGGGGGTGATACTAAGCCAAAAGCTCCGTAAATGGAAAATGCTTTGTAGCCCAAAGATGGCCAACAAAACCAGAAAAGAGACGGTAAGGATGCCACCAAAGAGGATCCCACCCCGTGAGAGAGCGAGCCCAATGGAGGCGGCGGTTATGGCGAAAATGACAAAGCAAAGAAAGTGCGGTCCCCCACTCCTAGAAAATTCGCGGGCACGCTTGGCGTGGTAAAAAAAGAGGACGCCCGAGGCGACGAGGATGAGGTTCAAATAAGCAGCTCCTTGGTTTCTGTAAAAAAAAGAGCCCCAGAAATGTTCGTTGCTGGACGGAAAGGTCCAGAGAACCTCCTTTGCATCAGTCATATACTGAAGGATCGCGACCAGTCCCATACCAGCACCGCTGAGCAAGAGGCACCAGAGCACGAGAAGAACGGGCTTGCGTCGTGTCAGTCCGGCCCAGATTCCCCAAATGAGGGTGAAGGCGGCAACAAAGCTGGCAAGGACGCGCCAGGCATTCATGGGCTGATAGTCGGAACGAACTGAGCTGGGTAGCCAGGTGGCTAGCGGGGCTTGAACCGCCTCAACCCACCAGCCACGTTCGTCGCGGACGACCTCAGCGGAGGGGTTGAGAGCGCCGATCAAAAGGTAGAGGAGAAAGAGGAAGCTAAACCAGAAGGGGGGCCAAGAAATCAGCCTACGAAGCGACTGTCTTGATAAGCTAAAATAGGGAAATCTTGAAAGCCTAACTTTGAATATGGCAAGGGACATTGTTAACAATCCGCCGCCGAGGAGGACGTGGAGGGTCCACATTTGAACGCCGCCGAGACCCCATGCGGTGAAGACGAGCGTTGCACCGCCAGAGACAGCGACGAGCCATTCTCTAACCTGAATGCTGGAACGACTACGGCGTTCAATAACTGAGGATTGCTGACTCATGTTTGATGAGGTGATCCTTGAAAAAGAGTTCTAGAGATAAAAGGAGGTCGAAGGCTTAACTAAGCGTTCGAATTGTTAGTCGCCGCTTAGAATAAGCTTCCACCAATTATCATTATTGAGGTATCTCCTATTAATTCTTAGTGCAGGTCAGTCATAGGTAGGACGATACAAGCTCCTAACTTGCTGCACCTTGTAATTGGTCGCTTCACTGGCTTCGGCTTCGAAGGTCAGATCCCCCTGATTGATTTCTTTCCAGCGA
>Ga0209830_10001762_pt1 | contig 18507 bp, 15 predicted proteins | sample ArcticOcean_MG_C_12_FD_187439 | JGI IMG/M metagenome (GOLD analysis project Ga0209830, IMG submission 187439) | Marine microbial communities from western Arctic Ocean - ArcticOcean_MG_CB8_130 (SPAdes) (version 2) | ecosystem: Environmental > Aquatic > Marine > Oceanic | place: Arctic Ocean...
GTCCCAGATCGTGCTTCGGAGTCGTCCAGAAAGGCCGTAGAGCGCTTCTTCTGCGATTGGTTTGTGAGCGCGCGTGCCTCCACCACTACCGATCTCAACAACTGAGAAATCGAGCATGTAGTGCCCGCCCATGCGGTAACGATTCATGAGAATTTTATCGCCATAATCTGGGGCCGGAGCTAGAGCCGCGCCGGCGAGGTCGTGCAAGACGTTCGCCTCGATACGGCCGTCATCTTGCAGGAGGTGTCGAGTCCAATAATCCTCTTCGTCGTCGTATCGATCGTGAAATCGATAGTCGTTCTCGTACACGAATTCGCGTGGACCAACGAGAGTTCGCAGCCAACGCGTGTTTTTGAATGCGAGCTGAAGTGACGCGTTGTCCGGATCATCGTTGAAGTGCTGGTGCCAAGCGTTCGACGGAATCGAAATAATGTCTCCTGCCTTCCAATCAACTCGCTGCATCTCCTTGCTGTCGTCCTGGCGCATCTCGCTGTGCCCGTACCCGTAGAGAACAAGAAGAGCAGCCTCGTCAACGTGGCGATGGCCCGGCTTGGTACCCCCAGCGGCCATCTGCGACAGGTGAATTCCCAGCGTGGTGTTTCCGGCGAGTTCGTCGAAGGCCGCTGCCTGCGAGTTGCGCTTTGGTCGAGGAAACAGGGGGTGGTTCGCGAGGTCCCGTGCCACGATGCCTTGCGGCAGCAGGAACTGGCGACGTTCGTCATAACGCATTCCTGGCGGTACGGAGAGATGTTCAGTCATTGGTGACTGGTCCTTTCAAGTGGGACGGTTGGGGTTCACACTATGGTATCCTGTATACCGATGATACTAACACGCCTAGAATGCGCGCGTTGGAGCAGCAGTTGGTCCGCTGTGAGTTTGACGATGAATCGGCGTCAGCTGATTCATGATTTGTCGGGCGAAGCGTAGCGATGTCGACCGACACCGGAACCAGTACATCGATACCTTGGTGGTATTGGCTGGCCTACATGACCGGCGGTTTTGGACTCGGACTGAACGCGATGATGAGTTTCCTGTTGCCGCTGCGTGCCGTAGGCCTCGGAATGAGCATTGGAGTGATAGGTGTTCTGCTTGGGGTCAAGGGCGTTGTTGAGGCAGTCACATCGATCTCGATAGGTGGTTTGATCGATCGGATAGGCCCACGTAGAGCATTCATCATCGGCACGTCAGGGTCCACCGTCGTCGTTGCGTTGTACGGGTTTGCCACGACGATCCCCGCCCTCTTGCTGCTCCAGGTGACGCTTGGCGCACTCCGGCCAATGGCCTGGGTCGGATCTCAGTCATTCGTATCAGGCTTGCGGGACGGTCCCGACGGAGCACGAGATACGGGCCGGTTGAGTTTCGCCGCGACCGGTGCCCAGATAATAGCCCCGCTGCTTGTCGGATTCGGTGCACAGAGATATGGGACCGGGCCAGCGTTCTTCATCTTTGCCGGCTATTGCGCCGTCTTTATTTTCGTCGGGTTCGCTCTCCCGCATGGCTCAGATAGTCGTTCAGCGGGCTCTACCAAACGCCGCGGACTGGCTGCTGGCATCAAGCTCCTTTCAAATCGTGCTGTTCGCGTCGTAATGTCGCTCAGCGCAGCGCGCCTGTGGATCAACGGCGCCTGGGTGTCGTTCTTCCCGCTCCTACTGGTGACGAGGGGCACGAGTGAGGGTGCTGCAAGCACCGTCGTAGCAGTCATGGCTGTCGTTGGGACCATTCTGTCGCCGATGACTGGTCGTTTGTCTCAGCGAGTCCGTGTCGAGTTCCTCGCAGCGTTCTCGCTGTCCTGCGGAGCTCTCGGTCTGATTCTGGCTCCATTGCTGTCCTCGGTGCCCGTCGCCTACTTCAGCGCATGCTTGGTTGGTATCGGGCACGGGATCAGCCTTCCAACGCTGTTGGTGCTGATCGGTCGTGCCGTTCCATCTGATCAACGTGGCCTTGCGTTAGGCCTGAGATCCAGTGTCAATCAAGCTGCTGCTGCCATTGCCCCTCCCGTGATAGCCGTAGTCGTGGGTGCAACAGCGTTCTCTGTGGGGTTTCCTTTGGCTGGGGCCGTTGGATTGCTCCTCATTGGCAGTGCGGTTGCAACAATTCAGGACGAACCACCTGGCTTCTGATCCTGCGGCCTATTTCCGGTCTTGGATTCCAACGGCTTCATCGACGGGCCAAGGCAAAGCCGAGTGCTTAATCGCGGATGAAGTATCCACCACGGATTGCTGCATCCCACGTGGCGAATACAGCGGGAGCGATGCCGACCGGCAGGCGATCTTCTGGTGCGGAGTAGTAGTGCGTGCCGGCTTCGAAGCGGGTGACGGTAACCAGCGGCGCAGGATTCATGGCCGCGAATGCGGGAAGAATCACTTCTTCGTAGACCTCAGGACGGTGGTCCGGGCTGTTCGCCGAAATTCCAAAGAGGACGTTGGGAACCGGCTTCGCGTCAGGACCGCGAAGCTCTTGGGTAAGGCCAAGGTATTCGCCGACGAGCAACTCGGTCTCGGTGGTGTCCAAGTCAAGGCGGGCAGCAGTATGGCGCGCCGCGGATTCGAGTGCATCTACGATATTCCAGGTCACGGGGTACTCGCATTTGAATTGCGGTTGGGTTTGTTCAGCATTCCAAGCATCAAAGACGTCTTCCATCAACCATGGCAGCCGGTCGAGAGCCTTCGTTCCCTCGTTGACGATCGCTTCAGCACCAAAATACCGAGCGTTGTCGCGCCAAGTTCGTATGTAGATTTCGTCAAACTGATCCGTCCTCACAGGGGACCCGGCCCACCGATGCTTCGCATCGTTGATATATCCAAACGCCGAGTGTTCAAGAGCGAGGACTCCCTCGATGTTCTCGACCCGCTGCGACATCATAAATTGGATTGGACCGCCAGTCGAGTGGCCATGCACATAAATCGAGTACTCATTGCTTGGAAAATGCTTCTTCATTGCTGCGTTGCAGGCGGCTTCCATTGCAACTGGACTACCGGCTAATCGATCTTGAAGTAGTGACCCCGGCTTGGCCTTAGCCAGCGTTCGCCGGCCATAACGTTTCCGCATGGATTCGTCTATAACCACGTCGTATTGATCTGGCGTAATATACTCATTTCGTGCCCAGATTGGGGTTCGCACTGTTCCATCAGCGTTGACTGTGTCCCCGGGCCATTCATGAAGTAGATTGTCAAAATAGAAACGACCCGGGAATGTTCCCGAGAGAACAGTATACCCGAATTTAGTGGCAAGAAGGCGCGCCCGTATTGCCATCGATTTGAAGTCACCTTCGCCGCCGTGGAGCAGGAAGATTCCCACGCGTTTGCCGTCGGCCCCGATGCGGATCTGGCTCTCATCGGCGGGTTGGTATCGAATCGCGCCGACATCCCACTCCATGCCCACGGCACCAATAGTAAAGATGTCCTCGAATTCGATGATCGCAAGATCAGGTCGACTGAGTACTTCGTCAGACGTTGCAACGACGTCGTGATACTTCATCTCACGAAACGAATCGATCGTTGAATCTGACTGTTGGGCTTTTTCGAACGTCATTCACGGACCTTCTCGAGTCCCCATGGGAACCGGTTTGCTTTGGTAAATCTGGAAGATCTGAAATGGCGACGTGACAGAGGAATTTTTTTACCTCCCGTCGACGGCCGAAGATCACTCGGCGACTGCGTATATCGTATACAGGATCGGCCGATCAGGCAAATATTGTCGCTGGTCAGATCAAAGTTGATGCATCAGCCCGTCGATCGGCGAAGTGCGACTCGCCCGCTGATGGGATGGAATGCGCGCAGGAACTTCGGCTGTCGGCCGCTCGGATGAGGGTGACACATGGTCCGCCTCGTCGGCTACCTTGCTCATCCAGAGATGCCCAGTGGAGCGGAGAACGGCCCCGCCATTCGTCAGACGAGGGTAGGAACCGGAGGGCAAGATCACAATTTTCGTTGGCACCGCACGCGTGCACCATCTGCAGGAGCGTGCAACGCTGGCGACGAAAATCGCACTCGAATACGTCGGTTGACGAGAGTAATTACAACATAATGCACCTTACGCGTTCGTGTTAAGCGATCCCGAGATCCGAGTTTGTGATCCAACGGGGTAGCCACTCATGTACCAGCCGGTAACCTCTAGGATGTGAATCCGGTATACGCAGAGTTTTTCTTTTTCAGCACAACCGCTGTCAACACGTTCAACCCATTTTCTACTCCGTCGTGGTGACGGCGGACGGCGCCCAGGGGTCGCATGTTTTGAAGCGGCCGACGACGATGACGGATTCGCTCGTCGAGAGTCTTCGGGTCGCGATTCTCTCCGGTGAGTTCAGCCCCGGTGAGCATCTTCGCCAGAGCAACCTTGCTGAACGATATGGGGTGAGTCGTATTCCACTTCGTGACGCGTTGAGTCGCTTGGCCAGTGATGGGTTGATCGAGTTTGATCAGCATCGGAATGGCCGGGTTGCGCAGCTGGACGTCGATGATATTCGCGAGATTTATGCGGTTCGGTTGGCGTTGGAACCAATGGCGGCTCACCGCGCTGTGTCGTTGGTAACTGATGCTGGTGCTCAGCGGTTGGCGCAGTTGAGCGAGACCATGGATTTGTTTGCGACTGATTTGGTTGAGGGGCCGCGGAGTCGCAGGGATTTTTATGATGCGTTCTATAGAGAGAGTGGGATGGTGCGGATTCATGGTGTGATTATGAGGATGCGTGATGAGATGACGCTGTATCACCGGACGTCTGCGTCGTCAGCTGTAGACGGTCATGATGCGTTACGCCAGTGCATCCGTGATCGTGATCCCAAGCGTGCTGAAAAGGAAATCACCCTGCATCTCGAGCAGGCACTCGACGGCCAGATTGCCGAGATCGGCACGCGTGCGTCCCAGCGCAGGCCTGAGCATCCGGAGGCCTGAATGAAACAAATTTTGTACACGACTGCACGTGACAACGCAGATGACCCAGGAGCACAAACATGCAAGAACAACTAGTCGAATTCTTTAGTGAGGGAGTCCGAGTTCGCGGCATTCTTCGCTCGCCGGATGGGGTAGTCGTTCCAGGCCCAGCAATCGTGCAAGGACCCGGTTGGTTGGGCCTGAAAGACGCACAGCTCTATCTGCCGTATCACGAGGCGCTCACCGATGCGGGATATCGCGTCCTGATCTTCGACTATCGCGGATTTGGTGATAGCGAAGGTGACAAAGGCATTTTGCTTCCCCAGATGCAGTTGGAAGATCTGATTAACGCCGTCACCTATTTGACGACGAGAGACGATGTCGACTCAGACAATATCGGTGCCTTCGGAAGCGGTGGCACCGGTGGTGGCAATGCAGTCCTCTTGGCCGCCACAGATCGACGGGTGCGAGTCGTCGTTTCTCAGGTTCCCGTCGCCGACGGCGAGGATTGGTTGCACCGTATGCGACGGGAATACGAGTGGCAGGAGTTCCTGGACCGCATGGCTGCTGATCGCAAACAGCGGGTGCTGACTGGGGTCGGCGAACTCGTGCACCCGCGTGAGGACATCATGATTGCCACCCCCGAGCGTCGTGCCTCCAAGGTGAAGGCTGATGTGGATGGGCGAATACCGACTTCGGTGCCGCTCCGTTGCGCCGAAGCGATCATGGAGTACAGGCCGATCGATGTTGTCGACCAAGTTGCTCCAACACCGCTCATGATCATCGGAGTTGAGGACGATGCTGTCACTCCGACAGACCACGCGACTGCTCTTTATGAACGGGCCAATGAGCCGAAGAAACTCGTCATTCAGCGCCATACGACCCACTACGCCGCTTATGCGCAGTACGGCAAAGAGGTAATCCCCGAAGTCGTTGCATGGTTTAGATCGGGTTTCGACGGTGGTGCAATCGATGTACGAACCGCGCTCCGAACGTCCGAAACGCTTGAAACGCTCCCAACTTCGCAGGTAGCGGAGTGAGCGGCTCATCGATCGCGTCTGTGATCACGAATGGAACGGTGATCACCGGCGCCGGCCGAGAAAACGCAGACGTTTTCATATCTGACGGCAAGATTGCGGCGATTGCTTCGCCTGGGGTGATTCCAGTTCCAGAAGGGGCTCGAGAGATCGACGCCTCCGGTTGTTGGGTATTGCCCGGCATGATCGACGTACACGTGCATTTGCGTGAGCCCGGATACGTCCACAAGGAAGACATCACGACATGCACGCAGGCAGCCGCCGCCGGTGGTGTGACAACCGTTTTTGGAATGCCTAATCTCAACCCGGTCACCAAGAGTCGGGCGATTCTCGATGACCTTTTCGAGTTGTATGACACGAAAAGTCTAGTTGACTGGAACCACAACCCGGTCCCCTCAGAGCTCGACGAAGTGCTGGCAATGGCAGATGCAGGAATCGCGGCTTACAAGATTTATATGGTCGTCGATACCGGTCGTGATTATCCTCATCCAAGCGGTACAGGGATTCACGACAATGGTCACCTTTTGCGCATGTTTGAGGCGATAAATCCAACTGGTTTGCCTTTCATGGTTCATCCACACGATCAGGCGATTATGGATGTCATCGAACAGTCGCATTGGGACCGCGGCGACCGGAGTCCGAAGGCGTATGCCGAGACACTAGCTACTCATAATGGACTGATCTGGGACACGGCAATTGCAACCTTGTTACGTATGTCGGAGGCCACAGATACCAAGCTTCATATTGTACACATGCAGACAGCCGGGTCGATTGAAATGGTGCGACAAGCAAAAAAACGCGGCGTGAAAGTGAGCTGCGAAGTGAACCACTGGGCCCTCTTCCTCTCGACATGGAATGACGTCGAAGAGCTCGGTCCTTATGCCTTGTCCTACTGGGTCCCTGACAATCATCGTGAGGCGATTTGGGAGGGACTCAACGACGGGACGATTGACATGGTCTCTTCCGACCATGCGCCGCACACCCGTGAGGAGAAGGAGGTTGGTTGGGAGGATTGTTGGGCCTGCCATACCGGTACTCCTGGAATCCAAGACCAGTACGCATTGCTTCTTGATTGTGCTATTGACGGAAAACTTTCGCTTGAGCGGGTCGCACAGGTAGTAGCAGAGAGCCCAGCGACTGAATTTCGACTAGGGAATAAGGGCTTTCTGCGGCCTGGATTCGACGCCGACATCATGATCTTCGATCCGCTAGACACAACCAAGTATTCGAATGAGACCGTGCTATCGCGGTGCGGCTGGACGCCATATGACGGTAGATCGAGTAAAGGAAAGATCGTCAGGACGATGGTACGCGGCGCCGATGTATTTGATAACGGCGCGGTCGTTGGCGTTCCCGGGTGGGGTCAACTCGCTCGGCCAACACCTTTCCGATAACGAAATTCAAACACCAGGAAAAAGGACAGTACAATGTCAATGAAATTCGGACTTCTTTTACCACATTTTGGCGAACATGCTTCCAGGCGAGCAATGATAGATGGAAGTATTCTTGCGGAGAGTTACGGATTTGATTCCGTATGGGTTCGGGATCACCTCGCCTTCGAGCCTCACGGCGAGATGGAGAAGGCCAACTCAACGTTTTACGAGGCCATGGCGTCCATCGCCGCGGTGGGAGCTGCAACTGACGAAATCGTGTTGGGGACGGGGTCGCTGATTCCGTTCCGTCACCCAGTCCACACGGCCCTGTCGCTGGCTTCGATCGATCAGTTGATTGGACCGGACCGGCTCATCCTCGGATTCGGATCAGGAACGTTTGACCATGAGTTCGAATTGATTGGAGAAGGCCACCGCGATCGTGTGAGTCTCGTTCGCTCCAACGCTGAAATCCTCGGCCGCCTGTTCACGGAGGACAACGTCACATATAGCGACGGGAACTATTCGTTCGAGAACATCACGGTCGAGCCTAAACCTGGCGGGGATGTGCCCTTCTGGTATTGCGGTGCCACGCCGAAGTCCGCCCGCTTGGCAGCGGAATACGCCGATGGTTGGATGCCTGGACGTACGACGTTGCTCACCATCGAGCAGCGGGTCGCAAAAATGCGAGAGCTCGTTGCGGAGAACGGTCGCCCTATGCCAACGATCGCTGTGATTCCGCCAACATCCATCGCAAGCACCCACGACGCTGCGTTCGACGGACTGAATATCGACGGATTGCTCGCATGGGCGAATAGCCGAGGAAAATGGTGGGCCAAGCCGGCGTCGGGCGAGTTTAAAACTGCGGAGGACATTGAAGGCTCCCTGATCGCTGGAAACCCGGATGAGGTTATTGCGCAGGTGATGCGTTTCGCCGAGGTCGGTGTTGAACATCTCGTCTTTGATCTTCGCCTCACGTTTGAGCGTTGGTTCGGATCTATCGAGCTGCTTGGCCGCGAAGTTTTGCCTGCGCTCCGGTCCCTTTAGACAACATCAGCAGGTTGGTGGAGGTGAGATGTCGAGTCAAACATTAGAACGTGAACTTATTGTTAACGCGGTGCCTGAGGAGGTCTGGGGCAACCTGACCGACGTTGCAAGAGCCGCGGCGTGGTTGCCGTTCCTTCATACCATTTCCGAACGCGAACAGTTGGCGCTGTATGACGCTGTGCTTGAGGACAAGGTAGGTCGGTTCGCGTTGAGGGCTGACCTACTCATCACGGTTGTTGATCTGAAGGAGTTCCATTTCATAGTTGTGAAGGCCTCAGGCGAGGATCGTCAAGTTCGATCCCGAATCACGATTGATGCAGCGATTCACTTACACGACAAGGGTGATGGTACCACCAGGGCCCGGATAATTGGGACATATGAAGTGACCGGGAAGGTGGCCACCTTGGGCGCCGGTCTGATTCGTTCGAAGGCACGAAAGATGGTTGACGAGTTTTGTGTTTCGGCTCAGGAAGGGCTCACAAATGCCGGTCCTTCCTGAGGTGCGTCACGTTCGGGCCTTCACGCTCGACGAGGCGCTTTCGTTGATCGATGACGACGTTGTGCCGTACGCGGGCGCAACAGAGTTGGTGCCAGCCATGCGTCTTGGAGTCCGCCGACCAGAGGCCATCGTTGACCTCAAACGGATAAATGAGCTCGGAGGGGTCGACTTAGATATGGCGACGAACGCGGTGCGACTTGGCGCTGCGATCACACATCGAGAGATGGCCGACAACTCGGTTGTTAATGAGTTTTTACCGTCGCTCGCCGCAGCAGCGGCCCATGTTGGAAATGTTCGCGTGCGAAACTCCGGGACATTAGGCGGGAACCTGAGTTTTGCCGAACCTCGTTCCGACCTGTCGGTAGTCCTATCCGCGCTTGATGCGACCGTTGAGATCGCCTCAGCTGGTGGGCAGAAAACGATACCGATGAAGGACCTGATTCTGGGAGCTTTCGAAACATGCCTCTCGCCTGACGAACTCTTGATCGCGGTGACCGTGCCATTCGAGCCGGTGGGTATGAGCTACTGGAAGTTGAAGAGCTACGAACGGCCAACGGTTGGGATTGCGAGCCTTCCAGTCGAGGGCGGATGGAAGATCGTCGTGGGTGCGGCGACCGAACGGCCGGAACAAACGACAATCGCCACGAACGACCTAGATGCAGTCGACGCCTTCGTCAACTCGCTTGACATCAGCGACGACCTCTCGGGGACGCCTGACTACAAACGCTCCATCCTCCGATCACGAATATCTCGAATCGTCGCACTTCCATGAGTACACCGGTCAACATTGCATTCGAGCTAAATGGGCGCAAGATCGATGCCTGCGTCTCGGCACGGACCACCGTCGTTGAGCTGCTCCGCGACACGTTCCGGCTGACGGGCACAAAGGTCAGTTGTGAGCTTCAGGTCTGTGGTGTCTGCACGGTTCTCGTCGACAGCCTCGCCGTAAGCGCCTGTTCCATGCTTGCTTGCGATCTCGACGGAACGTCGCTGACGACGATCGAGGGCGTGATGCAAGGGACTGAACTTCATCCCATCCAGGAGGCGTTCATCGAAACGAATGCGTTCCAGTGCGGCTTCTGTACACCCGGCTTCGTGATGATGACTCTTGCGTTGTTGGATCGCGAGCCAAACCCCACCGTGGAGACAACGCGTGACTGGCTTGACGGGAACATTTGCAGATGCACCGGTTACCAGCCGATCGAACGTGCAGTTCAAGTGGCGAGTCGGCGCCTCGCAGAAATTGAGTCAGACAGTGACTGACCGTCGATCTGTCCGCCGCCGCGATGCGTTTGCCAAGGTCACGGGGCGGGCGCTCTTCAGCATCGATAAAACGATGCCGCACATGGCGCACGCCGCCGTGGTTCGTTCTGAACGAGCTCATAGCGAGATCATCAGCATCGATTTCGGAGGGGCCCTCGAGGCGCCGGGAGTACTTGGTGTTGTCACTGGACAGGACCTTGTTGACATGGCGCCTCGGTTCGGCCACATCATCGCGGATCACCAGATTCTTGCAATCGACAAGGTCCGTTATTTTGGCGAGCCCGTTGCCGTAGTGGTAGCTGAAACGGTGGCGCAGGCGGCCGACGCGGCCGCAATGGTGTGGGTTGATTACCGCGATCTCGAGCCGTTCATGGATGCCGAAGCTGCGCTGAGGACGGAGCAGTTGATCCACAACAGTGCGTACCTGGGACCCAAAGGCGGCTTCCTCGGAATCGAAGCCAACGATTCAAACAGGAGCAACGTGGCCCACACGGTTGAGCTCAATTGGGGCGACGTCGAAGCTGCTTTTGCTGAGGCCCACGTGATCGTTGAGAATCGGGCGCATTTCCCGATGCTCTATGCCTACGCAATGGAGACTTACAACTCGATTGCAGATTACCGGGGTGACTCGCTCCACGTCATCTCCACGGCGCAGCACCCCGTCATGGTTCGTAAGGAACTCGCCGAGATCTTTGGTCTTCCACAGTCGGCGGTACGGGTTGAAGTGCCGTTTGTGGGAGGCGGCTATGGATCGAAGTCGTACACCAAGCTCGAACCTCTTGCTGCAGTCGCGTCCAAGGCGGTTGGCCGGCCCGTTCAGGTAACCACAGATTTCGAAGCTGCGATCAACACCACCCGCGTGGACAGCACCGATATCACGATGCGTACGGCGTTTGATGCTGAGGGACGGATCCTGGCACGCGAAGCCGACATCATCATGGACACTGGCGCGTACGCCGATAACAGCCCGCTCGTTCTCGAGAAATGTGCAAATCGCTGCTTCGGACCGTACCGCGTGCCGGCTTTGCGGGTGCATGCGCGGGCCGTCTACACCAACACAAGCCCAGCGTCGTCCTATCGGGGTTTTGGGGCGCCGCAGGGCGCACTCGCTGGAGAGGTTAATCTTGACATGGCGGCGCTACAGCTCGGTATCGATCCGGTCGAGCTTCGACGGCGCAATTTGGTAGCCCCTGGAGAGACTCTCATTGCGGGTAAGCGTCCGATGGATGCCGATCTGCTGGCAGACATGGAAACGGTGGCGGCAGCCCTGTCGCAACATGCGTCCCCTGAAGTGCCAGGCATCCGGCGCGGTCGCGCCCTCGCATTGTCCGCATCTGATGCCGGGGCGTCACCGATTTCGACGGCAATGGTTCGAATGCACGTGGACGGCTCGGCAACACTGCTTACCAGTAGCACAGAGATGGGTCAGGGAAGCAACACGGCCCTCGCTCAAATCGTCGCTCGGGAGCTAACGCTAGATATCAACCAGGTTGCTGTGGGACAGTCTGACACACTTTTCACTCCGTACGAGTGGACGACCGGGGCAAGTCGAACCACGACGATCGCTGGGCTAGCCATTCAGGCCGCATGCCAGGATATTTGGACAAAACTCCGGACCATTCATGCCAACAACCTCGGCATCGAAGTTGACACCGTCACCGCTTCGCGTGGTGCGTTATGGGTAGACGATGTGCCAATCGCACCGAGCGAGGTCATCAGCGAGTGGTTCGGTGCCCCGGCTGGTGAAGTTGTGGGCGTCGGAATCATTCGGAAATCTGGCTCGACCGAGATGCTGCCACCGTTCTGGGAAGTCGGGGTCGTTGGCGTTGAAGTCGCGGTCTACGAAGACACGGGAGAGGTTGTCATCGAGCACCTCGTTGTCGTCGGCGACGTTGGACACTCCATCAATCCCGACCTGGTGAAAGGTCAAGATCTTGGAGCCGCGACCCAGGGGCTTGGGTGCGCCCTCTGGGAAGAACTCATCTACGAGGGGCAACAGCTCACGAATCCAAATCTCGTGGAGTATCGAGTCCCAAGGTTTCGCGATATGCCAAAACGGGTCACCTCGGTAATTGCCGAGCGCGGCGACGGCGTTGGACCCTACGGCGCGAAGGGAAGTGGAGAGGGCGCTTTGAACCCGATACCGGCCGCCGTCACATCCGCAGTAGCTCAAGCGGTTGGCGTTTGGCCCGACCGGTTGCCGCTCAACCCGCAGCGAGTATGGGCTCTACTTTCCGCCGCCGCAGACGAGAAAGAGCCGGAATGAAATCAACTATTTCTTCTTCTTATTCTTCGTCGTCCATTAGCCGAGCATCTCGGTGAAGACATTTGTCTATCAAGGATCCAATTTACCAATATTAACCAAGCTAGAGGTATTATAATGAGAAACAAACAAAGCAAATTAAAGGGGGCTCTCGCCCTCACTATTACAGCGGCAATGTTGATAACAGCCTGCGGAAGCGACGGCGACACAAGCGCGAGCGTGGAGACGGCTGCGCCTGTTGAAACGGCGGCGGCTCCGGCCGACACTCAAGCGGCTGTGGTCGAAGAAACTCCAGAAGAAGTTTCAGAGGACACAACCGCCGATACGCCCGACGCAGCCGCAGTCGTCGAAGCACCCTCGAACGAATTTGACTACGCGAAGCTCGACCAGCTTTGTGAGGCCGGAGTCGACGAAGGTTCCTTCTCCTACTGGGCGACTATCGAACCTGACAACTTTGCTCGAATCCAGAAGCCGTTCAAGGATCGGTATCCCGGAATCAAGATCGACCTGCTTTCGGTCCGAGAAGAAGACGGCGCTGGCCGCATTTTGACATCGATTGCTGCAAATGAAAATCCCGGCGTTGATCTCATTTATGGTTCGCAAGATGGATTGTTTCCGATCATCAGCCGCGGCCTGATCGACGACAAGTTTGACTGGGCGACCACTGGAGTGGACCCTCAGATGATTCATTCAACCAACATGATTCGGCTGTTTGTCGTCGGTCTGGGTATTGCCTACAATACGAATCTGGGCACCCCATCGGACCTTCCCGCAACCTGGGAAGGCATGATCGACCCCAAATACGCTAAAGACATCGTCCTCGATCCACGCGGAAATCCGTGGGATCTGCTCTCCATCAAATGGGGTGAGGAGAAGACACTTGACTACGTGACGCGGTTGTCGGCGACGACGGACCCGATCATCATTAAGGGTGGTACCGCAGGCATGACTGAGGTGGTCGCCGGCGGAGCGCTTATGACGACCAGTGGACGGGCCGATTCCAATGCGGAACTCCAGAACGACGGGGCACCGGTCGAAATGCACTACACGGAACTTGTCCCTCTTCGAATCCTTTACAACGGACTCTACAACGATGCAAAGAATCCGAACGCAGCTGCTTGCTTTGCCGGTTGGCTTGCCTCGCCAGAAGGTATGGCCTCATTCGAGGCGGTGGAGTTTAAGGCAAATATTTTCCCACCCGCTGGTGTGCCCGAATCCGCCGAGCTTATTTGGGCAGACTCAGCAGAAGACGCTGAAAATGCAAACAAAACCGGCATCAAGGTACAAGAAATAATCGCTCCAGGTTTTGGAGATTAATAGTCGGTAAAAACCACTAGACGGGAGGGGGTGGTTCCGTGCTGCGGTCCCACCCCCACCCGTCACTCTGGAGGTTGTTTATAATGATAAGTCTTGAAAATTTGGTCAAAATATTCCCGCTTTCGGGCGGTGATAAGGTTGCTGTCGACAACATTTCGTTCGACTTGCCAAAGGGCGAATTCTTTACACTCTTAGGCCCTAGCGGTTGTGGAAAAACTACAACCCTCAGGTCGATTGCCGGCCTCGAGAAGCCGACTGCGGGTACGATTTCAATTGATGGTGAGAAGGTTTACGACAACAAGGTAATTGTGCCAGCGAATAAGCGAGGGCTCGGAATGGTGTTCCAGAGTTACGCTGTCTGGCCGCACATGTCCGTGTTCGAGAACGTGGCTTTCCCCCTCCACGTCGCTGACGAACGGCCGAGTCGATCTGAGGTAAAACGGCGCGTCCATGAAACGCTAGAACTGGTCGACCTGGGCGGCCTCGGCCAAAGACCGGCAACGATGTTATCCGGTGGCCAGCAGCAGCGACTCTCGCTTGCAAGGGCGCTTGTGAAGCAACCAAAGATGCTCCTACTCGATGAGCCACTCTCAAACTTAGATGCAAAACTTCGCGACCGAATGCGATCGGAGCTGCGTGTCATCCAGCAACACCTCGGCATCACCACCTTGTTCGTAACCCATGACCAGGTAGAAGCGTTATCGATGTCGGATCGAGTCGCTGTGATGAATAATGGAAAAATCGAACAGATCGGTGGTCCACGGGACGTGTACCACGATCCGCTTACTGCGTTCGTTGCGGATTTTATTGGCGGAGCCAACACGCTTGATGGAATTGTTGAAGCGGTCGAACCGGACGGTTCGGCCATTCTCTCGACGGAGTGCGGGCGCATTCTTGGGCGTGGCTTACCAGACCTTGTGGTAGGTCGCCCGGCGGTCGCATCTATTCATCTTGAAGATGTCCAGCTGAGTACGGATGAGGCAACCAACTTGTCTCAACACAACGTCTTTGAGGGCGTTGTGAGTCTCGGTCTCTTCAACGGACCGTCGGTCGTCTACCGCCTCTACGTTGGCGACCAGCTGATTGAGGCTCAGCTCGGCGGACACGATGCTTTTGCACAGGGAACTGAGATTCGCGTGATCCTTCCTAAACGGCATATTCGAATCCTGCAGCGGGGCCCTGAGGATCTGGCCCCGGCCAGAGGAGTTGAAGAAAAATGACCGTCACCGACGTCGTGGTCGAAGCTCCTGAGGCGAGTAAACCAAAACGACGATCTCGAATCAGCGGCAAGGCCCTCTATATCACGGGTACAGTCGCATTGCTTGGATACCTGGTGGCTGGTCCGCTCGGAGTACTCGTTTTCAGCAGTTTCAAGCGAACCGAGGGAACCCTTCCGTTCGAAGCGGAATCGCCCTACACGTTGGAAAACTATAGCGATGTATTTCTGTCGTCTTCGACCTTTTCCACACTCTGGAATACGGCCATCTACGCAGCGGGGGCGCTCACCCTGAGTTTCACAATAGCAATCACTTTGGCCTGGCTGGTCGAGCGAACCGACATAGCGTTCCGTAATACCATCTACACGATGGTGATTGCATCACTCGGAATTCCTGCCGTCATATCGGGAATATCATGGGGGTTGCTGGGTAGCGAGCGAATTGGGGTCGTGAATGTTTTCTTGAGGTGGGCGTTCCATCTGGATGGCATTGTCGGTCCGTTCAACGTCTTTTCGTTTCCGGGAATGATTCTTGTACAATCTCTCACGATGGTGCCGGTAACCTTTCTACTGATTTCTGGTGCGTTCAGAGCTATGGAAGCATCACTCGAAGAAGCGGCATTAATTTCTGGAGCGAGCTTTCGGCAGACGCTCGGCAAGATCTCGCTTCCGGTCCTCGCCCCAGCGCTGTTTTCCGCCGTCGTGTACCAATTGGTAACGGTAATTGAATCACTCGATATTCCGCTGATAATTGGGTTTCGAGGAAATATCCTCGTGCTGAGTACACGTGTTTACCTTGAGGTGCAACCAATTGGCGGACTTCCGAACTACGGTATGGCGAGTACGTTCAGTATTTTGATGCTATTTGTCGCCGTTGGTCCGCTGCTGTACTACAACCGCCTCATTTCTCGGTCAGACCGGTTCAGTACCGTCACCGGGAAATCTTATCACCAAAAACGCTACGAACTTGGTTCGGCTAAACCGTTCGTAACTATCGCCGTGTTCGGATATCTATTCCTCGCATTGTTGCTACCTATCCTGATTCTCGTTTGGACTAGCTTGCTACCGTTTTACCAGGTGCCGAGTATCGATGCGTTTAGTGATTTGCAGTTTGATGCTTACCGGAATCTGAACGACAGTGCTTTTTTCGTTGACGCTCTCAAGAACACCGTGATCGTCGGAGCAACCGTTTCGTTGACAGTCATGGTGGTGGGTGTGCTCGTGGCCTGGATCGTCGTGAGATCGGGGTCGAGATGGTCAGGTGCGCTCGACGTGCTTGCATACGTGCCACACGCTATGCCGGGTGTGATTATTGGTACTAGTATCCTGTTGATTTACCTCGTAGTCCCGGTACCGGTTGCGGGAACTGTATGGATCATCGTCATTGCCCTCAGTACCCAGTACATCAGTTTATCCACGCGATTGATGAACGGATCGATAACTCAGATTCAGGTGCAACTCGAAGAAGCCGCCGAGGTCAGCGGTGCCAGTCAGACGCAGGTCTTTCGAAAAATTCTTCTTCCATTGATATTGCCTCCGTTTGTGAACGGCGCACTGCTCGTTTTTCTTCTGTCGATAAGAAACCTCACGTTGGCATTGATCTTGGCTTCTCCGAAGGCAATTTTGCTCTCAGTTCTGATCTTTACAAGATGGGACGCGGGCCAAACTGAGGACACTGCAGCAATTGGTGTCGTCTTGGTGATCGTTACGGTCACACTGAGCATCATCTCGCGTCGTCTGAGTTCTAATGGCGACGTGGCTCGATGATGCGGGGAGACTCGTCACCGTCGTCGTAAGTCGAACCGAGAGATGACACCAGTGACGTTTGGACTGCTCGTTGAAGTGCCCCGGGATCGGTGACTGCTTGTTCTCTTGAGAGGATGAGTGCAGGTCAGAGAAGAAGCGACACCCGGGTAGGTACCCGGACGAGCTCTGTGAGCGCGCTGTGCGGATGGTGTTGGAGCATCAACACGAGTATCCGTCGCAGTGGAAGGCAATCGAATCGATTGCCAAGAAGCTCCAGGTGAATCATGAGACGTTACGTCAGTGGGTTCGCCGGGTCGAGACCGACACGGGTGATCGACCGGGCGTTACCACCGATGAGCGTGCCCGGATGAAAGCGCTCGAGCGTGAGAACAAAGAGCTGCGCCGTGCGAACAAAATTCTGAAGGCAGCGTCGGCGTTCTTCGGGGCGGAGCTCGACCGCCAGTCCAAGAAGTGATGGCGTTCATCGACGAACATCGGTCAAGGTTCGGGGTCGAGCCGATCTGCAGAGTACTCCGTGAGCACGACTGTGGGATTGCCCCGAATACCTATTGGGTTGCCAAACAACGACCCCCGTCAGCACGAGCGTTACGCGATGTTGAACTCGTTGCCGAGGTGCACCGGGTGTTCGTGGAGAACTTGTTCGTCTATGGCGCCGACAAGATTTGGACCCAACTGAACCGCGAAGAGATCCGTGTGGCGCGCTGCGCCGTTGAACGGTTGATGCGCGCCGAAGGGCTCTGCGGAGCCCGGCGGGGCAGGGCGTTCACGATCACCACCCAGGGCGACGACGGGCTGCACCGGCCAGCCGACCTGGTTGATGGCAAGTTTCGGGCGCCGGCACCTGACCGGCTTTGGGTTGCGGACCTGGCCTACGTCAAAACACATTCCGGGTGGGTGTATGTCGCGTTCATCATCGACGTCTACTCCCGGATGATTGTCGGCTGGCAAGCCAGCCGATCGTTGCGGTCAGATTTGGCGATCGACGCGTTGGACATGGTTGTCTGGAACCTGAAGCGAGCTGGCCGGTACCTTGATCAGCTGATTCATCACAGCGACCGCGGCGTTCAATATTTGTCGATCCGCTACTCCGAGCGTCTTGCTGACAACGACATCGTCGCATCGGTTGGGTCCAAGCGCGACAGTTACGACAATGCGATGACTAAATCGTTCAACGGGCTCTACAGATGGGAACTGATCTACTCGCAAGGCCCCTGGCGCGGTCCCGACCACATCGAGTTCGCCACGACGACCTACGTCGACTGGTTCAACCAGCGCGGTCTGCACGGCGAAATCACCAGCGATGCGACCTGCACAATCCCGGCAGAAGCCGAGACCGACTACTACCGTCAGAAGCAACCAGCCGAAAAGGCTGTCACCTAATAACACGAGCAGTCATCAAACCCGGGGCGCTTCAAAGCTGGTTACACCCACACCTGGCATGATCTCCCTTGATACTACGCCACCCACCAAGTGGCGGCCGAGGTAAGGATCGACCTCATTTATCAGGCACTCGGACACAGCTCGCCGAGAATCACCTGGGATATTTACCTCGGCAACGACGGCGGCTCCGTCGACGCGAGCGAGGCAATCAGGGGTAACTGGTGGAGCCCCACTCGGTGCGGTTCGTTCTCGACGCATCACCGACTGGACGCGCGCCATCGTCTATACGAAGAACACGAAGTTCGACGAAGGCTTTACGAGTTTGCCGTGGCTGCGTTCGGCCCGACCCCGGCGGCGGCCAACCGTTGCTTGGCTTCCTCGTAAACACCGTGAGGGAGGGAGCCGAGTTTCGCCACGGCCACATTTTCGTCGAGATGATCGGGGTTGATTGTTCCCACGATCGTGGTGTCCACGTGCGGG
>Ga0209830_10001769_pt1 | contig 18468 bp, 18 predicted proteins | sample ArcticOcean_MG_C_12_FD_187439 | JGI IMG/M metagenome (GOLD analysis project Ga0209830, IMG submission 187439) | Marine microbial communities from western Arctic Ocean - ArcticOcean_MG_CB8_130 (SPAdes) (version 2) | ecosystem: Environmental > Aquatic > Marine > Oceanic | place: Arctic Ocean...
AACATCAACAGGAAAAGTGCGCCCACTAACCTCGACGACTGGGGCATGATCAAAGTGTTTGCTAAAACGCTCTAGATCAATGGTAGCTGAAGTAATAATGAGTTTTAAATCAGAGCGACGACCCAATAATTGCTTTAAATAACCCAATAAAAAATCAATATTTAAGCTACGTTCATGGGCCTCATCAACAATAATGGTGTCATAACGCAATAAGTCTGGGTCTTGCCGAGTTTCTGCCAATAAAATGCCATCGGTCATTAACTTAATATGACTAATGGCGCTCACTTGTTCTGTGAAACGCACCTGAAAGCCTACTTGTTGCCCTAAGGGCACTTTGAGCTCATCTGCAATGCGTTGACCTACTGTTCGAGCCGCTAAACGACGAGGCTGTGTGTGGCCGATCATGCCACCCACCCCGCGCCCTGCTTCTAAACAAATCTTGGGCAACTGAGTGGTTTTCCCCGAACCCGTCTCGCCAGCTAACACCACCACCTGATGTTCACGGATTAACTGCACTAACTTTTCACGCTGTCCACTGACGGGCAATTCAGGGGGATAGTCTAACGTGGGTAAAGCGCTTTGACGCTGTTCGTAGAGGGTTTGGCTTGCTAGGGCTTTGGTTGCTAACTGTTGGACTAATTTATCGCTTGGCTGGCCACGCTTTTGACGTTGGGCAATGCGTTGAGACAAGTTTTTGAGTTCAGCTTGGTCTTTGACCATGCAGTTAGAGAATACAGAAGACATATAAAAAAGAGATGATTTTAAAGCGGGCAGTTTAGCACACTATGGAAGGAGTTTATTACCACTTTACTGCACGTTATATACTTGTAATCTGTGCCACTACAAATACTTGATGTAGTTTACATACATTAATAATGGGCTTAATCTCAGGATATTCTGGCCTATGACTGGCCAAAAACTGGGTTAGTAGTGCAATAAGCTCCCAAGCCATTAATTGGTGCTCAGGCCTGCTTTATACCCAAAAGCAAGAGTCTATCTACGGCATTAGCTGTGTCTGTTTATGTGTCTGTTTATCTGTTTATCACGATGCCTAGTGGGCCACTGTGTGGCCTAAAGGCGCGATAGTATCGCCTTCACCACCCTTGAGAGGTTTGGATTAAAAAAGTGACAGTAATGTGGTGGGTTGCGGGGCGCTTGGTTGGTTGCGGGACGCTTGGTGGCGCCAAGGGAGGCATGTGCCTCAATCTATGCTTTTGGTTTTGTGAACTTTATTAACCTGCCAGATGGGCCATCCTCCAAAACCCAAATGGCCCCATCTTGGCCCATTTCAACTTCTCTTACTCTTTGAGACCAACTGAATCGTTCAGCTTCAAAAGGCTTTTCATTATTAAAACCTATTCGAACCAGCGCTTTGCTTTTCAATCCTCCAATAAAAGCATTTCCATTCCATTCGGTAAATTCATGCCCTTCATAAAAAATCAATCCTGACGGAGCTACCGTAGGTACCCAATAAAGTTTTGGTGCCATGAACTCTGGTCTTGTTTTATGCATGGGAATTTTTGCTCCACTATAATGATTGCCTTGCGACACTATTGGCCATCCGTAATTTTCACCCGCAGCGATTAAATTAAATTCATCGCCATGCTGTGGACCCATTTCGTGCGCCCATAGTTCACCATTTTTAGCAAATGCGATTCCAAGGGCATTCCTGTGACCCAACGACCAAAAGGTTTTTGCAAGATCGCCTTTATCTTGAAATGGGTTGTCTCTAGGTATGGTGCCATCGTCGTTTAGGCGGATAATTTTTCCTAATGCCGTGTCCCATTTTTGTGCGGGGGTTTGTTCTTGCCGATCACCAGAGGTAATGAAAATCTTGCCAACGTGTTGTGTTCCATCAACACCAAATGCAATTCTGTGAGAAAAATGTCCTTGCCCCGATCGAGCGGGTGTTTGTTTCCAAATGGTTTCAATGTTTTTCAGATGTGGTTGATCTGATCTTCCCAATGTGGCTCTTAATACGGACGCATATCGTGTCTTTCCTGCATTGTCTGAATTGATGTACGATATATAAACTAATTTATTTTGTGCATAATTTGGATGCACAACGACATCACCTAAACCGCCTTGGCCACCTGCAAAAACTTTTGGAACTCCAGAGACTAAAGACTGTTCACCACTGGTATTTACGAGCCAAAGTTTTCCAGCTTTTGTAGTGACCAGTAGATTTTCGCTGTCAATAAAAGACATTGCCCAAGGACTATTGAATTCAGAAACAACTTTCCCTTCCAATGTGCTACCTGCACTTCCAGTAACAACATTATTTGCCCAAGCATTTGAAGCTAAGTTTATGAGCAATATTAGAATAACCGTACGCATTTAATACCTATCCCGTACATCGAACTTCTCCCATACAACGCATGAAGCATTATCCATTATGTACTTTCCAAAGTCTGATCCATCAATTTTACAGTACCCGACCAGGCGATCACATGTCGTTACTCCCGTATGTTTGCAGACTGCTTTCAAACCAGTCAACTGTTTTGCCACCTCAGTCGCATAGTTGTCCTTTTGGGGGCCTTGGGTTCGTCACTATGGCAATGGTATGGCTAAGAGCCTGTTAAAGTAGCAGCGGATTAATCCCTTAATGCCCGGCGTAAAATCTTACCCACATTAGTTTTGGGTAAATCATCTCTAAACTCCACTTCCTTGGGTACTTTATAAGCAGTTAAATGTTCTCGGCAATGGCTGATGACATCGTCTGCGGTTAAATTAGGGTCAGACTTAACCACAAACAGCTTCACGGTTTCACCGCTTACTGAGTTAGGAATACCAACGGCAGCGCACTCTAAAATACCTGAGTGTTGACTTGCGATATCATCTATTTCGTTGGGGTACACATTAAAACCAGACACGTTAATCATATCCTTTATGCGATCAACAAGCCGAATAAAACCATCTTCAGCTAATATAGCCACGTCGCCCGTCTTAAACCATCCATCAGCATCCATCACCTGCGCTGTCGCTTCAGGTCGCTGCCAGTAGCCTGCCATCACTTGCGGCCCTTTAACACAAAGTTCCCCTTCTTGATCAAAACCTAGGTCAGTGCCGTCCTCACTAATCACCTTGACTTGAGTACCCGTGACCACTTTACCAATAGTGCCAATACGAATATCACGATAGGGATTAAAGGAAACGGCTGGAGAGGTTTCAGTGAGTCCATAGGCTTCTTGTATTTGACACCCTGTGACATTTTGCCAAGTGGATGCTGCCGCTTCAGTTAGGGCCATACCACCAGAAATCGTGTGTTTTAAGTGGCTAAAGTCCAGTGCATTGAATTCTTTATTGTTGCACAGGGCGACAAATAGCGTATTGAGTCCCGCGAAGGAAGAAAACTTATGTTTACTTAACTCCTTCACAAAGCCTGGAATATCTCGAGGGTTAGGAATAAGCACCATTTCATGGCCCATATCTGACATCACCAAACTCACGGTAAATGCATAAATATGGTAGAGCGGTAATGGCGCAATCATCACTTCTCGGTCACCGTCTAATATGTCCACAATGAGTTCGCGCACTTGCATCATGTTGGCAACTAAGTTTTTATGCAATAACTGGGCACCCTTAGAAACGCCGGTAGTGCCGCCAGTGTATTGCAACACTGCGGTGTCATCTAGGGTTAAAGGCACAGCAACAGGGGCCTTTTTGGCACCTAATGCCAAGGTTTCACGAAAACTTAAAGCCTGGGGCAAAGCATAGGCGGGCACCATTTTCTTGACCCGCTTCACCACTGTATTAATTAACAAACGCTTAGCAAAGGGATGCATGTCAGCCAATTCAGTAACAATGACATGTTTGATACCGGTTTTAGGCACCACTTGTTCAGCTAGGCTGGCCATGTTGGCTAAAATCAATAGGGCTTTGGCACCAGAATCATTAAACTGGTGCTCCATTTCTCTCACGGTATACAAAGGATTAGTATTCACCACCACCATACCCGCGCGCATGGCACCAAAAACAGCAATCGGGAATTGCAGTACATTGGGCAATTGGATAGCAATGCGGTCGCCAACCATTAAATCGGTATGATTTTGTAAATAAGAAGCGAAGTTAGCCGTTAGGCGCTCCATCTCAGTAAATGACAGGGTTTGCCCCATGCAACTAAAGGCAGGCTTTTGGGCATACTTATCGCAGGCTTCTAGAAACACATCAGTAACAGAATGATATTCGCCAAGGTCTACACCAGCAATTTGAGTCATAATAAAACCTTTAATTATTGTTATTAATAATGTAATTGACACCTATGCTAATCAAACATTTGTTTGAAAACCAGTAAAACTTTTAAGCGAGTAATGGCATCATTCAAGTCAAGGCACCATATCAGCTTAATGCAATGCCTTTATGCAGCACCAGCATGTCACCAGGCTGAAGGGTATGCCAAGTTTCGTTATCGGTTAAGGGCTCTGTTGCCACCACCGACACAATGTCGTTGGGCGTTGTCTCTTTACCAAAATCTACGTTCACATCAGCATCACTTAAGCAGGCATTACCAAAAGGCGCCCTGCGGGTAATCCAACTGAGTTTGGTTGAGCAGAAACAATAAAGATGATCACCGTCTGACAAGAGCATATTAAATACTCCCAAGGTCTTCAAAAACTGACACCGCTGCTGCAAAAAGTAGCGCACCACCGACGCATCCGAGGGGGGTTTAGGAAAAGCCGTGCGCAGTTCACCTAACAACCAACAAAACACATGCTCGCTATCTGTATCCCCCACGGGCAAGTAGTGCTTCAAAGCTAAGCTAGAGGTATCCTTAAGTTGCCCGTTATGGGCAAAAGTCCAGTGCTGACCCCACAACTCCCTTTGGAATGGATGTGTGTTCTCTAAACAAGTACGACCCACATTAGCCTGACGAATATGACTAATAACGATGTGTGACTTCATGGCATGGCGCTGCACTAAGCGGGCCACTTCTGAATTAGCACTGGGTTGGGGGTCGTGAAAAGAGCGACAGCCTTTGCCCACATAAAAACTAATGCCCCAGCCATCACGATGGGGCCCACTGCCGCCACCACGCTGCATGAGCCCAGTAAAACTAAAACAAATATCAGTAGGCACATTAGCACTCATGCCTAAAAGTTCACACATAGGATCGGCTCCAGCCTAACTTAGGGTCAAATTAACCCCCATTATCTTGGAAGTCACCCCTTTTGCTCAAGTGTTATTTTGAGTATGGCACCGATTAGACCTCAATGGGTTCCAATAACACGCTGGTCGGTTCGAGTTGAGAATAATCATCATGGCCTTGTGCTGCTATTTCATCACGATGGCCTCATAAGCTGCCTCCAGGTTCGATCACCATTTGCTGGCAATGCACCTTACCCGACACCAAACCACCTAGAAAAATGGTTAAGTCTTGACACCACATTTCACCTTCAAAGCGACCTGCAATTTGTACTAATTGACCTTTAACACAGCCATTGACTTGACCTTTAGCACCCACGGTCATGGTGTCTTGGGCGCAGATACTGCCCTCCATAGCGCCATCCACCTGCAGTTGACCAGATACCTCAATATCGCCAATAAATCGGTTACCTGTTGCAATAATAGTTACTGCTGTAGTTGGGTAGTCTTGAGTTGAGTGGGTTTGATTAAAGATTGCCATTGAACCTCCTTAACTTGTTGAAAAAGGCTATCGAAATTGGATAAGTTCCAATTAATAAATGGCCAAGGGTTTTTTTGTTTTGCTAAAAATTGTATTTCGTAATGCAGGTGCGGCGCATTAGATAACCCAGTACTGCCGCACAGACCAATAACCTGACCTTTATCAACAAACTCAGCACGGTGCACTAAACGTTTTTGTAAATGAGCATAACGACTCGAAAAACCATAACTATGGGTTAACGTAATCACATTGCCAAAGCCTGGGGATTTTATGCTGCTAGCCACCACACCATTGGCTGTGGCTAATATTGGAGCACCTTCTGCACACCGAATATCAATACCTTTATGCATTTTTTTTGCACCTGTAATGGGATGTAAACGCTTGCCATAGGAGGAAGTAATCGCCGTTTTTTTGGCCACAGGCCACGAATTTGGAATGAGGGCCAGCAATGTGAGTCGATGCTGCGCAGTTTGTATCATTTGAGGAGCTAAGGTTAAATCAAATTCATGATCCGCCTGAGTACCTAAAAGACTCTGTAACTGGCGCAAGCTCTGCTCCATGACTAAAAATTCTTGGTTTTGTTGATGCAGTTGCTGACTCATCTTAAACCGAGATTGAGTTTGCCTAAGTAACGCTTGATTAATCTCAGAGTGAGATTTCACGAGTCCAGTTAAGCGTTGTTTTAAGGCTTGAATGGTGGCGTTATCGTGTTTAGTTTTACTTTCCAAGTGTTCTAAAGACGCTGCTGCTGCCGGTGCAATATTTAGAAAATGCTGAAAATCAACCATCGGTATTGCTGTATGTTTAGAGGCAGGCAACAACTTTGCAACACTGGTTTGTAGTTTGTGGATTTGGTCTTTAGATTTAATGTCAGACTGTCGGAAGCTTTCAGCTTGTCGCAGCACATCATGATGAGCCTTGCCTAACCACACAAGCGCACCCCCACCCACCATAAGGCTCATAAGCGTGAGAGTGATAATTGTAAGGCCAATTTTTTGGTGAGTTCGGGTTAAATAAAATTGGGTGGAACCCAAATAATTAGTCACCGTGACTAACAGACTGCGCCGCAAATAAAGACTCCGTATAAGGAGGGGTCAACTGCAACCCCGTTATTACCCTTATATAGTCTAGGCGTTATTTTGAATTTAGCTGAATGATTTAGGCCTACGGCGTAAAATAATCACTAACACCAACAAAATAAAGCCCGCTCCAAGCCCTATAATCCAGCGCCAATCTGTGGATGACATGGTTTCTTCAGTCACTTGGCTGTTGCTAGTGTCAACATTCTCATTAGCTGTGCCATCGGCCTTAGGTTGGGTAGGCGCCGTTTTTTCTGGGCTCATGACCTTGGCTTTTATTTTTTTAACCAAACTGGCAATCTGACTTGCCGCTGTTTCGGGTTGGCTCGCAGCTTCGGCTGGCTTGGCACTTGAGTCTTCTTCCATAAGGGACTGCAGCGCAGGTGAAGCCGTCTCATTGCTTACTGACATCGCTTCAACTTGAGACGTCTGATTAGTCACCTCTTCAGTTTCCAAGACACCAGAAGAGTCTGCTTCATCACTGACTAAAGGCGCCAGTGGATGAACTCTAAGACTGCGGTTAATAGTGCGTATGAGTTGGCCGTTAGCCACTGAGATTGTGAGGTTATACATGCCCGGTTTATCGAGCACCGGCAATTGCATACGGGTTTTAGCATCTGCGACAAAGGCCTGTTGCTGGCTGAACACTTGCGCATTCCCATCGCTCATATTGACTTTGAGCTCAAAGCCTTGCAGTTGTTCAGCAGACAATAACTCACCCCGTTCGTTGGCTAATTGCACATCAATATAACTGCGCTGGCCTACCTTGATGTTTTGATGACTTTGTTGCAATAGTATCTGCAATTTACCAACGACATTGACACGTTTCAAAGTGGCCGTATCACTAATTAAAGCCCAAGTACCCGGAGTGGGTTGTTGCACCCTAATCACATCGTGGGTTAATGACGATTGCCATTGTTGATTAATGCGGGTTTGTTGACGACCAAAGACTCGCTGCTTACCATCTTTAAGTTTAACGTTGTCATCTCCATTTTTTTCAATGACCACAGTCATGGACTCAACACCTTGTTGCACCACAAAAGACTGTTCAGTGACTTGCACAGGCACTTGTTGGGTAATGACCGTATTGTCCAACGCCCTTAAGAATATTTCTAACAACTGGTCAGCATTCACTGCCACCTCAAACAACCCATCTGTGGCTTGGGCCATTGCACCTAAAGTGGCCTTATCTGCTTTATGGGATAAGCCCACCGTGTGCACTCGAGCACCCACGTTAATGTATTGTTGCAGAATAGGGCCCAGCAGGGCCGTGCGGGCACGTTTATTCTTCGCCGCATCCTTACTCACATCAACCATACCGTCCGTTAACAATATGACATGCAACTGCCTACCTTGGACTTGATCTTGGGTATTAAATGAGGCCGCATTGAGAGCTGCTCCAATGTCCGTAAATTGGCCATTAGAGGAAATATTTTGAGTGGCAGCAGAGGCCTGCTTTTGCCATTGGGCATTCACCACACCATGAGGCACAATGACCTTAGGGTCATCAGCAAACTGCCAAATACCGGCCTTGCTGCCGGCTGGCAATAATTGCGTTAATACCTGCAAGGCTGGAATGCGTAATTTGTTGGGGTCGGTGTCTTTCATGCTGCCAGACACATCAATCAACACCCGAATATCCATTTCATTAGATAAGGGTTGGCTCATGGTTGGTTGTGTATAAGCAATAAAGACTACTAAAAGCGACGCACTTAGACTGCGTATAGCATGAAATTTAAACATTGATTCCAAACCCAATTATTATAGTTATGCCAAACACTTTAACACAAAATAAAGATACTGCACCAAGGCACTGTATCTAACATTATTCTCCTAAGTGTTGGATTTCGATGATGTGTTCACCCCAGCGACTTTCTGGCACCTTAGCCTCTGAAACCGCCCACTTACGCACTGTCATACCGGCTTTGACAGTAGATTTTGGGTCACCTGTGACCAAGGGGTGCCAATCTGGTAAATCCTTGCCCGCTGACACACGCCTGTAACCACAGGTTTCAGGCAACCAGTTGAACTCAGCCACTGTATCAGGGGTGACCAAGGTACAGTCTGAAACTTTATCTTGGCGCGTTTCATAAACGCTGCACTTGCAAGACTTAAGATCTAAGTAACGACAAGCCACACTGGTGTGGTACATCAAAGGCGTGTCGTCATCAATTAATTTTTGTAAACAACAGCGGCCACAGCCGTCACATAAAGACTCCCATTGCTCACTGGTCATCTCTTTGGGTGCGGTTGTTTTCCAAAATCCTGTTTGTGTCGACTCTTTCATAAGCTCCAGTTTATCCCTATAAGAGGGTAAAAGTTAGTAGGTTGGGTTAACCGGTGTTCTGTAAAGATCTAACATGTACTCTTCACGCACGGGGGGCATTTGTAAATAATAACCTTGTGCATCAATATTAGACAAGATGTCTTCTGCCTTGGCTTTCGCGAATTTTTTATCAGCTGTTAGTAACATATCCATGCGGTGCTCAGGTTTACCAAACATTTTAAGCAAGGCCTCTGGCACTAGACTTAGGGCTTTGGTTTTATCCACATAAAGATACATTTCGTCTTTCTTTTTGCTGCGATAAATAGAGCAAATAATACGTTTTTGAGTCATTAATGTGTCTCTTGGATGAGTTTATATTCCCTGGCAATTGGCTCGGCAAGAAACTCTTCTCTCCAACCTTCCCAGTTACTTGGTAAGCTAAATGGCTGCTCATTACGCAAGCCTTCGAACAGCTCAAGCAGCTCTTTTTTGCGGCCCATTAATTGTACTTGAAGCACGGCATTTTCAGCTTGATCTGTAACCACTTTATGCAGGCGTTTGTAGTCTTTGTTTTCATTTTTAGACAAGGGCTGGGGCACGCCTGGCAAGACTTCAGAGGAGGCCTGCAGAATAGACAACCATTGTTTACCATAGCGCCTTAAACTGCTGGGGCGCACGTCAGGGCATTGGCCTAGGGCATTGAGATCGGTGGGATTAGTGCGTGCCATCTCAATCAAACTGGTGTCCTTGACCACAAAATTCTTTGGCCTGTTTTCACTCCGAGCCACCTCTTCTCGCCACGCGGCTAAGCCACGCAAACGGCCAACCGACTTGCCTTGCAAACGCCAAGCATTTTTCATTTGGATATAGGCCAGTTCTGGAGCTATGGGTGGCTTGGGTTGAGATAAACGTTGCATGTCTTGCTCATACCATTGCCACACACCTTTATCTTTTAGGCGCTGGGCTAACAAATCATAGCACTGCATAAGGTGGGCTACGTCCATCGCTGCATAATGGCATTGGGAATCTCGTAACGGACGCTGCAACCAATCTGAACGTGTCTCGCCTTTGTCGACAGTTTCCCCTAGTAGGTCTAACACCAAACTTTGATAACCTGGCGACAAGCCCATGTCTACAAACGCTGCGGCAATTTGCGTATCTGCTATGGGTGTAGGGCGTAACGCTAGCCAATGCTGAAATAATTCTAAATCTTCACTGCAGGCATGCATCACTTTAAGGGTGCCAGGGTCTGTTAACAGAGCTTGTAATGGCTGCCACTGGTCAATAGTGATTGGGTCTATTAAAAAGGTTTCACCCGCAGCGGCTATTTGAACTAACCCGGGAATAGGATAAAAGGTGTCTACCCTCACAAACTCCGTATCTACTGCAATGGCGGGGGCTTGAATAAGTGTTTCACAAGCCTGTTGCAGGCCTGCATTGGTATCAATGTATTGGTAATCAGATGGCATAGTTAGGTGTAACTCTTACGGCCGGCAAAGGCGTGAGCCAAAGTGCCGCCATCAACATACTCTAGTTCTCCACCAATGGGGACTCCATGGGCTATGCGGGTCACATTAATGGTTTGGAGGCTTGGCTGTTGACTTATTAATTGGTGAATGAAATGGGCAGTAGCGTCGCCCTCGATGGTAGGGTTAGTGGCAATAATAACTTCTGTGATCTGTTCATCACTCAGGCGTGAAATTAAAACGTCTAAGCCCAGTTCATTAGGGCCAATACCGTCCATGGGGGAAAGATGCCCCATGAGCACAAAATATAAACCCTTAAACCCAGCCCCTTGTTCAATAGCCAACACATCTGCAGGTGTCTCAACAATACACAAAGTGGACATGTGCCGCTCTGGCTGGCTGCACAGACGGCATATCGGTAACTCACTGTGGGTTCTGCATTGTTCACAGCGCCCTACTTTATCAAGGGCAAGGTTTAAGCTTTGGGCAAGCACTGCCCCACCTTCACGATTACGCTCTAAAATATGCAACGCCATGCGTTGAGCTGATTTACGGCCAACACCTGGCAAGCATCGTAAAGACTCAATAAGATCATCAATGAGTGGGCTAAAGGACATGTATGGTGAACCTATAATTAACTTAAAACGGCATTTTAAAACCCGCCGGCATACCCATGCCAGCGGTCATATCAGACATATTATTCTGGCTGGCCTGCTCTACTTTACGCACCGCGTCATTCACGGCTGCCGCCAATAAATCTTCGAGCATTTCTTTGTCTTCAGACAAAAGTGAATCATCTAAATGAACACGTTTTACATCATGACGTCCAGTCATTACTACTTGCACTAGGCCTGCTCCAGCCGCGCCAGTAAATTCAGCTTTAGCCATGTCTTCTTGTGCTTGTTGCATTTGTTCCTGCATTTTTTGGGCTTGTTTCATGATATTGCCCATGCCACCTTTTAACATATTAGTTTCTCTGTAATAAGTTTAAGTTTCAATTTCAATAGGGTTAACGGGTAACACACTATTGGTATCTAGTTGGCCATTAAAAGCCGTGGTTAAACTGGCCACATTAGCATCATTTTCTAAGGCTATGATGGCTTGCTGTTGATGTTCTGTTTCACGCCTTTGACGGTTGGCAAAAGGCGTTTCTATCTGGGTTTCGCCAATATTAATGGTGAGTTCCAAATTACAACCAAACATTGCTTCCAAGGCCTCACGCATGCGACCTTGATGAGTGTCATTGAGCATACTACTTTGGCCTTGCTGCAAGGTAAATTGTAGCTTTGTGCCTTGTCGCTGGGCGAACACCATATTAGATGCAATGCCATGAGTCATGCCTGATAAATTAAGATCATTAAACACTTTAACCCAGTTCTCTTGCGTTAAATCAGCCAAAGTCCAATCACGACCCGATTTTGCAGGCATTAAACCCTCTGCCACTGCAGGTTCACTTTCACTTTCACTTTCAGATTCTGGTGCCAAGGCGGGTTCAGCTGCTGCGGCTTGTTCTAGTTGGGGTTCTAGTTGGGGTTCTAGTTGGGGTTCTGGCTCACCTTGTGGCTCACCTTGTTGTTCTTCATGCGCATGATTAAACACCGGCTGCTGTGCTTGCATCGGTTCTTCTTCCCAAGGCGGTGACTCTAGATCTGGTGGTGAATCTTGAACTGGCGCTGTCTCTTTAACAGGCACGGCCTCTTGAACCAGCACTGCCTCTGGCACAGAGGGTTCTTCATGTGGTGCGTCAGGCACTGACGCCATCTCAGTAACAGGCATGCCCTGTGCTGCAGACTCATCAACTTGCTTAACTTGCTCAACTTGCTCAACTAAAGACTCTGCTGCACTTTCTACAACAGCTTCTGCTGCAATAATAGACTCTGGCATTTGGGCTTGGGCTTGAGTTTGGTTGTGAGTTTGCGTTTGAGGTTCTGTGATTTTCATCTGGCCTGCGTGCTGCTGTGGCCTGAAGGCTAGCATCCGTAACAAAGCCATTTCAAAACCGGCTTGCAGATCGGGTGCAAGTTCTAAATCTTTGCGCGCCATAATACCCATTTGGTAAAACAACTGAACGTCTGCAGGGCTCGTTTGTTGGGCTAGTTCTTTCACCTTAGCTCTATCAAACTGCACAGACACAGGAGCCTCTGGTAATACCTGACAAATGGCCATTTGATGCAACAAACTCAATAAGTCTTCTAGGGCCCCAGTGAAATCTTGCCCCTGCTCTCCCAGTTCACCAATAAGTTTCAACAATTCAGAGGCGTTGCCTTGCTGTAACTGGCTGACAATCTCAACGACTTTGCCTTGGTCAATGCTACCTAACATTTGGTTAACAGCAGATTCCGTTAAATCACCACCACAAAAAGCAATGGCCTGATCTGTCAAACTCAAAGCGTCACGCATACTGCCTTTAGCAGCGCGACCCAACTGCCACAAAGAGGCTTCGGCAAAGGCAATGGTTTCACTTGTAAGCACATGTCGTAAATGGCCTGCAACTTGCTCAGCAGGCATGTTCTTAAGGTTAAATTGTAAACACCTCGACAGCACCGTGATGGGCAGTTTTTGTGGGTCGGTGGTGGCTAACAAGAACTTTACATGAGGAGGTGGCTCTTCCAAGGTTTTAAGCAAGGCATTAAAACTGCTGGTAGAAAGCATGTGCACTTCGTCAATCAGATAAACCTTAAAGCGGCCTCTTGTAGGCGCATACTGCACGTTATCGAGCAACTCTCTCGTGTCTTCTACTTTAGTTCGTGAGGCCGCGTCCACTTCAATCAGGTCAACAAAACGACCCTCAGTAATTTCAACGCAACTTGAACACACACCACAGGGAGTAGAACTAACGCCCTCTTCGCAGTTAAGGCAGCGCGCCAAGATGCGCGCAATTGTGGTTTTACCAACCCCACGGGTGCCAGCAAACAAATACGCATGATGCAAGCGTTGCTCATCTAAGGCATGCACCAAGGCACGTAATACATGCTCTTGACCTACCATAGTGTGGAAATTTTGGGGCCGCCATTTACGGGCTAAAACCTGATATGCCATGCAGGGACTCGTTCAGTAGAAACACAAACTAGAAAACTAGCGTTTTAAACAACATTGTTAATCACATTATAGGAGCCACGCGCAATTAAAGCTACCAACTAAATCAAATGCTGGCGCAGTGCTTTTTAACTGCTCACTTGCCTACTTGTCTGAACAAAAGCGGCGTTACAACGGCAACTCATAATCCACCTCAAGGGCGAACTTGGGCTCTGAGTGCATGGCCCAGTAGGCGTCTTGCAATTGCTGCGTCAGAGGCCCTATCTGCCCCCGACCTAACACCTGATGATCCACCTGAGTAATGGCCATAATGCCACCGGCAGTACTGGTGGCAAAGGCTTCATCAGCTTGACGCAAATCTTGCGCTGAGATTTCCCCCAGCTTTACTTGTAGGCCTAATTGCTGGGCCAATTGCATAGCCGTTTTGCGCGTAATGCCCTCAAGCACCCCCTTTGCAGTGGTGCGCAACTGGCGATCTTTAATGATAAAAATATTAAACCCAGGACCTTCTTTTATGTTGCCCTTGTCATCCACTACCGCCGCCGTTTGAGCGCCTAGGTCATAGGCTTCAAATTGCCCCATAACTAAATCTAACCAATGGTAGTTTTTGATGGTGGGGTCCACCGAGGCACTGGGAATACGCTGTTGTTGGCTGATAGCCAGATGCAAACCTTGATCAGGCTGGCTAATCCAAACAAAGGGCACTACAAAAGCAAAAAACTGGTTTTTACAAGTGCGAGGGTCACGCGAACCCGACTCTGGCACGCCCCGTGTGGTAATCATTTCTACATAGGCATTGCGCAAGCCACTTTGCCCCACTAGCTTTAATAACAAGGCTGTCAGTTGGGTTTCGTTATAAGGAATGGACATGCGTAATTTTTCCATGCCTGCAAAATAACGCTGCACATGCTCGTCTAAGCGAAAAAAATGTCCATCCCAAACATGCGCCACGTCATAGGTGGCATCAGAATGCAAAAAACCCCAATCTAAAAGGGATATTTTTGCCTCGTTAATGGGCACTATTTCACCATTTACATGGGCTAAGCTTTGGGGTGTCATAGTTGGTCTCCAAACCGATATGGTTGATGCTTACTTAGCCTGCTCGCGCATCACAATATAGTAAGTAGAAGCAATAATAATAGCCGTACCCATTAAGAATTTAAGAGTAATGCTCTCATTAAAAAACATGATGCCAATGCCAATGCCTAAAGGTATCGCTAAAAAGTGTAATGGAGCAAGCATAGAGGCTTGAGCATACATATGGCTTTGGGCCAGAAAGAACTGCTGAAAACTGGCACAAACACCCAGCGCAATGAGCAGATATAGAGGGGTTAGGGATGAAAGTTGTTGTATCGCGTCAAAACCATCAAAGCTAAAGGCAATAATGCCTGCTAAAACCACTCCCGTTGAGTTGTACCAAATGGCCGTTGTTACAGCAGGATCAGTGCGTCCCAACACGCGCAAATAGACAAACATAAGGGCAGAAAAAAAGGCCCCTAATAAAGCGTAAAACACACCCAATAAATTAACCGTGGGTGTCAGTGGAAAGATAAGTACCACAACCCCAAAAAAACCCACAAACACTGAAGCAGAGCGCTTTAAACCCACCTTTTCCCCGGCAATTAATACCGACAAACCGGTAATAAAAATAGGCATAGTTTGGGATAACGCGGTAGCAAGACTGATGTCTAAATAAATAATGGATAAAAACCACATGGTCAGTCCCAATAAACCAAACCCCGTGCGCAGAGCGAGGCCTCGTATATTGGTAATGTTTAAAAATTGGGCACCCCGAGTATAAATGGCATACGCCACCAAAAGCGGCAAACAAAACAGGTAGCGAAAGAATAAAATCACAAACACAGAAAAGTCGGGTTGCAGCACCTTCACCATGCTAGCCAACACTAATGACATGACAATTTGTCCAATAAGGAATACGGCACCCAATTTATTATTACTTTGGCTGATAACCGGAATGACAACTGACATGAGTACCTAAATTCTTGGGGCAAATGGGAGCCAATTAAGACACAAAGCGACCTTCTTGTCAGCCTCGATGGGCTTAACCTGCAAATAAAACTCCAGAACCACTTTTAATCCATACTATTCATAGCCCTACCTTGTTAAATCTCCACTTGTGGGCCACCTCCAAAAACCACCCAAGCTCAACTTTGCCTGGTTGGTTATTCCACACCGCTCAGTTAGACCATTGCTAACCCATTAATAGCCTAACTTACAAAAGTTACACGGGGTAAAAAATTAGAAACATTGCTTATGTTGCATATGTAACGCGTTTGTATAATAATTGTGCCATGAACGCTAAAAAAACCACCACCTTAAACCTGCGAGTTGACCCCTTAGTTAAGGATGCTGTGCGCTATGCCGCCAACCAAGAACACAGGAGCGTTGCCAATATGGTAGAGATGATGATCCGACAATATTGCCGTGATGCCGGCTACCCCGTACTTGAACAAAACCAGTTGTTTGACGATGCACAATAAAATGCTTCAAGGCCTGGTTGAAGCAGGCGCAGTAAAAGCGGTTAGTATTATTGCCAATGGCGCTATCATTCATGCCGAGATTTGCACCCTTAGTGGTGACAAAAAAGTCATTACCACCCATGCAGGCAGCATTAAAACCTGGGCTTCAATAGATTCAGCAGCCAAATGGCTCAAGAAAGTTGGCCTAGGCACCATTAAGCTAGAAGTGGGTAAATGGTCACCTAATCAAAAAAGCATGACCTTTTAGCAGTTGCTCGATAGCAACGAAAGATTAAATGACTCACTGGCAAGCCAATTTAGCCGCATCAACACGGTTTGATGCCAAACTTAAGCCATATTTACGCTTCACTTTGATGTATAAATTAACATAAGCAACACACCGACCATGAGCAAAGCGATAACCTGAATGACGCAGCTTAGTAATAAATTTTAGCGGCTTAAAGGCACTTTTTAACGTGCGGTTTACATAGGGTACTGCGGCCACATGATTCAATGGATCATTGGCAAAGGCGCGTTTCTGCACAAAGTTCCAGCCCTTGCCACCAGAAAGGTGGGCATCTTTTAAAGCCACCACATGATCCACATCAGTGGCGTTACCACTCACTCCCGTATACCAACCTACGAGTGAACTTGATAAAGGCGATGCAGACGATCGAAAACTCCAATGATCACGGTTATAAATGCCCGATAAGCTACTTTTCCCCAAGGTTTTATTACCTCTATCATCGGTTTTATCACCGGCTTTAGCATTGGCCTTGTGACAATGGTATTGCTTTGCTTTTGTATCATTATGGCAGCCCTCTGAGTTAAGGCGACCACCATGGGACCACACCTTAAAAGACACCATCAATAATAGGGCTATGATGGCCATAACCAAACCTCTCGTCTTCATTAATACCACTTCTAGCCTATAATTCGTGGCCACTGCGCTATTCCAAATACTAAAATAGCGCCTAATGACCTTAGGGTTTACATCAGTGACTGAATCAGCCAACGATGTTCGGGGTTACTACTGTTGACACGACGGCACCTATAAATTATCTACTAAGATAACGCATTTTGTTTAAGAATATTTCTGATTTTGCATTAATCAATATGTCGAGTTTTGATAAATACCTGAACCCTGCGACTTAACGTCAGGTCTTCGCCCTCCGTGCCCATGACTGGGGAGGTTTCACCTTTAGCAAACATAGAAGTTACTTTGAGTTTTAAACCATCAAAGAACTGCGCCACACTGAGCATGCGCTCTTCAGATAATGTCATGTTGTAGCCTGCATCACCGCGAGTGTCCGCGTGGCCTAGTACCTGCAGGGAAATCACTTTTTCGGCTTTTTTAGTGGCCATGGCTAATTGCGTAAGACTACTCGAGGCATCTTCAGTCAACACTGCACTGCCAGTGTCAAATAAGACTGTGGCCTTGTAATCGTGAAAGCTATAATCAATTTTAGGTGGCTTAACGGCAGTCACCTTTACATTGGCATTACCAAGGGCAGGCGCTACTTCTTCAAGAACCTCCACTGCGGCTTTTGGCTGGGTAATAACAGCACTAGCAGCAATTACTTGTGCTGGCGCCTTTTTAATCACAGGGACTTTTTTGAGCACTAGGGTTTTAGCCAGCTTAGGAGCTTGTTCTTGGGTGGCGATCATTGGCGTTGGATCTGCTTCTACATTAAATGCTTTAGTCACGGCTTTTTTAATGACGGCAAGCAGTGAAGGCGAAGGCTGAGTATTGGCGTTAGCTTTTACATTAGCCACCAGACTTGTTTTGTTTTGGTAATGAATGGTTCTAATGGGGTTGCCGTTACCATCGACTATGGTTGAACCATTGCCACTGGTCCATACGTCGTTATTGCCCGATGGACCTGCAGCCAATACTGGCATGGTAATTATGGCGATGGTCATTGCTAAAACTAATTGGTTTTTGGTTTTCATGTTAAATTCCTCTTTGGCTGTAGGTTTCCCAAGTCGTTTGGGTTACTGATTAAGTTAGAGTTATTTAACCTGATAAGTGTGAACCTTCTCTGAATAGACTCTGAATTCTTCGTGATCAATGATGAAGATAGTCTGAATTTCACATGATTCTTTGAAACTAAGCTTAGTTTTAAGACTTTTAATCTAATTTTAGGCAGGCAGAGTTAAAACTGCAGACGGGATTGGGATTGGGATTGGGATTGGGATTGAAAATGGGATTAGAGTTGATCTTGGCGCTGTTATAAAAGTTATCCGGGGCTTTATTGCTGACCCATACATCATGCGCATTATTTATAACTCATAAAAATGAAGTATAGATCACTTTGCGTCTGTGTAAGTATTATTGAAATACAACAATGCCCTATAAATACCGTTGCTTGGCAACACTAATACTGTTAAATTAGCGGCCGCTTTCACCTTAGATAACAATGGAGTTGTTATGAATACCACTATAGCGGTTGCCGCTGGAATTGCTGTTGTATTTATTTACTTAATACTTTTACTAGCAAAGGCGCGAAGAAAACGT
>Ga0209830_10001770_pt1 | contig 18464 bp, 20 predicted proteins | sample ArcticOcean_MG_C_12_FD_187439 | JGI IMG/M metagenome (GOLD analysis project Ga0209830, IMG submission 187439) | Marine microbial communities from western Arctic Ocean - ArcticOcean_MG_CB8_130 (SPAdes) (version 2) | ecosystem: Environmental > Aquatic > Marine > Oceanic | place: Arctic Ocean...
TATTGCACCTTTTATATTCGAGGTTCTTTATAAGAGCTTTGAATTATAAGAATGAAAAAATTAACTCTAAAGAACCTTTTAAGGGTTTGTTCACTCAAGGAATGGTTTGTCACGAAACATACAAGGATAAAAACAGCAAATGGCTAAGTCCTGATGATGTTATTTCAGATGATGGTAAAAATTATTATAATAAAGAAAATACTTCAGAAAAGGTTATTGTAGGACCCTCAGAGTCAATGTCTAAATCAAAAAAAAATACAATTGATCCAGAGCAAATGATTAAAGACTATGGGGCAGACGCTGTAAGGCTCTTTATCCTCTCTGACAGTCCTCCTGAAAAAGATGTCCAGTGGTCAGAACAGGGCATGGTTGCTTCATATAAATTTATACAGAAATTCTGGACCCTACATAAGAAAATTGTCCAAAAACTTAAATTATTAGAAAAAGATAATACGTCATTATTCAATGAAGATATTGAAAAATTTACAAATCAAATGTTAAATAAGGTTAATTTAAGTTTAAATAAATTTAGCTACAATGTAATTGTTGCTAATTTACATGAAATTTATAATTTTTTTAATAAAGCATTAAGCATAGATTTAAAAAATAAAAATTTAATAAGAAATTATGTAAAAATTTTAACAATAATGATTCCAATAACTCCTCACTTAGCAAGTGAATGTTTAAACGAAATATCAGATAATAAAAATTATGCCTGGCCAAAAATTAATGATAAATATCTTCATAATAAAATCTTTGATATAGTGGTGCAAATCGATGGTAAAAAAAGAGGTTTAATCTCAACTGACAAGAGCATTGGTAAGAAGAATTTGATTGAGGAGATAAAAAAAACAAAAGAATTACAAAAATTTTTAATTGGTACTGATATTATTAAAAGTATCTTTATAAAAGATAAACTAATAAATTTAATTACTAAATGACAATAATAAAAAAAGTTTTTTTCATCATGTTGCTTTTTAATTTAGGAAATTGTGGCTACGAACCGATGTATTTAAAGAAGGGAACTATTAACACAAAAATACAAAACTTTCAGTTAGAAGGAAACAAGTCTATAAATAAAAGAATTATCTCATCTTTAAGCATAAAAAACCAAGGTAAAACAAGTGGGTATAAATTAGTAATAAAAAGCAATAAGTCTTTAGAAACTGTTGCAAAAAATGCTGCTGGTGATGCCGCTATCTACAAAATAACAATTACTGTAATGGTTTCTATAATGGACGGTAATAAAATTGTGAAAGGCAAAAATTTTATTTCTGACTTTACCTATAACAATCAAGAAAATAAATTTGATCTGTTGCAATATCAAAAGGAAATCGAGGAAAATTTAATAAATAAAATTATAGAAAAAATTTACATTTTTTTAATATTTTAGTAAATGATTATTAAGTCTTTTGAAATTTTAAAAATTAATTTAAAAGAAAAAAATTTTTTTTTATTTTATGGAGAAAATGAAGGACACAAAAAAGAAATTATAGAAGAAAAATTTAAAAAATTTTACACGGATAATATTTACACATACGACGAAACTGAAATTTTGCAGAATCAAGAAAATTTCTTTAACACTATTTTATCAAAATCATTCTTTGAAAAAGAAAAATTAATTTTAATTTCAAGAGTATCAGATAAAATCAACACCCTAATGGAGGAAGTTTTAGAAAAAAAAATGAAAGATTTAGTAGTGGTATTAAATGCGGGTGCACTAGAGAAAAAGTCAAAGCTAAGATCATTATTTGAAAAAAATAAAGAGACTATTTGTGTACCATTTTATGAAGATAATAATCAAATCTTATCTGGGATAGTAAATAAATTTTTTAGGGAAAGTAAAATTAAAATATCACAACAATTAATTAATTCAATTGTTCAAAGATCCAGAGGTGATAGGCAGAATCTAAAAAATGAACTTGAAAAAATAAAAAATTTTGCCAAAAATAGAATTAAAATTAATCCTGATGATATACTAAAGCTCACTAATTTAGCCGAAAATTATTCTGTTTCAGAATTAATTGATTCTTGTTTGGCTAAAAATAAGAAAAAAACAATTAATATTTTGAATGAAAATAATTACTCCCTAGATGATTGTATTTTAATTATTAGAACTTTTTTAATAAAATCAAAAAGACTCCTAAAACTAATTCAAGAGGTCAAAAACAATAAAAATATTGAAGATGTTATTTCTTCTTTTAAGCCTCCTATTTTTTGGAAAGACAAAGAAGTTGTAAAACAACAAATTAGAAATTGGTCATTTAGCAACACTGAAAACTTATTATATAAAATAAATGAGACTGAACTTTTGATAAAAAAAAACTCTAATAGTTCAATTAATATACTTTTTAACTTTATACTAGAGCAAGCATCTAAATCTAGTAATTAGATTTAATAATTTCTATAATTTTACTTAATTGATTAAAATCTTTGTACTCAAGGATTAGTGTACCAGTATTGTTTTTTTTATTTTTGATTAAAACATTTAAACCTATCTTTTCCGTAATTGAGGATTCCAGAGATTGTATATTTATATCCTTTGGTGTTTTGAGTGATTTTTTTTTAATCTTAAAAATTTTAACAAAATTTTCTGTTTGTCTAACTGATAGTTTTTTTTCAATAATCTTTCTTGCCACAAATTCCGCATTTTCTAATCCAACTAAAATTTTTGCATGTCCTGGTGATAATTTGTTAGAGTCAATTAATTTTAAAACCTCGTTTGGCAGTCCCAATAACCTTAAAAAGTTAGCAATGTGGCTTCGACTTTTCCCAATAAATTGTGCAACTTTTTCCTGATCGTATGAAAACTCCTCAATTAAGCGTTTATAACTTCGCGCTTCTTCGAGGGCGTTTAAGTCATCTCTTTGAACATTTTCAATAATGGCAAATTCTAAAGATTTAAGATCATCTACATCTATAATAACTACAGGCACTTCGTGCAGGCCTGCCTTTTGAGCAGCCAACCACCTTCTCTCTCCTGCAATTATTTCGTATTTCGATTTATTATCTAAAGATTTTCTTACAATTATGGGCTGTATAATTCCCCTTTCTTTTATCGAGCTTGTTAAATCTTGTAAGCTTTCTTCGTCGAAAACTTTTCTAGGCTGATACTTGTTACTTACTAAATCACTTATTAATAATTTATTAATATTTACTTCCACTTTTGCTTCGCCAATTAATGAAGATAAACCTCTACCCAATCCCTTTTTAATTTTATTTGTATCCATTATACAGAGCTCAAAATTGTTTCTTGATTAATAAATTCATCCGTAAAATTAAAGTATGATTTACTGCCAACACAAAATTTGTCATAAATTAAAACTGGCATTCCATGAGATGGTGCCTCTGAAAGCCTCACATTCCTAGGAATAACAGTGGCATAAACTTTATCGTTAAAATAATCCCTTGCTTCTTTTTCAACTTGCGATGTCAGCTTGTTTCTTTTGTCATACATTGTTAAAAGAATTCCTCTTATTTTTAATTCCGGATTTAGATTTATTTTTATTCTTTCGATGGTCTTCACTAGCTGCGTTAGACCCTCTAATGCAAAAAATTCTGTCTGTAGCGGTACTAATAGGGAATGTGATGACACTAAAGCCATTACTGTAAGTAGGCTCAGAGATGGCGGGCAGTCTATCAAGATATAATCATAAAATCCTCTAGAATCATTTAAATAAGCGGCTAATTTAATCTTTAAAATAAAGGCTCTCTCACTATCACTCGCTGTTTCTACCTCTAGTCCTGATAAGTCCACATTTGAAGTTATAATATCCAAATTTTTAAACTCTGTTTTTTTAACCACCTCTGAAATTGACCTTGTCCCATTCAGTACTCCATAAATTGTGTTAGTAGAATCTTCTAAATTTGATAATCCAAGTCCGGTAGTTGCATTACCCTGAGGATCAAGATCAATTACCAAAATTTTTTTTTCTTGTTGTGCCAACCCAGCTGCAAGATTAATTACTGTAGTTGTTTTACCAACTCCACCCTTTTGATTAATAACAGAAATTATTTGCATTTTAATTTTTAGTTTTCTTTTTAATATTTTTTATATTTAACAAAAATGAATCTTCGCTTGTAATACTTTTTCTTTTTTCAAAATTAAACTCCCAATTTTTTAAAGTATCTTCTAAAACTTTTTCACCATTTTTTCCCATAAATAAAATTAGATTTTTATAACTATTAAAATTTTCGTACACTAAGTCTAAAACAACTGGTAAAGGTTTAAAAGCTCTAGCCATTATAGTGCCTGACTCTAAATTTTGTGCCTCAAAAATATTTTTTTGTATTACTTCCGTATTTAAACTTAAATCTCGAGATACTTTTCTCAAAAAAGAGCTTTTGTGGTGGCTTTTTTCATATAAATTAGTTTTTATTGGATTTTTTAAATTTTTAGTCATAATTGATATAATAACGCCTGGCATGCCACCCCCTGACCCTATATCTGTAATAATATTATTATTTAAATCAACAAATTCAATGATTTGAGCTGAATCAATGATATGTCGAGTTCTAATTACTTCATTTTTAGCGGTTTCTTTGCTAATTAGATTAATTTCCTTATTTATTTTTTGAAGAATAGCAATGAACCTCTCAAAATCTAGAAATGTTTCACGTGGAACATTTTGACTTTTTAGTAACGAATATTTTTTTAAAATTTCTTCCATTAAGCTATAAACTTAATAGACTTTCTTTTTACATGTGACAACAAAATATATACAGCAGCCGGTGTTATCCCGTCTATTCTAAGAGCTTGTCCCATTGTTTTTGGTTTTATTTGCTTAAATTTCATTTTTACTTCATTTGAAAGTCCAGAAAGATCATCATAATTAATTTTTTTAGGAATGATTAAATTTTCGTCTCTTTTAAAAGCTAATATATCAGCTTTTTGTTTCTTAAGGTAGCCTCTATAATGAGCGTTTATTTCAATTTGCTGATCTATTTTCTGATCAAAAAAAGGAATGTCAGGCCATATCTCTCTTATTTTTTTCATGTCAACCCCTTTTTGTGATAGTATTTCATTAGGTTTTCTTAAAATACCATCTTTTGCAATTTTTATATCAAAATTATTAATTCTAGTTGGAGATATTGATAGTTCAGACATTTTTTTTATGATAATATCTAATTTAGACACCTTGTCTTTAAAAATAAACTTTCTATCAAAAGAAATTAGTCCAATAGCGATACCTTTATCTGTTAATCTCTGGTCGGCATTATCAGCTCTAAGACTTAATCTATATTCAGCTCTCGAGGTAAACATTCTATAAGGCTCAGCAACGCCTTTAGTTACTAAATCGTCTATCATAACCCCTATATAAGCATCAGATCTATCTAAAATAAAGGGCTCTCTTTTTTGAAAAGATAAAGCAGCATTAATTCCAGCTATTAAGCCTTGCGCCGCCGCTTCCTCATAACCGGTTGTTCCATTTATCTGCCCGGCAAGATACAGATTTTGAATTTTTTTAGTTTCAAGGGTTAAGAACAGCTCCCTAGGGTCTACATAGTCATATTCTATTGCATATCCTGGTCTAATTATTTTTACATTTTCTAAACCATTGATATTATTACATATTTCCTGCTGTACTTCTTCTGGGAGTGAGGTGGATATCCCGTTTGGGTATATTGTGTGATCGTTTAGCCCCTCAGGCTCTAAATATATCTGATGTCGTTCCTTATCTGCAAACTTTACTATTTTATCTTCTATTGAAGGACAATATCTTGGCCCAACTCCCTGGATACTTCCAGAGTACATCGCGCTTCTTTTTAAATTCTTTTGAATTACTTTATGAACCTTTTCATTCGTATAAGTCATTTTACAGGAAACCTGCTTATTCAAAATTTTTTTTGTTAGAAAGGAAAAAAAATATGGATCATCATCTGCAAACTGTTCTTCCAAATTTTCATAATTAATTGTTCTTCCATCTAACCTTGGTGGCGTTCCTGTCTTGAGTCTTCCTATTTTAAAATCATATTTTTCTAGCTGTTCACTTAAACCTGTTGAGGGCCTCTCATCATATCTTCCAGCAGGCGTTCTCTCATCACCGATGTGAATTAAACCATTTAAAAAAGTACCCGTTGTTAAGATTAGTTTACCACATAGGATCTTTTTTCCTGATTTTGTTTCAAAACCACTTATTGTTTTTTTTTGAAAAATAAACCTTATTACAGGATCAGAAAAAACGCTTAAATTACAATAGTTTAATAGTTTTTTTTGCATAAATTTACGATATAATGATCTGTCAGACTGAGTTCTGGGTCCCTGTACAGCCGGCCCTCTGCTTCTATTTAATAATCTAAATTGTATACCTGACTTATCTGCAACCTCTCCCATAACGCCGTCAAGGGCGTCTATCTCTCTAACAAGGTGTCCTTTTCCAAGACCACCTATAGCTGGGTTACATGACATCTCACCTATTGTTTCTATTTTATGCGTAAACATAGCAGTGTTGGCTCCAAGGCGGGCAGAAGCGGCTGCTGCTTCACAACCAGCATGTCCTCCCCCTATTACAACCACGTCAAATGATAAATCATTTTTCATAAGTTAAATTTATATGGGATAAAAATTTTTACAAGCCGAGTATACAAAATAGTTAATTTGTTTTTTATATAAATTATAATAAAAATAATAAGAAAATTACCTTTTATTTCAAAAAAAAGTGTTATTTACCAACAATAACTACTCGATTTGGGTCAAAAACCCTTATAAAACATGTTTATAAAATGAAAATGTTTTTGTTGGTATTTGTGGCTTATTTAAGCAAAGTTATTCGGAAAATATATTATTATTTATTTTCCAATACAAAAATCGCTAAATATGCTTCCTAAAATTTCTTCTACATCTACTTTTCCAACTATCATTCCTAAGTGGCGAGTTGCTAAACGAAGATCTTCAGCTGCTTTATCAAAATCCTTAACAGTATTTTTTTCTTCAAATTTTTTCAGGTAGTCTAAACTTTGCTCAAGGTGCTGCCTGTGCCTTTCACGAGTAATCATAATATCTCCACTTGTAATAAATTTATCTTTCAGTTTATTTTTTATTTTTAAAATTAAATCATTCAAATTATGCCCATTTTTTACTGATATTAAAACATGTTCATATTTTTTTATTTCCAGGTCTAAATTATTCTCTAATAAATCCGACTTATTTATTACGAGAACTGCATTTTCATCCATCAATTCACTCAAAACTCCTTTAAAATCAAAGTTTTTAGCATCTATAACTATCAACTTTAAATCTGCATTGTCTGCTGTATTAAGCGCTAACTTTATTCCTTTTTTTTCAATTTCATCTTTTGATTCTCTAATTCCAGCCGTGTCAGAAACGATAACTGGGTAACCATCAATATTTAAATGTGTTTCTATTACGTCTCTAGTTGTGCCGGCTATCTCCGAGACGATTGCGGCATCTCGGTTTGAAAGATGATTTAGCAAGCTAGATTTTCCAGCATTGGTTGGTCCTATGATTGCAATTTTAAAACCTTCTCGGATTCTTTCGCCAACTTTTTGGTCATCTAAGATTTTTTTTATACTTAAAATTACCTGATTAGAAATTTTTTTAATATTTTTTAAAATATCTTCAGGCAAGTCTTCATCAGGAAAATCAATTTTTGCTTCAACATACGATAAAATTTTTAAAAGTTTTTCTCTTAACTCATTAAATTTATTAGCAGATTTTCCATTCATAATTTTTATTGCTTGTTGTCTTTGAATTTCAGTTTCTGCCGAGATTAAATCTGCAATGCTTTCTGCCTTGAGTAAATTTATTTTTCCGTTTTGAAAAGCCAGCTTTGTAAACTCGCCCGGTTCAGCTAGACGACAATTCTCAACCTGAGAAATAGAATGGTGTAAAGCATCAATCACTGCTCTACTCCCATGTATATGAAATTCAGCCATATCCTCACCTGTGTAGCTCTCAGGGCCAGGAAACCACAGTATTATAGCCTCATCAATAAGCTCAGAAGTGTTAATTTTGTTGATTTTTCTCAGTGTTGCAACTCTTGCATGAGGAAGGGGCTTGTTTGTTAATAATTGGATTATTTTTTTAGCTTCTGCTCCTGAGACCCTGACAATAGCAACGCCAGAAATACCTGGTCCAGTGGAAAGAGCATAAATTGTCATGCTAATATTATAGCTTCAATTTTATACGTCTGTAAAACTTAAAATGAGCAGAGAGAATAATGTTAAACTGGCTTATTCATCGAGTTAAAGAAATCGGCATTGCTTTTTGTTTCTTTAAGTTTTGAGTTGATAAATTCAATTGCATCCATCGTACCCATTGGAGCAATAATTCTTCTAAGAACATTCATCTTTGAAAGATCATCTTTGTCAAATAAAAGCTCTTCTCTTCTTGTGCCAGATTTAGTTATGTCAATCGCAGGATAAATTCTTTTGTCGGCAATTTTTCTATCAAGTACCGTTTCACTGTTTCCAGTTCCTTTGAATTCTTCAAAGATAACCTCGTCCATTCTGCTTCCAGTATCAATTAAAGCAGTTGAGATAATCGTTAAAGATCCTCCTTCTTCTATATTTCTTGCGGCACCAAAAAATCTCTTTGGTCTTTGTAATGCATTTGCATCAACACCACCTGTTAAAACTTTTCCTGAACTTGGAATCACGGCATTATAAGCTCTACCCAGCCTTGTGATTGAATCTAGTAAAATAACAACATCTTTTTTGTGTTCCGTTAATCTTTTTGCTTTTTCAATTACCATTTCGGCAACAGCTACATGTCTTGTTGCGGGCTCATCAAATGTGGAACTAATGACCTCTCCCTTAACTGTTCTTTGCATGTCGGTTACCTCCTCTGGTCTTTCATCAATTAATAAAACTATCAAATAGCTTTCTGGATAATTTTTAGCAATTGAGTTTGCGATACTTTGTAAAATCATTGTCTTGCCTGCCTTAGGAGGTGAAATAATTATTGATCTTTGACCTTTTCCTATTGGGCTTACAAGGTCGATTAACCTTGGAGTTAAGTCTGGTTTTTTTTCAACCTTAGTTGTCTCAACCTCCATCACCATTTGTTTGTCGGGATACAGAGGAGTTAAGTTATCGAACGCAATTTTATGACGTGCTTTTTCAGGTTCTTCAAAATTGATTTTACTTACTTGCAGTAATGCAAAATACCTTTCACCATCTTTTGGAGCTCTGACCGGACCCTCAACGGTGTCACCCGTCCTTAAACCAAATCTTCTTATTTGACTTGGACTCACATAAACATCGTCTGGTCCAGGCAAATAATTTGATTCCATTGCTCTTAAAAAACCAAATCCATCTTGTAGTAATTGTAAAACTCCTGCTCCAGTTATCTCTTCTTTTTCAGCAACCTTTTTTAATATGGCAAATAAAATTTCTTGTTTTCTTAACGTACTAGCATTTTCAATACCAAGATCTTCTGCTTGGGCGATTAATTGTTCGGATGATTTTAATTTGAGTTCTTGTATATTCATTAGCGGGGGGGTTGTTAAAATTTATTAGGTATGACAGATATATATACTCTTTGAGCTATTACAAGCTTAGATAGGCTTAAAAACAACAATAAAAACAACCAAAATAAGCAATATCGTTGGCACTTCGTTAATTATTCTAAAAAACTTAGAGGATTTAGTATTTTGATCCAAATTAAAGTCACTAAAAAGTTTAGATAAATAAAAGTGATAAAGAGTTAATAAAATTACTAATAACAATTTTAGTTTAATCCAAGTTGCAGAAAGGGCCTCAAAGCCTAAAGAAGAAATTAAAATTAATCCAAAAATCCAAGTTAAAATCATTGCTGGTGTCATGATGTAAAAATATAATTTTCTTTCCATTGTTTTAAATACTGAAGAAGTGTTTTTATCTTTTAAATTTTCAACATGATAAACAAAAATTCTGGGTAAATATAAAAGCCCAGCCATCCAGGAAATCACTGCAATCAAGTGTAGGCTTTTAAATAATAAATAACTATTCATAATTTAGACAGGGACATTTTTTAAAATTAGACGGACACCGTATCTTTGGTGGGTAAAGACTCTCATTAATTTTATATTCATTTTTTTTAATTATTAATTGTGACATTGCGTTAATAAAATCTTCATTGATGCCAAGCGCCGGAACTCTTGTGTAATTTTTACACCCATTAGCATCTGCTATTTCTTTATACTCTATATCAAGCTCAACAAGAGTTTCTGAGTGTTCAGAAACAAACGCAATGGGGACTAAAACAATATGTTTGCCAATCTTGGAATTTTCAATAATTATATCTTCTGTTGAGGGCCCGATCCATTTTAATGGGCCAACTCTACTTTGATAGCTCAATATCCAATCTAAACTTTCATCATTTAAGCTTTCAACTATTTTTTTGACTGACTGCTCTACTTGCCACTGGTACGGGTCTCCTTTTTTAATATTTTTTTCCGGCAATCCATGAGCAGAAAATATTAATTTAAAATTTTTAAGATCTTTAATTTTTTTTATTATTTCTTTTGTGTGAGCGCTGATAAAACTCTGGTCCGTTGGGTAACAACAAATCGTGCTTGTTTTGATGGCGTAGTTATTTTTCTTACATACGTCTTTCCATTCTTTAATGGAAGACCCTGACGTGGCGGCGGAGTATTGAGGATAAAGAGGCATTAAGACAACTTCGCCTGGATTATATAATCGAACATCCTTAATCACATCTTTAGCTCTTGGATTCCAGCACCGCATTATAATAAAACATTTATATTCATCTTTTGTTTGTGTTTGGTTTAATTTTATTTCTAGGGCGCTAGACTGTTCTTTGGTTAGCTTTAGTATGGGAGATGATCCACCAATTTCTTCATAAATCTTTTTAGCGACGGGTGCTCTCCTATTCGAGATTAGTTTTGCAAGGGGATATCTTAAAATACTAGGTAAATTTAAAATTGCTGGATCATTAAATAAATTAAATAAAAAAGGTTCAACATTTTCTATTTTGTCGGGACCTCCAAGATTAAATAAGATAATTGCTTTTTTCATTTAATAATCTTTTACTAATTTTACTAAATAATCAACCATGTCAGGATTGGTTTCGGGTAACACGCCGTGGCCTAAATTAAAAATATATGGGTGATCTTTGAAAATATCTAAATATTTTAAAGCCTGTTTTTTTAAATTTTCAGGGTCTGTTAATAAAACTTTAGGATCGAGTCCACCCTGAACGGGTATATCAATTTCTTTACATATAGAAACGGGGCTTACATTATAATCAATATTTACAGCGTCTGGTTTAATTATGTCACAATAGTTTTTATAATTTTTTATTCCTCTTGGAAAACAAATAACTGGTATGTTTAATGATTTTACGTAATTAACTAAATTTAAAGTCGGAATATAAATATAGTTTGGTAAATCTTTTTTTTCTAGTAGTCCGGCCCAGCTATCAAAAATCTGGATCACGTTTGCACCATTTTTTATTTGATGGTTAATATGTAGTTTTAAAAACTTTTCTAATATTACTAAAATTCTATTTATTAAAAACCCATCTCTAAAAAAATTTTTTATTAACTCTTTTTTTGGTGATTGTTTGTTAATCATGTAAACCAATAATGTCCATGGTGCTCCAACAAATCCTATTAGATTTTTATTTTTAAGTAAATTGTTTTCACTCACTTTTTTAATTGATTTATAAACTGGATATAGTTTTTCTATAAAATCAATTTCATCAATTTTAGATATTTGGTCCAAATTTAGCGGTCCTAATTTTGGACCAAAATCTTTTTTAAATTCTACTTTCTGATTTAACCCGTAGGGTAACATTAAAATATCTGAAAAAATTATTGCAGCGTCTAGCTCAAATCTTTTTAAAGGTTGTAAAGTAATCTCTGATGACAAGTTTTCATTTAAACATAAATTAATAAAGTCTGGATTTATTTTTCTAATCTCTCTAAATTCTGGAAGATACCTTCCTGCTTGCCTCATTAGCCATACAGGGGAATTAGTTGTTTTTTTATTTACTATAGTTTCTTGAATGGGTGTCATAATAATAAGTAAATATTTAATTATAGTATTAGTTATATGGTCTGTGAATAATGGTAATTAATTTTTTTACATATTTTATACACAATTTATTGACAATTAATAATCTATAGAAGTGAAATATACCTTTTAAATAGAGACTTTATTTAATTTTATTAGATAAAATGTATATTGTTACTCCACATGTTTATTAATGTTTATAAAGTCTTGGTTTTACAGTGAAAAATAAAAAACATCATAATTTCAAAAGGTGGTAAAAATAATACTTAATTATCAACATTTTATTCATGATTAATACATATCAAATATACCTAATTTCCGACTCTACCGGTGAAACCTTGGATAGGGTGTTTTTAGCAATTAAAGCCCAATTTAAAAATATTGAATATGATGTTAATTCATATTTTTTTACACGAACCAAAAACCAAGTTATTAAAATATTGGCTGAAGCCAAACAAAAAGAAAATTCAATAATTTTATACACAATTGTTGATAATAATCTCGCAAAATTTTTAGCTAATAAAAGTGATGAAAAAAAAATTCCTTGCTTTAGCGTTTTAGGGAGCTTGATACTTAATTTTTCTAAACTTTTAAATCAAAAAGCATCACACGTTCCAAGCGGACAGCACGCACTTAATGAGGAGTACTATGAAAGGATTGAAGCCATTCAATTCACAATGAATCATGACGATGGAAATTTAGTTGAAGAATTAGATAAGTCAGATTTAATATTATTAGGCGTTAGCAGAACAAGTAAAACTCCAACCTCAATCTATTTAGCAAACAAAGGATTTAAAACATCAAATATTCCATTGGTAAATGAGAACTCAATACCCGAAAGTTTAAAAAAAAACCCCAAGATAGCATGTGTTATTGGACTAACAACTGAAGCGGAGAGGCTGGTCGATATACGAAAAAATAGAATGATTAATCTTAAAGAACAAGAAAACAACAGTTATACAGATATTCAAAATATAAAAAAGGAAGTTGAGAATGCTAAAAAAACTTTTGCAAAATATAAATGGCCAACAATTGATGTTACAAGAAAATCAGTTGAAGAAACAGCCGCATCAATAATTAAAATACACGAAATATATAAAAATAATGGTTAATGAAATAATACTTGCTTCAAAAAGCAAAGTAAGAAAGAAAATTTTAGAAAATAATAAAATTAGATGCAGGGTCGAACCATCCAATGTGGATGAAGATAGCATCAAAGAAAGCCTATTAAAAGAAAAAGCATCTCCAGAAATTATTTCTAAAAATCTTGCTGAGTTAAAAGCGAAAAAAATAAGTCAAAAATTTATTAACGAGATAGTCATCGGTGCTGATAGCGTGATAGACTTGGGGGGAGTGATAATATCAAAGCCGAACGATAGAATGGAAGCTCTTGAGATACTCCAAAAAATGAATGGAAAAACTCATCAATTGGTTAGTTCTGTTTGCATTTCTAGGGGTGGATCGATGATTTGGAATTATACAGATAAAGCTTCGTTAACCATGAAAAATATGAGTATTTTAGAGCTTGAGGTTTACTTAAAAAAAATTTCAGATGAAGCACTTTATGCCTATAATGTTTACCAAATTGAAGGGTTGGGAAGAAGTTTATTTTCTAAAATTGAAGGAGACGAAGACACTATTATGGGTCTTCCAGTAAAACAAATAAAAGAATACCTAGATAGATTAGAATGAATAAAAAATTTTTAGTTATAGGGAATCCAATAGAACACTCTCTGTCGCCAAAGCTACATAATTATTGGATAAAAAAAAATAATTTAAAAGCATCGTATGATAAAAGACTTATGGAGCAAGACGAAATAAGACAATTAATTTTAGATGTTAGAGAGGGAAAAATTCATGGATTAAATGTAACAGTTCCATTTAAAAAAACAGTTATTCCATTTTTAGATATATTAAGTGATGAGGCAAAAAACTCTCAATCAGTAAACACCATTTACAAAGATAAAGATAAAATTATTGGAGATAATACAGACATAGAAGGGTTTAGGATTGGTTTAGAAATAACAAATCAAGTTATTAAAAATAAAAAAGCCCTTATACTTGGTGCTGGTGGTGTCGTTCCATCAATCATTATTGCATTAAAGAAAATGCAAATAGCAAAAATTTATTTGAGCAACCGTACGGAATTAAAAGCTTTAGAGATAAAAAAACTTTTTCCAAAAATAGAAACAATAGAATGGGGAAAGGTTACAAACTTTGATATAATCATTAATGCAACAAGCATTGGTTTAAATGAAAAAGATGAAATAAATATTGATTATAAAAACATTAGTCAGAATAAGTTTTTTTATGATGTAATTTATAACCCCAAAGAAACGAATTTTTTAAAGAGAGCAAAAGAATTTGGTGCAGAAATTGAAAATGGTAAAATGATGTTTATTTACCAAGCTCAAAAGGCTTTTTTCATTTGGCATAACATTCTACCCCTAGTAGATGATGAAACACTTAACTTGCTAGAAACATGATTAGAATAGCTATTGTGGGCAACATAGGCTCTGGAAAAAGCCATATAGCAAAGCTTTTTAATTACCCAATTTTTAATGCAGACTTAGAGGTTTCTAAAATTTACAAGACAAACAAACGGTGTTTTGAAGATTTAAAAAAAAAACTACCAAGATATTTTTCATCTCTTCCAATAAAAAAGGAAGAAATTATAAAAGCGATAGTTGATAGTGAAAAAAACTTAAAAAAAATTACAAAAACTGTTCATCCTGAAATTAGGAAAAAACTAAATATTTTCTTAAAAAATAACAAAAAAGAAGAAGCTGTTATTTTAGACATACCTCTTTTATTGGAAAATAAACTAAATAAAAAGGGAGATATTATAATTTTTATTCAATCAAAAAAAACAGAAATCACAAAAAGACTTAAAAAAAGAAATAACTTTAATTTAGATTTATTAAACAAATTTAAAAAGATACAGTTGTCGCTGAGCAATAAAAAGAAAAAATCTCATTTTATTATTAAAAATAACTTTAATAATAAGTTTGCTAAGATAAAGGTAAAAAAAATTATTAAAAAAATCTTATAAGATGAAAGAAGTTATATTAGATACAGAGACAACAGGCCTATCGGTTAGTGAGGGCCATAGAATTGTTGAAATTGGATGCATTGAGCTACATGATTTAATTCCTACTCAAAATAAGTTCCACTGTTATCTTAATCCCGAAAGAAAAGTTTCTGAAAAAGCACTTGAGGTTCATGGTTACACGGACAAATTCTTATCTACCCAAAAGAAGTTTTCAGAAGTGGTGGATGAGTTTCTAAATTTTATAGAAAACAAAAGATTAGTAATCCACAATGCTGAATTTGATTTATCACACCTAAATAACGAATTAACATTGCTTGGTAAGAAAAAATTAAATAATAAAAATGTTATAGATACTCTTGCGTTAGCCAGAGATAAATTTCCTGGCTCACCAACAAGTCTCGATGCTTTGTGTAAAAGATACAGGGTGGACAACTCTAAAAGAACACAACATACTGCTCTTATTGACTGCAATTTATTAGCTAAAGTTTATATTAATCTTTTAGATCAAAAAGAGCCTACCCTAAATTTTAAAAATGATGACAATGTAAAAATAATAATAAACTCAAACGACACAAATCAATATTATAAAAAAATTATTACGCCGACAGAAGAAGAGCTTAAGCTACATAGAGAATATTTAAAAAGCAGTTTAAAGAAAAATTTTTTTAATTAGATCTTTGTTTATATAGTTGGGTAAAATCTATTTTCTTATCAAGTTTTATTTCAGGAAATCCAGAATTGTGAAGAAGATTTAAAAATGTTTTTTCTAAATTAGGATAAATTTTATTTTGAACATCACATAATAAAATTTTTTCTAAGTCTTTTTTATCCTTTACATCTTCATCAACCTTCACAAGCGAAACATAAACTATTTCAAAATAAGATTTTTTTTCATTTGGCTCCTTATCTTCAAATTTTAGAGTTGTGTTAACTTCAATCATCTTATTTTTTAGGGCTTTAGAGTTGATATCTATATTCAATTGATATTTAGCAATATTTTCTTTTACAAATATATAAGTTTGAATATCAGGTGTTTCACTAGAAATGTCTTTTACAAACTCAGCTAGTATTTTAAAATTTTCTGTCATTTTCGTCGTCTATATCTTCAAACTCGCCATTAATAAAATCTTGTTTTTTATTATTTGTCTTTTGTTTAGTTGAAACTTTTTTAAAAATCAATTTTCTTGTTGGGGGGAAAATAATTAATAAACCAAAAAAGTCAGTTGCAAATCCTGGCAAAATTAAAAGTAACGCTGCAAAAGCCAAAGCAGCACCTGAAATTATCTCATAAACTGGAAGCTCATTTTTAACAATTTGAGACATGCCAGCCCTTAAAGTATTAAAACCTTCATACCTTGCATAAATAATACCAAAAAAGGCAGTAACAAAAATAAGTAAAATGGTGTTAATGGCACCAATTTGAGATCCCATTTTGATAAATAGATAAATTTCTACAATTGGAATGCCAATAAGTAATAATAAAAATGTGTTCATTTGTCCTTATTCTAAATTGCTAGTTGTAATTAATCAACATAGTAAATATTATTAGTTTATGAGTTACAGTTTTGAATATATTGATATTATTCTTTTAGCAATGATTGCTGGCTTTATTTTTCTGCGTCTTCGAGGAATACTTGGCAAAAAAACTGGCTTCGAAGGAAAAATATCAAAACAATTTGAAAAAGAATTTAAAAAAATAAATCTAAACCCAAATCCAAAACCAACCAATGAAAATTTTGATGAAGAAGTACAGAAAGACTTTTTAAAAGGCGCAAGAATTGCTTATGAAACAATTATTACTGATTTTAGTGATAGTGATAATAAGTTAATAGCCAGCAAACCTCTTCTGAGTAAAAAAATTTATGATCAATTCAAAGAAGCTCTTCTAGACAGAGAAAACAAAGGCCATTTTGCTGAGATAACTTTTATAGGGATAAATTCAGCCACAGTTAAAAACCACAAAAAAATAGAAGATAGCCTAGAAGTTACAGTAGATTTTGTTAGTGAGATTATAACCTGTATAAAAGATAAAGAAAAAAAAGTAATTTCAGGAAATGCTGAAAAGACCAAGAAAGTTTATGATACGTGGGTTTTTTCAAAAGATATAAAATCCGACAATCCTAACTGGTTATTAATTGATACGATTACATAATTGATTAGAAAAATTTCAGACAAAGATAAGCATGACTGGGAAAACTTTCTAAATAATAAACAAAAAATTCCCAATAAAAATTTTGTACAAAAAAAAGACATAAGAAGTGAAAAAAATATAGAAATTTTAGACAAAGATAAGCATGACTGGGAAAATTTCACAAAAAACAAAGAAAAAATACCTAATAAAGATTTTACTACCAAAAGAAACATAAGACATGAAAAAATTAAAAAAATAGACCTCCATGGTTACACAATTGAAGAAGCAAACAAAGCTGTAGAACAGTTTATCCAAAAATGTTTTGATGAAAATGTTACTAAAATAATAGTAATTACAGGAAAAGGTCTTAGGTCTAAAAACGTTAAAAACCCTTATCTTTCAAAAGATCTAAGTATACTAAAATATTCAGTCCCTGAATTTATTGAATCAAACTTAAGTTTGACAAAAATGATTATAGAAACTGCTGATGCTAAGATTGAAGATGGTGGAAGTGGAGCTTTCTACATTTATCTTAAAAATAAATTTAAGATAAAATAGTTTATTAGAGGATAAATTTAGATAAATCTGTATCCTTAACAAGTTCATCTAGGTTTTGTTTTACGTACTCAGAATTAATTATAATTTTTTCCCCAGCTCTATCTGTTGCTGTAAAACTAATATCATCTAAAATTCTTTCAATGATAGTGTGCAATCTTCTTGCGCCAATATTCTCTACAGTATTGTTAACTTCTGAGGCCATAGTTGCAATAGCATCTATTCCATCTTCTGAAAATTCTAATTCTACATTTTCAGTTTTTAAGAGAGCTACATACTGTTTGATTAAACTATAATCTGGCTCCTTAAGAATCCTTTTAAAGTCGTCACTAGTTAAAGCTTCAAGCTCAACTCTTATTGGAAGCCTACCTTGTAGTTCAGGAAGTAAGTCTGAAGGTTTTGCAAGCTGGAATGCTCCTGATGCAATAAATAAAATATGGTCAGTTTTAATCGTACCATACTTTGTGCTCACAGTTGTTCCTTCAATTAAAGGTAGTAGATCTCTTTGTACTCCTTCTCTAGAAACATCTCCTCCAGATCTGTCAGTTCTTCCTGAAATTTTATCTATTTCATCCAAAAAAACTATTCCATTATTTTCTGTAGAATCTTTTGCTGATTTTATAATTTTGTCTTCTTCTATTAACTTATCAGCCTCATCGTTAATTAAAATTTCATGAGATTCTTTGACGGTCATTTTTTTCTTCTTCTGCTTATTTCCAACAGATTTTCCAATCATTTCACCAATAT
>Ga0209830_10001772_pt1 | contig 18453 bp, 20 predicted proteins | sample ArcticOcean_MG_C_12_FD_187439 | JGI IMG/M metagenome (GOLD analysis project Ga0209830, IMG submission 187439) | Marine microbial communities from western Arctic Ocean - ArcticOcean_MG_CB8_130 (SPAdes) (version 2) | ecosystem: Environmental > Aquatic > Marine > Oceanic | place: Arctic Ocean...
TCGGTTCCGCCAAAACTGGCGATCAGTGATTTGATGCGGCTGATGAAGGGGCGTTCATCGCATAAAGTGCAACGCGAATTCCCACATCTAAAAAAGCGCTATTGGGGACAACGGTTTTGGGGTCGTGGGTACCTTTCAACTACAAATGGTGCCATCACTGAGGACGTCGTACTTCAGTACTTGCAAAAGCATATCCAAAATCCTACCGACGCCAGTCGGTAGTTGTTTTGTTATTAGAGGTGTTGATTAACGCGTACTTGGTATAGTTCAAGTAAGATTAGATAGCAGGATCCAGATTGCACTTAACCAGTTGGCAGAGCAAAACCTCAGGGCTGACAACGCTGAATAACATCGCTACAGGGTGGGGTTTTTAACTATAAAATTAGTCGAGGCACGCGATATATTAGCTCTCAAAGGTGATTGCTGTTCTACAGTGAATTTTTTAAAATTTGGCCCTATGTGCAATCTACATCTTACCTAATGTGCTGGCTATGAGGTAAATTCCTAAAAATATCAATAGAATATGAATAATGACGTAAAAAGGTTCTTTTGGAATTCTTTGGTTTATATGTTTACCGAGGAGCATTCCAACCGGCATGATCGGGAGTAAAATTGCTGAGACCCACAGACTGTCTACTGTGACAATACCCATGCCAAGAGCTATTGGTACTTTTACGATGTTCACTAGAAAGAAGAACCAAATAAGTAGGGCCACATAAACTTGTGGTGCTAGCCGGAAAGGCAGCAAGAACATTTGAATTGGGCCTTCTCCCATCAAGAAAAAGCTTGTAAATCCAGAGGCGCTGTTTAATCCTATAATGCGCATCCAGTTGCGATCTGAAGGTTTAATAGGCGCGTTATTTTTAGTGTTTTGACCTGCTCGTTCAACAAAAAACTTCACCCCAATGATGAATGACATAGCTCCCAAGAAAATTGCAAGATAGGTTGTGTCAACATATCGAAAGACAAGCGCTGCCACAAAAACGCCAAAAATGCCTGCAGCGGCCATTGGCCATAAAAAGGAGTAGGGTACGCTCTTCCGATAGACCCAGGCGAGGATCACGTCCATTACTATGTAAGTTGGCAAAAGTACTGAGATAGCTGTAGTAATGTCAGAAAACGATGCCACAAAGGGCATCGCCATAGATCCTATCATTCCACCAAAGCCTGCCTTAGCCAAAGCAACGAAGAACACTGCAAATCCTGCTACGCAAAAAAACAGAGTTGAGTACTGATCTGTCACATTACTTTTTTCTAAACACGCAAATGTTGAAGTTACTTTTGTTTTTTTGGCTGGCCATCAGTACCCTCGTCAATTGCGTTTAAAATTCGTTCTGGTGTCATTGGCATCTGCCAGATGCTTGCCCCTAAGGGGGAAAGTGCATCATTGACCGCGTTCAAGATAGCAGCTGGAGCTCCACCTGTCCCCGCTTCGCCTGCGCCCTTAGCTCCAAGGACGGATGTCTTTGTTGGAGTTTCTATATGAGAAATCGTAATGTCAGGCATTTCACTTGCCATGGGTACCATATAGTCTGCCATAGTTGCGTTTAGCATTTGGCCATCTTTAGAATAGTGACATTCCTCATAAAGTGCACCACCGATGCCTTGTACAACACCGCCCCTGATTTGCTCGTCAACCAGAAGTGGGTTGATCACGCGACCACAATCTTCGACTGCCCAATAATGCAGGACCTTGACAAAGCCCGTTGCAATATCAACTTCGACTTGTGCGGCCATAGCGCCATTTGTGAAAACGAATGGAAAATCAGTTACACGATAGTGTCGAGTCGCTATCAGCTCGGGATTTAGATCGTTGGGCAATTCGTTTCCACGATAGTAGACAGTGCGCGCAAGGTCGGCCAGTTGAAGTCGTTCAGTTCCATCAAGGTCGGTGACACAGCCATATTGTATATCGAGCTTTTCCGTCTGGGTTTGTAATATCACAGCTGCCACGTCTAAGACTTGGGCCTTAAGAGCTTGGGCTGCAAGCAGCATTGCTTCACCTCCGATACCTGCACCGCGCGACGCCCATGTGCCGCCGCCGTATGGAGTGGTAGCCGTATCACCTGTCGTGACTTTGACACGGTCCAGATCAACACCAAATATTCCAGCCGCAATCTGAGCTAAAATGGCGTTTGTACCTTGCCCTTGTTCTGTGATCGAGGATGAAACATGCAAAGCACCACCAGCATCCAGCCGAACTGTTGCGCCATCTTGCGACGCTATTGGGGCCCCTCCAATGCCATAGAACATTGGGCTTGGATTGGTTACTTCGACCATTGAGACAAAGCCAATGCCACGATAGACACCTCTTTTGCGAGCGCTTACCTGATCTTCCCGAAGGCTTTTGTAATCCATAATCTTGGTCAACCTGCACAAGGCTTGTTTATGGCTGAGATCATCAAGCTTCATACCTGTCGCAGAAAGCCTGGGGTAGCTGTCATCTGCCATTAGGTTCAGCTCTCGTATTTCGACGGGATCCATCCCGATGGTTCGCGCCGCATCCTCAAGTAAACCGTCTGCGATGGCCATAGCGATAGGGTGACCGACTGCGCGATACTGGCACATCAGTGTCTTATTTTGAAAAACCACACGGCCGCGAGCGCGGTAGTTCTCGATAACATAAGGTGCACCAGTAAGGTTCAAGACTTGATTGCACTCAATTGCTGACGTGCGGGGATACATCGAAAACGGACCAATTCCCGTAAGATCATCGAAGTCAATACCGACGATTTTACCCTCTTTAGTTACACCCATGCGACCCTTTACGATGTGATCACGAGCATGGATGTCAGTCACAAAGCTTTCAAGTCTGTCAGCGATGAATTTGACAGGCCGCTTGAGAAGTTTTGCAGCCGCAGCAGTCGCAATTTCATCACCGTAGGTGTGGATTTTAATTCCGAAAGATCCGCCTACATCATTCGAAATAACACGAACATTTTCTTCAGGTACACCGAGATGTTTGGAAAATATTACCTGCATCATGTGCGGGGCTTGTCCAGAGTAGTAGACAGTTAGCTGGTCCTCAGATGGATCATAATCACAAAGTGTTCCACGTGTTTCTAGCGTAACGCCGGTGTGGCGCCCAAAACGAAATTCGCGTTCGACAATCTGCACTCCAGGGGCAGAAAAAGCCTTGTCTATATCACCCGCGATGACTTCACGCTCCCAACACAGGTTGTCACCAAATTCTGGATGAATAACAGGCGCATCAACATCTAGTGCCGTTTCGTTGTCGGCTGCTGCGGGCAAAACCTCGTATTCAACCTCAACCAATTCGCATGCATCTTCTGCTAAAGCACGCGACGTTGCTATCACCATAACGACTGGCTCTCCTTGCCATCGGCAAACTTCAACGGCCAGCGGATGTTGGGGTGCAGAACGCAGTCCTGCCAAGTGGGTTAATACGCCAACATAAGGTGTGACATTTTCGGCTAATTCATCTCCTGTGTAGGTTGCTACAATGCCCGTAGCCGACTTTGCATGGCAGGTATTGATGCTTAAAATTTTTGCGTGCGCATGGGGTGAACGTACAAAGGCTGCATGGACCATACGGGGAAGGATTTCGTCATCCACAAATCTGCCACGCCCTTGAAGCAGCCGGCTCGCATCTGCACGAGGTGACGGCTGCCCTATATAGCGATTTTTTTTGTCAAAAATAGTTGCTGGGCCGGTCATGTTCGAGCCTCCTCGATTACGTCGCATATTGCATCAACGATCGACTGATAGCCGGTACACCGACAATAATTTCCCGAGATGTGCTGCCGAATAGCTTCTCGGTTTGCGTCTCCGCCTGCATCAATGTAACCAATAGCGCTGGCCAACATACCGGGAGTGCAGAATCCACATTGCAAGGCGTTACGTTTGGTGAAGGCAGCTTGCAACGCCGTACTTTTGCCACTGTCGGCAAGTCCCTCTATCGTCATGACCTCTTTGCCATTGGCCTGAGCTGCTAGCATTAAGCAGCCGCGTACTGTGTCTCCATCAACGATGATTGTACAGGCTCCGCAAACCCCATGTTCACAACCCACATGGCTCCCCGTCAAGCCAAGTTCATTTCGGAGAAAATCAACGAGGTTCAAGCGCGACTGCACCGTGGCTTTGACGTCTTCGCCATTTACTTGCAGAGCTATATCGACCGAGCGGCTCATAGTGTCATCCTTTCGATAGCGCGTGCGAGCGCAACCTTCGCCAAACGCTGGCGCGTTGTTCCGTTGGCCTTCAAGTCGCTAGAAAATTCAATATCTTTTAAATTATCTAGCACGGCTTTCGTGTTGCCTCCACGAGCCAATTCAGCCTCTACCATGGGGACCCGAATTGCTCGATCCGCTACTCCGAAAAGGGCAACACGATAAGAATTATTGGAAACGGCTATGGCCACGCCTGCAAGAGCGTAGTCGCCATGGCGTTGGGTCAACTCGTGAAATCCGAACTGATGATCCGAGTTGGGCGTCGGGATATGGATTGCGACTATGAGCTCATCTTCTTCCAAGGCGGTATCGAAATAACCCAAAAAGAAGTCGTCTGCCTTAATTTTTCTGGGCCCTGTTTTTCCTGCAACCTCGATGGTTGCATCTAATGTCAACATTAGCGCGGGCATCTCAGCTGCGGGATCAGCAAGAGCCAACGAGCCGCCAATAGTCCCTCGATTGCGGATCGCATCATGAGCAATGTGGGGTATGGCCAGTCCAAATAAAGGGATTTTGGCTGATACAATAGGATCGCTCATTAGCTGCATATAGCTAGTCATTGCACCAATTTTGATGCTGTCGTATTCATGTGTAATGCCGCGCATTTCTGCTACGTCAGCAAGATCAATCAGGGCGTCCGGGGCTGCAATACGAAAATTCATCATGGGCATTAAGCTTTGGCCGCCGGCCAATGGCATTGTATCGCCTTGACTGTCCGCCATCATTCCAAGAGCCTCATCAAGGTTTGATGGGCGCAGATAGTCGAAATCTGGTGCTTTCATAGTGGTCCCCATAAGTAGGAATATTGATTTAGCCTTTACGATTATCAATACCTAAGTTATCAAGTTATAAATTAGGATCAAGTGGGGAAGTTGTACAATAGTCAAAATAAAATAAAAATAGGCTTTTCCGCTCAACAACTTGGGATCAGACACTCTTTTTTACACAGACACCACACTATTATAGATCATACAGAAAACTCTGAACCTGAAAATATCTGCCCTGTTTTACGGTTTATGGTTGAGAAAGTACGAAAATCAAAGAAAACTGGGTGACGCAAATACCTTTAAATTATGATTCTAAACGAAAAATATATAAAATGGAACAATCATGACAAAGAAACTTATGCCAAATGAACAAGCTCCAGTATTGTCATTGCCGCTGGTCGGTGGTGGTGTTTGGACCCTTGCAGAGCAGAAGCCCAAAAACTTCACGATGGTGATATTTTATCGTGGGCTTCATTGCCCTGTGTGCAAAATGTACCTGACCAAATTGAATAAATTGATCAATATTGCAGATGAAGCCGGTGTTACGGTGGTTGCAGCTTCAATGGACCCAGAGGACAGAGCCATTCAAACCAAGGCCGACTGGGAGTTGAGTAATATTGACCTAGCTTACGGGGCGACTGCCCAAGACGCTATAAATTGGGGTCTTTACCTTACGGCTGCAATTAAAGATACGGAAACCAATCAGTTTGCCGAACCGGGGCTATTTTGGGTGCGCCCGAATGGGCAGCTTTATTTGATCGACATTTCCAACATGCCGTGGTCTCGCCCTGATGTGGAGTTTCTGTTGTCAAAGGTGGAATTTGCTGTGAACAACAGTTACCCTGCACGTGGGACATTGGGTTGATATCGGATAATTGTAATATTTGATTATTTTGAAAGTAACGTTGATTTTCTCTCCAAATAAACCAACAAACTAAGGATTTTTAAAAATGACGACACTTTGCTACGCAAAAAAAACTTGTTCAATTGGCATTCATGTTTTGTTGGAAGAAATTGGAACGCCCTATGATTTACGGATAGTAGATTTCTCGAAAGGTGAACAGAAAACGCCCGAATACAAAGCGCTTAACCCAAAGGGTAAAGTGGCGGCGCTAGTGCGTCAAGATGGTAGCGTTATAACCGAATTTGCGGCGATTGCGATGTGGTTGTCTATGACCAACCCAGATAAAAAACTGATGCCGACTGATCCGGAGGGGATCGTGCGTACGATCGAGGCGTTGGATTTCATTGTGGGCACCGTGCACATGCTGTCTTGGCGCATGTGGCGCCGCCCGGACGCTTATTTAGACGACCCTGTTGGGCAGGAGTTGTTGCAGGCGCGCGGCAAGGCTGCAATGCTGGGTGCGCTTGACGTGGTGGATGCTCAATTGGCAGGTAAAGAATACCTGATGGGTGATTTTTCGATTGCTGATGCCGCGCTCTATTACAATGAATATTGGGCTGTCGATGTGGCTGGCTGGACTCTTCCAGAGAATTTACAGGTGCATTATGAGCGGATGAAAGCTAGGCCTTCCGTTCAAGCATCTCGTAGCCTTGAAGGCGTAGCCTAAGATAATGCCAGCTTGATATTTCAAGCTGGCACAATGAAGCTGAGTTGGGTTAGCCAGCCTCTTTGGATTGACTATTTAGGTTTTTTGCTTTTCGGTTATTAGCAATATCCCTATGCGAAAGGCATCAACATTTCTGCATCTAGGTCTCCTGGTCTTGGAGTAGTTTGATCTTGAGGCCCGCAACTAATGCTGCAATCGCGTCTTCGATGACGCGTTCTTTGTCAGTTGATAGTACGCTCTCATAGATTAGATCTCGGACACCATAATAAAAAATTCCACCATGAATGATCCAGGCAAACTCTACCTCGCAGTCGCGAGTGGGGCGATCCGGCAAATTAAATTCCATACGCGCTTCGATGATAATTGGCTCCAATATACGGTGGCGCACAAATTGCATGTAGCGTCGATTAATGTCGACTCCCTTTAGACCAGAAAACAAGTATATCCGCAGCCACTCCCGATTGAAAATTTCATCGGTATAAATGTTATAAAAGGTATTCAAGCGCTCAACTAACGTACGAGATCTATCTCGCAGAAGCGGTTCCCATTCGGGCTGCCATCGGTTGACGTACACTGCGTCGTAGACCTCAGAGATTAAGTCATCTTTGGACGGAAAATAGCGATAGAGCAGTGGTTGAGTGACGCCAAGTTTTTTTGCTAGCCCACGAGTTGAGCTTTCAAAACCTTCTTCGGCAAAAAAACCAATTGCCTGATTAATAAAATCCTGACGTCTTTCAGAAGAGGAAAGGCGTTTGCGTTTGGGTGGCCCAGTTTCAGGCGCGTCAGGTTGTTTCATTCCTCCTATCTATGCGTCATGCCAGTCGCCGTCAATTTGTAAGCGATGACCAACCGCGAGCCCCTGCATCAGCGTAGTCTCAATAAAACAGCCTTTCTTGGCAGCTTCAAGTAGACGCATTTGGTCATTTTTACTTGCGGCGCTGTCAAAGTCGATATCGAGGTCAAACCCAACAGGTGCAGTTGTGTAGGGGTCACGACCAATTTGTTCGCCACGCCAATGCAACTTTGCATTCACCTTAACTTGACCAACCGGGACTTTCAGTCGTTTGGAAAACGCCCTTATTTGGGTCATAATGCATCCGGTTAATGCTGCTGTGAATAAAGCAAGGGGTGGAGGAGCGGTGCCATCGCCTCCGTGAATAGGTCCTTCATCTGTAGCTAGCTCGAAGCTCTCACCCATTGTAGTGAAATCGACCTTTATATCATTTCGCATTTTCCCGGTACTGGTGCCAGTGCCTTCAAAAATTATATCAAATGTCTTTTTCTCTTGATCCGCCATTATGTATGCTACCTTTTGTAGTAAGTTATCTATTGATAAAAACATGATTAATGATGTACCGCAAGACTATTGACAGATAAGTAAAATTAATTGTTCATTTGATAATTAAGAAATTAATAGAATTGGGAATCCAAATGGCGAAGCTGACACGAAAAGATATTTATGACACAGCCAAAGAGCTATCCAACTGGGGGCGCTGGGGAGATGATGATCAAATAGGTACTCTCAACAACGTCTCTCCTGATGATATAATTGCTGCTGGCCGGCTGATTAAGAAGGGTAAGGCCTTTGCGCTTGGTCTCAACTTGAAAGAAAAAATTCAGTCTGGCTTGTTTGGTGGCCGTTGGAACTTGATCCACCAGATGATGGCGACCGGTACTGATGCTGTGACTGGTGAACAAGACGGCGATGGAAAGGCCTATCTGCGATATGCGGATGACGCGATAAACCTGCCGTGTCAGGGCAGCACGCAGTGGGATGCACTTTGCCATATTTTTCTTGATGACAAGATGTACAACGGTTTCCCTGCAACAGATGTAACTGTGAATGGGGCCAAGCATCTTGGTATTGAGAATGTGCGCGACAAGATGGTTGGGCGCGGTGTTCTGTTGGACGTGGCGCGTTGGAAGGGCCTGGATAGTCTGGCGGACGGCTATCCGATCACCAATGCGGACCTTGATGGGTGTGCTGCAGCTCAGGGAGTTGATATTCGGAAGGGCGACTTTGTAATTGTGCGGACGGGGCATCAGGAGAGATGTCTTGCGGCTGGAGATTGGGCCGGGTACGCAGGCGGTGACGCGCCAGGTCTTGCGTTTGAAACGGCACATTGGATCAAGAAACACGATATAGCCGCTATTTGTGCCGATACATGGGGCTGCGAAGTGCGCCCAAATGAAACAGATGAAGCCAACCAGCCGTGGCATTGGGTTGTTATTCCTGCTATCGGCATTTCCATGGGTGAGATTTTCTACGTTAAGGAACTGGCAGAGGATTGTGAGGAAGACGGAGTCTATGAGTTCTTTTTCACCGCGCCACCTCTACATATTCCTGGTGCCGCTGGATCTCCAATCAATCCTCAAGCGATTAAATGATTCTTTGGGGGCGTCCGAGTTCAGTCAACGTCCAAAAGGTGCTTTGGGCATTGACTGAGCTTGGCCTTCCATATGATCATCGCATCGTTGGCGGGAAATATAAGGGTCTTGATGCGCCTGAGTTTAAAGCCCTGACGCCGGTGCCGCGTGTGCCAGTGTTGCAACATGGTGTGGAGGTTGTTTGGGAAAGCCATGCGATCCTTCGTTATTTGGCTCCCAAAATGATAACTACTCAGGCCGACATATGGATGGAGTTCGGCTCTACCACGTTGCAGCCGCCGTTCATTGGTATGTTCTGGCAAAGAGTCCGCATGACACCGCAACAGCAGGCCAAAGCCGCTCTTGCAGTACATGTAAATTCATTGAACGCTGGCATGGCTATATTGGAGAGTGGCATGTCGGATGGACGTGCCTATATCGCGGGTCCTGTATTTTCGATGGCTGATATTGCAATAGGAAGTTTATTTTACAGAATTATTGATCTTTACCCTAATTTTTTGCTCCAGTATCCGAAGGTAATGGCATGGCACAAAACCATCGCGGCACGCGCGGGTTATAAGAAATGGGTAGCGACGTCCTATGCTGAATTGAAGATGTCATAATGATTTGGGACCATTTTGGATCAGTTGCTTTCGAACTTTTCTATCCAAGACTATGTTTGCCGTACTCCTATTATGGCTGTTATGTTGATTGACGAGTTGCCAGATATTTGGCTTTATGCCCACACCCAAGTTTTATCACCGCTGTTTGGAATATTAATTAGCATTCCGACCGCGTGCCATGTTGTCAGTTGACTGATAAAGCAGCCAGCCTAAAATCACATGCGCAATTGATAGCTGGCAGGCGTCCAGCGAAAGCTATCGCCGTGGCGTTCAACATAGCCGACTGAGGGGAAAGGCATATGATGTCCGCTGACGAGAAGGCTATCGGTGGCGGCCATGTCCAGTACTCGCTTGCGGCTTATGACTGCCATTTCTTTGTCGTCGTCAAAGCCGACGGTGCTCTCAGGATACTGTAGCGAAAAGACATAGTGATTTGTGACATCTCCCCAGATCAGCAACGATTTTCCGGCACTTTCTACACGGTACATCATATGCCCGAGAGAGTGACCAAAGGCGGCTTCGGCAGTTAGTCCTGGCACGACATAATCACCGTCTTCTACAAATGTCATTTGATCTGCGAGGGGCGGCAAAAGATTGAGAAACATCTCGCGGTTCTGAGCGCGTTGAGGCGGGATTTCCGAGCCATCTTTCCAAGTATCATATTCGCGACGTCCAATAACATAACGGGCGTTAGGGTAGGCTAGCGCACCTGATTCCATGATGCCCGCAATATGGTCGGGGTGACAATGTGTAAAAGCTACCACATCAATATCTTCGGGGGCATAACCCGCTTGGCCCAATCGGCGGCGTAGGTTGCCCGCATGATTGCCGCGTCCCATTTCGCCAAAGCCCGTATCAAACAGAACAGTTTGTTTGCTGATTTGAATCACGGTTGGTGTATAAGAGTTTTCAAAGCCACTGGAAGGAAGGTTGTTCGCGTCAGCAATTTTTTTGATATCAGCCTCGGATTTTTCCATAGAAAATGGTGGGTTGATAGGCTCGCGGATATGCGCGCCATCTTGAATGGTAGTTACTTCTGCCTCGCCAAGCGAGAAGCGATGGATGGAGGCGCGATATTCACCTTTGGGGTTTATCATGGCATTGGCACCTCAGTTGTGAATTTAGGAACAGAATAACCTTTTTGCACGGCGGGTCGTTCCGCGATGCGTAGGTACCAATCACGTACGTTGGGAAAGTCGTTCAGATCAATTTCCTGCCATTCGAACCTAGACACCCATGGCCAGCAGGCAATATCCGCGATTGAATACACGCCTTTTTCTTCACCTGCGATGAAATTACGGCCTGAAAGTCGTTCGTTAAGGACACGGTACAGCCGCTTGCCTTCGTTGGAGTAGCGCATTTCGCCGTAGTCAGATTTGCCTTTGTTGTACTTTACAAAATGATGCACTTGCCCAAGCATTGGGCCTAGACCACCCATCTGCCACATCAGCCATTCGATCATGCGCCAGTATTCGTCACCTTCGCATTGAAATTTCATATGTTTGTTTGCGAGGTACATCATGATGGCGCCGGTCTCCATCAATTGAATACCTGTTTCGTGATCAACAATTGCGGGAATGCGATTGTTTGGGGCTATCTTCAAAAAATCAGGCGCAAACTGTTCATCTTTGGATATGTCGATGGAGTGGACTGTGTAGGGGATGCGCAGTTCTTCAAGCAGGATCGAGACCTTGCGGCCGTTTGGTGTGGTCCAAGTGTAAAGGTCAATCATGGTCATTCCTCGTTATTGGTTTACTCTTCTACAGTCATGGTGTTAAAAATTGATTGCAAATGCGCGCGCATTGCTGTTTTGGCCTCGGCACCGTCTCTGTTGGCGATTGCAGCTATTATTGCGTCATGTTCATCAAACGAATGATAATCGGGTGGCGGGCACTTGAGGTCCGAGTTTATTTCGCGCCAGACTACAACCCGCCGCACTGCGTTCATTATTCTGTGCAGTTCATGTAGTAAAATATTGCCAGCGCTTTTAGCTATCAAATCATGTAATGCGTGGTCACTCTGCTCGTACTCATCCCACGTGGTTGCCATGCGCATTTTTGCGTTCAAAGCTTGTGTTTCACTGATCTGAAGGGGCGTAGCATGTAAGGCGGCAAGTTGGGCGAGTTCTGGCTCTAATGTAATACGCGCCGTCATCGCGTCGTAAGGGCCAGTGCGCCCGGTTAATGTAGCCAATGACATTGGCATTTGAGCAAGGGCGGCCGGTTCGGTCAAAAAAGTGCCGCGACCGACGTGTCTGTAGATACGGCCTTCGTTTTCAAGGACGGCAAGCGCCTTACGCAGTTCTGGTCGACTTAAGTCGAGGATCTCTGCCAATTTGCGTTCTGGGGGCAGGCGGCTTCCTTTTGCTGTATCGGTCTTGCTCACCCAAGCGCGGACGACTTCCATAGACAAATTCCTTTTTGGTTGACCAATTATATGATCATTTGGATAAGTTATATGATTTTTAGATGCCGAGTATGTCAATTTATTATGCAATCTATTAGTCTTGGTGCGTTACAATTTAATCACGGGTCTGGAGTTTCACATGCTCATGATTCGCAGCATTGGTCAACCAATGTGTTTCAGTAGGCTAGGGGGTCATAAATGGATTTTGAGCAGCCTTGGAGTGGCGTTATTAAAGCCAAAACTATGATGTTGCCTGAAAAGATGCGTGCATGGGTGCTTGGCGATCCGGATGAGCTAACGTTTGTCGACAAGCCGCTGCCAATACCTGGCCGCGCCGAAGTACTGGTCCGCATTGATGCGGTAGCAATTTGTGCGACCGACCTTGAAGTAATTTCATATGGAACCCCTGCGTTAGTGGAGGGCGGGAAGCCTTTCAATAAGAACTGGACGCCTGGGCATGAATACATGGGTACTATTGCAGCGCTTGGTCCTGGTGTTGATGAATTTGAAATTGGTGATCGTGTTACGGTCGAAATTCATGCGGGCTGTGGCCAATGCAAGCGCTGTCGGATGGGGATGTATACGTCGTGCCATAACTATGGGTTGAACTATGGCGATAAGGACAAGGGTCACCGGGCTAATGGTTTTACTACCAATGGCGGTTTTGCTGAATATGCTGTGAATAACATCAACACGATGATTAAAGTCCCAGATGGTATGTCGGATGAAACCGCGACACTTGTCGTAACTGCGGGCACATCGATGTACGGCTTGACTGAACTAGGTGGCTTAATTGCAGGCGAAAGTGTTGTCGTAATAGGGCCGGGGCCAATTGGCTTATTGGCTGTAGCTGTTGCAAAAGCGCTAGGGGCATCGCCGGTCATTCTAATTGGCACTCGCGAGAATAGAAATGAAATTGGACGACAGCTAGGTGCTGATATTGTGATTGACGGGCGCAAAGAAGATGTTGTTGCCCGGGTCATGGAAGTCACTGGTAAGGGTGCCGATTACGTGGTGGATTGTGCTGGCAATGAGGCCACGGTGAATGATGCTGTTCATATGACAAACCGGGGCGGGCGTGTTTGTCTTGCTGCGTTTCCCAAAAAACCGGTCACTTTTGATCTGGGCTACCTCGCTGTTAACAACATCTACCTTTATGGAATTCGCGGCGAAGGAAAGTCTGCCACACACAGAGCTATGGCTTTTATGGCTGGAGGGCAATTTGACGCTTCGATTATTCATACGCACACCTTCCCTTTGGATCAGTTACCCGAAGCGTTGCGCTATGCGAGAGAGCGGGTCGACGGCGCAATAAAAGTAGTTGTTTCGATGCGTGGAAAAGGTGACGGCAAGGGCAACAAAACATGAAAGCTCGGCGAGGAATTTATGCCGCTTCGATCTCTCCATTTGAAGAAGGTGGAGATCTAAGCGCTGGTAAACTAATAACTTATTGTAAATATTTGCTGACTGATGGCGGCTGTGACGGCGTTGCTCCACTGGGTACGACGGGTGAGGGTACATCAATCGGTATGGCTGATCGCCTGGCGCTGCCGGGTGCCTTTTCTGATGCCAAAATTGCGTCTGACCGTGTTATTTTTGGCACCGGCGCGCCGGCATTAGGAGATTGTATCGCGTTAACAAAAGCGGCATGTGAGGCGGGTTTTATGAATGTTTTGGTTTTACCTCCTTATTACTACAAAAACCCTTCTGATGATGGGCTCTACGCGCATTACGCCAATCTAATTAATGGCGTGGGGAGTAATGATCTGCGTGTTTACCTTTATCATTTCCCACAGATGTCAGCAGTGCCGTTATCTGTAGACCTCGTTCTGCGGCTTAAATCGGACTTTGGTGCTTTGATTGCTGGCCTGAAAGACAGCAGTGGGGACTTCGCGCAGTCCGCTGCATTCATAGAAGCGACCGGTGGTGTCGATGCTGACTTCGATGTCTATCCATCTTCTGAGACAATGTTGTGGGACGGTTTAGCTTTGGGCAGTGCTGGGATAATTTCTGGTTCAACCAACGCATTTGGTTCATATGCGCAGGCGGCTTTGCAAGCGCCTGAGGGTGCTGCGCGTGATAAAGCAATGGAGATAGTTAGGGCTGCGCGGACCATAGCGGGAAAATACCCTCTGATGGCTGCAATGAAGCAGATAGAAGTTTGGCGGGGATTTGATGACAGTTGGTCACGCATGGCACCGCCTTTGGTGCCACTGAGCGATTCGCAGAAAACTGACTTATGCGCTGACCTTAAAAATCTGAATAAATAGGAAATTAGACGAAAAATGACAAAACGCGGTAATCATCATATTGAGACCAATCCGGATCCGGCAGCTTTTTCTCATTGGCCAGAGGGTTTGTATGAGGAGATGCAGACCAGCCATGATAACGGCTGTGTGGGCACTACACTGGTATCGGAAACTGACCGAGTGAGGGTCTGGCACTTGCACATTCCGGTTGGGTCGCGGTGCGGGTTTCATCGGCACGTAAATCCATACTTTTGGTCGGCACTAAATGCGGGCACAGCCCGAGGGTATTTTTCATCTGGTGTAGTCCGAGACACGGCACATTACATCGGAGAAACTAAGCATTATTATTACGGCCAAGGGGACTATATGCTTCATTCGGTCGAAAACATTGGGGATACTGATTTGGCGTTTGTCACAGTTGAATACCTCGATGGTACGAATCCACCTTTGACGATTCCGGCAGAGGTGAAACTAGTCGCACCACTTGCGAAATGAGACCTCTCAGCTTGGCATTTTGAAGACCAGGCAGAAGTCTAAAATTACTTTAATGAAACAACTACTGGGAGGAATTACCATGAAGAAAATTGTTTATAGTCTTGCCGCTCTGGCAGCTTTTACAAGCAGCGCAGTCAGAGCCGACGAGATCACTCTGAGGATCGGATCGGGCCATCCGCCCGGTGTTGTTTATGCAGGTCTGATGATTAACTATTTTCAGAAAGAACTGAAAGAACGTGTTGAAGCACGTACCGATCACACTCTGAACATTGTTGAAGGTTATTCAGGATCCATCGTCAAGGTTACTGAGGTGCTAGAAGGCGTCCAAGATGGTATCCTCGATATCGGCGGCATGTGCTTTTGCTTTGAGCCATCCAACTTACCCCTGCACGCATTTCAGGTAATGGTTCCTTTTGGAACGATGGACCCCGTTGAAAGCCTTGGAATCGCACAGGCTGTCTATAAAGAAGTTCCTTATCTGACGGATGTATTCGAAGAAGAATATAATCAGGTCCTTCTGTCCCGTATTGCTGACGGTGGTTACAACTTGGGTACGAAATTCCCTTGGACCAAACTTTCGGAACTTCAGGGTGAAAAGATCGGTGGAGCAGGTATTAACCTGAATTGGCTAGAAAAAGCTGGTGTGGTTCCTGTGTCGTCTTCATTGGCAACATCGTACACTGAGATGTCGACGGGCGTTTATGATGGCTTTATCATGTTTCCGTCCGCTTGGGTAAACCTTAAGCTTTATGAACCAGGCCCATACTATACTTTGATTGGCTTTGGCTCGATGACATGGCACGGCCTGACCATCAATAAAGATACTTATGATGAGCTGCCAGATGATTTCCGAGAGATACTTCTTGAGGTTGCAGCTGATTATGAAGAGCAGACTGGCATCGTGAATTTAGCGGAATATGATCGTCTGATTAATGAACTGCGTGAGTTGATTACCGTGACTGAAATTGATGGTGATGTGCGCCAGGAATGGGCTGAATCGCTGCAAGAGTGGGTCCAAGCAACTGCTACAGATCTGGATAGTCAAGGGCTGCCTGCATCGCAGGTTATGAACCTTGTGCTAGATCAGGCAGAGGCACAAGGCTACAATTGGCCAGTGCGGTATTCTATCAAGTAACAAAAAATGACAGATGCACGGACTTTTAGTGCCCGTGCATCTGCAAAAATTTTAAATTAAGGCTGAATCCTATGTTTCTGATTCGCATTACTGACTGGTTAACTAAAACATTGATGATCATTGGTGCTATTTGGGCATTTTGCTTATGTTTTGTCTCGCTGACAGATATCATATTGCGCTCAACCAGCATCCCAATTTCTGGTACGAAGGAAATTGTAGCAAATTCTGTTGTTATAATTGTGTTCATGCAGGTGGGCTATGCTGTTCGCTCAGGTTCAATGCTTCGTGCTGACTTTTTGGTGCTAATGTTTCCAAAATGGGTGCAGAAAATTCTTACAGCATTTGGGTTGATCCTCGGTGCGGTCTTCTTCGTTTATCTTTTAAATGCCGCTGTGGAACCTGCTATGCGATCTTTTCTGCGGGGTGAATTTGACGGAGCTGGTGCGCTGCAGGTTCCGGTTTGGCCTGCACGATGGGCAATTGTTGTCGGTGCTGGTTTGGGAGGCTTCAATTATATCCTGCTGAGCCTTGTTGAAATTTTTGGACTGCGTATTGAGAGAATGGACTTATAATGGGAGACTGGACCAATGTTTGATTTTTCAACTGCGTCAATCATTATTGTTTTGCTTTTGGCGCTGGTTTTATTGGGTGTGCACGTGGCCATCTCGCTTGGTATTACAAGTCTGGTCGGCATTTATCTAGCCACTGACAAAATGCGTATTGTAGAGGCTACGGTTGCCTCCACCTCTGCAGAAGCCCTTAGAGACTTTACTTTTGCAGTCATTCCTTTGTTCATGTTGATGGGTGAATTCATGGGCAGATCGGGCGCTGTTACGGACATCTATGTTGGGATTAACCGCAGCCTTAAATCCATTCCAGCCCGCCTTGGCGTGGCTACAGTTTTGGGCAATACTGTATTTTCTTTTGTGACCGGTGTTTCGATTGCCTCTGCAGCCGCATTCTCGCGGATCGGTTATCCTGAGATGCGGGCACATGGCTACAATCGAGGTTTTGCATTAGGTACGATCGCAGGCTCAAGTGTCCTAGGAATGCTAATCCCACCATCTGTACTCATGATAGTTTGGGGTATTCTTACCGAGCAATCTATCGGTCGGTTATTTCTGGCTGGGGTTTTACCCGGTGCGATCCTTGCTATTTCATTCATTACTTACATTCTGATTGCGGCATGGTGGCGACCTGATCTAGTCGGGCATGGCAAAGAGGTCAGGCCTATCGAACTTGAGCCTGATGCGTTCGATACTAGCAAAGTTAAAGTTACGCCGCGCCAATTTGCTATCTCTGTATTTGGTGTGTTCGGTATTATTTGTTCTGTGTTAGGCGGAATTTGGTTGGGTATATTTACTCCAACTGAAGGTGCGGGAGCAGGAGCTGCATTGGCCTTAGTGCTAGCCTTTATCAAAGGTATGACGCTGCGTGGTTTCATTGACGCGGTCTATTCGGTAGGTAAGACTGCAGCTCCAATCCTGATTTTGTTGCTTTGTGCGGCGCTATATTCACGGACGCTCGCGATGGCGGGTGTCACAACTGAAATTCGAGAGTTCTTCGTTGGATCAGGTTTTAACGCTTGGACTGTATTCGCCATAATTCTGTTGATTTGGTTCGTGTTGGGTATGATTATCGATAGCATATCGATCATGCTGCTAACCGTGCCAATCGTAGAGCCTGTAGCAATGGCATTTGGCTTTGATCAGCTGACTTTTGCCATTGTTGGAATCATCACAATAGAAGCTGGATTGCTGACGCCGCCATTCGGGTTGCTAGTCTACACTGTCAAGGCGGCAATCCGCGATGGAAGTGTTGGCGTTCAACATATTTTTTGGTCTTGCATCCCCTATTGGCTTATAATGGTGGGTTTAGCAGCTATTATGATGTTGTTTCCAGTCGTCGCCAACCTTCTTCCTAATGTGCTAATGTAGTTAATCGAAAGGCCTTATTATGTCTGCATTCTGGCTTGCCCGTTCTAAGATAAACGAACCCGTCGCTTATAAAAGGTACACTGATTTGGTGCCTGAAATAATTGCTAAACATGGTGGTACCGTGCTCGCCCGGGGGGGAGAATTCGAGATTATGGAAGGGCCTGAGTATTTCGAGCGTTTTGTAGTCATTGAATTTCCATCCCTAGAGGCTGGCGTGAATTGTTTTCGTTCGCCTGAATATAACGAGGCTGCCCGCCATCGCAGGGAGAATGGTGCGGGCGAGGTACAGACGATAATGCTAGAAGCTGGCGAATTTACAAAGTGAAGGACGTAAAATGAAAATTAATCGTGTAGTGATGTCGGCTTCGGGTGCTCCAGAGGTTATGAAGTTAGAAAATACTGAGCTTGCCGCGCCTGGTGCAGGGGAAGTGCAAATAGCTCAAACTGCCATTGGGCTAAACTACATGGATGTCTACCAACGTTCTGGTGCCTACTCTTTGCCTTTGCCGAGCCCCCTGGGCTTGGAAGCGGCGGGCGAAGTGATTGCGGTTGGCGAAGACGTTAGCGACCTAGAGATTGGCGATCGAGTTGTCTATGGTGGTGTGCTTGGGGCTTATGCTAGTCATCGCAATGCACCTGCGGCACGTTGTATAAATATACCCGATGGCATCAGCGATGAGCAGGCTGCGGCTGTTCTTATGAAGGGATTAACG
>Ga0209830_10001775_pt1 | contig 18395 bp, 21 predicted proteins | sample ArcticOcean_MG_C_12_FD_187439 | JGI IMG/M metagenome (GOLD analysis project Ga0209830, IMG submission 187439) | Marine microbial communities from western Arctic Ocean - ArcticOcean_MG_CB8_130 (SPAdes) (version 2) | ecosystem: Environmental > Aquatic > Marine > Oceanic | place: Arctic Ocean...
AACTGTTGAGAGGGGCAAACCGTTGCGCTCCTGTACTTCCACCACCGCGACCGTCACCGATTCGGTAGGTTCCAGCTGCGTGCCAGGTCATTCGAATAAAGAACGGTCCATAATGTCCGTAATCTGCCGGCCACCAGTCTTGACTGTCGGTCATCAATGCGTGAAGGTCTTTCTTCATAGCAGCGTAATCGAGAGAGTTGAATGCATCTTTGTAAATGAAATTCTCACCCATTGGGTTTGATTTCTTATCGTGTTGGTGAAGAATGCCTAAATTTAGTTGATTAGGCCACCAATCATTATTTTTCGTTCCTGTACTTGATGCGCTAATTGCACCGTGCATTACTGGACATTTTGCGTCAGAATTGTCTTCACCCATACCTTTCATATTTCGGCCTCAATTATCCCAGATTCGCCACTCTTATGAACCTGTAGTTATTTTTGATTAACAAAAGAGAAGAGGTTTCACTACTCTCAAGAGTAGAATTGATGTCTCCCCTTGTCAAGCATATCCCATGGACTATCCCTCTCGAAGTACATTCGCAAAATACTGGGAACTCGACTCGAACCCTGCCCCCCGCATTGTTTTATCACCTGTTTAGTATTCCTCATTGTCGAGGAACTCCATGAGTGTTGCCGCCAGTCCTTGGTCGATTCTTTTTCCGAATTCACTAATCAATTTTCTGCTGGCAAAAACGAGACCGAGTGGGGTTAAAGTCCCCCATACCGGAATCCATCCATACCAAGGTAATGCGTAATATGTTAGCCAAACCGGAAGAGCGAAAATAATAGCGATCGGTGCAAATATTGCCGAGATTAGAAGCAAAATAATCCGAGCAATTTTTGCTTTTTGTATCCAATTATATTTTTGGATCGAATTGTGTTGTTCAACCATTTGATTGACTTCATTCAACCACTCTAAATCAATTCCATCCTCGGAGGTGATACTATTCCCTTCAGTTGCTTGACATGCCGTGAAAAACGTATCAATTTGCTCATATGTACAACTGAATGATAGTAGTTTTTGGGCTAATGCTTCTACGGTTGGATGATGATAGGTACGAACACCCCAGGCACCTTTGGCATAGGTGAATGTAATATTATCATTTGATTGCGGAAGCATTCCCTTTTCCAAAGCACTTGATGTTTGGTGCGCACTAGAAGTCTTGAAGAGGCTTTTTACGCCACCAATAATGAACATTATAGAGAGCAGTGAAGATATTATGAGCACCATAAGTGGTGGAATAAATGGAGTGTAATGTTCAGGGTTAGCATCGAAATGTTCTGGATTTTCTGGATTATATGCGATTTCGCGAGTTGAATTTACTGGATAATCAACCTCCCAAACACGGGAGTCAAAATGAGATACTTCCTCTGATTCCTGAACATTAAAGATGGTTCCATTAATCGTGTATCGCAGATGGTAGTCTACGAAATATTCTTCGCATGTATCAGGACTTTGAGAGTCGCCACATTGGTATTCATAGACGTAAACATCCAGAGCTACAACAGTAGCATCGGTCGTTGGCCAAGATGATGCTTCTAACTCATTTTGGAAGTCGTCTATCATCAATACTGGCCAAATACAGCCCAGCAAGAACACAGTCATTCCAATAACAAAAAAAGCAACTGGTGGAGGCTTTATTTCGACACCATGTGACATTTCCATGAACTGTTTCAATGCCCCCTACTACTTGATATTGGCCCAGAATATGAGTCAAATGTTGTAATAATTATTCTTTGCTTAGAAGGTTAGAACTTTTTCGCTATCTCTAACCCATGCTGAACATTCAGCCATAGTCGAGTAATTGGCTCCGTCATAGTATGGTTGTCCGACAGCAACACCGCATCTTTGCTGACAAGTTCCACAGACTTTGACAACAACGCCACTAGCGATCAAATTCTTGGTCATTTTAACCATATCTTCAACTCCTGCTGGAGGCTCTATTCCATCGCGTGCTAAATCAACACTATCATTCATCAAAAAGATTCTAACCTCTTCACCATCATCAACCAATTGTTTCGCTAATCTCAGCGCATTCCAAGTAACATCGGTTCCGTCATATGGTTGTTGATTGAGAATTATCATTATTGCCATGTAATTGGCTATACAACATATGACTTTAATTTAATGGCGTTAACAATTTTGTAAAAACATGGTTTCAAAACCAAAGAAGGTTGCCCACAAGTCATGGGCATAACCTTTGAAGCGGTTTCTAAGTGGTTAATTCCACGCCGCCGTAAGGTTCACGTCGCTGTATTCCTGTTGACGCTATTGATGATTCCTGGTGCACTGACTGCACTACAACCAATAGACATGGAATCATATGAAATGGACTCCCCTGAATTAGTCGCACAGGAAATCATCAATGATGAATTCAGCAATGCTGAAGTAATTCTTGGATTCTTAGTTTCTGCAAGACAACCTCAGCATATTCCGCCAATAGATGAATGGCAACCTGTTCCTTTACTGCCTGATGGAACTCCTGATTACTCTGCTCTTCCACCAGTACCTCAAATGGTTCCTGCTGGTGAGGAATGGCAAGGTATAGATCAACCAACTGCTGGTATTCTAAATTTGGAACTATTGAGGGAAATTGATGCAAAAAAACAAGTGATTGATAATCATCCTCTAGCGCCTGCACTAAAGCCATTAATTAGTGACGTAACCGGACAGCAAACCAATGGTAGTATGTCATTACCAGACCATTTTAGAAGTTTTATGAATGGTACTTCGATTCTTACTCAAGATGCGCTTTCACCTTTTGGAACTATGATTTCCGCAGCCACTAATTGGAGTGATTGTGGTGAACTAGAATGTCTCCTATTTGATGACCTAAATCTAACTCAGGACCATATAGATTTAGCAGCAGCAAGAATGGCCGAAGTAAGTCAAAATTACTTCTTGAGATGGTTGTCATTGGACAGAGGTTTTGTTGCTGATGCAACATCCAATATCATCGGCCCTATCGGTGGTCAATTATCCGAAACTGGTGAGTGGGAATCACATCAAATGGGCAAAGGAAGATGGTCTGCAAGCGCCACATGGTTGTTGGTTCAATTTGATAGAGGCATTCTAGAAGATATGGGCTGGGAATTAAAATGGAAAGATTCACATCAAGAAACTGATGTTAAATTCACAGATGATGGAATTGTAATTGGGGGATACAGAGTCGCAGATGGTAATCTCGTTCTCCACCCACCACGATATGATGCTGATACTTGTAAAGCACTGGCTGAAGACGGTGCTGGCTGTTCAATCGAATGGTCCTACATGGATTTAGAAGGGCAATTAAGAAGTCATGATAGAACCACTATTACATTGCTATTAGGTCAAGGAGTAAATGTCGAAGTTAACCGAGAATTACAAGCGAGTGGTGGATTGATTATCTTGATGGGGTTGGCTATTACTGGGTTGTTATTCATAAGTTTACGAAGATTGTCTGATGTGTTAATCGTCTTGTTTTCTCTAGGTGCTGCGCTATTGTGGATGCAGGGATTAATTGGGCACTTTGCTACATTTACGCAGATGTTTGGTTGGACAATAATCGCTCGCTCCCAATTCTCTAATCTATTGCCAATATTGGTGCTCGCCTTGGGTATCGATGATTCGTTGCACGCCTTACACCGTTACAAAGAGGAGAGAAATGCTGGTAAATCTACTGAATCTGCTGCGACTACCACGCTGTCAAGAGTTGGTCGCGCAATCTTACTAACATCGTTGACAACAATGTCTGCTTTTGCGGCTAATCTTTTCAGTGACATTGCTGCATTGCGATCATTTGGAATTGAAGCCGCATTGGGAATATTTGCTGCATTCCTTTTGACCGGAATATGGGCACCACTGATTCGACTTTCCGTAGATGAATGGTTGGAGAAGCGTGGAGTCAACACAAGTACTGCTAATACTCGAAAGAATCGCTCTACGGAAAAGATTTTGAAAATAATTTCAACGGGCAGTGGTACTAGAAAAAATGCATTTGTTATTGCTTTTTTAGCACTATTAATAACGATTCCTGCAGCTATTGGAATGGCCAATCTAGAAGGTGATTTTGCTATTGAAGATTTCCTTGATGAGCGTTCCGATTTTGCTATGGGAGTCAATGAAATTACACTAAGGTTCGCAGATGAAGGCGAACCTGCTGTATTGTTGATTGAGGGGGATGTGTCAGACCCAACTGTATTCGCTGCAATAGATGAATTTAGAGGTGAAATGAATGTTCATGCAGAAGGTGTTCCGGACAAAATAACAAGACAACCAGATGGTAATATTGACATTCTTGCGCTAGATGAATTACTATATTTTGCACAAGCGAGTATGCGATACAATACAACTCCGTTTGAAAAAGCGGGATGGCTGGTTGAAGAAGAAGGTCATGGAATGGACTGTAATTCAAGTGGAAGTGGCAATATTGCAGACTTTGACGATAGAGATTGTTTGATATTTTTCTATGGTTATACCTACCTGTACGGCATCCCAGGTGCTGGACCTATTCCTTCAATCCCTGCATCAATCGTACGCCTATATATCGCACCTGCTATTGAATTAAATCAAACTCAACCTTGGCTTGACATCAATGGAGAGCCTGCACAATACGAAAGAATGCTAATTCGTTTTGGTATTACCTCGCCAGAAGATTTCCCTAGTATGAAAGGTGGAATGGAAGAGTTGTGGAGAGATCTAAGTGTGTTCACTAATCTCTCATCTGGAACTTATCTCAATGCTGGTCAAAAGGTCGATGACAAACCACTGACATGGGTCATGCCATCGGAAAGACCGGTCACAAGATATGTGGCTTCAACTGCAATGCAAAATGAAATGCAATCTTCCCTCCTACTCGGCTCATTATTCGTATTTATCACCTTAACAATTGGTTTCAAATCCCCTAAGCAGGCGACCGTTACATTGGTTCCAATTCTTCTTGTGGTAGTGTGGCTATATGGGCTAATGTATGCTGCTGGAGCATCCCTCAATATCGTAACCGTGACTATTGCAACGATTTCTTTAGGAGTTGGTATTGATTATTGTATTCACGTCACTGAAAGATATCGCGAAGGAATAAGAAAGGGAGAAGATCACCATACTGCGTTAATTGGAGTCGGTGGTGCTTGCGGTTTGGCATTGGTAGGAAGCGCTGCTTCTGATATTGCTGGATTCCTTGTTATTTCGCTATCGCCAATGGGATTGTTCAGTAACTTTGGAATCTATTCCGCTGCGATGATAGCTCTCTCATTAATCGCAAGCCTAGTCCTAACCACTGCTGCTCTTGGCTTAATCGCTGGCCGTCAACCGAATTTAAGTGAGTCTGAATAAGCAACTGATAATTTTTATTGAGCCATACATTTGATGAAGGGTAGGCTTCCGGCTTAACTTGCTGTCTTTGGGGTTGACCCCGTGAAAGTGGTGATTGAAATGTCTGATAAAGAACAAGAGGACCCTGATGAAGAAGATTGGATGAAATACGCCAATGCTGGTTTCGGACAAACTGATTATACCCTATGGGATGATGCTGAAGCAACTACTGAAAATGCTGCTAAGCCTATAGATGAAGGCGATATGGATGACGGTGACATGGGTGACGGTGCTCAACTTAGCACCCATGTTGAGGAGATTCCACGCGCACCATCACCTGCAGGTCACAAGCACTTAGTCCGCATTGGAACCTGCGACCACTGCCTAGGAAGAATTGGTGGAAAGAAAATGTTTGACCAAACTATTCAACAGGCAGGAGAGAACATTCGCACCTCAATAATACGAGGCGACTCACACTTAGAAAAAATTAGAGATGATAATTCGTTATGCCCATTCTGTGAAAACTTATACCAAGAATCAGGACTACTAGCGGATATAATTTATGATTCTCTCAAACCATATGAATTGAAGAGAGTGCAATTAGGCGCTCGCTTTCCAAAAGACCAAATCGAAAATGAAGAAGAGATTCGTAAGCGCTTCGGCGCTGGTGGTAGCGACGCTTTGAAAACAGGCTTGGTAACTGAGATTGCTAAGAACCTAAACGACAGACTTGAAGGGGTGAAAGTTGTTAATGATAAGCCACAAATCGTTGCTCTCATAGACGTATTAACCCTAACCGTCGAATTGGATATCCGTTCTGTATACATCTATGGGAGATACCAAAAGTTGGAGAGGGGAATTCCTCAAACCCGTTGGCCTTGCCGCGCTTGTAAAGGAAGAGGTTGCACGCGTTGTAACCAAACTGGATTACAATATTTGAAGAGTGTTCAAGACTTAATTGGCAACCCTTTAATCGAAAGATTCGGTGCTACTGAACACTCATTCCATGGTATGGGAAGAGAGGATATTGATGTGCGTTGCATGGGTACTGGGCGCCCGTTTGTTATTGAATTCAAGGCGCCAAAAACTCGCACTATTGATTTAATTCAGGCAATGGCTGATCTTAATGAAGCTGCTGAAGGTTCTGTAATAATTACTAGCATGCGAGAGAGTAACCGCAGCGAAGTTGTTCGAATCAAAGAAACTCCTGCTGAAAAATCATATTCAATTCGCTTTAAGTTAGTGCCATTGAGTGAAGAGGAATTTGCAGTTCTAACCGGGCCGGTTGACCTTACACATATTGATGTGCAAGAGAGGGGCAAAGGTAAGAAAAACAAGCGCAGAAAGAACCGTCGCGGCGATAAAGATGATGACCACACCAAACCACTACCATCGGTCATTGAAACTGAAACGGTTGCCCCAAGCGAAGAAGAATTACTTGCTATGAAAAAGGGTGAACTAGTTGAATTGGCAACTTCATTGAGCCTTTCAAAAACAGGTACTAAATCAGTCCTAGTCGAACGAATTATGCAAGCGGGGCCACCTGCACCTGTGTACTTTGAACTTCCAACAGATGAATTTATTCGCGATGTTGTTGATAATTTGGCAGGGGTCAAACTAGCACAAAGAACTCCAGAACGTGTTGCTCATAGGCGCGCTGATTTAATCCGTAGAAGAGTTGTTTACGAAACCAATAGTCTGGTAATTGAAACTAATGAAAATGGAGAAAGAGAAATTGAATTCACTCTTAGATGTGAATCTGGTACTTATGTCAAAGAAACTATTCATGGCGATAGTGGAAGAACCCAGCCGAGTATTTCTTCTCTCATCAAAGCCAAGTGTGATGTCATTTGGCTAGATGTTGCAGATATTCATGCGGATTGAGGTTCAATTGCTAAGCAATCACCCTTTCGGAGCCTTATTACCGCGTCGCGGTTCTTATATGGCGAAGGCAGGTCGCCGAAGTGTTCCGAAGATGCGTTATTGCTAGTTCGGATTAATTGGAGGTCACCATCATGAAGCGATCAAAGGGTTCACGTCAAGGAACACGCAGTATGCTACGCCGCAGAAAGAGCGAGAGAAGCCAGCTAAATATTAGCCGCGTAATGCATCATTACGAAGAAGGCGACCGTGTTGCCATCGTCCTAGACGGTGGCCAACAAATGGGTATGCCTCACCGCCGTTTCCACGGACGCACAGGATTTATTGAACGCCGTCAAGGAGTTGCATGGATTGTTGCTGTTAAAGACGGCAACATGCAGAAGACAGTGATTGCACGACCTGAACACCTACGCCCACTTGAGTGATTTCCAATGACCGAAGAAGAGAAATTTGTTGACTTTGCAACTGTACGCGATATGCTTTTGAGCGCTCAAGAGCGCCGTAATGCACTAACATACGAGCAAAAGGCTGCTCTGCAACATGCAGAATGGGCTGCGAGTACTAATCGTAATGGATACCTAACTGTCCCAGAAGTCTTTGAATCACTACGTGCTGCTTTGGCTGAAACTGAACTTTTAACCCCACATCCAGCACTTGCAGCAAAGTTAGCGGAATTAATGCCGCTATACCCAGGCGATGTCAAGGCTGTCCTTGCAAGCAAGCGAATCACAATAAAGGACGATGATGTTTCCAATATTTTGGAAATAGTACGTCAGCATATTGGGTTTGAAGAATAACTTACCACCTATTCCTGAGGCGTTGAAATGAGCGGCATCAATCGTGACCGTAAAACCAAGGTTCCTGCTCGTAAGAGCAAAAATGATTCTATCCCGAGCGAAAGTTTTTCTCGCCCGGCAGAAGGTCGAACAATAATTCCTAAAACTCCTAAAGTCAAGCCTGTGCAAGTAAAGAAAGAAACTGCAGCGAAAGATAACAGTTCGAACAATAAACAAAGTGGAAGAAATACCGCTCCAGCCGGTAGAACTCAAAACCGTTCTAACCCAAGAGGAAATGCTAGAGGTGGAAACCGCACTGGTGGTAGAACTCAAGATTCTAGAAACTCTCCTCAAAGACCTTCCCCTATCGAGGGAGAAAATTGGGCTCGTGTCATAGAGCACAATACAGTTGAAGGAATTATCACTGCAATAACAGAAGGTAAACTATTCATGTGCAGACTCTCTGCAAAGAAGAGTATTGAACCCCTAAACCCTACTGATAGAATCTATATTGGACTTGATCAATCTAAGAAAGTTCATGTTGATTCCTTTGTAGGAGGAGCAAAACTTGATCTTATGAGTAATTTTGCTCGTCAAGATATGCCACTGGTAATTCAATTATTTATTGAAGATAATTCAAATCATTTCGTTAAGTCATTTTTCAATGTGGCTGGTAATCTTTCTCTAAAGCAACATGCGTTTGAACTTCTGCATAGCATCGGCAATAAAAAGGCTGTTCAAATGGTTCAAGAAAGAGGTTCTTCTGGATTCAAAAGTATGGAAGCGCTAAATCAATCATGTAATATTGATGCTGCTGAATTACTGGCAAAGCGTTTCATCAGTGAGATAGAAGACCCAACCATTGAACCACGCTTAGTTGACCTGTTGCTTCCGGTGAAAGCATGAGAGGGGCCCGCTGGCTAGTCGACTCTTTGCGTGCAAAGCAAGAAGTTGACAAATCATTAGGCCAACATTACTTAATTTCTGATGAACTAATATCTCGTGCAGTTGAACTCGCTGAAGTTAATTCTGAAGATCATGTTCTCGAGATTGGCCCAGGACCTGGCGTCCTTACCGAAGCGCTCCTTGATAGTGGATGCAAATTAACTGCAATCGAAATAGATGAAGGTGCTGTGGAGCACCTAAGTGGTATTTTCGCAGCCGAGATTAAATCCGGCCAATTAAATTTGATTTCAGGTGATGCGTTAATCTCGGCTTGGCCCAAGGATTTGAGTAAAGTTGTAGCAAATATACCTTATCAAATTTCATCACCCTTGATTGAATTACTGACCCGTAATCTAAGAAATCCTCACACTGAAGAAATCTCTGATGTTGTGATATTGGTTCAAGAAGAATTCGCTGAAAGATTGGTGATGGAATACGAATCTGATGTTGGATCGCTTGGAATGACTGCCCTATTAGATTGGAATAGTGAAATAGAAGATAAGGTCGCACCACATAATTTCAGCCCTAATCCAAAAGTTCACTCTCGCTATATTCACATGACTCCTCAAAAAGAGGAGTTTCCTTGCGATAAACGACTTGTGCGATTGCTAATTCATGCTGGGTTTGCAGAAAGAAGGAAAAAATTACGTTCAACTCTAAAGCGTGTTCCGAAAAGGCTGAACCGTCTACCGGAGTGGCATGCGGTTAGATGGAAAGCAGCATATTCAGAATTTATTGAAGATGAAAGAATGGATGCTAGGCCGGAAGAATTTGAATTTGATGACTGGCTAGAATTGGCAAGTGATTTTGCTTCTTTCGGTGAAGAAGAGTAGTTTTTCTGCCCACGCAACTGTTAGAAGAGAGGCGACGCACCGCAGAATCATGGCCGAGTTGCGTTTACAGACGGCTTCTGGTATCGTTGATAGTGAAGACTTCTCCCTTGAAACGGTAGTTGATGCTATCAAAGACAAAGGTTTAGCGTGGCTAGATATCAAGAATCCTGATAACTCAGTCAAGGACTTTTTACTCAATGTAATGCAGTTTGATGAACTTGCTGTTGAAGATATCTTTGGACACGCCGATACCACTGCAATGAAATTTAGTAACCATCGTTTCGTCGTTGTCAATGCACGTGATGCTGATAATCAACTAGATACGGAACCAGTCGCGATTTTTCTGACCGAGGATTTGATAATTACTGTACGCCATACAAGTATTCCTGCTCTGATGAAATTCCGCCGCAGATTCAAGGAAGCTGAAGAGGATGAACTCGCTCTTGGAATTGATTTTTTGCTGTATGAAATATTGGATGCTATTGCTGATGACTGGCAACCGATTCTAGGACGCTATTCAAAAACTCTAGATGAATTGGAATTTTGCGTTTTTGACCCACAAGAGCAATATGACAACTTGCTGGAAGGATTACACGATTTGAAGAGACAACTTCGTGAAGCGAGTAAGTCAATTGAATCGCTTCACACCGTTACTTTACGAATGCTAAATCAAAAATTGAAGTTGATTTCTACTGGAGTGACAATCTACTTCTCCGATCTGAACCAACTTTGTACTGCATTGGTAAAGAGAGCCAACAACTATTCCGCGGGTGCAACTTCAACAAGAGACACTTATCTTTCTAATATTTCAATGGAATTATCTCAATCTAATGCACAATTAACCGAAGTTATGACAACATTAACAATAATTGGTGCAATCATGCTTCCATTGACATTGATCGCTGGAATCTTCGGAATGAACAATGAAGACTTGCCTCTGGATCAAGTTGGCGGCTTTTGGGGAATAATCAGTATGATGACTATCTTTGCAGTATTGATGTTGGCAATGTTTTGGCGTCGTGGTTGGTTGAATAACTTCGCCAAGAAGTGAATTATTTATCAACCGATAGTTGAAGAACCATTGGCTTATTGTCATTAATATGTCAAGGGGTGCCGAGGTTACTACAGGCCCAATCCCCATCGGCCAATTTGTCACTTTAGTAAAATCTACATTGAAACGAGACCCTTTATTTCAACATCAGGTCTTGAAAGGTGAAGTCAGTGGAATGAAACTTGCACGTTCTGGTCATACCTACTTTGACTTAAGAGATGACCAAGGCCAGATGAATTGTGCTATTTGGAAGAATAGATGTCATATTGATAGTTCGATAAAGGATGGAAGTGAGGTTGTTGTCATCGCTAGTATTGATGTCTATGCTCCAAGGGGAAGCATGACTCTTAATGTTGAAAAGATTGAACCGATTAGTACTGTTGGAGCATTGGAAGAAACTCGGCGAAGGTTGATTGGCGAACTACGTGCTGATGGATCACTTGACAGAGCACGCCTACAAGTCCCACTAATTCCAAAACACATTGTCATCATCACTGGTGCTGCTTCGGCTGCATTATCCGATATGCAGAGGTTGATTGAAAACCGTTGGCCTGGGCTGCGCCGAACAATCCTTGGAGTAACTGTTCAGGGTGATAATTCGGCTACTGAGATTTGCCAAGCTTTAGCTACTGCGAGAGAAATGTGCAAACCCGAAATTGCAAAAAAATTACAACGGCCGATAGTTGATTTGATTATTATCGCTCGTGGTGGAGGTTCGCCAGAAGATTTGTGGACATTCAATCTCGAAGCGGTGGCTCGTGCTATTATCGCCAGCCCAGTCCCAATAATATCTGCAATCGGCCATGAATCGGATATGTTAGTTTCTGATTTGGTTGCTGATTTACGTGCTTCAACTCCTTCGGATGCAATTGAAAGATGTGTACCAGAAAAGAGTTCTCTATTGATGTGGCTTGATGATATTGAAGGGCGTCTTGAAAATTCTGTATTGCGCAGATTTGGAGAATCTCGCCAACATCTAGTTACATTAACTGCTAGATTGCGTTTAGCACCATTAGCAGGATTGGCAAAGGCTAAAGACAGATTGAATAACATGGAAATGCGTATCAAAAGTTGTTCCCAAAAATTGCTCTCAAGTGAAAAAACCCGCTTGGCTCATATTGGGGCGATATTACAATCATCACATCCAAAGCGCGTACTCGAAAGAGGTTATTCAATGGCTCAAACGATAGACGGAGAGGTCCTGAGCAGTGTAAAAAATATTTCTCCGGGACAAGAAATTACTATGACTTTTGCAGATGGATCAGCCCTTGCTGACATTAGTAAAATTATTGAGAGTGATGAAAAATGAGTGAAAAAATAAGTTATAATGAAGCGGTATCTAGATTGGAAACTATAGTTTCAGAATTAGAGAAAGGAGGAAAAGGCCTTGATGAAACATTGGCGATGTTTGAAGAAGGGGCTGCATTACTGAAAGTTTGTCAGCATGAGCTAGATTCTGCTGAAGGCCGACTCGCCGAACTTAGTTTAGAAGAAATCAATTCACAAATTAAAGGATAAGTGTCTACATGTCTAAACGAAAACACAACGCCTTAAAACGCCGTGTTGTTCGTTTATTGTCCGATTGGAAAGACCCACACCAATCGGTTGGCTTGACACAATCAGATATAATTCAAGCAATAGATATTGCGGAAGATGGTGAAACTAATCTCACAATAAAACCATCACGACCACATTGCCCTTGCTGCCTTTTGGATTTAGATTCTTTACGCAAGAAGATTTGTGAAGTGAAGGGTGTGACTTTTGTACAATTCACTATTGTCGATGTACCCGCTTCTGAACGCTGGACTAGGATACTGAATCGCTAATTGAATTACGCCTACTTAGCACAATAAATGCTGGTATTGACCAACCAATTACTGCGACAAGCCATGCGATGATGGAGCCGATTAACACCCCAAATTCAGGTAATGACCAGATACTGACTATCGCATAAACTGCGACACTTGCACCTCCTAACATCATCGGTCCTGCAGCACCACGAGGGACTGTTGGCCCTTGCGCCATCCATAATGCCACCATGCTGGTTAAGAAAATTGCAGGGAATACTGCCGCTATACCGGCGATTAATGGTTGACCTTGCCCTGATAGCCAAACTGCAAAACCAATAGCGATCGCAGCGGCTAATCCCCTACATACCAAGACAAAAGGTGAAACTGTGTGTTTTCCTTTTGGTGTTTCTGTATTTTTCCAATTTATAATTACAGATAACAAGATCAGTAATAACAAACCAATAAATCCTAAATTAATTGCTAATAGGTTCTCGCCTAATGCAATAACTACGATTTTTAACATAATAATGGCACTAAAAGTCCAAATCAATAATGCTGAAATCGTGGTGATCGTAAGAGGAGTTTTTGTTTGTGAAAGATGTGGTGGGAGAATTATCCATACGCTCAAAAAAATACCATTGACAAGCATTCCGAGTGGAACTATTGCCATACTTTCAATCAATGCAGCCTCTCCTCCAACCATATACATTCCAGCAGCAGCAGGGACAATTGTTGAAGGGACTGTTCCTAATATGCCGCCGGTTAGCCCTCCCCACTTTTCTATAGCCACAGTCACTAGTGTGGCCACAATTCCTGCGAATAGGGCAGAAATCAAAACAGATGGACCCAGAATAAAATCACCACCTAAATTACATCTGGAAAATCTTTTCAAAGATATCGATTCAAGCGATTTGTTAGACGAGGTATATTTCCGCCAGCCCATTCTTTGACTCTTTCACCATCAAGATATATTGCATTATATGGTAAGACATCTACTTCTGAAACCCAAGGATGGGCGATTTTGAAACGTCCAAGGCCAGGGGTATCGAGAATTAGTTTTCCAAATCTTGCCCCTTCAGGTGATTGGCCAGAATCAAACCATTGTTGTAAATCTAAAGTCCACTGTTCGCAAGCGGCACAGCCGTTTTTGCCAAGTATCAATACTACTATAGGAGCAGAAAGAAAATCTTCCCAATCATCTCTGCCGAGAATTTCTAATTTAGCCAATGGATTCACCTATTACGAATGATATGAAAAATCAAGCAGCGAAGTTGTCGCCTTTCTTCCAGTTTGCACCACAAAGTCCGCCAACCATTGTTGCTTGGCATGTGCGTAGTACCTCTGAAGGTGATCTTCCAGCGCCCATATTGTTAATTGACCACATCTGAACCTTACCTTCATCATCAACCAAAACACAGCCACGGAATCCAACGCCCAAAGCATCATTCATCATTCCGAATCCATTTGTAACTTGATGTGTAGTATCTGCAAGAACTGTATGAGAAACTCCTTGTGGGAAAATCTCTTTGTCAGCAAACCATGCAGAGTGTGAGAAGTATGAATCAGTAGAGCAACCGATAACTTCGATTCCATCGTCAGCAAACTCATCCTTTAGAGCTTCAAAACCAACAATTTCTGTTGGGCAGATAGTGGTGAAATCAAATGGGTACCAATAAATTAGATGCCACTTTCCTACACAGTCTGTAGAAGAAACGACTTTCTTTTCTCCATTTACGCATGCAATTGTTTTCCATTCAGGAGCCGGCTTTCCAATCATATTTTCCATGCATTATATACCTCAAACAAGGCTAAATGGCTCAAGTATATCAACCACTTTATCACAATTTTGAGCAAAAACATGGAGAATACAAATTATTGGATGAGAAGTTTGCTTTAGAAGAGAATAATGCCTGCTAAATAGATACTACGAAAACAAACAAAAATTCTGACATCGTTTGAATCATTCAGACTCCAATAGTAGCCGCTGTTGTCTTTTTCTACGGGCCTCAAATTGTTGCCTCAATTCAATTTCGTCGAACTTTCTCTGTATCTTTCGCTTGAGAAACCAAATTATTATGGCTACCGCAACCATCAGAAAAGGAAGTATTATCCATTCTGTTAAACCCCATTGCTCAAACATTATTCCACCTCATATCGGCGGCCTCAGATCAATATCAACATCGCCTCTTGGCAATCCAATACAACCTAATATTGCACCTTCATCAACTAAAAAATCATCTAAACCAGGAGGAAGGGGTGAGGGTAATGGGACCTCACCCATTAGCAATGTGACCATGCATGAACCGCAGGTGCCCGATTTACAATTTGTTGGAATGTCAACTCCGGCTTCAATGGCATGTTCAACCAATGTTTTCCCTTCGATATATGGAGTCTGTCCCATCAAGTGCATTCCGCGTAAGAAACGAATCACCGGTTCGCCTTCATAATCAAGTGTGCCAAAACCCACTTCTGCTGATACTGTCCCTGCGGACATAAATTCACCTCAACGAACATCCTTGTGACGAGTCCAACGCCCAGTCTGCTTATTGAAGAACAAACCAGCCTTCTTCATCCATTTGTTGAACTTAGTTGCACCTGCACCTGTTCTAAGAATGAAATCTTCACGATCTTCTTGAGCTTGGATGTAATCCTTAGCATCGAGTTTCTTATCAATCCAATCATTAATTTCCATTAATCCACCGACCAGATCGCTCGCTTCAACCGCCTTAGAGATTTCATCTGCAGAAGCACCGGTCTCTTGCAAATCTTGCATGATTTGCTTGTTGACTGTGCTAAAGTCCAGACTTGCAGGCTTTGGAGGTACAGGATTACGCGGTCCTGCTTCTTCATCGATAAGGATTCTCGTTCCATTGGAGAGTCTTTCCTCTACCATTGCGGCTAAATCTGGGACAAAACTTGTTTCACATTCTCCGCAGATTAAAGCCCATACATCCATTTTATCTCGGTCCCTAGCATCCCTAGGATCCATTTCATCACCGCATTCTGCACATGCATGGAAAATCAAACCAGGAACGTGATTACGGCGGAAATCTACAATGTCTTGTGGAGTTCCTTCTAAATCAAGCATTTCGTGATCTCTTGCAGCCTCTAGACCTCTAGTTTCTAATTGGTCACGGATTTTGACTTTCTGGTCTTTCTTATCCTCATCGTACAAGTTGTTCTCCAACTTTACGATTAATTCAATAGTCTTACCAAGACGATTCATTACCAGTTTTTGTTCCCTAAATGCTTCAACCTTAGCAAGTTTAAGTCGTTCCTTTTGTTCTGCTAATTCAGTAAGAACGTCCTTTCTCTCACGCTTGAATTTAATTTCCTCAATCTTTGATTCTTGTTTTCTTTCCGGTGCAAGAACCTTGGAGAGATATCTCTCTGCACCATGCGTTGTGTGACCGGCGGTGATGATTTCAATAACACCTTGAGCGATATCGGGTTTAAGCCCATAATTCTCAACCAACATATCTTTGTCAATTTTCTTCAAATCACCGATTTTCAAGCCGGAATCGGCTAATGTCTGCGCTGTGGTATTGTCTATTCCACGGCGTAATAATGCAAGATATGTGTCCTTCTTTGCCATAACATCTCCTCCGACAGGTCAAGCGGAAGGGTCGCTCTTATCAAAACCCTTCTTCTTAATAGATTATTTATTTCAACAATATTTGAACCTTTGAACAGATAATTGTTCGCTATTTATGTGATTGTGGATGGCTTATTCAACAATAACGACCACATTGTTCAAGGGATACCTGCGGAGACAGTCCAATATGCCAGCCAAGCCATACTCGTCGGGACACATTGGTGCAGTCGCAAGCAATTTTACGGACATGAGATTATCCGGTGAAGTCAAAAAAACCTTGGTTGAACTTTCATGTGATGAAATCGCTCGTATCGTCCCTCTGATGGAATCAGAAACATTGACTCAAGACCCTGAGAGAAAAACATTGGATGACCCAAAACGGACACGATTGAATTACAATAGAACTCGGGAATTGATGATAGGGCAGTTAGGGAGTATCGAATCGGTAGGTTCAGCGGCTGTTCAAGCGGGCATAGAACAGGTTGAGACCCATATTTCAACTCTGATAAAGCACGCAGAGGCTGCGGCTGCAAAGGACCGTGTAGCTACGATAAAGCCGAGACATCTAGAAATTGCAATTTCCGGACTGGGGCTTAGTGAAGAAGATTCAGACTCGATTGAAGTTACTCCGCACGTTGAAACTGAAGAGTTTACAATATCACAGGGTGGCGGCGTTTTGACCCATTCTTCTTTAATGGCACTAGCCAAAACACACGCTAAGATGCCTGTTACCAATGATGCGGTAGATGAATTGGTCGATACATATTATCTAATCGTTGAAGATTTAGAAGCGAATATAAGAAGACATGCCCAATTAGGTGGAAACCCGGTTCAATTCATTGAATCTATTAATAAAATGAAGACTTTGATGTCTCTGGGTTGGATGAGGAATATGCTAGCCAAGGCAGCACACGTAGCGCGTGAAGCTGGATTGAAGCGAATCGATCTGGAACAAATCGTCCAGATTGACCCATTTGAATGATTATTCAGTTAATCCGTCTTCTCTGTTCATTTCTTGTGCTATTTCCCAAGAATGGAGACACTCATGCCCTCCGAGAAAGCCACCGGCTTCTCTACTCGGTCCAATGAATTCTGCTCCGCAGAATCGGCAGAATACATGTACAATTAATTCGTTTAAGTATGTTCCATTAATTGTCACGCGCTTGATGATACGCTTACCAACGTCGGACTCGTCCCAATCTTGTTGCTTTTCTGTGAAATCATCATTATCATTTGTTGCTTGTCCCATTATTACCACTCCGTTAACCATGGAATTGCCTTATCTGCTGTAATAGGACGCATTCCATCTTCGTCCCTTATCCATGTATCTTCACTACCGATACTTCCATCTGAATATACTAATTTAGGTTCTATTGCCATAGTACCACCAATCGGTAGCGGCCTATCAAAACCTTCTGCAACCACTGGCGTTTCATCCAATTGTAATCCCACAGAGTGGCCAAGGAATTTGCTTTGATCAGGATTCATTCCCATCAGGTTATCTTTATGTCCAAACTCATCTGCTAATGCGAGCCCTTGCCTCCATGCTTGCTGACAGGTCTCGCCTGAGCCTAAAACATCGACTACCGTGTCTTTGACCGCCAATATGTCCTCAAGCCGTGAATTCCATTTCTCATCTAAACGCCCTGCTACAAACATTCTAGTGGCATCAACAACATAACCGCGGTGAATATGTAATAAATCTACTAGAACTGTTTCATTGGCTTTGATTTTGTTGAAACCACTCCCCATGCTGGAGAGAGGATGGGCTCCGACTCCGCCTAATGCCGAATCAAAGAAAGATGGAATTCCTCCAGCACGGCCAGCGATGATTACGCCTCTATCGCATTGCATTGGAAAGCGGCGCATCTGTACTGAACCACCGTATCCTTCTGCGCGGCTGACAGCCTCGGCCGCTGCAACTAGTTCCAACTCAGTAACTCCTTCAGCGCCAACTTCAGCAACGGCATCAAACATTTTTAATTGGATTACCGCACCGGCGTCCAACATTTCAATCTCCCATGCAGACTTGATTTCTCTTTGCCCGTGAACCATTGCTGTTATGTCTGGGCATTGCCCAAAGAGAGATAATTTATCATTGAAAAACATGTAAATTGAAGCCGGTATTTCTCCGTGCTGTAGACCGATTGAGCCTTGTGCCCCCATTTCCTTTAGGTGCTGGGCGAATCCTTGCATTGAAGGGAAAGAACACACATTTAGTGGGGCATCATCGC
>Ga0209830_10001777_pt1 | contig 18369 bp, 11 predicted proteins | sample ArcticOcean_MG_C_12_FD_187439 | JGI IMG/M metagenome (GOLD analysis project Ga0209830, IMG submission 187439) | Marine microbial communities from western Arctic Ocean - ArcticOcean_MG_CB8_130 (SPAdes) (version 2) | ecosystem: Environmental > Aquatic > Marine > Oceanic | place: Arctic Ocean...
GTCCATCATCGAACGATTTCAATACTACTACTACTACTACTACTACTACTACTACTACTACTACTACTAATAATAATAATAATAATACGACTATGTTTAGGACGAGAACGATCAGGCACGAGCCTTGGCAGCAGCAGCAGACGAAGGCACAGCTTTCGAGTAAACAGAGCAAAGGGAGCAATCTGTTCTCGAGCGCTTTCCTACTCACTCAGGGTAATAAAGAGAACAGTAAACAACAGACCATATTCGTTCATTCAGATGAAACGAAAGAAGATGGTGCGAAGTTTATGAGTTGTCAATCCATGAACGCGGCTCTGTGGTTCGTCCGCGCTTCATCATCTGCTACCGCTACCGCTACTGCTACTGCAGAAGAACATCGTATGAACTATTGTTTCCAAGAGTTCGATGAGAAAGAGTTTTCAGTGATTTGCGCGAGGTGTTGTTTTGAACGCGATTATTCTGTCTTGATCGATTACTTACTCGAGAATGAACAGAAACTGACCGAGATGGGAATAGTACAATTTATTAATGGTAATCATGATAGTACTAATTCGTCGTTCGTATCGAACGAAGAGATTGCGTTCTTTTCGAGCGCGTATCCAGTACTCGCAAATAGTACGAATACGCGAACTAAAAATGTGTTCTCGAAAACAAGAACATCATCAAAAACGACATCATCATCAATGCATGAAAAGAAAAAGAACGAAATCGAATCATGGTTCAAGCGATTTTCTGAATTAGATTTCGTTAAACGAGCGATTGAAAAATCGAAAGTGACCGCCGAAGCTTCTTTTCAATTCGCAGCGCAAGAGGGACAAACCGTTTCGGATTTGTTAAACGCCTCGAACGCTGCTAAAGATCCTTCTTCTGAGAATTTTTCAATCACGACGGCTATTAATTATGCAAATGGTGCGCCGCACATGGGTCACGCATACGAAGGCTTAAGTGCTGATGTTATCGCGAGGTATCATAGAGCGTACGGTCGACCGACGCTTTTCCAGACCGGCGCGGATGAACATGGACAGAAGATTTCAGATGCCGCCATTGCGGCCGAATGCAAGCCAATTGAGCTTTGTGATAAACACGTGAAAATGTTTCAAGATTTGAACGTTATTTTGCGCGTTGAAAACGATGTCTATAATCGAACGACGTCGGAGAAACATAAACGATGTTGCAGAGAATTATTCGAAAGAAGTGAAAAGAATGGGGATATTTATTTAGACACTTATACTGGATGGTATAACGTCCGCGAAGAAACGTTCATTACAGAGACCGAAGCGAAGGAAACGGATTATAAAGATCCAGTATCTGGTAAACCATTGAAGCAAATGGAGGAAGAATCGTATTTCTTTCGCCAATCCAAATATCAAGAACGGTTGATTAAACATATAGAAGAAAATCAAGAATTTATTCAACCAGAATCGAAAAGAGGCGAGATTTTGTATCGATTAAAAAACGATGACTTGCGTGATTTGAGCGTTTCTCGAACGACGTTCGATTGGGGGATCCCAGTTCCTGGGAATAGTAAGCACGTATTATACGTATGGTTTGACGCGTTGACGAATTATATTACCGGGTGCGATTTTCCAGACGGTGAAAATTTCAAAAAGTTTTGGCCCGCCTCTGTGCATATTATTGGTAAAGATATCATTTGGTTTCATTGTGTTATTTGGCCGTGTATGTTAATGAGTTGTAACATTGCATTGCCGAAAGCAGTGTTTGCGCACGGTTTTGTCACCGCCGCTGATGGACAAAAAATGTCAAAGTCCATCGGTAACGTCGTCGACCCCTTGGATGTTTTAGAACGATGTTCTCCAGATACGTTCAGATACGCTTTAATGAGAAATGGAATATACGGCTCGGATATACCGTTTAGTGAAGAGTCCATGACTTTAATCCATAACGCCGATTTAGCCGATACGTTAGGAAATTTAGTACACAGAGCGACTCATTTATGCTCAAAGAATTGTGAAGGTAAAGTACCGGACGTGCAAATAATTGAAAAAGTAATCGACGTTGGATTATTGAGATTGAAAACCGAGCGTGCGATGGAATCGTTCCAACTTCAACAAGTGTGCGAGCTAGCAATTAACTCTGCGAAAGCGGCTAATAAATATATCACCGACGCAGAGCCGTGGAAATTGAAGGGTGATGAAACGAAAAATAGACGAGACGTTATTATTCGCACAACTTTAGAAGCGGTTTATATCACCGCTTTGTTTTTACAACCATTCATTCCAACAGCGTGCGAAGAGATTTTCAAAAAGATTGGCATGAGTGGTAAAACGCACAAATTATGGGAATTAAAGCCGTTTGGTGAAAACGTCAAACCTGGAACGATCGTAAGCGTCGGCGAAGTGCTTTTCCAAAAACACGAAATCGATACGGCTGAACTGGCTAAGAAAGCGCAAACGGCCAAAGATGAAAAAGCTGCAAAAATGGCGAAACAGAAGAATAACAACAACAATAGCGGCGAAGAAAACACAAAAATTGACGTCACAAGATTAGATCTATGCGTCGGCGAAATCACAAAGGTTTGGAATCATCCAGATGCTGAAGCTTTATATGTCGAAGAGATCGATATCGGCCTCGATTTGCCGATTCAAGTATGTTCTGGTTTAGTGAAACATATTCCAATCGATAAAATGCTCGGTTTAAAAGTCGTATTAATCGCAAACATGAAACCTTCGAAAATGCGAGGTATCGATTCTCAAGCGATGGTTTTATGCGCCACAGATGCAGAAGATTTAGAAAAAGTCGAAATCGTTCAAGCGCCTTTGTCTTCTAAAGTAGGCGAACGCGTTTATGTCGACGGCTATGAGCAAAATCCGGACGATAAATTAAATCCAAAGAAGAAGGTCTTCGAGCAAGTGCAAGTCGATTTCTCCGTGAACAAAAGTGGTCAAGCGTGTTATAAAGGCGTCCCGTTTTCTTTAGCCAGTGGTGGTTTTTGCTTTTTAGAATCGATCAAGGATGGAACTATTCGTTAATATTTCTGGTAGTATATATATATATTTAATCAGAGGATTCCTGCCACGGCTGCCCTGCTGTGCTGATGTTAGATGTTAGATGTTTGCTGATGTACTATAGGTCAATTTTTAGACATTTCATTCAAATCTTCATAAAACTCTTCTTCTTTACGATCGATTCAATTAATTAACAGTAACATAAATTGATACAATTATAACATGATTACGAGAACAATAAATTCTCATCATTCTCATTATTCAGAACCGATCACGATTACGATTACGAAGAAGATGAAGGAGAAGAAGAGGAAGATAATATTGGCTTCGATGAGAGAGAGAAGAATACCTACGAGTATTATGGACAAAAAAGCCAGGGCGAGTGCTAAAGAACGCGAATTGAGTAGTAATGATAGTAATCCATTTCTTGGAGATTATTTAGAATTTCCTTCAGACCTACCTGAAAAGGCGAAATGGTCGAGACGGTTTCAGATCGGTCGCGAAGAATTCATATGCGCGCCTTTGAAATCAGACGAAGACGAGATAGACAGAGTGAGTTCTTTACTGATGAGGAGTGCGTTAGCCGGTTTCCCTAATGAGAGTACGGATATGTTAAAGAAATATATTAAGGGCACGATCGACGCGTTTCCGTTCGGGAGTTATTTAGTCTGCTATTTGATAGGTAATGAACACGAAGAAGAGAAGACGAAGAAAATGGTCGTCGTTGGCGTTGTAGGCGTCTCTAGTACGAATGAGACGAGAAAAGAATTCGAGAAGAGTTTACAGTTCTCTGACGACGCTGGGTATATTAGCGATTTAGTAATCGAGCCGCGATACAGAGGACGTAGAATAGGTATAGAAATCATGCTCTCCGCTGAAACTTTATTGCGTGATATGAATAGAAAAGAATGTTTTATTCACGTAGCGAGTAAGAAGAACGGGTTAGTAAAATATTACGAAGAAGAACTTGGGTACGTAGAAGTAAGAAGTAATTTCTTTCGTAGAGATTTATTGATGAAGAAAGATCTGTAAAAATATCCCTCCTCTTACGCGTTGTTGTTGTTGTTATTGTTGTTGTTGTTATTCATTTTTAACGCCTTCAAAGCCGCTCTCGGATCTTCTTCATCATCGGATGAAGACGAATCGCCGTTGTTCACGTTTGTCGTCTTCTTCTTCGTCGTCGGCGTAACCGGATTGCCAGATTTATGTCTCTGAAATCCAGGGTGTAATAATGATGAATTGTTACCTTTTCCGGAACCGTTATCGTACGTTTCCGCCGTCACATAGTGGTCCGAGGGCATTGCTCCTCCGTATAATGAGTGCGAATCTTTTTCGTCCCATAAATCGTACTGTAATTTGAAGACGTCGTTGCCATTCACCATGCGCATTTGAGTACTCAAGTTTGAAAGCTTCTCAATAGATTGTTCGCTGAGATTCCAATCAAAGACGTCCAAATTCGATTCAATGCGCGCTGGATTTACAGATTTTACGAGAACAGACGATTTCGGCCTCGTTTGTAAAGCCCATCGAACGAGAACTTGGCCGACGTTTTTCTTCTCAGATTCAACAACTTCGAGCAAAGTTTTATCTTCCATCAATTTTGGACCGGATCGACCCAACACGGAGGCAGAATCTGGTGAGCCGAGAGGAGAATAAGCCGTGACATGAATGTCATTCGTTTCGCAAAACTGCACGATTTCGGTTTGACGCCAATACGGATGAATCTCAACTTGACAAACTGCCGGTTTATATTTGCAGAAACTCATAATATGTTTGAGCTTTTTAATCGAAAAGTTACTGACTCCAATCGCGCGGACTGCACCGATATCGACCAATTTTTCCATCGCTTTCCAAGTTTTTTCAATCGGTGGATCGATATATTTTTTTTCATCCCCAGTGACTGGCCAATGGATGAGATAGAGATCAAGATAATCAAGCTTCAGGTCACGAAGTGTTTTTTGCAATGCTGGCAAAACATCGTCGTACTTATGCGCGTCGTTCCATAACTTGGACGTGATGAATACATCGTCGCGGTCCAAGTCGGTAGTCGTAAAAATATGTTCAAGCGCTTCGCCGACTTCATCTTCGTTTTTGTAAATCGATGCACAATCGATGTGTCTATACCCGCACATTAGAGCAGTCTCGACCGATTTTTTCGTTTCGCCTGGATTTCCTTTCCACGTCCCCAGCCCTAATAAAGGAATGTTGATTTTCTCCTTCTCGATATCGCGTCTCAGAAACAATAAAGGAGCTCGAGGCGGCTTAACGGAAAATCTGCTCGTCTTCTGTTGCTCGCGAGCTTCTCTGCGCCATACTCTCAACTCATTTACGTCATGGCATTCGCTTTCTTTTCTTGCTCTCGCTTTTGCCTCGCGCACTCTCGGACCGCCGGTCAAATCGAGAACTTGAACTCTATCGTTTTCACCTTCGAGCTCTTTTCTTCTCCAATGTTCTTTATCTGTTCCATATTTCCTCAACTCTTCGTCGTGTGATCTCCAAACCGATGGCCAATTTTTCGTCCAGCCGTTGTTCTTTTTTTGTGCCGGCGTCGCCTCTTCTATCGAGTCCAAGTCGAACTCTTTTTCTGAACATTGACGATCTATATCAAGGTTTTCAGTTTCTCCTGACACAAAGTTCTGCTCTCCGTTCTCTGGATTTGTTACGACGAATCCATATTGCAACGGCGCTAAAGGATCGTGAGAGAACTCGCCTTGTTGCCATAACTCTTTCGCCGTGAGCAAATGTTGTTCTTTATCTTTACTCGCCATTTTTAGTGCGTAAAAAGTGTGAAAAAAACGCTCCGTTTTCCCCTTTAAATACCTAAAAAGTCACATCATCATTTTTCCCTCAAATGCACAAACTTTTATAAAGGCATGCAGTCGCGCACAAATACCTCCACGCCCGGTAACGACCAAACTCGCACAGTAATATTCCCTTTATCGCCTTGCGAGTTCGTAAATTTACTGTGATTTCTTTCGCGTACGATGCGAATCCATCCGCCCAAACCAGAAATCGCGAGGTCTTTTCCTTCGTAATCATCTAAACTAATTTCTACATCTCGAGCGATGCGTAAACTTGGAAGAGATGCGTAAAATTGTTTCGTCTTTTCGTCATCGTCGTCGAGTTGATCATAATTAGTAAAAGTGCTATCTGCGCGCTTTTGCATTTCATCAACTGTTGATTTGAACACACGCATTTTCTTCGGCCCGTAAAACGTGACGTTCACAGTATTCAAATCATCCGTTTCCGGCGCATCTATAATATCCATTCTTACTAATCCATTCCAATCGAACGAAACGTTCTTTAGTTTTGGTTCCTTGTCAGTAGTATTCGCGTAGTCTGATGATACAAATGGAGCGCGATACGCCTTCAAATCGCCGCCAAGTCTGAGCTCTTTCATTTGATCTCCGGTCAATAAAGAATTCACGCGGTGATGTAAAAATACCCCGGGCGTATCGTATAAAGTCTTTCTATCTTCAAAGGCTTTGATTGGAATAATGCCTAAAGTTGTCCCTGGCATGCTCGACGCAGTAGGAAGTCGTTTCTTTGGGGCAAATAAATTCCCCATTTCAGCCCTTAAAATGTTCGTAAACTCTCTCACGAATGTTGACTTGCCAACGTTCGCGGCGCCGACGACGTACACGTCGCGCCCTCGTCTTTCGCGCAATGTCGTTAAAACTGCTTGTTTCATTCCACCTATGTTCTGATCTTTCGATCTCGCTGAGACGAAAATAGGGTCTCCGGCCAACGTCAATTTTTTCCTCTCGCATTCTTTTATTACGTACTCTTTCATTTTCTCGAAATCGCACGTTTTCGGTAGAACGTCGCATTTCGTAACGATTAATAGAATTGGATTCGAACCAACCAAGTCCCTAATTTTTGGTAGAAAACTCCCATGAAAATCCGCACAATCCACAATCTTTACTACTAAATTCTTCCTTAATCTTATATCTCTTAAACTTTCTTTCAGTTCTTCGGGAGTGATTAATCCTTTACTGATCTTCGCCCCGCCTTGTCCGACTACGGCGTTAATCATCTTCCCATTAGCTAAATTTGCACATCTTAAGCATAATAATTGTGACAATTGCCTATTCTTTAACTTTATTTGATATTCTTCTGTTTCGACGAAACCTACTTCGGAGTCATCGTCTGTTTGTACTTTCGCCCCACAACCGTAACATTTTGCCATCGTCACTCTCGTTCTTCTCGTCGCAGTCATCGTTCTCATTACATCAGTGCTTATTAATCTCGTGTTGTTATCATTATTATTAAAATCATCATCATCTTTATCATCTTCATCATCGTATTCATCATCATCATCATCATTAGCAACAGCATCACGTCGTCTCAAAGTTATTTGACGGCTATGAATACAGAAATTCTTCTTCATCATCATCTTCTTCTTCTTCGTACCCATTTTTATGGCAACACAGGAATAACGAGAAGATTGTCCTATAATCACTGATCGTCCAATTTGTGAATAATTCATTTATGTTTTATTATAACAGCTTAGTTCTGTTCTCTACTTTTGTGTGCTCGCGACGTAAACTATTTCTATTTTTATTTATTAATATATTCGCTATTTTCTTCAATAATAATAAATAAATGTCAAATTATTATTAGGGTTAGGTGTTTAGTATGGAATTCATCATCAGCACATATTTATCATCAGCACTGATGCAGAACTTATTAGTATTATTCTTGACATTTATTTATTATCATGCTAGTAGTTAAACGACTGTTACCATCGTCATCGTCATCGTCATCGTCATCATCTTCGTCTCTGCGTACTGTTAACACTACTGAGAACATATTGAGCAACAGACGAAGGCTCAAAGCATCGACTGCTTCGATCGATGCTTTGATAGGAACGCGAAGATGTTCTCGTTTGAAAGACGGTGCAGTAGCTGATGCTATTGATGATGCTATTGATGTTGTTGATGTTGATGATGTTGTTGATTATGTGCAAGTTCACGCTCGTCTAAATAAACATATTACTGCGCTAACGATTACGACGTTCGTTTTTGGGGAACTGTTGATACGAACAGTACACGCAGGAGAGGCCTATGCTGCGTCGGAGATACGAACTAACTATTTAGCAGCCGGTATTAACTCTTATTTAGAGAGAGAGTACGAAGACTTGAAATACGCAGGTGTTTTATCCGTAGACGTAGGCACGTGCGATAAAAGAGAGTGCGTGAGAATAGAGTACGATGCGGAAAAAATCAACTTTGAGCGAATCATGCGAGTGTACTTCAAGCACTTTGATCCGAATAACGCTTTGAGAGGGCAGTTCTCAGAAATTGGCGAACGATATACACCGGCAATATATGTAAACGACGATAATGAGAAAGAGTTAGTGATCGAAAGCCTGAATAAGTTACAAGCATCGAACGTGTTCGGCGGCGTGAAACAAAAACTACAAGAGGACTGGGTAGCGAATATACCTATATTGAATTCTCCACCGATTGCTTACGAAACCGAGTTAGATGAATCGAAAAGAAACGTTTTGAAATTAAATCCGAAATCGTTAGAAAAACAGACAAAGGCGAGAGATGCGCAGTTCGATCAGTTATGGGGATTCGTACAGTTTTGCTTCGAGAAAGTTTGCGGGTACGTAAGATTCGCGCCATCGTGTCAGAAAGAATGCCAGGAAGTTTTTCCAGAGTTTTTGAGTAGAAATTCAGGCGTGCCCGAATTAGCTGGCGATATCAAAATCACTGGCGGGACGTTCAAACAGTAGTAGAATGGTACACCAGTTTAATGTTGTTTATTTGATTTAAAATTAAAACTTATTAGCGTATTAGTATTATAATTAGTATCAACTCTCTCTCATTTTTATTAACTTATAATATATATAATTACTTCTCCGGTCCTCGTTGTTTCAAAGTGATTTTATCGCCGAGACTTAAAGCTATGCCTTGCGTTTTAGATCGAATGCGAATATACCCGCCGAGCTTTCCGTCCTTATCTTTTTCTACCGAGACGTTTACGAGCGCATCTTCGCCAAAGACGGATTTGGCGTATAAATTTGCGGCTAAAAAGCCACATTCGCCGTCCAAGGCAGATTCTGGAGTCAAACATTTCATGTTCGTGCTCTTCACGACGTGGTCCAAGAATTCTTTCACGTCCGTGAACTTTGTATTCACGGCGACTTTGTTCTCCCACTCGAACTCAGCCCACATATTTCTAAAGGCGATATCCGCGCATGAAGCTGGCGAGATGTAATCCATAATATCGATGTGGATATCGTTCAAAACGACGACATTTCTGTCCTCATGTCTCGATTCATATACAATGTTGCCAAAAATGACACCAGTTTCCGTGGATGAAACTTTGATATTCGCTCGAATATGTTTAGATTCTCCCGGAGCTAAGGTGTAGTTTTGCGGTCTTTCCACGAGCTTCAAATCGCCCATAGTCGCGAGTTCTAAACATACATTTTGCAAAACCTCGTCCGTACGGTTCGTCGCCGTAACGTCCATGACAATATCGTATTGGTGCACGGTGACATACGCTTCTGCATAAACGGGATCAGAAAATCCAGTCAATTGTAAGACTCTATTCAACTTGGAATCCTTCGCGTTCAAGGCAGCTTCTGTGTCATTAAACCCAGTAGCACGTCTCAAATCAGTCGCAACGGCATCTTCCAATTCAACTTGAGATAAGCCTTTTCTTGATTTTAAGTGATAGAAATCAATCAAATCATCCGCTTGAGATTTCGGTTTTTCTTCCTTCTTTTCTCTCTCATTCGCATCGTTTTCAAGTTTTTCGTTGATCATTTTCGAGAAAGATTCTCGGCATGTTTCCAACCAAATCATCGTAGTTTCCGATTCCGGTTCAATCATAGCAGAGAAGCACTGGCTCAATCGTTCGGTCGAGTCGTAATCCATCTCGTGCGCTACGACGTGGGATCTCCCCAAGCGCAAAATAGAGACAATGTAAAGTAACACTTCCGCTTGCGCTCGATTCTTTTCTTCGTCAGAGAAAGTGTTGCTGCTGATGCATCTCAAACCAAGCTTTGTGAGCGTTCCACCAACAATGGCGGCGAGGAAAAAGTCACCGGAAAGTAACAAAGCTCTCAAGTTTGGCGTCGACGGACCCGAACCAGTGCTTTCAACCGCAGTTTGCGTAGCGTACGTACCATCGGCTAAGACTACCGGTCGCTCATTAGGGTAAGAAGTTCTCTCTTTCGTTTCCTCTTCTTCGCTATCTTTAGACTTATCATCAGAAATCGGTTCAAAGAACGGAGTTTTACCCAAAGATGATTTCAAAGTCGCCATCGCTTCCTCCACTTGATCTCTCGTTTCGGAATATTCGCCGATAATCCACATCGCAGTCGCGCATACCCTGCTCGATCTAATGGAATAGAAAGAATCCAACAACCTTTGTAAGATTGACGCTCGCATGCCGCTATTAGTTTGCGCGATTTCTCGAATGAACATGATTACGTCGAGCGCCGAGGCCGTATTTGAATCGCCCAAAAAGTCCATCAACATATGGACGACGGAACCAGCAACGTCTGGAAACTTCACCGCACAGGCGTGCACACTTTGCACGAGCATTTGCCTGTACTCGGAGTTTTTCTCGCCACCTCCTAAGCCGGTATCGTTTTGAGATTTGATAATTTCCTTCTTCAGAGCCGAAACGACTTCGTCGATATTTCTTGAGTTTATTAAATCCAAAACAATATCCAACGTTTTTCGGCGAATATCAACCGAAGGCGAGGCTACTGCTCTCAAGATGTCCATGACCATGTCCTGCATAACTTCTCTGTGATTTTTCTTCAAATCTGCCAACCTATCCAAGACGATCAACTTCACGTTGTTATCGCCTTGCGAGACGATGAGTTGACAATAGCAATTCGCCGCAGCTTTAATGGCCGTCGGGGCGTTACTTAAAGCCACTAACGTATTCGCGCACTCATATATAACTGACGTGTTATTCGTTTGCAACAACATCAAAATAATTTTAATGTACTTCCCCTTTTGTGAAGGATCCGTTCGGCAAACTTTACGAACCAAGTCTAAGACGACTGTTTGTAAAATATCGCCCCAGTTCGCGACTGATTCCAAATTCGCCATCAAATATTGCACCGCTCGGTCTTGATCGGAATGGTACAACATCAAAAACGCGTTTCGTCTCGTGGACAAATCCGACTCACCGCCATTCAATAACTGCTCAATAATCTCAGGCGCGTCTTGAATCATCATCTCGCCTCTCGGAGTCTCAGAATAAATCTTATGAATCGCCATCACTGCGTTCCTTCTCACGTATGGATGCCTGTGCTCTAAATTCTGCACGATCGATGGAACTAGCGGTTCAATCAACTCTGGATCCGATATGCGACATAAGAACCTCAGCGTAGAGCCTCTAATGAACTCGTTCGGGTGTTGCAAATTATTCCTTAAATTTTGGCAAATCAAGATCATCTCTGGTAATAACTTCCCTTCGCTATCGGTTTTCTCTATGATCTCCATATATAGCAACAATAACTTTTGCACCATGTGATCCTCCGAGGGGAGAACATATCTCACGATTGTAATGAAAATCGTCGGCATATGTTCCCCGTTCATCAGTAAAGATATAACTTTCTTCATCGCATCGGCTTTTTCGGTGTTCGATCCAGTCTCTAAACTTTCTTTGATTTCTTTGGACGAAGCGGATTTGTCGAAATGGACTAACATCGTGCATCCTCGCTCGATCACTTGGTTAATAGTCGTCATTATCTCTCTTGTTCGTTTATTATTCGTTTCCTATTCTTTTATTATTATTATTATTATTACTATTATGTGAATTCAATTTCTGATCTCACCAGATTTTAGATGAAAAACAACGACAAAAAAGGTGGCAAACTCCTTTCCTACAAAACCGCTCTCTCTCTCTCTCTCAGCACTACTACTACTACTAGTTCGTTTCGTATGAATCAAATATTTATGAATTCCTTTTTCGCGTTTTATTTTGATTCGCTTATTCGGAAGATCGCACAAAACCGCGCGGTCGCTTGCGTAATTTTAACGCCCGATGCGAGGGACCAATCGAGGGAGCAGAAAGAATTTTGGTTTAATGGGTCATCAAATTTTGATTGCCCCCAAATTTTGAAAAAACGCAATAACGCATTCACGGCATCGTTCAGCAGCTGTTCAGCATCAGGCTCTTCTTTTAGAAGTCGTTTTATGAAATAACAAATATATTACTATAGTAGTGGCGTGATAAAAAACGTACAACACAGAGACTGCGATGGATTTAGTCCTATCATTAGTCGTACAACAGAACAGACCGTTCAACTCTGGAAACCTCGCGGACGCTTTACAGAAAGATAACGTGAAAAAGGTACAAGTACAACGATACTTGGACCAGTTAGTGACGGATGGGAAGATCAAGATGAGGGAGTGTGGGAAAAGTAAGGTCTATTTCGCAATACAACCGGAAGCAGTGCTTTCGAAGGAGAAGATTACGGAGATGGAACGCTCGAAAATTGCATTGGAAGAACTGCTGATTGAAAAGAAACAAGAAGAGCTTAAGAATAAACAGATGTTACAAGAACAGAAGAAACAGATTTCAGTGAAGGAAATAAGAGAGCAAACCGTTCAATTACAACGAACGAACGGCGAGTTACAGAAGAAATTACAACCAATCAAGGAAAGATTGCAGAACATGTCAACCTCAGGGAATTTGAAAGAAGCCTTGAAAACGCAGAAGGATTTAGAGAAGAAGCTCGTTGAGTATTCAGAGATTTGGTTCAAAAGAAAACGCGCGTTCAAGGACATTACTCTGAACATACTCGACGCCGTGCCGACGATGAAACATAAAGATTTCATGAACCAGTTGGAGATTGATACGGACGAGACTTATAACGTGGATCAGTTAGAATTCAGAAAAATCGTCGACGCTGTGAAGAAGAAGGCCAAAGCTGAAGAGATGAACAAACTCAAGAGGAAAGCGAGCGAACAATAGTTTTATAAATTCACGAGAGAGCGAGAGCGAGCGCGAGAGATAGAGAGAGATAGAGTAACATATACACACAAAATAGAAAGAATAGAAAGAGAGAAACATAAACAAACAAACAAACATACGCGAGCTAATAGCGAGAGAGAAAGAGTTAATAACGTAGCGCTGTACTAGGTATATATATATATTAGTAGAAGAAGAATTGTACTTGTACGGTATTATATTATACTTACAAACTCAAAATCAGACCTACGAGAGTTTTACGGACACTTCTTATGAATGTAATTTGCCCCGAATTCATCGTACTCGGCTTTGGACATCCACATCTGCTGAAACGATCCAAGCGATGCCAATATACTACCCCCAATCCATGTAGCAAATCGTCGTTCGACGGCATTTTGACTCGCGGTAACTTTTGTTTTAACATTTTGTGGCGCGTGGTCGAAAATAGCACTTTCCAAACGCTCTTTGCAATTCATGTACATCGTACCACCGCCGGATAACACGACGTTTCCGAACAAATCTTTTCTCGCATCAATGTCTGCGTTTTGAATGCTCGCTAAAACTTGCTGTGGCAAAGACATTGCATTTTGTAAATCATCAATGATCGGAGGTCCTTTCAATTTCAGCTCTTCAATAATCGAAGGTTTGAACATGATCTCTGGCACGATGAATCTTTCCACGCCGACTTCAATAGTGTTCCCGTCCGGTAATTCGTACGTCACCGTTGGCATTTGGCTTATATCACTGTTCTTTAAATCCAAAGGACCGTCTGATAAGCGCATGACAGTAGCTTTCGCGTCTTCGGCAATTTGTTGTCTCTTTAACTTTGAGTAAGACTTTGACGTCTTTGGAAAGTTCAAGTTTTCAATCTTAAATTCGCCATCGTTCTTCCCACTCAAAGCTCTCTTCTTGAACGCATATCTAGGTTTGATTTCTGCTTTCATTTTTTCTTCCATATATCGTAAACTCGTTTCGGTTAAGCAATCCCCGCCTAACGCTTTGGATTGAATCACGGACTTTGTTAAAGCGTAGCCTTCGTGCACGGCGCAAGTCGTCGCCGCGCGTCCACCTACGTCGACCGATAACCCAGTCGCCTTACCACACGCAAAACATGACAGAACTGGATTCTTACTCAAAAACACTGCAGGTAATTTATACTTTTCAAAAAGTAACTCTACGATTTTCTCCCTGTTCGATTCCGGCGTCAAAGCGTGTTCGGCTAACAAAATCGGATGCTCGGAAGTCTCTACGCATAAGCGACCACGAAAAACATGATTACAAATCGCTTCATAGGCATCCATATCATCCAATACACCATCTTCGTTATAAGGAGTTTGGTATTCACACTCATCTCTCCTAATATTATCCGAATCGATCGCGTAATATTGTTTATCTGTTTTTTGCTTTCGATAGATATTCGTGTTCTGGATCGATTTTGGTTTCATATCGTGCGGATCGTCCGCGTCTTTCATTTCAGAATCATCTTCTGATTGCGATAGAGCTGCTCCAGATCCTTTGCCGACACACTTTATTATCGTTATCGTTCATTAATTGTCAGTACAAAGAAATAAACAGAGACAAACAACAAAAACAACTCGCACTGATGATCGAAACATGTAAAAGACGCATTAACGCTGCTGCTGAAGATGATGATGATCGAAGAGAGAGAACTATTACGTGTCGATAAAACGTGTACGTGAATACGTAAAACTGGATTCTTACCGATGAGAACACGGCAGTAGGAGTATCGTGTCCAGCGTATCCAGCCTTCACTGAGTTCGTTCCGACGTCCATGACGATCGCGGAGACTTCATCACCGCCGTACATCTTCGTTCAATTTTCAATGTCTGAATGGATTTGCGCCCTTTTTGTTTCGTTCGTTCGAGAGTTTTGAGATCAATCGATTATTTATTTATTGATAAATCGGAGAGAGAGAGAGAGAGGGAGATGTTTAATAAGTCGAGCGAAAGTTTAGTTTTATTTAACACGCTCGCACTCTCTTTCGTGCTCGCGCGCTAGTTCTATGACGCAAAGTTCAATAATTGAAAATTGAATTTATAGACCGACCGCGCGGTGTGTGTTAATTAATTAAAAATGATTATACTATAGTAAGATACATATATATATATATGCGCTAATACATATTACTTCGTTGCATCTTTCAAATAAGAGATCAAATCCGCGCGATCTTCCGGTTTCTTCAATCCAGCGAAGACCATCTTCGTCCCCGGTATGTACTTCTTCGGGTTCAAGAGATAGTCGTACAGGGTCGTTTCGTCCCATTTCACGCCTTTGTTCTTGTTCGCGGCTGAGTATGCGAACCCTTCGGTCGTACCAGAGACTCTACCGAATAATCCACCTAAGTTTGGTCCCTATGTTTACGATTTAATTGAATATATAATCGTGTTAATTGGAGATGAATGATCTTCTTCTTCTTCTTCTGTAAGCGCGCAAAGAGAGAGGAAATAACAAATAAACGTTCCTCGCGACCGAAAATCGAGGACGGACGGATCAGAGATCCTAAATCCATCAATCGCGAAAAAGGTGTTTTATCTATCGAGATCTTAACCATGATGTAGAGACGATCGAGGTCAAAATGTTAACCATAGCAGAGAAGATCTCATGCTAGCGCAGAACGACGACGTACTTGTTTATGTCCCCCGCCAGGTTCTGCGACGTGGCATTGCGCACACTTCGTCTTAAATATCTTCGCCCCTGTTTTTTCGTTCAGTGTAATAGTTGGAAGATGCGTTAGCTTGAGTAATAGATATGGATATGAATAAACAGATACAAAAAGATCTATGAAAACGAACGAACGAATGCTGCGTCGAGGGTTTCATCTGCGTTACCTTTGGCGATATCTCCAGCCGGTGCGTCCGCAAAACTAGCCATACTAAACGTTCTTTAGTAGTACAAAAATAAGTGACGGCATGGCCGATGGCTGCTGATACAAAAACAGGGTGCAACGATGCATGTGCTACTAACTGACTGACTGACTAATAAATCATTGTAACACTCATTTACAGTAGTATACTACATAATAAGCATATATAAGTATAAATATATAAGTACTAGTACCATATAGATATATAGATATATAGATTATAATAATAGTAATCATGAAATCAGCTGCGGCAGCAGGGATCGATAATACGACGCGTAAGAAATGGGACAAACAAGAATATAAAGAAAAGGCGTTGCAAAGAGTAAACGCGGAGGAAGGGGATAAACAAAAGAATGATAGGAATAATAAACTAAAAGCATCGGATTTCGGTTTAGTCGTGAAACAACCATTAAGCAGGGAGAACATGATCGAAAGAGATTTCAAGAGAGATTTATTGAGCAAAGTCGGTACTGTTACTTTAGTGAACCCAGTGACGAAGGAGGGCAGCGGGTTCATGTGTAAGGAGACGGGGGTAATTTTGCACGACTCGATTAGTTACTTAGACCATATTAACAGTAAGAAGACACAAAGAGAACGCGGTATATCTATACACGCAGAGCGATCGACTGTGGAGCAGGTTCGAAACAGATTCCAAATGCATAAGAAACGGAAAGAGCAAATTAAGAGAGGCGAGAAACCGGACGGAGAAGAGGAAACTGATTTAGTGAAACGAATTGAACACGCGACGAATAAAGAACGCGAGGAACAGGAAGAACGAAAAGAAAGGAAACGATTGAAGAAAGAACAGAAAAAGTTAGGCATGAATAAGGAAGAAGTTGAAAAAACTTTAGAGGAGGATGAGATGATGAAAGCAATGGGATTTAGCGGATTTCAGTGATGAGAGATTTTACGACAAATAGAGCTGCTGTTACATGATGATGCTTGTAAATATATATATATGTATCACGTAGAAGATTTAGTTTTATATATACATTATAATCGTTCGTCGCGAACGTGGTGTTGACCGCGCAAGCAATCCCTCCGCATTTTCTCAAATACGTTTCTCACTATTAACGGCTCATCGGTAACTATTCCGTCTATGTTATTGTTTGCTAGTTTTCTAACCCTTCTAGCGTCGCTAACGGTCCATGCGAACGTTTTCAAGCCTAACTTTTCGTTTGCATCTCTAACGAGTTTCTCTTCCTCGGCCATTTCGGATTGAATGGCAACACAATATGCACCTAATGGTCTATTCGTACTAAGTTCGCTATAGCCTTCATCTCTCAACTCTCTCGAAAAATTTGCAACCGTATATCCGACTTTATGTTTTCCTCCATCAAACTCTATAAATTTTCTGAGCATTGCGTCAGTTTTACCCCAAAACACGCACTCTTCGCAATGCGTGTTGTGACGTTTATTATTGTTATTATAATTACGACTATCATCATTCGTTCCAAAGACTGTTTCTAAAATTTGCTCTGGTAACCCGGACCATCCAGATTTCGCGTCATCTTTAACGTCGATCGTTACTTGTTTAAAGCCTCTGTTTATGACTTGATCGAGGACTTCCTTGAACGTAGCAACGTGTACGCCCTTTTTATTCGCATGCATTCTTATATGTTCTAACGTAAGATCTTGCACTCTGTCAAACTTATTATTCGTAATCGCTTTTAACTCTCTCGAATGTAAACAAACGAGCTCGTTATCTTTCGTTCTCGAAACGTCTACTTCGACGCATTCGAAGCCTTCCCTACTCGCTGCAACAAACGCTGGAACCGTATTCGGAAACGCACCGTTCTTCTGCTCTACACCGCCATGTACACCTCCATGTGCGCATATCAAAGGCATCTTCTCATAGCTTGTATCGCAGAACTTCCTCGATACCTTTTTATCTCTCTCGTCCACGTGCGTTTGATGCGTGAATTGCTCTAACGTTCGCATTATGAACCATAACGAAACGATTGAGAATAAAAGTAGTATACCACCTGGACCTTTTAACCAATTCGAGAGGAACCTCTTTTTTATGAATCCTATTCTATTATTATTGTTCTCCTTCACTGAGAGTTTCGGTCTATATCTTCTCTTGCTCTGCAGTTGAAGTTGAAAACGTTCAGAGCTATCTCTTATGAACCTCCTCGAGCTGTTTAGTAATCCACGCGGGGATATTAAATTCGAGAATCCATACGAATTATTATAACTATAATTATTCGATTGTCGAGAAGTAGTCGTCGCAGTCTGTTGCTTACTAAAGGCAGATATAGAAGATGTAGCAGGTATTTGATTCGTGCGTTGTCGTTGTCTCTGATTATTATTATTACTATTATTTTGTTGTTGTTGTTGTTGTTGTTGTTGATACATCGTCGTTTTTAACTAAAATTAAAATCTCAATCGTACTGAATACCGACGATAACGAGAAGTATTTTCATTTTCATTTTCAGTTCATCATCATCATCATCATCATCATCATCGCCAATCACTTACGTTCCGTATTGTATGTACTGTACAGTGTAAGAAGCAGTAAAATGATTAAATAAAAGTGAGGATGAAAATTCCACAATAATTTTC
>Ga0209830_10001786_pt1 | contig 18309 bp, 13 predicted proteins | sample ArcticOcean_MG_C_12_FD_187439 | JGI IMG/M metagenome (GOLD analysis project Ga0209830, IMG submission 187439) | Marine microbial communities from western Arctic Ocean - ArcticOcean_MG_CB8_130 (SPAdes) (version 2) | ecosystem: Environmental > Aquatic > Marine > Oceanic | place: Arctic Ocean...
GTTAATAAAGTATCCTTTACTTTTTACCTCATCAATTATTTTACTTAGTAAAATAGTAGATCTAATATTCTTAAATTTTTTATTTTTATCTGAAAATTTTTCACCTATATCACCCATCCCACATGCCCCAAGTATTGCATCTGTTACCGCATGTAATACTGGATCTCCATCTGAATGACCTAAAGTACCTAGTGTTGAAGGCACTTTAATCCCACCAAGGTATAACTTTTTATTTGGAACTAGTCTATGTACATCAAATCCCAGACCATATTTAATCAAATTATCAACTTTGACATCTGAGCTTATTGTAATCTTGCTGTTATTAACCTCACCTTTAATAATTTTTATTTTCTTACCAGCTCTTATAAATAGACTTGCATCATCTGTAATATCAGTACTTTTATCATTTTGTACTTCAAGTAATGCTTTATAATTAAAAGCTTGGGGTGTTTGAATTAAGTAAAAATCTTTTCTTTTTAAGTTTCTTATTATGGTAGTAGTTTTTTGTTTAATTGTATCGGGACTTTGTATTGCAGGTATAACACAATCATTTGACTTAAGCCCTTTATCCAATTTACTTAAAAGCTTTAAAGAAAAATTAGGTCTAGCGGCATCATGAATCATTACATTATTTATATTATAATTTTTAACACTCCTTAATCCATTGTAAGCAGATTCTGCTCTAGTCCGACCACCTTCAATAATTTGGATGTCTTTTATTTTAAGTTCTTTGATTAAATGCTTATGTTTTTTATTAATAACTAAGACTATTTTCTTAAATTTTTTATAGTTTTTTGCTTTATCAATTGAATGAAGCAACAAAGGCTTCCCTTTGTAAAAATGATATGATTTAGGAATTTTTGAATTAAATCTTTTACTTTCTCCACCAGCGAGTATTATAAAACAGCTATTCATGATAAAAATATTTAATATCTTATTTATCTCATAATGTTGGATTTTTTCAAAAAAAATTTAATTATAATTATAATTTTTATAATTACCCTATTCATAGCTTTTTTAACTTTTTTAACATTTATAGATAAAAGTTTTATTGAGTTAAGTGATAAAAACCTGCAATTACTCTTAATTGGTAATGTTTGCTTGTTATTAATTCTTTTTTTAATGATCTTTATGGAAGTGCGTAAATCTTTAAAGATTGATGTTATCGTAAGTGGATCTAGAGCTAACAAAAAATACATAACTTTTTTTGCTTTATTTACTTTAATACCCTCAATACTAATTTCTGTATTCTCACTATTTTTACTATCTTTTGCTCTTGATAAGTATTTGGATAAAAAGATTACAACTGCAGTTAATAATTCTTATGAAATTGCTAAGAGCTATACAGAAGAAGTTAGAAGTAAAACTCAATCAGAAATTATTTTAATAGCCTTTGATTTGAACAAAAGTATTAATTTCTTAAACAGCAACATCAATCAATTTAAGAGTTTTCTTAATACGCAAAAATTAATTAGAGATATAGATGAGGTTCATATAATTGATAATAACGGGAATCTTTATCTGTCAACGTTAGACGATATAACAAAGTATAAAAAACCATTAGCAGAGGCTTTAGAAATGGTTTCATCTGATAAAAGACCACTTAAAATAATTAATGCATATGAAAATCAATCAGCATCAATAATTAAACTTGAAAATTTTGATGGTATGTTTTTGTATATTGTTAAGTATTTAGATAAAAAAATATCTCAATATTTAGTTGAGTCTCAAGAAGCTTTAAATTTTTATTACACAGTCCTAAATAAGCAAACGGGAATAAAGATTTCTTTTATTTTTATTTACCTTGTTGTGGTTTCATCATTATTATTTTTATCTATAACGATTGCAATAAGATTTTCCTCAAGGTTTTTTAGGTCAATCAATAATTTAATAACTGCATCATCAAGTATTGGGAGTGGAAACCTTGATATTAAAGTTCCAGAAATTAAAACAGATCAAGATATGGAATTATTAAATAAGAATTTTAATCTAATGATTAGTCAATTGAAAACCCAGCAAGAAAAGTTAATTACCAATGAAAGACATGAAGCATGGGAAAGTTTGGCTAGAAAATTAGCACATGAAATTAAAAACCCATTAACACCCATTCAATTAATTGTTGATCGTTTAAAAACAAAGTATTCAAATAAATTAGAGCTTGGTCAAAAAGAAGATTTTGAAAAAAATTTAAAAATTATCGGAAAACAAATAAAACAAATAGAAAACCTGGTGAATGAATTTTCTGATTTTGCAAGAATGCCAAAACCAATTTTAAAGTATAATGATTTAGTTATTCTGGTAAAAGACAACATTAATCTACTTAAAGCGTTAGATGATTCCATTATTATAAGCTTTAATAAACATAGTGATAAAGTGTTATTTAGATCTGATAGTGAGCAACTATCCAGAGTAATCTTTAATTTAATAAAAAATTCAATTGAAAGTATTCAGGAAAAAAAGCAAAATATACTTAATTATAAGGGTATAATTGAGATAGAATTAGTGAATAATGATATTTACATCGAACTCATAATTAAAGACAATGGTCTTGGGTTTGGAATATTTAAAGATAATATAAAAGATATTTTAAATCCATATTTTACAACTAAGAAAAAAGGTACAGGCTTAGGTTTGGCAATAGTTAATAAAATCATTAATGATCATCAGGGTGTACTAAGTTTTGGATCTCTAGATGGTGGCGCTCAAATACAAGTTAGATTTAATAAATAATGAGTACAGAGATATTAATAATTGACGATAACGCTGATATTAGAAATATTATTAATGATCTGTTAATTGATGCTGGTTTTAAAACAAGGCTTGCAGCTAATTACAATCAAGCGTTAAGTGAAATTGATAAAAAACTTCCAAATTTAGCAATCATTGATGTTAAATTAGATAAAGGTGACAATGATGGTTTGGAATTACTATCCCATATTAAAAAAAAAGACAAAAATATTCCAGTTATTATAATAACTGGGCACGCAAATATAGAGATGGCAGTTATGGCTCTTAAAGCTGGAGCATTTGAGTTTATTGAAAAACCATTTAATCAAGAAAGATTATTAAATTTTGTAAATCGTGCTGTTGAAAATATCAACTTGAAAAATATAAATAAAGAATTTGAAAATAGACTCTTTTCTTCTTATGACTTAATTGGAAGTAGTAAAAATATCCAAAACATTAAAGAAAAGATTAATAAAATCTCTACCACTGAAAGTAGAATTTTTATTAATGGTCCCACAGGATCAGGCAAAGAATTGATCGCTAGAAAAATACACAAACAATCAATTCGACAAAATGGACCATTTATAATATTGAATGGCGCTTTATTAGATATCAAAAAATATGAACTTGAGTTATTTGGTGAAGAAAAAAATAATGGAACTATCTCTTATGGTGTACTTGAAAAAGCAACGGGTGGAATTCTTCTAATAGACGAAGTTTCAGAGATTCCTCTTGATACGCAATCTAAGATCTTAAGAGTTTTAATAGATCAAAAGTTTAAAAGAATTAATGGTATTCATGATATTAATGTGGACGTTAGAATTATATGCTCATCAAGCAAAGATATAAAAAAAGAAATTGAAACAGGAAATTTTAGAGAAGATCTATATCATCGACTTAATGTATTTGAAATTAATATAGAATCCCTAAAAAAACGAATCTCAGATATTCCTTATCTAATTGAATATTTTTCAAAAAAATTTTCTACTAATTATAATATTAAAAAAATGAATATTGATACCAACAATAGATATTTACTTAATTATGATTGGCCTGGTAATGTTAGAGAGTTAAGAAACTTAATTGAACGTATAGCAATTCTTTGTCCTGATAGTAGTGATAAGATTTTTAATATTATTAAAGAATCTCTTAAAACACCCGATATTAATAATATTAAGTCAGAAAGTTCTTTATCCATACCATTAAAAGAGGCTAGAGAAAATTTTGAAAAGGAGTACTTAACTACACAATTAAAAAAATTTAAGGGAAATATATCTAAAACTGCAGATTTTATTGGAATGGAACGTTCTGCATTACATAGAAAACTTAAAGGTTATGGAATCAAGGAGTTAAATTAAAATGAATATAATTATTTGTGGTGCTGGTAGAGTTGGTTTTACAATAGCTAAAATCCTGAGTGAGCAAGGACATTCTATTACTGCTATAGATCAGTCAAGTGAAGATATACAAAAAATAGATGATTATCTAGATGTAAAAGCAATTGTTGGAAAAGCAACATATCCATCGATATTGGAAAAAGCAAACGCTTCAGAAGCAGATATGATTATTGCCGTAACAAGAAATGATGAAATAAATATGCTCATTTGCCAAATTGCATTTTCTATTTTTAATGTTCCAAAAAAAATAGCACGCATACGATCTCAAGATTATTTAAATCCAAAGTTTACAAAAGTTTATAACAAAGAAAATTTACCTATAGATGTAATTATTTCACCAGAAATAGAGATAGCAAAATCTTTACAGAGAAAATTGGAAGCACCGGGAGCATTGGATAATGTTCCATTCGCTAGTAATAACATTAGATTACTTGAAATATTAATCAATGAAGAGTGTCCATTAATAGACATTAAACTTAAAGAATTAACTAAAAAATTTCCAAAGTTAGATGCAAATATTTTAGGTGTTATAAGAGGTGACAAGTTTTTAACTCTGAAAAAAGAAGACGTTATGCTAAAAAAAGATAAAGCTTATGTCATAATAAATTCATCTCAAATGAAAGATACCTTAAGCGCATTTGGGCATAATGAAAAAATTTCAAATAAGATTTTAATTATTGGAGGGGGAAATATTGGTTTTAATCTAGCTAAAAACCTTGAAGAAAGTTTTGAATCGGCGAGGGTTAAAGTTATAGAAAAAAATAAAGAAAGAGCAGAACTTATTGCAAGTGAATTAAACAATACTATCGTTATTAATGGAGATGCTCTTGACGAAGAGATTTTATTAGAAGCAAATTTAGATGAAGTAGAGACAGTATTAGCTCTTACAAATGATGATGAAGATAACCTGATGGTAAGTGTTTTGGTTGAAAAATTCGCTAATGATAAAAATGAATCAAATGACAAACGAACTATGGCGTTAATAAATAAACCCAATTATTCACTTTTACAAACTTCATTAAAAATTGATGATTTTATAGATCCAAGAATGAATACTGTTTCAAGTATATTAAAACATATTCATAAAGGAACAATTGCAAATGCTTATAGTATATTAAATGGTGAGTATGAAATTATAGAAGCAGAAATTATTGAAACCTCAGAACTAATTAACAAAGAGTTAAAAAATTCAAATCTTCCTGATGAAATTCGTGTAGGTGCTATATTAAGAGGAGAAGAGGTTATTATCCCAAGATCAAACTTTATATTTAAAAAAGAAGACATAGTCGTTCTACTTGCAAAAAAAGAATTCTTACATGTTGTTGAAAACATGTTTCGTATGAGCTCTATTTAGATTTAATGAAGTATCTTAAGCTCATATATTTGTGTATTTTTTCTGCAATAATTTCAGTACTTGCTTTTTTTAATATAATTTATTCATACTATTTAAATCTTTATTTAAATCTCGATACTTACATTTATACTTTTTATATATCGTTATTTTTTGCAGTAATATTTTACTTAGTTAAAAGTAATGATCAAAAAAAGACTACAATTTATGAAAAAATATTAACCATACTTTTAGGTTATTTTTTTTTACCATTGATAATTTCAATACCATTTTATTTTAGCATCTATAATTTAACATTTATTAATTCATACTTTGAAGCAATATCTGGTTTTACTTCTACAGGTTTTACAGTATTCGATAATATTAATCAGATTGACCAAAGCTTAATATTATGGCGGTCTTCTTCCCAATGGATTGGGGGGCTTTATTTTTTATTTTCTATAATTTTATTAATTGATATTTTTGATAATAGTTTTAAAAAATCTTTAACAAACTTTATTTCCTTCAATAAAGCAGAAACTCTAAAACAATCTCTGAAGATTTTTTTACTCTATTCATTAATTACTTTAGGAATTTTTGGTATTCTTAATATCTTTAATATTAGATTATTTAATTCTTTAAACTTAGCTATGACTATTGTTTCTTCTGGGGGTTTTTTACCAACTAATAATTTGTCAAATATTTTAATAAATAATTCTCAAATAATTATCATGTCTCTATTAATGCTTACTTCATTTTTTAGTATTTTTTTAGTTTATAATTTAACTTTTACTAAAAATCATAATATAAATTTTTTTAATGAGGATATTCATTTATTTTTTTATTTTGCAACTTTACTTATAATATTTCTATTTTTTTTTAACTTTGATAACAATTTTAGTGAATTATTTTTATCATTAACCAGTAGTGTTTCTAATATTGGAATTTCTTTAAACAACAATTCAAAGAATTTATCTTTTGTTTTTTTAATACTTGTAATAGTTGGAGGATCTTTTTTTTCTACAAGTTCTGGTATTAGATTTTTAAAGATTTATTCTTTATTTAAATATTCAATTAACGAAATATTATCGTACAGTAGGCCAAAAAAAATTTATATTAACAAACATTTATTTTCTAAAGAATTTTTTCAGTTAGATGAAATTTATAAATATTTTTTATCAATTATCATTTTTATTACCTCTTTATTATTATTGGCTGTATTGTTAACTTTAAGTGGTATTGAATTTGAAAGTGCATTTAAAATTTCGATTTTAACATTAATGAATACTGTTAATTCATCAATGTATGGGTTAGAAGATTTTAGTTTCAATGATTTACATTTTTTAACCAAATACTATCTAATAATATTTATGATAATTGGCAGAGTTGAGCTATTAACTGTATTGATAATTTCTAAAAAATTTCTTTTTAAAAATTAAATTCATACTATAAATGTTATTATATTTTATATTTGCGCTCTTAGCTCAGCTGGATAGAGCATCGGTTTTCTAAACCGAGGGTCGGTGGTTCGAGTCCACCAGAGCGCACCATTATGCACACTTTCTTTATCCAATTTTAAACAATTCTGTAACTTGATTAATTACGTATAAAACTTTTAATATAAAATTGTTATTTCAAACTCCAATTTTCCCATACAAAGTAATAACACCAATCCTCTTTATGTGTTTTTCCCAGAGATTTAATAATTTCATCCCTTTTATTTTTTGCATCAGAAACAAAAATGTGAAATTGAATTTGAATATTATTTATTTTCTCAATTAATTTTTCTTCAATTATATGTGGCATCAAATTATATTCACTTCCCTCAATGTTAACTTTTAATAAGTCAATCTGATTAATCTGCAGTTTTTGAAAAACTTTTGAAAACTTACGTATTTTAACAGTTTCACCAATTGTATCTTTTGTTTTCTTGCTAATAGATGAGGCCTCTTTTTCATTGGATAAAAGAAATTCATTTTCAGAATCACTTAGTCCATAATTAAAACATACGATTTTTTCTTTATTTTTAAATCTTTCTACACAAATTTTATAAAACAATGGACTAGGTTCAAAAATATAGATTTTGCATTTATATTTTTCATAAATTGAATTTGAAAAATCACCTATATATCCACCAATATCAAACACTATTGAATCTTTATTTAATTTATAATCTAGTCTTAGTTTTTCATCACCTTTTTCTCTATACCATCTCGTACGCTCTATTACGGCAAAGTCTTTGATTACATACTGTGCATAAAACCACTTATAAAAAAGTCTAATTCTAAAAAAAACTATTTTGATAATTTTGACTGGATCTTTTAATAGTTTAAATATTTTTTTTTGTGAAATCATTTTATCTGACTAATACAAAAGTTTTATAAATTTTGGTAGTGTTTATATGTATATTTCTTAAAAGTGTTTAATCCATATCCTCTAGAACTTATTGACAATAATATTTAGTAAATTATTAAATTATTTAGCTGCTAATCTTTGAATCGACTTAATTATAGCTCTGTAAACATTAATTTTTTATATCTATATCTGGGTGTATTTCTTACATACGCACCATATGGGCTATTGTTATTTCTCTATTAAGATGTTTAATTGTGATAATTCAAATTTATTTGAATTATTTGTTAACAAATAAATAAAAAATAGAAGGAATAAATATGTTTAAATACGTAAAACAATTGACTTCTTTAGTTGCAATGTTTGCAGTTTTGATCGCGTTCTCAACTGAGACTATGGCTGCTAAGAAATCTAAAACACTCAAAAACACTCAGAAAAAAGGTTTTGTAAGATGTGGTGTATCTCAAGGTTTACCAGGATTTTCAAATGCAGATGCTGCTGGAAATTGGACTGGAGTAGACGTTGATGTATGTAGAGCGGTTGCTGCTGCAGTATTAGGTGATGCGAACAAAGTTAAGTTCACTCCACTAAGTGCTAAGGAAAGATTTACAGCTCTAACTTCTGGTGAGATTGATATCTTATCAAGAAACACAACTTGGACACTTACTAGAGATGCTGATCTTGGCGTAACTTTCGTTGGTGTTAACTTTTATGATGGACAAGGTTTCATGGTAAGAAAAGACTCTGGAATTACTTCTACTAGCCAATTTAAAAATGGTATTTCTGCTTGTACTAACATCGGAACTACTACAGAGCTGAACATGAGAGACTTCTTTAAATCAAAAGGAATTTCTTATGAACCAGTTGCTTTTGAAAAAGCAGACGAAGTAGTTGCGGCTTATGACTCAGGCAGATGTGATACTTACACAACTGATAAATCTGGTTTAGCGGCACAGAGAACAAAAATGACTAACCCTGATGACCACATCGTGTTACCAGAGACTATTTCTAAAGAGCCTCTAGGACCTGTTGTACGTCAAGGAGATGCAGTTTGGGAAGACATTGTAAGATGGTCACTAAACATAATGATTGAAGCTGAGGAATATGGCGTTACATCCGCTAACGCTGATATGATGAAAACATCTGAAAACCCACAAATCAAAAGACTTGTTGGTTCTGAAGGTGAACTTGGTGGAAAATTAGGTCTAGATAATGATTGGAGCTTAAGAATTATCAAACAAGTTGGTAATTACGGAGAAAGCTACAAGAGAAATATCGCAGATACTGGTATTTTACCCGACAGAGGTCCAAATCAATTATGGACTAAAGGTGGAATATTATACGTAGCACCTGCAAGATAGTTACACTATCTAAAATAATTTAAAAAGGGCTAGATTTATCTAGCCCTTTTTTTATACTATTTCCTCTTATGAAAATAAAAAAAATTCTTCCTCAAATACTAACTCTACTATTTATTGTTTTAATATTTGGTTTTTTTACAATGAACGCTCAAGTAAACATGGAAGCAAGAGGTATTGATTTTGGTTTTGGTTTTTTAAAATCTGCTGCTTCTTTTGATATACAATTTTCTTTAATAGACTATGACGGCTCTCAATCATATGCTAGAGCTTACTTAGTTGGATTATTAAATACTCTATTAGTAGCTGTTATTGGAATTATTTTAGCTACATTATTGGGTGGTGTTGTTGGTGTAGCAAGACTATCTCCAAATTATTTAATTAGAAAAACAGCTTCTTTTTACATTGAGTTTTTTAGAAATATCCCATTATTACTTCAAATTTTCTTTTGGTATTTTGCAGCACTAAGAGCACTACCAATGCCTGAAGATGCTTCCTTGATATTTGGCTCATCTTTTATGACAATCAAAGGTTTCTACACAGCTGCTCCTATTTGGAACAATTTTGATGTTTTTTTTATAGCACTAATTATATCAATGGTTTTGATATTCTTTTTTGCTAGATTTGCTAAAAAAAAACAAGAACAAGAAGGTAAACAACTACCAGTATTATTTATCTCATTAGCAATTTTTATAGGATTACCTTCGCTTACTTTTTTAATAGGTGGTGTGGATTTATCTTTTAGTTTTCCCGAAATAAGAAAAATGTCCCAATCTTCTTACACTTTTGATGGTGGTATGAAGATACCGCCTGAATTAATTGCTCTTACACTAGCACTAACTCTCTATACAGCAACTTTTATTGCAGAAAATGTAAGGGCTGGAATTCAAGGAATTAGTAAAGGCCAAAAAGAAGCTGCCTCATCAATTGGTTTAACACCTAATCAAGTTTTGAAATTAGTAGTTATGCCTCAAGCTTTAAGAATTATTATTCCACCAACAACCAACCAATATTTAAATTTAACTAAAAATTCCTCTCTAGCTGCAGCTATTGCTTACCCCGATCTAGTTTTGGTCTTCGCTGGTACTGCAATGATGCAAACCGGTAAAGCAATAGAGATTGTTGGTATTACAATGGCAACTTATCTGTCCATTAGTTTAGCAATTTCATTATTAATGAATTGGTATAATAAAAGAATAGCAATACAGGAAAAATAATGAATATAAATAATTTTAATTTGTCAAAACCTAAACATCAAAAAAATAGGAATATTACTTTAATTATAGGAGTTTTACTTTTTTCTTTAGGTATTTTAGATTTTTGTCTAAATAATTTTCAAAATAAAAATATAACTTTTTTTTTGCCAGGACTAATTAGTTTTTTTACTCCTTTGATTTTTGCAGTTACAGGTCTCTATTTTGTTAGAATTGAATTTTCGGGTATAAAAATTTTAGATAAACTAAATAAAAATATTAACACAAGTAATTTTAATGCCACCTTAAGTACTTGCATAATATTACTTATCATATTCGCACTTCCTCCTTTATTAAATTGGTTTATTTTTGATGCAAATATTTCTGGAGACACAAAAGAAGCTTGTACGGGTGGTGGAGCTTGTTGGGTTTATATTAAAGTTTGGTTTAATAGATTTATGTATGGAATGTATCCAAATCCTGAACAGTGGAGAATTAATGTTACATTTATTGCTGTTCTTGCATTTATGGCAGTTGGTTTCTTTGTTCCAAGTAAGCTTCGAAACTATCTTTCATTCTATTATACGATTTTATTACCAATAATTTCTTTTATCTTAATTTATTATATTATTTCAGGAGGATCTTTTGGTCTTGTGTGGGTTGAAACGGGTGCTTGGGGAGGTTTATCTTTAACCTTCATGGTATCCTTCTTTTCTTTAATTTTTTGTTTTCCTTTAGGAATGATGTTGGCTCTCGGCAGAAGATCTAATTTACCTGTTGTTAAATATTCTTCACTTTCTTTCATTGAATTTTGGAGGGGTGTTCCTTTAATTACAGTTTTATTTATGTCAGCAGTAATGTTTCCCATGTTTTTACCTGAAGGAACTTATATAGATAAATTGATTAGAGTTGTTGTTGCTATAACCCTATTTGAAGCTGCTTATACAGCTGAAGTTATTAGAGGTGGCCTGCAAGCTCTACCTAGAGGTCAATATGATGCGGCTAAATCTCTTGGTATGGGATATTGGAGAATGCATATTTTTGTTATTCTTCCTCAAGCTTTAAAGTTAGTAATACCAGGCATTGCTAATACTTTTTTGGCTCTTATAAAAGATACACCATTAATTTTTGTAGTAGGTCTTTTAGAGGTTGTTGGAATGTTAAATTTAGCAAAAACAAATCCAAAATGGCTTGGTTTTTCGATGGAAGGATATGTGTTTGCTGGAATAATATTCTGGATTATTTGTTTCAGTATGAGTAAATATAGTCAAAAATTAGAATTAAAATATAAAACAGATAGATAACATATGTCAGATCCAATTATTCAGATTCAAAAAGTAAACAAATGGTTTGGTGACTTTCAAGTTTTAAAAGAAATAGATCTTGAGGTTAAATCAAAAGAAAAAATTGTTGTTTGTGGACCATCTGGATCTGGTAAGTCTACGCTAATTAGATGTATTAATAGATTAGAGGAACATCAAAAAGGATCTATTATTATTGATGGCACAGAAATTTCTGAAGATACAAAAAATATTGAACAAGTAAGAGCTGAAGTTGGAATGGTATTTCAACAGTTTAATTTATTTCCTCATTTATCGATATTAGATAATTGTACACTAGCTCCTATATGGGTTAAGAAAATGTCTAAAAAAGATGCTGAAGCTTTAGCTACAGAACATTTAGAAAAAGTTCAAATTATTGATCAGGCACAAAAATTTCCTGGTCAATTATCAGGTGGCCAGCAACAAAGAGCTGCTATCGCTAGAGCTTTATGCATGGAGCCAAAAATTATGTTATTTGATGAACCTACTTCTGCGCTAGATCCTGAAATGATCAAGGAGGTGCTTGATGTTATGGTAAATTTAGCAAAACAAGGAATGACCATGATTGTAGTTACCCATGAAATGGGTTTTGCCAAAGAAGTAGCAGATCAAATGATTTTCATGGATGAAGGAATGATAGTTGAAAAAGCTACGACTAAAGATTTTTTTGCTAATCCGAAGAGTGATAGAACAAAACTTTTTTTAAGCCAAATTTTATAGGTAAATATTCCTTCTTAAATGAGGATTATATTCAAATCTCCAATACTTTTATAGTTGACATGATTATTAATCTCTACTTCAATTATAAGATATATAAAAATTTTTCTATTGTTTTTAGTTTAAATTGTTAGTTCAATAGGTTTTATTATAAATAAACTTTTAAGAGGGGTCTTAATGGAGGAAAATTTTAACAAACACTTAGGTAATAAATTGAAGTTAAGAAGATTGGCTTTAGGTTTAACACAAACTAAAGTCGCAAAAGCAATAAGTGTTACATTTCAACAAATCCAAAAATATGAGAAAGGAACTAATGGAGTTAGCTCTATAAGACTACTTCAATTAGCGAATTATTTAAAAGTTCCAGTTAACTATTTTTTTGAGGATTTTTCACAGTATTTAATTAATTTAGAAAAATCTCATGAAGGTCACATGAATGTTAATTATAATTTTTTAACTAAATTGTACTCTGAACTAAATAATGATCAGAAGTTAAAGTTTAGTAAATCTTTACAATCATTACCTGTTGGAATCTCTAAAGTTGGATAAATAACTAAATTTAAAAAAAACCATAAAATTTATTTTTTATATAGCTATACTTTTTTTGCTAAAACTTCATATAGCTAAATTTTGACTTATATAAGTTATAAAAAAAAATTTTTGATGGTTATATTTGGCTCCTCGGGCAGGACTCGAACCTGCGACCAATTGATTAACAGTCAACTGCTCTACCAACTGAGCTACCGAGGAATATTAAAAACTCAACTTACTTTTTTTTAAGAGTAAAACAAGATTTATTTGCTAGCATCAGTAAGAAATGAATTATCATATGACCATATGTAGCTCTGGAAGTCCCACCAGCCTTTGCATACATGCTAATCACTAATGTTTGTTAAAATTATAAAAATTATTGACAAATAATGTTTTTAATTTAAATAGAAAGTATATTAAATCTTGGTGGGTAATTATTGTTAAAATCATTAACTGTTCCTGCAACGGTAAAGTCCGAGTGCCACCTAATATAGTCCGCTGTTGAATGATGGCCAGGAAAAGCCTAGTTCTACAATTTTAATTAACATCGGCATTAAATTAATTAGTTTCATATTCTTATGGAGCTTAACAATGGATGTATTTTATGATGTTAAGGGCGTTAGTATTTTTATATTTTATTTTATTTTCAAATCATGTTTTTTCTGAAGAAATTCCTGTAATTGTTATTTCAGCTAGCAAACAACCTCAATCTTTATCAACAGTAGGTACATCTGTGACTATTCTAGATGAAAATTTTTTTAATGATTCAAGCGAGTATTTTTTAGGAGATGCTTTAAGCACATCTACAACAGGTGCTAATTTTTTTCAAAATGGTGGGCACGGTGGGACTTCAGCAATTCAATTAAGGGGTATGCCCAAAAGATATTCTACTGTTTATATTGATGGAGTTAAAATGTCAGATCCATCAAGTGTATCCAATGATTTTGATTTTAACAACATTTTAACTAGTCAAGTGGCTAGTGTTGAAATTTTAAAAGGTAATCAAAGTTCAATTTATGGAAGTGGAGCTATAGGTGGAACTATACATATTACTACAAAAAAAGGAAAGCCTGGTTTTGAAAAAGATATAAATTATTCTGCAGGTTCTCATGATACTCATAATTTATCTGGTTCAGTTTCTGGTGGAAATGAAAAGTCAATTTATTATGTTGGTCTACAAAGATTCCAGACTGATGGAATTTCAGCATTGGATCATAATGATGAAAAGGATAGGTATAGAAATAATGGATTAGTGGCTAGTTTTAGTAATAAATTTTCAGATACATTGGAATTACAAAGTAATGCTAGAGTTTCTGAAACGTATCTACAATATGATGCAGTATGTGTATCTAGTTTATTCGGTTGTTCATCTACTCGTGATCATAGTGAAGAAGTAGATGGTGTAGAATCATCTGCAAATATTAGCTTGATACATAAGCCGATAGAAAAACTTACAAATAAATTTACTGTTGGAAGTACATATATAAAAAGAATTTACGGTGCTGCACCTGGTAGTAAAAATACGGCTCAAGATAATTATTATGGTGATAGATATGCTTTTCTCTACCAAGGTAATTATAATTTTAATTTAGATAATAGTATTGTATTTGGACTAGAAAGAGAAGACGATCAGATGGGATATAATGGAAATTCAACAGTATTGATAGAAGCAAGTTCTCATGTTACATCTCAATATTTTGATTATCAAAGTAGGTTAACTAATAATATCTATGCTACTTTTGGTGCAAGATTTGATGAACATTCAATAGCAGGTGGTGGTTCAAACGAAGACTCTCATAGAGCAACCCTTGCGTATGTATTTGACGATATAAGGCCACAAAGTTAAAATCTTCGTATGGTACTGGTTATAGATTTCCTTCATTATTTGAAATGTTTTTTATATGGAACTCAAAAAATAATTATATTTGGTGGGCCACATCCTTCAGTAGATTATGTTAAAGCAGAAAATAGTCAAAGTTATGATTTTGGAATTGAAAAATCTATCAGTCCAGATTTATTTATAGATTTAACTTACTTTAATATTAAGTACTTTGATGCTCTTGAAGGTTGGTCAGGTAATACAGGAGCAGGATCTGCCTCAACTACACAAAACTCCCCAGGCACTTCGACATCACAAGGTTTAGAATTTATGTCTAAATATAAATTAAATGATATGTTAAATTTTGGTTTCAATTACACTTATACTCAAACTTATGATGGTGCAGAACATGACAATCCTAATAATAGCCAGATTGGCTCACAAATGGTTAGAGTTCCAAGAAATTTAGTAAATTTAATTACGAATTTAAAAGTTCCTGGTTATAAAGATTTAGATGTAACCTTAAGAACTAAATGGTCTGATGAAGCAAGAGACTATGGAACTGGTAATGTTAATAGAAATGGAGTATCATTTGCGGATGCAGAACTAGAAAGTTATTTAGTTAATGATTTATCAGTTAGATATAATTACCTAAACACCTATAATCTATTTTTTGATATCACTAATATTTTAGATAAAAAATATCAAACTTCTCAGGACTACAATCAAATGGATAGAAGTTTTAATTTTGGGATTAAAAAATCTTATTAATGGTTTATGCATCGATATTAATATGATTCCGTGAGTTTAGTAACTGAATTGTCTATAACCACACAATAGAAGAAATAATTAAATGAAGTATTTTGAATAACTAGAAGAAAATTTAATATAAGCTAAAAGTAAATTTAACACTAATCAAAAAACTTTATCTCTTAATTGAGATAGTTTGAAATAAATTACCTTATTTGTTGTAATTTTTTTTAATTTGAGTATAGTTTTTTTTCTCTATGAATTACCTAAAAATTAGTGTCGGAATTTTTTTAACTTTAGCAGCTAGTAGATTTATTCCTCATCCACCAAACTTTACAAGCCTTTTAGCTTTAAGTTTTTATGTACCTGCTCTTTTGGGTATAAGGTATTTACCAGCATTAGTTATAGGCTTTGTATTAACAGACTTAATAATTGGTTTTCATGGAATTACTCTTTTTACCTGGGGTAGCGTAATTTTGATTGGGCTTGGATCTAAGTTTTTTACAAAAACTATTCCAGATAGAATTTTTGGATCATTATTAGGTGCCTGTTTATTTTTTATAATTACTAACTTTGGAGTTTGGTCATTAGGTATGTATGGCTATGATTTGAATGGTATTATAACTTGTTACGTTCTAGCATTACCATTTTTTGCTTACAGTTTGATTTCAACATTTATTTTTTCAGGAATAATTGAAACTATCGTTAAATTAAGATTCTTCAAAAAAAAGATACTAAATTAAAAATGCAGATTTTTTTAGAATATGCTTAAAAATCATCTGTAAGGGGCAAATTTAGCTCAAAACTTAAGCTATTTATTACACTAGATTTTGTATTACATATTGGTATAGATAAAAACAACTATTAATTTTTTATGGGAATAAAAGTACTTTTTTTGTATCCAAATACTTTTGGGATGAACATGATTCCACAAGCTATGGCACTATTTTCTTCTTTATTAAAGCAAGAGGGCCACGAAGTAGAAATTTTTGACTCAACTTATTATGCTGTAGATTTTGGTCTAGACTCTGATGGTACTCAAGTGGATAAATTAGCAGTCGTACCGTTTAGTATGGAGGATAAAGGTATTAGAATAAAAGATACCTCATGGTCAAAAGATTTACTTGCACATGTAGAGAAGTATAAACCTGACTTAATAGGTTTGTCCACAACTGAAGATATGTATGAATTAGGTTTGTTGTTTTTAGAAACTATTAAAGACTACAAGATAAAGAACAATGTCCCTGTCATAGCGGGAGGAGTTTTCCCAACTTTTGCACCAGAGATAGTAATTAAAGAAAAACTAATTGACTTAGTTTGTGTAGGAGAAGGAGAAAATGCTTTAATACAGCTTTGTAAAAAAATTGAAGATAAGCAACACTACAATGATATAACAAATTGTTGGGTGAAAACATTAGGACCAGAATATTTAAAAGATAGAAATGTTATTCAAAAAAACCCTATTTCAAAACCAGTTGATATAAATACAAATCCTATGATTGATATAAGTTTATTTGAAGAAAATAGACTGTATAGGCCAATGGGAGGAAAAGTTTATAAAATGTTTCCAGTAGAAACAATAAGAGGTTGCCCATACACATGTAAATTCTGTAATTCTCCTACCCAAATGGACTTATATAAAGATCAGGCAGACGGTGGTTATTTTAGAAAAAAAAAAATTGATCTAGTATCAAAAGAATTAAAACATTTTAAGAATGATTTGGGAGTCGAATATAATTATTTTTGGGCGGATACTTTTTTAGCAATGAATAAAAGGGAATTTGAAGAGTTTTGTGAGATGTATTCTGAGATAAAAATTCCTTTTTGGTTCCAAACAAGACCAGAAACGATAAATGATTACAATATGAAAAAATTAGCAGATGTTGGTTTAGATAGGATATCTTTTGGTGTCGAACATGGAAATGCTAAATTTAGAAAAGAAGTATTGGATAGACGTTGGTCAAACGAACAAATCATAGATAAATTAAAGATTCCTCATAAATACGGAATAAATTTTAGTGTAAATAATATCACAGGCTTTCCACATGAAACAAAAAAACTTGCTTTTGACACAATAGATTTAAATAGAAATATAGAATCCGACAACGCAAATATTCATACCTTTGTCCCTTTCCACGGAACACCTTTAAGAAAAATGTGTGAAGACTTGGGTTACATAAAACCTGAAACAATAACAAAATGTATTGTATCTGACCCTATAATGGATATGCCACAATATCCTAAACATGAAATTAAAGGAATCACAAAATGCTTTAATCTTTATGTAAAGTTTCCTAAAGATAGATGGAAAGATATAGAAAGAGCAGAGAAAGATGATGTGGAGGGTAGTAAAATATTTAAAGAAATGAGTACTGAATATCTTGAAAAATATATGCCAGCTCCTAATGCAGATCCACACGGTGGTTTAGAAGATTTTATAGAAGCTGAAAAGACTAATCAACAATGTATACCAGTTCCAATATCAAAGACTCCAGATAAAGATGAAATGTATTAAGGTGTTTTTAAGAACATTTTTTTTATCTCTCACTAAATACTAATACCTTATCAATTGTATCCATCTAAACTATGTAAAGAATAAATAAAGTTGCTCAAGTGTTATCTAAAACTCAGTCAGCAGTTAATCAAACCAACTTTCAGAATTGTGTAGTTTTAAAGGTAGGGTAAAAAAATAAATTTTTGGAGGCAACGCCCAGAATCGAACTGGGATACAAGGATTTGCAATCCTCTGCGTAACCATTCCGCCACGTTGCCCTTACATCTCTTAATAAAGCAAATAGAGAACCTTTTATATA
>Ga0209830_10001787_pt1 | contig 18305 bp, 32 predicted proteins | sample ArcticOcean_MG_C_12_FD_187439 | JGI IMG/M metagenome (GOLD analysis project Ga0209830, IMG submission 187439) | Marine microbial communities from western Arctic Ocean - ArcticOcean_MG_CB8_130 (SPAdes) (version 2) | ecosystem: Environmental > Aquatic > Marine > Oceanic | place: Arctic Ocean...
ATGATTGCATGTTCAGGAGAAAACAATGACCATCCTAGAGTTTGGTATAATGTTCCTGCTACAGTTGGTGATGACTTTGTAGAGTGTGGGTATTGTGGCATTAAGTTCGCTAGGGGAGAAGATAATGGTTAAGAAACCAACGATTAAAGAACTTGAAGAACAGATGTTCGACTTAACTTTACAGATTGAACACTTGCGAAATGAATATCATGTTCTTAAAGCAGAGAATGATGATCTTAAAAGTAAACTTGATAAGATAGCCCGACATCTAGCTGGCTTTAAATGAAAACTATTATTCATATCAACAAAAACCTTAAACAATCAGATGATAAACATGGGCGAAAGCGTCCAGTTTGTCGTGTTGAGACAGAAGGTAAAACTTGGTATGGAAGTGAAATAGATATTCTTGGTCCTAGTAAAATGATATACCGACCAGACAAGCCACGTCCTTGCGGTGCTAAACTTTGGATTGAGACTGAAGCTGCAGTTTTTATTCACGATAAAACAACATATAAAGATATGCAAAAATGAGATATCGTATCACTACTATATTAAAACCAGGCATACTTGATAACGCTGGTAAAGCCACAACAAAAGCACTACAAAGTCTTGGTTTTGATAGTGTCATTGATGTAAGAATAGGCAAGACTATAGAGATAGATTGTGATCCAGATGATATAGACAATATCGCACAATCACAATTTTTATCAAACGCCGTAATGGAAGACTACACGATTGAAGAAATAAAGATAGGAGAGTAAAAATGATTATGCATGCATTAGAATTACAGTACCAAGCAGAGATTGAAAAAGCAAAAGCAAACATTAAAGTGTATTTAGAAAACCCTGCTGGTATAGGTGAACATCCTGATCTAGTTGGTGCTGTTGACAGCCAAATAGAAATTATGGCACACGCAGAAGACAAGTTAGAGATAGTAAAGAAGTATTACGCATCTAAGTTGAAAGGCTAATATTATGAACATCGAATTACCCCAAAAAGCTCTAGCATTTGCTTTGATTGCCTTAGGGTTATTCTACCTTGTTAATGCAACAATTATTGCAACAGATTTTATTATGATGCTAGAGTATCAAATGCCATTTGGATATTAATATTATAAACGCTATTAAGTTTGAGTTTCAGTTTTATCTAACTGCTCTGCTAATTCACGCCAGCACTTATCAGCGAAGCCATTGTAGAACCAGTTGTAATTGTAGTCTAATACCGATTGCATGCTTGTCCTGAGTTTCTCTAGTTCTAGCAAAGTCATATTTCCTATGCCATTAACTACGTCTGCTACTGCCTGCATACGCTCTGCAGGATCTTCTATACTGTCGTAACCTTCATCCCACCATTGACCAAATGTCTTAAACCCGTAGTCACGCAGGTATTGCAACGACCCTTGGCCTCCTACTAACACAAACGGATTGCCCATCGCAATAGGTTTAAATATTTTTTCAGTTAAATGTTGTCTGTCAATTACAGTTTCAGTAACGACATGCAAAAAACTTGACTTCCATGCACTGGGATAAAAATCTTGGTACTCTTCTGAATAATAACTTTCTAGATCTAACCAAGCACTAGAATTTTCATGACTATCAAAACTACTAGCAGATACTTGGTTGTTTGGATAAATTTCGTTTGGAGTACGATTAGTTTGCGGGTCATTCTCTAATAGGCTATATAATCCTTGTGATGTATCCAACATATTTAAAAATTTAATTCTGTAAACTCTATCATTGTCTATTAACCTATTTGCACAAATAAACTTGTGTTTAATTGGATGTTGTGTTTTGAGAATTCGTAAGTCTTTGTATAATCGATACCAATGCTCTGCACACAGGTAACCGTTGGCAAACCAATGAATAGACTCTAATCCATGCTCCTGTATTTTTCTTAGATCCATGCTATTCTTTTCACTGTGGATAATATACTTAATAAAAGAGTTGGTATGGTCAACAAGTGTATTAAAATAATCTTTATCCATATTGTAATACAATGGTTCATAACTATGATTAATATGTTGAACTATATGCGTAAATGACAAAGAGGGCAAATCTTTGTTAATAAGTAATTTGCATCTTGTGATTGACCTTCCAGATGGCCTTTCTATTGCTAAGATAGGTTCTAACTTGGGGTCAAATCGATATCCATTATGAAAAATAAAAATGCGGCTTCGATCACCCAGAATGTCTTGTATTTTATGGTTTATGTTATCAAATTCGTTCATGTGATCCTGGAGATATAAATAGTTATATGCGTATATTATCAAATAATGAATGGGATCCATTACAGAGTATTGTAGTTGGGTCAGCAACAAATGCCAATTGGCCAGTTCATTGTCCTGACTTTAGGAAGCAAGAAGAACTTACATTGTGGAAAGAAACTCCAGTACCAAGTGGACCAGTAAATCAGCAAATTATCGATGAAGCTAACGAGGATTTACAATATTTATCTGACTTCCTAACAGCCCAAGGAATTATGGTTTATAGACCAACTGACATAGATTTTCAAACTAGAGATGGGTTTTATAACTATTGTCCTAGGGATAGACTATTAGTAGTTGGCGATACAGTTATTGATACGCCCATGGCACAAGCATGCAGGGACATGGAGCGAGAAGCATACGACTTCTTGGAATGTGATTATGTTAAGGGAGAAGGAAGCTGGGATGCCGCAAATGTATGCAGACTAAACGACGATCTTTTATACTTAATAAGTGATAGTGGAGATCAAGCTGGGTACGAATGGCTCAGCGATTATTTTGCTGGTAGCAAACGAGTACACGCACTTAACCTTTATGCTGGCGTTCATATAGACAGCACCATTAGCCCAATTAGGGAAGGACTGGTAGTATTAAATGCTAGCCGTGTTAATGAAGACAATATGCCTGAGCCGTTTAAAAACTGGGACAAAATATGGATAACTGAATGTGCGCACCAGCCCTTTATAGATTATCCGTATGCCAGTAACTGGATTGGTGTTAATTTCCTAACAGTAAGTCCTGATAGCATTGTGTGTGATCCTAAACAAGAGTGGCTCATGCGTGAGCTAGACAAATACAAAGTTAACAGTCAAGGTATTAATTTACGCCACAGCCGCACCTTGGGAGGGGGGCATCATTGTGTTACACTAGATCTAGTCCGCCAATAAATACGTATAATAATTAAACGTACTGTGCCACATAAGCCACTCCGTAGTAAGCAGGACTAAAGCGTATGCATACCAATACATTGGGATTTCTAATTCCACAAGTCGATATATCTACCTTAAAAAAGATTGCGATAATCAAAGCTAACAGTTTTTTAGATAATTTTGAATTTAAACATAGTTCTGATTCAGACAACAGTTATCTAGTAATTGGTCAAAATTTAATTGGGTATGGCCTAGAACAACTAGGATATGACATAACAGTTGTCGACGGGCTAGGATCTACTAAGACATTAGTCGACGTCGTATCTAGTGGAGAAACGTTTGATTATACATTTGCTGCAGATGAACATTTTACTAAATCTTCTACTGAAGCAGAACAAGTAATGGCCATTGAGGCATTATCTAAATTGACAAATATTGCATTATATACTACACTTAAAGACTATAGGAATATGCATGCTAGTCAAAGATTTTTTCAAGAGCCTTTTGAAGTTAAAACTCCTGCCGGCGAGGCTATAATTATCCGTAAGCGTGACTGGAACAAGTCAGACAGGCAACAGTGGACAAACAGAGAATGGATTATACAGAACGACGAGTTAATCGTTTGTGCGCCAATAGAGTGCAGAACGATGTATTTCAAACAACTAGCAAAGTTTTCAAGTGACGCAGGCGCTAAGAATTTTCAAGTAGAAAAAAAGCAGATGTATAAGCCACTATTTTCTAAGAGTTTTGAATATATAATTTGCATCAGCATTGGATAGATTTTTTGAGGTTAAATGACAGTAGCATTTTGTATAGGCAATGGTGAGAGCAGACAACGCTATGATTTAAGTTCGTTAAGAGCCCATGGCAAATTGTACGGTAGCAATGCTGTACATCGAGATACCACAGTAGATCACTTAGTGTGTTGTGACAAGCGAATGGTACGAGAAGCACTAGATCATGGGTACACTGGCATTGTGTATACTCGTGAAGATTGGATGTTAGATTTCAGAGATCCAAAAGTTAAATTATTGCCAGTGTTTAAATGGGATCAGTATGAAAAATGGGAAAAGACCTTTCATTGGGGAAGCGGCACTCATAGTGCGCATCTAGCATTAAGGCATCGAGCAGACGTGTTAGTAATGATTGGTCATGACTTCTGGAGTGCTGATGGATTACATAACAACCTTTACAAAGGAACAAATAATTATCAAAGTGTAGATTACTCAGCAGTTGATCCTAGATTTTGGGTACTACAGTTTGCCATATTGTTTGTACAGTTTCCAAATACTCAGTTCTTTTTCTGCCAACCCAATATTGATAACTGGAAAAAACCCCAAGAATGGGAAGCATACTCCAATGTGCAGTACCAAGAATTGTCTACCTTAACGGATAATCTAATTAGTGTTACTGGTTGACATTTTTGTATCCCATGTTACAATACTATTATAATTTAACGTTGTAGAGGATAGTGTATGACTGGTCGTATTGGTTTCGCTTGTAAGTATCATCATCCAGATCGTAGTTTAAGTAAGAAACTACTAGAACAAATAGAGCGTCCGTTAAACGAACGCAGTACCACTATCACGTGGTTAAACAGACAGACTCGAGATGTTGCAGAGCAAAGGCTCTGGGAAATTATGGAACATAACATTGAAGGTATGTGCAATTTAGTTAAATACGTTGGGAGCCTACCAGATGATTTACGCATGGTCCGCATCGGAAGTAATATCCTTCCTGCTTATACTCAGCCTGACTGGAGTTACTATTGGACTGAACCAGGTGTCCAAAGGTATCTTGAATCCGGGTTTGCTCGCGTGGGTAGCCTCGCAAGGAGTCTTGATGTTCGCTTGTCTTTTCACCCTGGTCAGTTTGTCGTGTTGGCAAGTGATCGCCCTGATGTTGTAGAACGGAGCATAGAAGAATTTGAATATCATACGGACATGGCTAGGTGGATGGGGTACGGTAAGACCTTCCAAGACTTCAAGTGTAATGTCCACATCTCAGGTAGAGCCGGTCCAGCCGGTATCATCAACGCACTTAAAAGACTCTCGCCTGAAGCAAGAAACATTATTACCATCGAAAACGACGAAATCAGCTGGGGTATCGACTCTAGTATAGAATTAGAAAAACATTGTGCATTAGTATTAGATATTCATCACCACTGGATCTATACCGGTAAATACATCAAAAAGGACGAAGATGTTGTTAAAAGAGTTATTGATAGCTGGCGTGGTGTTAGGCCTGTTATTCATTATAGTGTTAGTCGTGAAGCACTTATTGAAACGGTCCCGGAAGAACATCGACGAGATATGCGACCCAATTATCAAGCACTCGGGGAAGCTGGATTAAAACGAGGCAAGCTAAGAGCTCATTCTAATTCATATTGGAATACAGCGTGTAATGAGTGGGCTTGGAGTTTTACTGAAGATTTTGACATTATGTGTGAGTCCAAGTTTAAACAAGTAGCTAGTATAGACTTTTACAACAGTATGACTGGAAAGGATATTAGTCCCTACCTGACTAACTAAATAATAGTATGGATGAAATTCAAAGACAATTTAGCAGAGTTAAAATAGCTGCCGCACCGATAAGCAATAAGAACCCTAATCGTGTTGCAGGTGGCATTAAAGGTAGTGGCACCGATATGGTTACAGTGGTAGATGAATCTGGCCAGGAAAGGCATATTCCTACTAAGAAATACATTACTGCACTTGAAGATCAAATACGCTTAGAGCGTAATCGTATTAGTAGTATGGAAACTAAACTTAACAGACTATCTCGTGACTTCTCGGGATCAGGTCGTTAACTTATTAACTTAATTTGTTGTTGAGAGTAATCAACATCACTCCAGCGGTAATCTAATTTTAGCTCTGTGCCATCGGTGTTAATCTTATAAACATCTAGGTGCTCTTTAAGAATAGATTGCACTACACTATAATCAGTGCTATTAAAACTCTTCACTAAATTAACAGTTGCTACTCTAGGATGCCCTATTGTAAGTGCCGGATCTTCTGGGTCAAAGCCGTTGTTAGTTAGCCAGTTAATAAAATTGTCACGTTTTTTCTTGTCCCATGTTTCCTTCTCGCTACTCTGACTCCAACTGATATCAAAGTCTCCGCTTCCTTGCCACTGTGATATAAGTGCGCTAGTAGTTAGTTCGTCTAAACTTACATCACCTTCGTCACAAAATACTTCCCAGTGGCTCTTTCCCACGCTTTTATTAATACCCATCATGACATCGCCTTGTCTGCGCACTAGTGTATCTAAACCAAACGCTGAGAAATCTGTTTCAGGATCTAAGTTAAATGTTGGTGTATTAAGAAAGCAAAACAGTTGATTATATTGAGCCCAATCTGGTGCACATTGATCTCTGCGCCAATTATGTGCTCGTGATTCAAACTCATGACACAGTAAATTTAACTGTCTAATATGCCAGCGTATCTCCGGGGTAGATTGTTTATAGTATGGAGATATAGCGCCAGCCTGCCCTTGGAGATCTTCAAAATATCTGTGCAATGTGTTAAATATATCATGCACGATGCGACCTCCCGTATACTGAAGTCCGTCGGCAATTTCTCCTGTAGTAATCGTATTGTCTACAGTAAAATGTTCTGTGATAGCATACGGAGTTAACCCAACGCTATTCCAATCAAATGCCCTAATAGCACTTAAACTAGCATTAATTTTATTACATATAAGCGGCAGGTCTCTGTCTGCAAAGCCCATCCAGTGATAGTTCTTTTCCAGATGATAGCCGTTTTTAACAAGATGATTTAATGACGTTAGCCATTTTTCTGCAAGGCTATTGTCAAGAACATCAATGTAAACATTGTGTATCTCGTTAGTTTTACTTCTTAATGTAATTGCAATTTGATCAATAGATTTCATATAATTCACTATTTAAAAAAGAGGGCAACAGTGAAGCCGCCCCCTTGTAAGTTTGTAAACTTCCAGTTATTATGTTACGTATGGTTACTAATTCCAACGTAAGGTAGTGGATTATTTGGCACTACCTCCCGACGTTTTATCGTTCTTTCTGTTGCTGGTCCTCTAGGAAGTACTTGTATTTACTTCTTTGAAGATACGCCATTGACAAAAGCATAAAACTGTTCAGCGGCTTCTAAGATGTGCTCAGTACCAGGAACTGTTGGACATTCCACAGTGGTAACGACTTCGTCACCCTGCTTTTCACTTTTAATCTGCCAAGCGCCGTACTGAGAATGGTAGTCTGTCCAAACATGATCTTTGGCCATCTCTAAGACCTGAGTGCGGATCTCATAACCGTTTTTACTCATATTTACTGTGGGGATTAGTGCTTTCGCAGCATCTGCGAATTCTTGTGGGGTTTTAAACATTGTTTTTTCCTTTGTGTATGTGTGTATTTTTTAATGGTGGAGGATAGGAGGCTCGAACTCCTGACCTACGGCTTGCAAAGCCGTCGCTCTCCCAACTGAGCTAATCCCCCATAGATAAAAATGAAAAATGGTGCCGGCACCAAGATTTGAACTCGGGACTTCGACATTACAAATGTCGCGCTCTACCAACTGAGCTATGCCGGCATTCTTTTTACTGTGTATTTATTACCGTAATATTAGCAGTTAATAATTTTAGAATCTATTAAAATTTTACAATTTCTGAAATTTTATTCGCTACATGCTTATGTGCGTCTGGTCCAGGGTGACCATCAGGCATTTTGGGAAAGTTGCCGGCCCAGTTTAGGAAAGTATCATCTGGCCATTCAAGATATCTATCCTTGTCTATATATTCAAATTCAGACATAGGATACTTGTCATATAGTTCTTGGGTACCAAATGCATTCATCATGTAATAGTTAATGCCCATTTGTTTTAGAAACATCTGTAGAGCGATGGTATCAAGTATCCACTTTTTAAATGAGTGTTCTTCGTCCCACCACATCTTATAATACTCGTCAATAAACTTGTTGGGGTCACGCTCTGTAAAATTTGCGTTTATCTGCAAAACCATGTTTCTCGAATTCCAAAATTCTTCCCTGGTATATAACTCAAAGCGACTACTCTGTGTCCATTGAATAATAGCAGTTTTAGGTTTATGTTCTAAGATACCACGCATGGTTTGATGAAAAATATAATCATTGCTACCGCCGCCTATTGCATCATTGATAACAGTTTTATTCCAGATATTCCCTAAGAGTGTTGAGTAGCGATCACCCGTTTCGTCTGGCAAAGAATTTCCAGCAGTAAACGAACACCCAATAAAATATACAATATCGTTATTTAAATCCATATCACTTCCCTAATAAATTTCATGCAGCCATTTTATTTAGTCGCCTAGTTACTGCCTTAGCACCCTTTGTGATATCAGCGGCTTTACGCATGCAAGTTTCAAAGTGTTTGATGTCTTTGGATATCTCGTTATAACGTTTCTCGTATCCCCGATTGCCAATCATACGAAACTCCAAGTAGCCATCTTCTTGCTTACCAAAGTTAATAGCACTATATTTTTCGTCTAACTGCTCTACGGATAAACCCCATTGCTTGACATAGTCAACCAACTTACATGGCTTGTTCTTAAGATTGTTCCAGTGTTTTACCTGTTGACGGATCTTGCTGTTATGTGGTAAGCAATACTGTGCCTTGCTACGATTGTAACGTTTTGCGATCTTTTCATCATCTACCAAGGTAACTAACTTAGTAGGTTCTATACGTTTGGTGGCCTTTTCGCCAATGTCCATGTTAACGTGTAGTCCAGTTGTGGTGTTAGTCTCGATGTTGTTATCCTTCATAAATTGGAATACAACAGCCATCATCTTGAGTGCCTTTTTAGGAGGCATGGGTGGACTAACTAATTCGTGACCGTGACTGAAGTATGAGTTAGGACGTCGAGACCCAATGCTCATATCGTCTACTAGACTCCATGTCTTATAACCACGATTGTTTTGAATCTTGATGCCGTAGTTCAGGAGTTCCTTGCGAACCTCTTTAACTGTTAATGTAGTAGCAAATTCAAACTCAAAACCAATTTTTGCCATGTATACTTGCTCCACCTTGTTTACTGCATTATATATACATAATAGCACGTACATAGCAATAGTCAACCACTTCTGTGCTTAAAATGCTAGAAAAAGGTTAAAAACTTGGTTATTCTGAACGGTATTGGTTGACTATCTGCTAGTATGTGTTAATATAGTTATAGTTAGAAAACACAGACAAGGATCAGATATTATGGCTAATTTAACAAACGAAATGCTAGATGCAGTTAATGCTTATATGGAAGTCTGCAAAAAAGACTACTTCGATTGGACTAGCCAATGTGCTTTTGCCAAAAAAGGCGGTAACGGCAAACTTTCTAACATTAACGAGGAAATGATTGCTACTTATAACGACAACATTACGTTTAAAGCAGGTAGCAAATACATTAAAATTTTTACAGATCGTAGTGTTCACGGCTTTATCGTTAATACTGATAAAGACGCTAGGTTTGCTAGAGGTGACATACTTAAAGCCGCTGGTTATAATGCACCTGCACGTAACTTTGCTCGTGGCAATGCCTTAGATGGCGTCTTCAACAACATGCAATGGACTGGAGCATAATATTATGACTATTTGTATGGAACTTACATGGCTTGATGCCGGCAAGGTTACAGATACACAAGAGTTTACTTTTAATTCACAAGAAGAACGTGACGAGTTTGCAGAAAATTTGTTTCGTAGTTCGACCTTTGTGTCAGAATGTGATTTTGAAGAAGTACCAGACCAATGCAATGGGTTTATGTTGGAAGAACTTGTTGGCTAAAACGGTTGACTATTACGTAATCCGTGTTACTATAGTTATAGTTAGAAAACACGGACAAGGACCAGATTATGAAAATGAAAACATTTAGTTGCAAGAACATCGAAACAAACACAGTAACTAATTTTAGACCATGGTCAGACGGTGAACTGGTTTTTGTAGAGCAGATTCATGATGGTCATCTTGGTATCCAAGCTGATATGCTGGTTGAAGAAGCCCGCAGTTTTTGGCATAAGGTCATTAAAGACGGAGCGGTGACATGTTGGTAGGTGATATCATAACGTTGAAAGGCGTAACAGGACACGGTAAGAACCGTGTCCGTGAGCATGGCGATCAGTGGTTTGTAATGAACGATACCACAGACATTGGCATTATGTCACGGGATAGTGCATCGGTTTTCCCGCCCATTCGTAGTCTACAAACCGGCGAGTGGCGTTGGTTTGATAATATTAATTTTGAGGTAGTGTCATGAATACAGTAATTACCCTGGTTGCCGTTGCATTTCTTGGTCAAGGAGAGCCTTTAAAGACTTACCCTGGTGCACCTGGTGCATATGGACAGTGCAAAACTGAAGCCGCTAGACTAAGAACAACCCAACACAAAGCCCTATCAGAGTATGGGTACCGTTATCGTTGCAATATTAAATGGAAAAACATTACAGATCCTACTAAGGAACCAGGGTTTAAAGATTGCATGGGTCGCTGGTTTGACATGAAAAAGATTTGTAACACTGGAGCATTAATTAATTGTCAACCGTATTTCGAACAATTAAGTAAATGCAACTCTAAATCGAAAGAAAAATTATCCAAGAACGGTTGACGTTTACTGTATATGTGCTACTATAGTTATAGTTAGAAAACACAAACAAAGGATCAAACAATATGTCTACACAAATAAGAAATGTTAACCAATCAATGGCACAGACACGCTTTTGGGGTGGTGAAAACCGCGGTGTTTGTTTGCAAGTCACACAGAAATCTTTGGGTAAGGCCCAATTCTTAACGTTGACTAAAAAAGACGCTGCATTGTTGGCCGCAGAGTTAACTTTGTTTGCCCAAGGACATGAAGTTGTAGATCATGGAGCTGGAATATAATGAACAAGAAATACGAGCCACGTTACTATAAGATTCCAGAGATTAAATTTAAAGGCCATTTCATGGTTGGGTTTGACTGGGATATTACAGGCAGTACTGGCAATAGTTATTCAGTTGGCTTTAACGACGGCGGACTAGATTGCAGTTGCCCAGGCTTTGGTTGGCAGGGAAAGTGCAAGCATGTCAAGGGCATTGCAGCCAATCTTATTGCAGAGGATTATCCTAAGTATGCACATTTTTCAGGTTGATGGCAAGGGCTTTGGCCCTGAGGTAGCAGGCAGTAAGAAGCCTAAAAAGAAGAAATCACTGACAAAATCTAAGAAGAGAGATCTTAATATATGGGATCAGCAGTGTATGGATGCTATTGAAAATCCTAACATGATGGTTCCCTGGTATCTTATGGCAAGTTACGCATACTACGTTGAAGACGACCCTATTTTAAGTGATGGGTTGTTTGACGGATTAGCACATAGCATGTTAGGGTCCTGGGATACTATTGAACACTGGCACAAAGAGTTAATTACTGAGGAAGATTTGAAGGCGGGTACGTTGCTTATTAGAGAATTTCCAAATCGAGTCATTTATGCAGTGAATTCTTTAAGGAACGTTAAATAGCCGAAACAAACATTTAACATTAGGAGTTACTCGATTCCATGGCCGATTCATTTGATTACGTTTTTTTCTCAGGTTCCAAACAATTATTAGACGAAGTAATATATGATCAAGCAAAGATCTATCCTACCCACTGGCACAAAGATGATATATCAACTAATAGGAAGATAGTTGAAGAATACCTACAATGCAGGTATGACACTGCACATAAGAAAGTTAACGCAGGTTGACGTTTAGCCTGTTCTATGTTATAATACTTTTATTAACCACAAAAGGAAGATGCTACTATGATGATCAGCAGAAAAGAACTTGAAGAGCAAGAGCGTAAACTAGCTATGGAAGCATATCTTGCTAAAGGTGGTGTAATTACTAAACTGGGTTCAGATGAACGCAGTGAAGAAGCAGACTTTAATCCTTGGAAGCGCCGTAAGCCCAAGTCTAAAGAGGATTAACAAACTAACGTCCTGCAATTGAAATAAATAAATTTGCAGGACTGTTTAGTTTACTCAAGAAAGAGACATCTTCATGTATCCAGTTAAAAATATAAAATATCTAAACCTACCACCAATACCTAAAGAAATTACTGACGGTATTATACTTGATGAGAAAGACCTAGACGAAGCGTTTGGCAAACGCGGGTACTCAATGAATACCACAGGAGTTGATAGGTTAAACGAATGGGGTAGAGAAAATATATCTGAAGATATATTTCTTACTTACCAATTGTTAACTCGTGGCATTGACCCAGATGAATATGTTGCAACTGGCATAATACATAAAGACAACTCAACACTTACTAAACTTTTGTATATTGTCGAGGCTGGGGGAGATAACGTATACACAAGTTTTTACAGTGACCAAGAAGGAACCGACTTGCTGTTTAAAACTAAAATTGAAACCGGAAGATGGACTATACTTGAAGCTAGTCAATGGCATCATACGCAGAACATAGAACCAGGCAAGTTAAGATTTGGCATTGCTGGACAAATTTTTAGAAGCGGACAGCAGGACATTAGAGAAGATTACTCTCATCTTTCACCTCATAGCATTTACAACAACAATTAATCTACACAGGGAATTAACGAATTGAATTGGAAACATAGTATCCATGGCCAGTTTTTCTACAACAAATACGCATTGTGCGAACATATTGGTTGGGATAACTTAACTACTGACAACTTGCATGATTCTAGTATTATAATAGCAGACAACTTTAACGATTATAAGTTTTCCAGACGTAAATCAGACTTTAAAAGTTTGGCAATAAAGAGGATAATATCTTTAAGAGAAACCCATGAGTTTTTAAGACTGTGGTATAGTACAGGCGCAGATAGTTCAGTTGTACTAAGTTTAGCAGAAGAAGCAGGAGTAGAGTTTGACGAGATAGTGTCGTTTAAATATGATAAATTGTTTGACTGCCCTGAACAAACTGAAGAAAATTTTAAGCGAGGCATACCAAACAAATACCTAACTAGTAATAGATTTAAGTTACTTGATATCCCACCTGAGTACTTAGAGCAAGTGTTTAAGGGAAAATGGTGGGCAGATTATCAAAAGACATACAATAATTTACAGCAATGTACTGATACTGAAGTTATGTATAATAGTGGATTTTATCCTAAACTATTACACTATTCAGATAATACCTGTGATGTGGTAGGATCAGTTACCCCTACAATATTTTTTGAAAATGACAAATGGGTATTTAGATACAACGAACACCAAATGAATTCTTCTACATACAAACATGCTGCTGATTTTATAGTTTCCAGGGATATGCCAGAATTACAGGAATCATACATTAATGCTATAGCGGATGAGTTAGAGCTTATTGGTCAACGATTAAACTGGCACGAAACATTAACCCATTTAAATAGTTTTAATGGCAATCAAAGAACATTGCGTGACAAGATACCTTTATTTAAGAACTTAGATCTTCCTGCACAACTTCCTAAAACAGAAGATTCTTATACGATATCTAATAGTCAGTATAAGGATATGCCTTGGTACATAGGAATTAACACGGTAAAAGAACATCTGCATCTTCAAAGGTGTTTGGTTACCAAACCCAAGTATTTTGAGTACTATTGCAATTCTGACTGGGATACAATAGCAAAGATGAAGTACTGGGGAACAGTCCTATCCAGAGATTTCGTTTTAGAGTAACATTTAAATTATATTGCTAAATAACATTGCAGGGCTAACTCAGCCCGGGGATAACATACGACGCTTGACGTTTACGTCTTTATTGCTACAGCATAACGCCGCCCCCTATAATTTACCTTAGCATTAAAAAAATAATTTATTTAAAGAAAATATTGACAGTATATCAATTCAATGTTATTATTTAAAAATTAATTATCCCAAGCAGTGTGCGATTCCGCACTAAACTGCTTGATTATGAACAGATAAGAAAGGTACACTATATGTTCAAATCTACCCTAACTACACTACTTGGAGCCGCTGCACTGGTTGCTGCTTCATTCACTTCAGCAAACTCAGCTGACAAACCAGAGCTAAAATTCGTAATGGCTGGATCTGCCAGCGGAACGTTTAACTCCTTTAACAAAGTTCTTGTTACAGACCTAGAGAAATTCTACGACGTTACTAAAGTTCCTGGCGGAGGTTCAATTAAAGGAAATAAGATCTTCCAAAGAACAGACGATGTTCCTATGTACGTGATGACGAAAACTGGGTTTCAAAACGGCAGGGTTAAAGCAGAAGGTAATCCTGAATTTCATCCTGGCGTTCGCGCAAATCGAATGGTCTTAGCTATTAGTTACTACAAGACTATGTGTGTAGCTGCAGGAAATGACATCGAGAAGATCTTTGCAAAAGCTGGGTCTCTTAAGATTGGATTTGACGAAGGCATCGCGCCAAGTAACAAGTACATTGCAAACTTTAACCGTATTTCTGGATCAAACCATATTATGGTGCCATACAAGTCAAGCGGTAAAGGTGCAGGCGCTGTTATCACAGGCGATCTTGATGCTTACTTGCTTAATGAAGCCAAAGCTCTTAAGTTTTCAAAGAGTGGGCAATTAACTTGTCAGTACACACAGAACCCAGCCGGTGGTAACGGTTGGAAGCCTCTTAAGGCACGGGTAAATGATGACTGGTTTGGTTGGTCATATACACACTTCTTAATTGGACACGTTAAGAATGTTGACGATGCGTTTGCAGATACACTTTACACTCGCATACAAGCAATTATGGCAAATCCAAAATCTGCTACTTCAATGAAGTTAGCAAAGAACGGTTGGTTTGGTGAAATTATGTCACAAGCAGACATGATGAAGACATACGAACAAGCATATGACGATACTATCAACTTAATGAAATAGTACAAATCCATGTAGGCGATAGTTGGAAATAACTATCGCCTACAATTTTGTTTAAAAAGAGGATGCAATGGTATTTTTTGAAGCTGATGTAGCGTTTGTGTTAATTGGATTAGTAGCAGGTGTGCTAGCAGGCATGTTGCCTGGAGTTGGAATGGCAGTTTTAATGATTACTGTATATCCCATTTTGTATCTTTACGAGCCAATACAAGCAATACAATTTTATTTAAGTGCAATTTTAGTTAGCCAGTTTATGGGAAGTGTGGTTGCTACTTACTTCGCTGTTCCTGGAGAATCAAGTAGTATACCGGCAGTCGTAGAAGGTCATAAATTAGCAAGAGAAGGCAAAGCTACACAGGCAATTTTTATCGCAGCAGGCGGTAGTTTTATAGGTGGTATTATAGCCTTCATAGGACTATACCTATTGGGTATGTACCTTATGGATGTATTTAGAATATTCACTACTGTTTTTAACGTTATTATTATAAGTTTGGTGTTTGTTCTTATCTTTGCCACACCAGCAACAAACATGTGGGAGAGAATATTATTTCCTGTTATAGGTGGCGGGCTGTCTTTAATAGGCATGACCCCTTGGGATAGTAATACTTCTTGGGCATTCGGTATAGAGGCATTGGAACCAGGAGTTCCTGACATGGCAATTTTGTTGGGTTTGTATACCCTTCCACTGCTATGGCATTTAAATAATACGCCAATACATGAACGTCTGGCTGTGCAGGATTTTGATATTAGACAAATAGTCGTTAGGTTTAGACATTTTATACTCAGTATATTTTATGGTATATATGGATTTATTGTAGGATTTATGCCTGGCATAGGGCTAGGCATTGTTAGTAATACTGCATATGCATTGCAAAAGAGAATTGACGCAAAAATGAAGTTAGGCACTCCTGGTGAAAACCAGTTACTGGCTGCTGAAACTGCCAACAACAGCGGAGCATTTGCTATAATGCTACCTTTATTAATATTTGGTATCCCAACTACTACTAGTCAAGCGGTGCTTTATAACCTCTTGATAGATCAAAATTATGACTTTGGACCATTAAGTTTTGATGCAGCTGTGATTACAGGAATTCTAACCGTAGTACTTTTTACTACCTTTGTTGGGTTCTTACTCGCAGGACCACTAGCGAGATTATTAGCACTGTTCTTTAGTAAATCTCAAAAGCATATATACATAGGTATTAGTATCCTTATGATAGTAATTACGCTATACGTTGGATATACAACGATAGATTTTTGGCTATACTTTTGGACTATTATACTAAGTTGCATTTTTGGAATGATTTTCTTTAAATATGACATACTTAAAATAATTTACTTTTTTATAATAACTCCATTTTTTGTAGAAAATTGGGGTAGACTAGGGTTTATCCTAGACATCTATTAAGGAGATAATAAGATGGAAGATACAGAATACTGGTACAAATCAGAAGCAACTAATTGGAATAGCAGTCGTAGATATTCTAATTTTCATTATGATCCTCAAATTACTGATCATGAAGGAATTAAACTTAATTTCGTAAAATTTGAAGGTGACTGGAGTGAAGAGCTAGCAAATACTGTCTATGACAGACGAGCTCCATGGAACTTAGACGAGCTCTTAGTAAAGAATGTGCATCAAGAGTACATAGAGCTAGGGCTAGATCGTATGAGATTGCAGAGTATGCGATGTGTTCCAACTAAAGAAACTCATCCTAAGATTTGGGCTATGGTTGAAGCAACAGGTCTTAAAGACCCATTGGCTATGATAATGGGACAAAAGCCTGGTGAGATGCAAACAACACATCTTGATGTTATTTGTTGCAATGCTACAGGTGAAAGAGAACTAACAGAGTCCATGGACGACGTAGAATTTGATGACACAAGTGCAAGGTTCTTTATTACCCTAACTGATTGGAAATGGGGTCAATTTGTTCACATGGGCAATTATACTTGGTCACAGTGGAAAGCAGGGGATACTATGCTGTTTGATTGGAAAAACTTACCTCATAGTACTGCAAATGCAGGGCTTATCTTGCGACCATTGCTAAAGGTAACAGGGACAATAACTCCTGAATGGGAAGAGTTTATCAAGAACGATAATAAAGTTTTACAGGTGTAATATAAGTTTCTGGTTGACATATATAAGTATGTGTAGTAGAATACTTATAATTAGAGTTACATCAACACGTTACAAAGGATGAGAAACAATGAAAAAGGTATTTCCAGCAGTTATTGCTGTATTCGCAGCTTTATCAATTAGTGCATGTGGATCAATCAAGCCAACATTTAAGAAAGGCGAAGTTGCCTATGATTTCGTTGGTTGCCATACAGTTACAGTAAATCCAGCTTCAGATGGTGAAGTTGCTTTTATTGGACCTATGATCCCATTAAACAAAGGCGACTCACTCTTCTTTAAGTTAGTAAATCCTAACACAGGCGAAGTAGGCGGAGTATCAACTGGAGTACCTTGCAAGTAGTATAGTCGGGAGACAGACAATGCAAGTTACTGGTAAATTGGACGATCTAATGGAAGAACAAGACTGGGCACTGATATTTGGTGCTGATGGGCAATTAAAAGGTATTTTTATTCCCCCTGGAAAAGAAGAAGAAAATGTTCCAGCTAGTCTTTTAGGAGTGTTACAATCAGCAGGTATTGATATTCATGCTGATGTTATAGCAAACGTATTACATTAACTAATAGTTGAGGTACAGAAAATGAAGTTGTTTAAGTATGCAGTTTTCGCAGTTTTACTATCACAAACTGGGTTTTTAAACAAAAATGTACAAGCCTTTGAGGTTGAAGGTTCTCGAAGGGTGCCAATTCAGGTACCCAGGGACGTCAACCTCAGAGACGCTCAGCCTGTTAGGGTGCGTATTGTTGCTGTTGAAAAAGCCTATGAAGAAAGACAGCATACGGTGGGCAATACAAAGTGCTACTATGAGAAACGAGTTGTTGAAACTACCGACAATCGTGGGTTCCTTACCAAACTAATAAACCCATCCCAAGGTGGCAAAGTATACGAAAATCAATACAACTGTTACAACGAGCCAAGAACAACCACTAGGCGTAGAGCAGCGGGTTATATCGTGACCTATCAACGCTTTGGTCGCCATTATCGAAAACTTATGCTTAATCGACCACGTGGAAAATATATTACTGTTATGTCAAAACAAGGTTAACATCTAAGAAGCAGTTATTGGGCAATCTGCGGAAAATTGCCTTTCATTTAAAAATGAGGTTAGTCATGGATACCAAAGAAATCGAATACGCTGCTAACGAAGCAGTTTTTGGGTTACAACTGGAAAAAAAGCAGGCAATTAAGTTTATTGTCCGTAATGCTAAAACTGA
>Ga0209830_10001790_pt1 | contig 18287 bp, 22 predicted proteins | sample ArcticOcean_MG_C_12_FD_187439 | JGI IMG/M metagenome (GOLD analysis project Ga0209830, IMG submission 187439) | Marine microbial communities from western Arctic Ocean - ArcticOcean_MG_CB8_130 (SPAdes) (version 2) | ecosystem: Environmental > Aquatic > Marine > Oceanic | place: Arctic Ocean...
AACAGTTCGCGAATGCCGCCATTAATCAGATGCAGGGCGAGGAGCGCCAAGCAGCTGAAATTTTTCGTAATTTTACACCGGCACCAAATCCAGGACAACAAAGCGGTCCCGCCCCGACATCAGCATTTCGACAATCGTCACAGAATCTATCGCCACCGAGAGGTTTCAGGGATATGCCAACTAAAGCCGCGGCAGAAGCTGCCTTAAATGCTACAACTGGGTATGTAGAAGCATCATCACCCCTGTCTTCGTCAACTAGAATAACGCCACCAGTTGGAGTAGATGATATATTAAATGAATTACAATCCAATACAGATAATGATGTAAGTGATATATTAAGTGAAACAAGTTCCCGAAAAATAAGTATTAGAAGAAAGAAACATAAAAAGAAAAAAAACTTATTGTTAAATATTAATTAAATTTTTCCTGACCGTTTTAAAATTTCATACGCCTTTTCTATTTCTTCGGGGGATATGTAACCATCATTATTCAAATCTAATTCATTAATATTCTTGGGTAGTATACAATACCGACTGGTTTTATTAAATAGGTTTAATACTATTATTACAAAACTGGCAGTAATAATTAAGGACGCTATAATATCTCTTGTTGCGACAAATGCCATAGTAAAAATCAAGAGTCTCCGAATTACAGTGGATGATAAAAACTTCTTATGGTGCTCATCTAAATCAATTTCTATATATCTGGCACCAATATTAAATAATATCATTGCCATGGCATAAAAATATTTATTTTCGTTAAGAGATGATACGAAATTACCAAACATTAATAAATAATATAATATATACACGTATAATATTATTCATTACTTAAATTAACACTCTACTAAAGAGGGTAGTAAATTAAATTCTAAAAGAAAAAACTTTCAGTACCGCCTTCCTTGGAAGGGGTTTTCTTCTCGACTGCGTCTACTTTTTTCTGGACATTTTGAGTTTGGGTCGATTTATAAACCATAGCGAATATCCCCCCTACGATTCCTACAACTAATAATACTATAATAGTTAATTTGAGATTCATTTTATATAATATATTTACATAAAATTAATATTTAAAATAATGAATAGGCGTATTTGGACCCACTGTCAGGGTAAACGCTGAATTCTTCTACATCGGCACTTGTATCCGTGAACTGTTCTGGGGGGCAAACATCTTCACAAGCGGCGAGCGCGGTCTCCGAAAGCGAAGGGTTTGCGTCGGAGCAGAGCGCTAAACAATCATCGCGGTGCTGAGGTCCCTGGGCGGTGAGATCGTTGATATGAGTCTCCTGAGTGTCAAAACCCTCAGTATCCTCCGCGCCCTCTGCGCCGTTCCAGAAACCTTCAAAATTTGAGAAAGTTGCGGCAGTGGGGTCGAAATTCGTGAATCTGGTTGCGCTGTCGGTGCTCGGTTCTTCCCAGTTGCCGGATGCGTCGTTGCACGCGCCTTCGTCGACCGCTTCAATCTCCGCACCACTTGCAGCAGTGCATTGGAATTTTTCAATATCGCCATTAAAAAGTTCAGTTGTGCGAAGATTGATATATTGTTCAGTGGCACGACTGTTTGCCACGTGCAGGGTAACTACGAAAGCAACTGCTACCATAAGGGCTACTTGGATGTTTCTGGATGCAACGAAACCGATAAGGAATAAAAATATTAGTTTACCAATGGTCGAATCTACGGCGGAAATAACAATGTTAGGGAGGGCGGGCGCTGCCATGCCTGCGTATAACGCAATAAGTAAAACTACAAGTAAATTTAAATATTTGTGTTTTAATAATCTATCTGCTGATTTCCCCATAGTATTTGCTACTGTTTTAGTCATTTTATTAACACTATTCATTTTATAATATTATAAGAGATAATTAATTTATATTAAATTAATTATTTTATATTTTAATTCAAAATCTTTTATATATTTTTCTAAAGTTTTCTAAAATCAAGATAACAACTAACCCAGAAAAAACGTATAATGCGAAGTCCTTATTGGAATTATTATTAAGGGTTCTGTGTTTTTTTAAGTTTTTAATTAATTTTTTTAAGTTTTTATTTTCTTTGATTAAATTTTTTAATGCTGTATCTTCATTCTTATATTTCTCGGCGACATTATCTTCACCAGAAGATGAATTTTCAAATAAGGAATCACTGTCACTCTCAGTATCAGACATATTTATAATATCAGATGCCACCACAGGCATAGATTTGTGTCTTGTTTCTGGTCCACTGTGTTCTGGTAATTTATTATATGTTCTCGAATGATTTTGTACTTTTCTATACGGTTCGTGATCTATACCTGTAAGCGTTAAATCATAATCATTTGTATAGGGTTTTAATTCTTCTTGTGTGAGTGAATTAGCCCAAGCTTCCTCAATCGTACAATATGGCATTATTTATTTAACTTATATTAAATTGAGATAATTTTAAAAATAAAAACAACTCAATATTTTTATTTTTTTCAAAGTTTAAAATTACCGATACGTAAATTATAACATTTTTAATTTTTTTAATTTTTTAATGTTTTAAAATTGGATATTTCTTTAATAATTTCACTATAATCAGCATCTGGTTTAGTTAAAATTTCATATGCCAACGTTTTATATTCAGGGTTTTTTAACGTAGATGGAACGTGGTCCCAACTGATAAATAATAGATTGGGATAAGTATATACAATTATAAATCCATTTGCCCGAAGTTTATTAACGCAATATGATGCACAATTAATTTGGTCATAAGTGGGTAAACCCAATATAACACGCGGTATTATATAAATAAGCTGTGGTACTCCTTTATTACTATTAGCTTCAATTTTATTATGTATTTTCGCCAAAACATTTTTAAATATGTATTCTTTATTAAGTGCCTGTTGGTCTCTTTTTTTATTCAGTTTAAATATATTTATCATTCATATTATATTTAATTAAAAAAATATCACCGTAATAATTTAACTATGATAAAAAATTTAGTTTTAGCAGGAGCGGGAGTAAAAGGGATTTCATATATAGGGGTTTTAAAGGCTTTACGTGAACTGCAATTATTTGAAAATATTAAAAATATTTGTGCCGTATCATCAGGTTCTATTGCCGGATTATGTTTTTTTTTAGAAATGAGTTATTCCAGTATAGAAAAAATTATTTTTGAAATAATGAATTACGAAACTATAAGAAGTGACACCACTGTTAATATAGTTAATATCTTAAAATCATATGGGATTGAAAGTGGTGATAATATAATAAAAATTATAGGTGTTATACTAGAAAAAAAAACTAATAATAGAAATTGTACTTTTAAAGATTTAAAAAAACTTTACCCTGATAAAAAAATATGTATAGTTGGCACAAATATATCAAATAATAAAATGGAATATTTTTCTATAGATACTACTCCGGATATGAAGATTATCAAAGCCATACGTATTTCAATATCGGTACCTTTTTTATTTACATCAGTTACTCATAACACAGATATATATGTTGATGGAGGAATAAGTTGTAATTTTCCTATGGATTACTTTAAGGATGATCTGAAAAATACATTAGGTGTTTGCATTTCATCACCCAATTATATATCTGATGTTGATAATATTACAACTTATTTTGGTCGCATTATCCGAATATTAATGGATACTAACGATACATATATAAAAACTCGTTATTATAAAAATATTATAGAAATTATAGTGGATTATGATTACACATCTATTAACTTTGATAAAAAAAAACGCGAGTATTTATTAGATTGTGGTTATAGACAAACTTTAATAAATATTAAACAAACAATATTTAATCCTGAAATTATAATTAAAAAAACTTTAAATAATATTATTGATGAAGTCGAAAAAATAATGTTATATAATAATATATAATGGATTCAGTAAACAAAATTATGAAAACTGTATCAAGTTCTCTTGGACCAAGTGAAAAATTCTTAAAAAAACTTTTAAAAGGTCCATATGTTTATGGTGTAATTGTTTTAATTATAGGCGTTTATGGACCCCGTTTAAGTCCGAGATTGCCATCAGGGGTGCGAGATTTATTTAACAATGCTTATTTCAGATTCGTTATTTTAACTCTCGTTATTTACTTAAGTAATAAAAACTTGTATTTAGCAATGACGGTATCAATATCTTTTATTTTATTATTAAATTTAGCAAACTCACTTGAGGTAGAAGAACACTTTGTAAAAAAATATGCCGAAAATTTCTCTGAAATCGGACCTGTATTAACGGAAGGTTTTGAAGGCGCGGATGAACAAAAAGAAGAGCCTGCCGCACCTGCAGTAGAACCTAAGGCAGTCCCATCAGAGCCGGTGGCCGATGATTTTGGTAATGCCAGTTATAGAAAAGGTTACACTGATGGAGAAACAGCGCAATGTCCAATTGGTAACACTGGGGGCGCAGCATATTCTGAGTTAGAAAAACCCGAGGACCGTGAACTACCCAAAACCAAATAGAAAATACAAAATTTCTTAATAATATTTAGTATAAATAAAAGGTTTATGATAAATAATAATTCTATATAATAAATGTTTGTTTCTTTAAAAAAAAATAAATGGCAAATTATTATTTCGACAGGTACAGGATGTGCATACTACTATTTTACAAGAAATGAAATAGTATCGATGACCTTAACTATTATATTAGTATTAATATTAAGAGCTGTTAAAATTGACAATATTTTAGACCCAAATTAATAATTATCACCATAAAATTTATATGTTTATATAATATATAAATAATGTCTACCACAGTTAGAACTCTTAAACAATTAGTTAACCCAAGAATCTTTATTGAAAGTACATGGTTATTCGGCGTATTAAGTTTATTTTTGGCTCTATACGGACCTCGTTTACAACCTAAATTACCTGCTGTAATTAGAAATTTATTTAACAACAGTTTGTTTAGAGGGGTTGTTTTATTTTTAGTAGTTTATTTAGCAGGAAAAAATATGGCTCTTTCTTTAACGATTACTGTTATCTTTTTAGTAGTAATGGGAATTCTCCAACAAACAAAAATTTTATCCGATGTAAATGAATTTTTCGTAAATGAAAGATTCTCACAACCCGGACCACCCGTAGCACAATGCAGCAATTACAAAAATGATACCGAAAATTTCGATGGACCTGTATACAAACTTCATTCAGGTGATGCGCAATTATAAATATTAGTATTGTTATAAAAATAAATAATTTATTTTTAGAAAAATCCTTTAACACGTTATTACTAACGTTGTTGTACCCATTTGGATACTTCTTTTATAGACCTTTTTCCTTCGAAATATGTTATATCCCCTCCTTTTACAATTGACATTATAGTAGGATATCCTTGTATAGCCTTTTTTATATTAGTAATCATTGTCTGGTCGGTAAGATTACTTTTTGTATAGGTATCATACGGTAGTGTATCCGTTCCGTTATGCTCAAACCAATAAACCTTTTCGCCACTATCTCTGAGATTTTTAATAACCTCTGCCGCCGGAGCATCTCCTTCCATTTTATCATTTCCAGTAAGCTTATACCAATTATCACCTCCTGCCTTAAAATTCTTACAAGGTCCACACCACTCAGCAGTTACGAAAGCAGTTACTCGGTCAGACGCAGCCCCACCCGTCTGTTTTTTTAAAGATCCCCCTAATAAAAAAGAAATATAATTCTGTAATATTTGTTTACCTAATTTACCATGTATAGATACCATTCTTTGTGTTTTGGGATTACGTATTTTATTATACATATACTATATAGAAATATTATTATTACAAACCCTTTTCAGTAAGCCACGACTCGATTCCCCCTGATGTACGTTCGCCATCATAATATTCCGTGGCGCCGTTAACGAGAGCAAATGTAGGATATCCCTCAATGTTAAAACCTGCTATTAAAGTTTTATTAGCGTCGTCTTCACCATTAATAATTTTAAAATTTACATCAGAATCTTTGGATACAATAATGTCGTCATTGTCATTAACTTCACATCCCTTGCTTTTTGCAGCCTGCTTAAACTTGGGTTTAGCAGCTTTGCAGTGGGGGCACCAATCGACTGAAAACATGTACATAGTTGGTTTATCAGCGTTTGTGTTAAAATTTTCACGTCTATAATTTCTAAAGTATCCGATTAAGGCCAATGCAATTACGGCGGCGGCGATCACACATATTATAATTCTGGAGTTCTTTGATACAAATTTAACGGCAGCGCTATTTTTGATTTTTTGCAACATTATATTATAGTTATATAAAAAAATATTATAATTATTTTTTAATATAAACATTTGTATAAGTATAGATCTCTCTTATCAATATTATTATAATCGGGTTTAATCCTAGATGCTATTATTTTTAATTCTTTACGAGAGTAACCCTCTAATTCTGCTACTGGGCAACATTCACCATTAAATTCTATATTGCTTAAAATTTTAATTTTATAAAAATCTTTAGTTTTTGGCGTGAAACGTTTATGGGGCATTTTTTTATAATTATTTCTTCCGTACAATTTTAATTATCAAATTTATTAGCCACTCTTATTCCCAGAGTTATTATCAATTTGCACTTATCATTAAATGATTGATGGTTAGAGTCCCAAATACCGTTTTCCGTCTCAATATCAAGGGAAATTCTATTCATAAATGCTTCGGTTGATTTTTCAAATATTTGAATATGTTTGTCTTTATTAATATAATGTTGGCACTCACTCGAAGAGTCGCTATCATGATATAAAAAGGCCATTACATTTCCTGGTAATTGTTCCGACGCTGTAATATTACTAGGGAGAGTATCCGAGGTGACTAATAAAAAAGGACGCTTTAAACCACCGACAACCGCATCGGATTCTTTAATAATAACTCTTTTTATCTCGACTGATTCTACATTAGACCAACCATCACGTATTAATGCTCCGCCATTTGTATGGACTCGTGCGGCGCCCAACTCATTAGCAGAGGTTGTATCTTTAAACTCAATAACTCTTGAACCTGAACTGTCTTTAGTAAGACAATCAATAATAACGGTTTGAAATTTAATATAACTTAATTGATTAGCCTCCTTTTTTGGGGTTTTTATAATATTAGTACCTATATCATCAATATTGGTCGCCACCATCCCAGATGACAATGGTTCTACAATATTAGTATTTTCGTCGCTTAAATAATGCGATTGTAATACCGGAACGGAATTTTCTTCTGCATTATCCAATAATTGATAATCCCCTAAAACATCATCTAAATCAACATTATCGGGGGTCATATTCATATGTTCAAATACATTTTTCCCGCCTGTTTTCATTTCGGGTTCACCTTGTAATGGTCGTGAAAAATTATCATAATCTGTTTCGCGTTGCTTTGTTATTTCGGAATATTTATCTTGAATACTTACATTGTTAAATTCTGAATTACCAAGTGTAAAATCTATTTCAGGCATTTTAGGAGTATTCGATTTTCTAGACTCCAATAAAGCATTTAAATTATTTTCGATAGTACCATTTGTATTCTTATTTGACATTTTTGGGCGAAGGGATGTTAATTGATTAGTTGGAAGACTTGATGAAGAATTATCGATGTCTTCTACTGGTGAATGATTTTGTGATTCGTAAAAAATTACAATGTTTATAAGTTTTTGAGTCAAATAAACACTTTTATTTTCATCACTTAAATTATCAGGTATATTATAACTGTCTCTATTGGAATATACAAATTTCATAATATCTATGATTTTTTGCTTATATTTAGGTCGATGCTTTATGGAAAAATGATAATTTTTTTTAAAATTTGCATATAAAATTTTATAAATTCTCTTGAAATTTTCTTTTGAAAAATATATGGATTCCATTATTATTATTATACTAAATTATTTTTTAAATTAAAAATAATTTACTCTATAAATTAAAAACTAGTTTTATGTATTAAATGGGAAGGAATTTATATGGGGGATATAATTTTCGATAGTCGATAATTCAAACATATATTGAACATAGTTATACGGTGTATATGCGTTTGATGTCACAGAAGTTAAATAAGTTCCTGTTGGGTCTACTAAATAAATAGAGAGTTTTGATAGAGACATTAACGGTGCCTTAAATTTTTTTACATCTCCCTCAGTGTTTACAAGATGCATAAAACCATCACAAGTATGAAATTCGCCAATTTCAGCGCGTGTATTTCTATTTAAATACATTTTAGCAAAAATATTTTTAATATTTCCCGTGGTTATTACATTAGATTCATATTCTTTAATACATAGATATAAAAATGCGTATTTATAATCACTTAACATTTTTGAAGGAATAACCACTCTGTTTATTTTTAATGAATAAATATTTTTAAATTGTTTAGTAATATATAAATTATTACTTATTTTTGTAGATGATGGAGGGTTTCCAAATTTAACATTTATATCAAAGGGAGTGTTATCCCCTCCTACAGTCCAACAATCAGCCGTATCAACAACTAAATTATATTTATTTACCTTTAAATTAGCAGAATCCTTTAAAGCATAAAATAACTGCCCTACCTCTTTTTCAAATACAGTCATATCTTTATTATTAAATTCTTTTTGGTCATTTACAGACTCATCAACAATGGCAAGTTCTTCTTGCGCTCCTTCGTTCTCTATATTTAACCCATTGCTAGTAATATATTCATTTGTTATTGGAGTAGGTTGTTCGCCTAAATCTATTTTCATAAAATTGTTATGATTTCCAATAACATCAGTATGGGACGTTTGATAATCTGAACTATACAAATTATTCATTTCGGGTTGATTTAAATACGTTTCTTCTGAATGAGGATGTGTCGTATTTAAATTTTTTTCAAAATATACCATAAAATATCTAATTGTTTTATTAGATAATATTTGAGATTGTTCATATTCAGGTACTCCTAAAGGTATATTAAACTGTAATCGATGAGAATAAACTAATTTCATTAAATCTAATATCTTTTTCTGGTATTTTTTGTTATTATTTATCGACATTCCAAATGTAAATTGGACACTTTGATTAATTTGTTTACAAATATTGTTATAATTTTTATCCGTAAAAAATATATTAGACGACATTATTATAATATAATATCATTTTAATAAAAATTTTTAATCTAGATTTTATGCAAAGTCTTCCACTCATTAAAATTTCTTAAAAATACGGTGATCCGCTCTTTAACGTCCGAATTATTATTATATAATTCTAAATCATTGACAGTTAAACCTTCATTAGTAAACGGATTAGTTTCGTTAAAAATTAAATGATTATAAATAGTATATTTATCTAAAATAGTTTTAACTGAAGGTATTTCTATAGGTTGTTTTATTGGTATTAACATTATAGGATCTTTAAATTTGTCAGGTATCTCAGTATCATATTTATCGGCACTATCACTAATAAGTTGAATTTTAGTTTCAATATTTTCAGATAAATGTGTTAATAGGTCCGTAATCGAGTATCCGTCTTTTATATTAAAACTACCATATTCTTTGCAAGTTTTATCAATAATATCTTTATTATAAAAAAATTTATTATTCGCCCAAGTATCGATAAAAATATCATTTTGGGTCATTATAGTTAAATTATTATATAAGTGACTGAAAATAGAATCGACAATTCCCCAACTTCCTAATTCTACTAATCTTAAAAAATTGTCCTCTTGCAATATACTTAGTTGAGTATATAACTTATTTGTAATTAATGATTTAAAAAGGGTATAATATTGCTCTATTATCTTAAAATAATATATGGACTGTTTATCAGTTTCAAATAGTTTATAAAAAAATTTATTAAAATGTACACTATGGTCTAGATAAATAAGATATTTCATTAATATCATTTTGCTATTTCCAAATGGATTTTGTTGTATTTCTTTAATTAACTCATCAATTATAGTATTAATATTATTGATATGACTTGTATAGAGGGTTACAAAAGTATTATCTATATATTGTTCTAATAATTCTGAAGGATTATTAATTAAAAAGGTGTGTATCATATTGATTATTTTAGTTCTAATTTTTATTTTAAAACGATATCCACTTGCAGCATTATATTTTTCTATATTAATAAAAAGTTTTATATATTCGCAGATAAAATTTACAGAGTTGGCGTTAATAGAAAGAACGACCAATGTTTTTTGGTGTATATTAGTTTTTGTTGATTTCAATACATTTAATAGTACTGGAGTAAATATTTTTTTAAAATTATCATAATCGGTTCCAATATAGGTTTCGGGGTTGGATAAATGAGTTATAGTATGAATATCATTTTCCTTAAAATTATTTATATTAAAATTAGTGACATTATTAAATAAATTTTTTCTTAAAATATTTAGTTTACTTAATTCATATAGGAAATTTTTATATTCAATAATTGCCGCGGTGATATCTTCGTTTGGTTTATTGGTGTAAATTATGTTGTAAAATTCTAAAGATTCCACATTTATTGAAATCATATTAGACAATCCATTATAAAATTCCTCATATATTTCAAATACTATTTTATATAATTCATCATCGGGATTAACATTATTAAACGATTCTGACATTAAGGTTAAAAAATTAAGTGTTAGAGATAACTCATATTTATTTAAAATTATGTATGTCATTAATTGATAATTTAAAAACTGTTTTAACTTTATGGCGTGACTTATATAATAATCTTTGTGAGCAGGATTATACTCTATATTAAAATAATTATCAGGTAAACCGAGAATAATATTAAACAAGGTATTTAGTGTGGTTCCATGTTGATATTCTGTAAAAAATAATTTTTCTTGTATTAAAAAATCTATAAAATCGTTGTTAAAAAGATTACTCGGGAAATCAATAATGCTGCGTGAAAAAGTAAACTTACCTAAAATAAAATCTGCTATTCTTCTGCAAATATATGTATCCGACAAAGACATAATATTTTTTTTATAAATTAAATTAAATTTATCTAATAATAATTGAATATTTTTATAAAGTGTCGTTTTATTGTTATAATTGTTATCCGTATTGCTCAAAATTAAAGTGTTTATATCCTCATTAAAAACATATTCACCAGATGGGTTTGTAATTAGTTTATTCATAAAATCTTTATCGGTAGAAGATAATACATTATACATGATATGTATATTATAATAACTTGTTTTTTTTATATTTTTATTATATAAGGATGTTATATATTTCTATATTACTTTTGGTTTTCTTTATTATAATATTGGTTTTTGTTTATAGACGACTTACATCAGAGGGGTTCGCTATCTCCACTGGTTATATAGAAGACCCAATTGCCGCAACAAAATTAAAAAAACAACTTGTACAATCAGAAATAGCATATGGTAATCAAAAAAATGAAGCCCTAAAAAATCAACAAAGATTGAATACTGAAATTAAAACGTTAACGACTGAGCAACAAATATTAATGAAGGATATACAAAAATCAAAATTAGGTATCACTACTAAAGAAGAAGAGGATACAGTTCCGACAAAATTTTTTGACAATAAAGAATTATATAGTATATTGATTAATGGTTTAAACATGGGTTCATACAATGCCAAAGAGAATTTAACAGATTCATATGGTTTAAAAAATGTCAATTATCGAAATGATAAGAGTTCATTCAGAAGAACGGTAACTGATACTATTAATGTTGCATGTGAACTTTTACAACAAAAACAGGACTATAGATATTTATCGAAATGTGTCGATACTATCACCGATATAGATGGCGCTGCTAAAATTCATAATTTAATAATAAAAGCATATACTTTTATATCACATCCTAAATATATATCAAATAGGACGATAGATCCTTATTTAGTTAACAAACTAAATAAAAATATCGAAGCGATTATTACATCAGGGAGAAAAATATTATTCGCTGATAGTAAGACGTGTAAATGTAAAACTGGGAAAAATAAAAAGTTACTTGAAAATAAATTAAATGAGTTTATTCAAATGAATAGTAATATTCAATCCCAAATAACAAATATTGAAACTCGTATAAACGGTTCTAAAATAACCGTCCCCCCTTTTATGGCGAATATACCAGGTTTTAAACTGCCCAATCAACCTGCTCCAAATAATAAATTAAAAGCGAATTTAAAAACACTATATCAACGTAGACGTTTTATTTTAGAAAATATTAACAAAATTTATAATTCTATTAGACAATTGGGGAATAATGAAACGATTTGTAAACCGTGTTAACGAAGTCTTAATACTAAATGAAGAGTTGATTCTTTTTGAATATTATAGTCCGCTAAAGTACGCCCGTCTTCTAATTGTTTTCCTGCGAAAATTAATCGTTGTTGATCAGGGGGAATTCCCTCCTTATCTTGAATTTTCTGTTTTATATTATCAATAGTATCACTGGGTTCTACGTCAAGCGTAATTGTTTTACCTGTTAATGTTTTCACGAAAATTTGCATTCTATAAATATATACAACATAATATTCTTTAAATAATTTTAATCCAATTCATATGACTCGTCTGACGACTCCTCAGATGTTGTTTCTTCTGAAGAATCATCTGCATTTACCGCATACTCACACTCTTTGAAAACATACGTGGATTTGGATTTGGATTTGGATTTGGAAATATTAATTTTACCAGGACGTTCAGTCGAAACCTTATATGTTTTTTTGTCAACTTCTCGCTGTTTCAGGTAATTTTTATATGTACGTTTTTTTATTTTAACTTTTTGTACGTTTTTTTCACCAATTATTTTGAAGGCTTTATGGTAATCAGACATACTTAATTCAGCAGTAGAATAAGAAAAATCATTTACTTTATTAACATCAAAACGTTCGTGATTTCCATATGACTGTAAGAATGATTCAGGTTCCTTATAAATACTCAATGCTGTATTGTCAATATTTTTAAAAATATGTTTTCCTTTCAGGTGAATATTATCTTTATTGTAAGCCAGTTTGCCTTTTGCATACTCGGAGGATGTCATTAATGTACCATATCCGCTATCAAAATTACCGCGATTTAATTTCTTTTGTTTTTCAAATTCGGCATTAAAATTTTTTCGTTTTGTATGTTCATCATCGCGTTGATTAATATTGAATTTGGGTACTTGCTCTTCTTGTTGTTTACAAAATAAAAAGAATTCATTTTCTAATTGATCGCAACTTTTTTGATTTTGACAATTTTGAAATTGCAATTTAATATAATTATACGCGTTTTGTATAATCCTCATTTTTTTTTCAGACCCACCTTTATCGGGATGATATCGTAAAACCAAACGATAATAATTTTTTTTTAATACTTTAATATCAGGATTATACGGGTCTATTCCAAGAAGTTCATATGGGTTAATAACATTATCAGTATTCATATTTAATATATTTAATATAATTCTCTTTAAATTAAGTATATTTCATATCTAGATATAATAAATCTAGTTTTAATATTTTTGATACCCATAATTTAAGTCTTAAAATTTTATAACTTTTTGCGCTTATATTAATAGTTCTTAAGAAATAAAATACGACTATAATATAAATGCTAATAAGATTGTTTTATAAACCATTAATTAGTAAAATACATAATGCCCGAAATATTGTCAGCACTTGCAGTGATACCGGGATAAATACATATGGCATACATTCGCCCAAAAAGGTATTTCATAATTTATCGTATAGCGAATTATTTGATCATGAAAAACAAAATAAGGAAGGCGAGGTTTTACAATGTAAATATGGCGAAACATTTCTTGTTGATACGGGAAAATTTACTGGTCGCTCCCCTCAAGATAAATGGATAGTTAAAAATATTGCTTCTGAATCAGATAAGAATATTTGGTGGGGAGAGACAAACCGTCCAATTCCATCAAGTGTATTTAATGGTTTAAATAAAACTGCTATAAATCATTTTAATACTTTAGATAAATGCTATGTTTTTGATGGTTATTGCGGAGCAAGTTTAGAAAGTAGAAAAAATGTTAGATTTATTCATGAACTCGCCTGGCAACAACATTTTGTATCTAATATGTTTATTAAACCTGAAACGGATGAAGAATTAACTAATTTTACACCCGACTTTACCATTATAAACGCCTGTTCGGAAACAAATAAAAATTGGGAAAAAGATGGTTTAAATTCAGAAGTAGCAATCGCGTTTAATATAGAAGAAAAACTTGCTATTATCTTGGGAACTTGGTATGGCGGAGAAAATAAAAAAGGTATTTTTAGTTTAATGAATTATTGGCTAACTCTTGAAAATATTTTATCCATGCATTGTTCCGCTAATGTAGGAAAAAACGGCGACACCGCATTATTTTTTGGTTTAAGTGGCACAGGTAAAACAACTCTTTTGGTCGACTCCGAACGATGTTTGATTGGGGATGACGAGCATGGGTGGGACGATTCTGGCATTTTTAACCTTGAGGGGGGGTGTTATGCAAAAACAATTGATTTAACCGAGGAGACTGAACCTGAAATTTACAAAGCTATTAAAACCAATGCTCTTCTTGAAAATGTTTCCTATACTTCTAATCTGATACCAGATTATGGTAATACTGAAAAAACTCAAAACGGGAGGGTGAGTTACCCAATAGACCATATATCAAATTGGCATAAACCCCAAACTTCTGGACATCCTGATAATATAATATTTCTTACATGTGACGCATTTGGAGTTTTACCACCTGTTTCAAAGTTATCTATAGAGCAATCAATGTATCACTTTCTTAATGGTTATACGTGTAAAATAGCTGGAACAGAGAGAGGTATAACTGAACCACAAGCAGTTTTTTCTGCTTGCTTTGGCGAACCATTTTTAACTTTACACCCCTTTCGATACGCCGAATTACTTAAAGAAAAATTAGAAAAACATAATTCAAATGTTTATCTGGTAAATACAGGATGGTCGGGGGGTCCATATGGAGTTGGTTCCCGAATGAGCATTGCTGATACGCGTAAATGTATAAATGCTATTTTTACTGGAGAAATTGAGGAAGCACATTTTCAAGAAGACGCTATATTTGGATTCGAAGTGCCGTTAGAATTACCAGGTCTTGATACTGATGTATGCGTCCCGATAAATTCTTGGGATAACATAGAGGAATATTACAACTATAAAAATAAATTAGCAAGTATGTTTATAGATAATTATAAAAAATATACTGGTGATGGGGTACCAGACTATAGTGATTTTGGGCCTAAAATTTAAAATATTTAGACATCCATATCTAAAATATCTAATTTTAATAAGATATCCTTTATTTCACTAATATCATCTTTTGCTTTAATAATAATGTTCATTAACTCCGCATGCGATAAAGTGAACTTTTTAGTAAATGTCATATCCCCCCACTTAGGTAAATAAAAACGCAGCATTTTATTTATTTCGTCGCCTACTAATTTTGTAAAGCATATTTTATCATCTATTCTGCCAGGCCGAATTAATGCAGGGTCTATTTTATCTATATGGTTTGTTGTCATAATAATTATTCGTCCGTCCATTTCCAGAATTCCTTCCATTAAATTTAACAAAAAAGATAATGATATATCTTTGACTGTTTTTTTAGTATCTTTTTGGAGGAAATCTTTAAACATATGATTTAAATTAACATTAGCGGTTGATATATCACCGTCATCATCACTGTCATCATCGTCATTGTCACCACCATCTGTATTATCCTTTTTAGGTTTATTATCGGTTTCAATACGATTTTTTATTAAATCATCCATGGCATCAATATCCTCCAACACAATAATTTTATTTTCAAAAGACAAATTTATACCATTAACTTCTTTTGTATAAAAAGCCTCGTATAACGCTTCACACGAATTGATTTTTTTTAATGGCACTTCCAAAAGATGTCTTCCTAGTAAATTTGCCAACGCTTTTATAAAGGAGGTTTTACCAGTTCCAGGTTCTCCATGAAATAATAAACCAAGAGTATATGGCAGACCCTTCTTAACATAATACGCTTTGTTATTTATAAAAAAGTTAATGCGTGATAAAATATCATCTTTATTGCTTATATACATATTATCAAAAGTTCTATTACTTTTGAACACAAAATTATTCCAAGACATTTTCTTTTTAATAATGTTTTTTACTGTTATAAAATATTGGTTATTATTTTTTTGTTGTAAATAAATTTTGTACTGTTCTTCACACGTATCTAAAAAATCTATTAAATATTCCAATGAATATTTTTTTGAAAAAATCTTTATTTTATAGTTTATTTTTTCGTCGTTTCCTTTATCTGGTTCAGTTAATGTGCTTGTTGTAATAATTGTACAAAATATATCCCTTTGTAAATTAAATGATTTCCCTTGATTAACTATATACTGCGTAAATCTTTCGGTATCTCTATTCTCACCATCATATTTATTATGCGAATGAACAATTTCCTTGATATGATTTATATTATATTTATCTGTATTTTTTAATTCTAAAGTGGAGATATAGTATAATAATCCTTTTGTTTTCTCACTGAAATCGGTATAACTGTCCCACTTACCCCTCTTGAAAATATCCCCTTCTAACTCGACTGAATTTCCTATCATACACGAATCGGTGAAATATTTTTTTATACTACTAAAATTATAATCACTGGTTTGATTATATACATAGGTGAGTATCATCGCACATAATATATTAAATAACGTTATCATTATTATACTATCATTTATACCCAGTAAATTATAGAAATATCCTCTATATGCCGTTAATGAAATACTTGATAATGAATCTGATAATGCCATTAATATTAAATTATATACAAATATCTTTATATTAATCTAATAAAAAATGTAACTTTATATTAAATGGAAATATGTCCTAATAAATTTTTTTGTTTTAACAGAGATACATTTATATTGATTATCATCGGACTTGTGGTTATGGTTATATTTTATATAAATGTTAATAATTCTAAATTTAATAAATTAAATGATAATTTAAATAGTAACAGAGATATTTTAGAAAATAAGATGTCCACTTTAATAAATATTGAACCACCTCGCGACCCGGCGCTGCAACCTCCTCTACGAAAATTATCAATTGATATGAATAAACCCGGTATACCTATTAATATTAAAACACGTGGTGAACCAACCGGTTATCAACAAGTGGGTGTATTAATGGATATGTCTGGAGAGGATGCTAAAAAATTATTACCTTTGTACGGACAAGAGACATATAGTGGGTCAAATCAATGGAATTATTATACAGCATCCGATGGATTTCAATCTGTTAAGTTAGGTGTAATGCAAAATAATAAAAATTGCCAGGAGCATAACGGGTGCTCTGAGATTTACGATGGGACAAATGTGGATGTGAATGGATATAGTAATGAATTTAAAGCCAATATATATAAATTGCAAGTTCCAAGATATATTCCACATATTGTTTAAAATAAAATAAAACTATTTAAATATAATTAATACTAAATATATTTAGATATGTCGACCTCAATTATAACATACTCACTTAAAGAAATTGAAAATATTTCTCAAAATTTTACTGCTGAATTAGATCCCGATATAATAGAAAAATTGGTTATTATTAAAAGAAACTCTGTATTTTTTAAACATACAACTCCCATAAGTATTAAATATACTGTATCTAATTCGAATTGGCGTTTAGATAATTCAGAGGTTCATCTGGAATATAATCTTGAATTGTTTGAAAATAAAATTACTTCGAATTTAAATAAACTTACACATCGAAATTATGATGTAATAAAGACACAGATAATAGAAATTATAGATAATATTACCGATTTAGACATTGATATAGAGGTATTTATAAATATTATTTTTGAAAAAGGCGCCGAGGAACACATTTATAGTAATATATATTCTAAATTGTTGTCGGACGTTCTAAAAAAAATACCTAACAAGGAGAAATTAAATAATTATATATTGGATAAGTGTGAAACGTTCTATACTAACAACTTATCATTTAATATTAGCGAGGTAAGTTCTACAGATAATATGAATGATATTTGCGAGAGTAATAAAAATAAAAAATTGATTTTAGGAAGTATTATATTTATTAGTAATTTATTTAATTATAATTTACTCTCATATGCTTGGGTTAAAAAATATTATTTAGGGTTAGTTAATATGACAGAAGACATGCAAGAATCCTTAAGTGGTATGTATGTCGATACGTTATGTGCAATAATTTCTACTTGTGGTAAAAATCTAGAAAAAGATTCGCCACAAGATTTTAGAAAGAATTTCTTGGAAATTCTTATTGAATTTTCAAATGATAGAAAAAGGTTCAAATCTAAACATCGATTTAAAATAAAAGACGTTCTTGATGAATTTTAATATATATATATATATTAAATGGTTAAAACACCAAA